>OIYY01000095.1_pt1 | contig 64092 bp, 62 predicted proteins | sample 1588341 | NCBI WGS metagenome assembly OIYY01 (sample SAMN03283287) | human gut metagenome | biome: human-associated habitat; material: feces | host: Homo sapiens | place: Peru | collected 2012
ATTTGCTTTATTCATTTTATCTCCTTATACTATATGTAATATTTTTATCACTAAAATCATTACCTTTATAGTTACTTACTAAAATATAACCTACTATAATTAGGACTACTAGAGCTATTAAACCAATTATTAATTGCGGTACTCCAATTTTTCTCTTAGAACTTTTTGTATACGGTGATACTTTTTCATTTGAGACTACTTCACTTTTTTCTTTTTTAGCCTCTTTTATCATATCCACTGGTATCTTTGATGTTTCGTCAAATAAGTATTCATTAAATTCATCTAACATTTTATCACTGTCTAAGCCTAAATATTTGGCATAGTCTCTAATAAAATACTTTAGGTAGAATATGTCTTTGAAGTCATCTTTTCTTCCTTCTTCAATACTCTCTATTTGTGAAGGTCTTAGTTTTAAGTCTTCAGCCACTTCATCAATAGATAAACCATTTTGTATTCTTTTTTCTTTTAATTTCAGTCCAATGTTTTTCATACTTCTCCTTAATAATAATAAATCTTATAAGCCATGTTCTGTACCTATTGCTAGGCGGTAAATATTTATCTATGACATAATGTCATTCTTCTTTGGATTCTTGTTCTCCTTGGAAGATTCCCCTACCATATTTTGGGTTTCTCGCTTGCGGGGTTTACCTCGTTTCATTCTACGAATTTCTTCATAGACTCGTTTCTGTGGCACTTTATATCCATTTTATCATAGTTTCCCTTAGATAAAACGAATGCCGTCAGTTACCTGCCTTAGGTTATTTTTTCCCTAAGCACAAACACTACTATCATCACAGATAGTGCGAGCATGGACTTTCCTCTACATAATTATATGCAGCATTTACCCAGATAAATTATTGTTCTGATTTTCCTAAAATTATCTTCTCTAACTGAGATATTCTTCTTAATAAATCAACATTTGTTATTTCTTTTTCGCCAATTCTAGCAGCTTCAATACTTGATCTTAAATTTCTTGCTTCATTTTTTAGATTTTGATTTTCAAGAGCTAGAGCTCTTTTTTCTTTTTCTAGGTTTTTTATAATATTATTATATTCATTATAATCCTTAATAATAATATCTAAAAATTTATCTACTTCTTGCGGTCTATATCCTCTGGCATCTATTTTGAATTCCTTCTCTAAAATATCTTGCATAGTTAAAGTAATTCTATCATTCATTTAAACCACCTCTATAATAAAATTATCTCAAAAAAAATATTATTTGTCAATTAAAAAGAAGTTCTTTTTAACTAGTTATAATTCTACCACAAATATGTAATAATGTCAAAAAAATATGGTAGAAAAATTTTACCAATTGTTAAATAAAAGTAAGTACCATGATTTATAGGTACTTATCTATTATTTCTAGTAATTTATCTTTGTTTATTGGTTTTAAAAGGTAACCAGCAAAGCCATACTTTAGGTATTCTTCGTTATATTCGTATTCGTTATTTCTGGTTAATAATATTACTTTGGTATTGAAATCTCTGATATCTTTAAATTTTTTCATAACAGTCTTTCCATCTAGTGGATCCATTACTTCATCTAATAGAATTAGGTCATATTTTTCTTTGCTTCTGATTTTATCTAGGGCTTCTTTACCTAGACTTACATAATCTAATTCTATATTGGTATCTTTTAGTAATTTACTTATTATCTTATTAGTGGAAACATTGTCATCTACAAGTAGGATTCTTTTCTTATCATAGGTATTTTCATATTTAGTTAGCTTTTCATTATCTGGTTCTCCTAGTTTCTGGTCTAAAACTATTTTCATTGTAGTACCTTCATTATAATTACTACTGGCAATGATAGTACCTCCCATTAGGGTGATTAGTTTTTTAGCGGTATATAAATTACTCTTAATATTACTTCCGTCTATTTCTTCTCTATTTTTATAAAAGATGGTATTTAATTTATCGGGAGTTATACCAATACCGGAATCCTCTATGGTTATTATTAGTCTTACTATATTATTTTTTATGATGGTACTTACATTTAATTCTACATAACCATTACTTGTATATTTAACACTATTATCTAGAATGCTAGCTAGGACATTCTTAAGTCCTAGACTATCACCATATAAATATTCTGGTAAAGTGCTATCAATGTTACTTCTGAAAGTTAAATTCTTTTCTTTGCATTTATCGTTATATAGTGTTACTAATCTTCTTAATAATAGTTTTATATTATACTTTTCATCATATACTTTGATACTCGCATTATCTATACTAGATACATCTAATATTTCATTAGTCATTGTGGTAAATCTAGCGGTATTTTCTTTGATACCTCTTAAGCATTCACTCATATAGTCTTTGTCTATTTTTTTACTATCTAATTCAAGTATAGCATTATTGGCATCATTATTTATATCTTTGGTAATTGCTCTTATATCGTTAGTCATATTATATAAAAACATTGCTTTATCTTCATTAGCGTTATCGGCAATTTCTTTGGCTTTATGATATTCCTCAATCATTTTTACATCAGGGTTTTCAATGGTGAAGTACATAAGGAATGTTATAAAGGCATGAATTGGAGTGGCTAATAGTAAACCAGGACTCATATACTGAATATAAGATGCTACGCCACCCACTACTAAGAATAATAATATTGGAAAGAAACGTCTGTCTTTAATATTTTTGATATTTCTTATTAGTGCAAAAATACCAATAAAGGAGTACAAAAAGGCTGATATATATATAATGTTAACACTTGGACCATAAGTATATGCTATATAACCATCATATTTAAAATTAAGTGGTAAGATAAAATTTAATGTGGCAAATATTATCATTAATGCTATTGCTGTATTTCTTACTATGGGAATATATTTATCTTTTTTTCTTATATTAAGACAGACAAATAAAACATAACATAGTAAAATAGTTATCCAAAGTTCCACTACTAATGAATAGAATCTTGCTACAAAGTAACTTACTTTAGGAATGGTTTGATACATTGGTCCTACGATGTCTAAAACAAATTCTAACAAAAGTTCAAAAAAGGAAACGCCAACAAGTATTGAGTAGACTTTGTTTTCTTTACTTTTATAGACTTGTTTTCTAAAGTAAACTATCAGTAATAGTACTGAATAAAATATTGCTTCGATTAAGAAATATATTCCTGTATACATAAAACCAACTCCTTATTTTTTCTATAATAAGTATACAAAAATTTTTAATTTTTTACAATAGAAAAAGAAGAAAAATTATTTTAGTTCTTTCTTCTTTGATTTGGTATTAGATTCTTTTTTAGCCATTTCTTCAAGTAAAACATAATTTACTTTATCAGCTTTAGTTAGTGGTAGTTCATCTAAAAATTCTATGCTTTCTGGAACTTCAAATGGTTTTAATTGAATTGTTTCTCCTGATGTACTATCATATATTTGTTTATAACATTCTCCAATAATATAATCACTTACTTCTTTAGTAGGCATTATACCATCTTTTAATACTACGTAGGCTTTATTTGTAAATAGTAAGTCTTTGTCAGGTTTTGGCACAACACAGCAGGATTCAACTACATCAATTAGTGATATAAATTTTTGAATATGTCCTAAATATACTTTATTTAAGTCAGATCTTATATAATATCTAGAACTTCTTCCTGTTAATTTAAAATATCCATCTTCATCTAAAATGCCCATATTACCAGTCTTATAATATTCTCTACCTTTATAATTAAATTTTGTCTCTTTAGTTTTTTCTTCATCATCATAATAGCATTTAAATACATGTTTACCAGATTGACATAGCATTCCTTCTTTACCGTAATCTAATTTTTCCATAGTATTTGGATCTACTATAATTGACTTTGTGCCCGCAAGTACTCTACCTACTGTTTCAGGTCTGTTTATAGAACCAACTGCCATGGTATTGGTACCACATGTTTCAGCATTTCCTGAACCATTGCATATTATGACGTTAGCATCATGTTTTTTAAAGAAAGCTACACCTTCAGCATTTTGCGATGGCGACAAAAAGTCACCGCCTGATACAAAAGTATGAACCGATGATAAATTATCTGTCGGCAATGAGTTTCTTTTTATTAGTTCTAAGAGTGCTGGACTACCAAAAATGTAATTTGGATATTTAGACAAGTAATATCTAATGTTATCTTTTGTTAAGTTTGGAGCTAGTATTCCTGTTCTACCACATAATAAGCTCATTATTGTAGATGTATCTAAACCGTATGGATAAGAAAATGGTACACATACTAAACATCTTTCTCCTGGCTCCGCTTTTATTTTTCCAGTATTCTTCATATAGATTCCTGAAGCTAAGATATTTTCATTTGTTAGAACAACGCTTTTGGGATTACCTGTTGAACCACTTGTAAATAATATTTGAGCATCATTTTTACCACTATAAAGTGTATAAATAGGCTTTTTATAATAACTTGATACTTTGCCTATATCACTAAATGTTAAAAAGTCATTGTATCCATTGGCATTAGTAATTGTGTTTCTATAATTTTTCGTATTTATTTCATCTTGTTTTAATGTAAGAATATTTTTTACTCTACTACTGGCAGTAATCTTCTTGTTATATTCTTCATCTTTATCGTAGTTTATAAATAATGTTGATTCAAATTCATTTAAGTATCCTAGTACCTCTTCGATTGAAGACATTGAATTAATAAATGTAGTTATGGCTCCTATTCGATTGGCTGCAAGAAATGTTATTACCCCTTGATAGTAATTAGGCATTGATACAGATATTATATCTCCTTTTTTTATTCCTAATTCCTTTAAAGCTTTAGACATAGTTATAGCATCCTTTAGCATCTCATCATAACTTACAGTTAAATCTAAACAATCAATTGCTTCGACATCTCTATAAAATGTACTTAGTAAACTAATAGCATTATAAATACTCATATCTGGTATGATAGGATGTCTTTCTGAAAAACTGTAATCATTATTTATAGTTTTCTTCTTGTGACCTTGTTCCATATAATCACGCTCCCTTTTCACGCCAATATTATATAATAATTTTATTAAATTGTAAAGAAAAAGTTTATAATCAAAAAATGATAGAAGACATGTTTTATCTTCTACCACTTACTTTGTGTTCTTTTTTCTCATTTGCCACAATATTGCTGATTAGGCTATCTTCTTGAGACTCATTTTCTTTTAATTTTCTTATTAGTAATTCTGATGGGACAATAAAGCCTAGTTCACTTCTGTAACCTGATGTATTTGTAAATCCTGATAAATCTTTCTCATCTACAAATTTCTTTATGGCACCATGCATTTGTTTATCACCATATTTTATTTTTGTCTCAATAGCGGCATTTATTAGTGCATCATAACCCATTTCTAATAAATATTCTTGTAGTACTTCTTTAGGATAATACTTATCTATCATATATCTTATTTTATTATTTCTAGTAAAGGCTCTTATATTATCCCTATCTATATAATCCATTATTACTCTGTGTAAATATTCTATGCTGTTGTTTATTTTATCACTGGCATCATAACTATTTTTTAATGCTACGAATATTTCTCTTAGGGCTTTTTTCTTTATTTCGACTAATTCATCACTAGTATATTCATACTTATCTCCAGGTCTAAACTTTTTCATTTTTTGATATTCTTCAATATCTTCTAGTGATAAGTCACTTTCTATATTTTTCTTTACCATACCTGAAACTAGTACAAAATCTTGATACATTCGCATATCTTTTAAATCATATAATAAGTAATAATAATGCCAGTTTTTCCCTTCAAAATTACTTAATTCTTCTTTTATAAAATTGGCAAAATCTCTTGTTGTCACTAGATGTAATGTACCATTCATTTTTTTATCATATAAATATTTATCTAGTAATTTAGCTAATACACGATTATATGATATTTGACCATCAATACATGTATTTATTCCTTGTACTTCTGGTATAAATGGATTACCTGTATTTAGGTCTTTTTTATGTTTTTTTATTGCATACTCTATGATTTCGTTTATGTCTTCTTTATTGGTAGTTCTAATTGTTAGGGTATCATTAGCATGAAAATTTCTTACTTTACACTGCATAGCAATTTTCTTTTTTATAGCAAAATCTATTATAGATGTTGCTACTTTATATACTTTTGAAGCCTCTAGTGGTAAGTATATTTTTATTCCATCTCCCATAACAAACATATTTTCATATTCTTCACTGCTATTGGGAGTATCTATAACTAGAAAATTAGGAAATGGTGTTACTCTTAATTTTTTCTTTTTTTCATCTTTGATGTAATCATTTCTTATTTTGGTTTGAGCCCCTAGTAGGCTTTCGCCAGTACTATTGCGGCTATTTATATAATCGCTTATTGTTTTATCGTTTGGACAAGGAGTATTTTGATAAATAGAAGATAATTTATTTAATATTTCTTCTCTTTCTATGCCTCTACTCACTGTCTTTTATTTCCTTTACGATTTCTGTTAAGTCTATTGTGTCTTCAAGAAATATTATTCTTTCTTTACTTTCTTCCATATTTTACTCCTCACTTATCTTTTTGTAATAATTATACCTATCTATAGCCCACTGTTTTTGCTCTTCTAATAATAGACTGGCACGTTCTTTATCTTTTCTTACTAGGCTGGCAAATCTGTTTTCAGTCATTAAATAATCCTCATATTTATCAAATTCTGGTTCTTTAGAATCTAGGCTAAATTTCTTTGTATCTGGATTATATCTGAATGTTAAGAAATATCCACATTTAGTGGCAAGATAACCATTTGACTGAGAATGTTGCATACCTGTTTTGATACCATGCTCAATACATGGAGAATAAGCTATTATTAATGATGGACCATTATGAAGGCTGGCTTCTTTGATAGCTTTTAGATACTGCTCTTTGTTATAACCTATATTTACTGAGGCTACATATACATGTGGATAGCACATTGCTATTCTAGCTAAATCTTTCTTATAATTATCTTTACCATTTGATGTAAATGACGCTACTGAGCCGATATTTGATGATTTTGATGATTGTCCTCCAGTATTTGAATATACTTCAGTATCAAGTACTAGAATATTTATATTATCTTTCTTTGATAGTACATGATCTAGACCGCCATATCCAATATCATAGGCAAAGCCATCTCCTCCTAGAACCCATAACTGTTTAGGCAAGATATAATCTTTCATATCATTTAAATATGGATGTTTTTTATAATCAATGCTTTCTTTTACTTCTTTGCAGATATCATAGTTATCCATATTTTCTATCCATTTTTTAAATAGTTTATTTCTTGGATATTCTTTCATGTATTTTTTTATTTTATCTCTTTTGATATTTATACCTTGAAGAATACCATAGCCATATTCGGTATTATCTTCAAATAGTGAACTAGCCCAAGGTATACTATATGGCATACTTGGAACTGATCCTGAATATATTGATGAACAACCTGTAGCATTGGCTATTATTAGATTATCATTAAATACTCTGGTTAAATTTGTTATATATGGTGTTTCTCCGCAGCCTGCACAAGCACCAGAATATTCAAATTTTGGCTCTTTGAAACTTACATTCTTTACTGTTAATAAATTACTTTGATATTTATCATTAACATTGTTTTTAAGTAGATATTCAAAATTACTTTCTTTATCTTTATTTGGTACCATCTCCAAGGCTTTCTTACCTAGTTTTCCTGGGCAAGCTAAGGCACATACACCACAGCCTGTACACTGTTCATAATTTATTCCAATAGTAAATTCTTTATCTTTTGGTAATAATGATGGTATGCTTTCTACTTTGCTATCTTTTTTATCTAGAAGGAATGGTCTTATTACACCATGTGGACAAGAAAATGCACACTGATTACATTCTATACAGTTTTCGCTTATCCAACAAGGAACTTCTTCGGCAATGTTTCTTTTTTCATCCTTAGTAGTGGCTCCTTCAAAAATACCTTCTTTATTTTTTATAAAACTACTTACTGGTAATGTATCTCCTTTAAGTAAATTTATACTTTCATTAAAGTTTAATTTTTTATTATCTTTATATTCTAAATCTTTCCATTCTTCTGGTACTTCAAAAGTAGTTAAATATTCTAGTGAATTATCTATTACTTTATTATTAATTTCTACGATTTTATCTCCTTTTGAGGCAAATCTTAGTTTATTATTTTCCTTTAGTATTTTTATTACTTTATTTATATCATAGATATTCATTATTTTAAATATACATACTTCCATACAAGTATTTATTTTATTCTTTAAGCCTAGAGAGTTGGCTATTTTATAAGCATCTATAATGTATACTTTGATATTTTTATCTTTTAATAGTCTTTTTACTTTATTTGGTAAAGACTTTGCTAAGTCTTCTTTACTTAGACTAGTGTTTAATAGTAGTATTCCATTTTGTTTTAGGTTATCTATGATATCGTATTTATAAATATATGTGTCTTTTGATACTACAATGAAATCTGGATTATCGATGTAATAGGTACTTTTTATTGGGCTCTCAGAAATACGAAGGTGACTGCGAGTTACTCCTCCAGATTTTTTGGAATCATATTGGAAATATCCTTGAACATATTTTGGAGTGGCATCCCCGATTACTTTTAGAATATCTTTTGATGTTCCAACCATTCCATCTGAACCATAGCCATATATTATCATTTGGTAATTATGATTATCTAGTTTAAAATTATTATCTATATCAAGACTCAAATTGGTTACATCATCGTTTATACCAATAGTGAAATTATTCTTCATATCTTTATTTAGGTTATCATAAACTGCTTTTATCATACTTGGAGTTGTATTTTTAGAAGATAATCCATATCTTCCACCGATTACTTTAATATTAGTATCTTTTAAGGCGTTGACAACATCTAGATATAGAGGTTCTCCTGAAGAACCTGGCTCTTTAGTACGATCTAGTACTGCGACTTTTTCTACTGTACTTGGTAATACCTCAAGTAAATGTTTAATACTAAATGGTCTATATAAATGAACTTTTATTAAACCAACATTATAGCCATTTTTATTTAATTTATCTATAGTTTCTTCAATACATTCACAGACTGAACCCATAGCCACGATTACTTCTTTAGCAGTGCTACTACCATAATAGTTAAATGGTTTATAATCTTTCTTTACTATTTTACCTACTTTTTTCATGTAATCTATGGTAATATCTACAGCATCTTCATAATATTTGTTTCTTACTTCAGTATTTTGGAAGTAAATATCGTCATTTTCTGCTGTTCCTCTTTCATTTGGATTTTCATTACTTAAAGCTCTTTCTCTAAAATTTCTTAAGGCTTTTTTATCTATAAGTGGCTCTAAGCGGGATAAGTCTACTTCTTTTACTTTATCTATTTCATGACTAGTTCTGAAGCCATCAAAGAAATTAACAAATGGTAATGATGCCTTGATACTTGATAAATGAGCTATCATAGCCATATGATAAGCTTCTTCTACTGATGATGATGATAACATACATACACCGGTACTTCTTACGCTATAAATATCTTGATGATCTCCAAAAATACTTAAAGCATGAGTAGATAAACTACGTGCAGCTACATGGATTACTCCGGGTAACATTTCTCCTGATAACTTGTATAATGTAGGTATCATTAATAATAGGCCTTGACTTGCTGTAAAAGTGCTAGCTAAAATACCACTTTGTAAAGCACCATGAACTGTAGCTACTGCTCCAGCCTCTGACTGCATTTCTACTACTTTTACTCTATTTCCAAAAAAGTTTATTTCTCCGTTACTACTCAATACATCTATTTTTTCAGCCATTGGTGAAGCTGGAGTAATTGGATATATTCCCGCTAGTTCAATAAATTTATAGGCTACTCTAGCTACGGCTTCATTGGCATCTAATACTTTATATTTAGTCATATATATCACTCTTTTCTTATTATAACTATACGATATAATTTTATCATAAATGTATTAAAATAACAACTGAATATGTATAAGTTTTCTCAATTCTCAATGTAAAATTTTTATTTTTGCTTTTTCACTCTTTAACACTAATCTTGTAGCTATTTAATCCTGCCTGACTTTACAAATATGTTTTAAAATAGGAAATTTTTTGATTTAAAACTGTTAACTCTACCATTTTTTATATCCTTGTAAAATGTTTATAAGATTTTTATATACTAAACATATGTACTAAACTACAATCAAGTATATAGTTCTTGCTTATATATAATAGGCATACTGATGCATTATTCTTAGACTAGAATTAGGCTAAGAATAACACTAAAAGACCTTGGCTTTTAGTGAAAGGAATAGAAAAAAATTCTATTATTATTAGTAATAGAACTTTAGCTTTATTTACATGTTAATCCACGGTCTGTATATGTTTTCTTTAGAGTATTAAAATCTCTATTTATACCAAAGTTAGTTATATCAGTATCTGTTAATTTTGTTAAATCGTAGGTGTATGTTACACTATAATCATTATCGTTATCATTATCTATTTTGGTAGTAAATCCTTCTGTATTGGTATAACTTCCAAATCTAGTATTATGTCTAGTTTTTATACCTGCAATATCTAGAATTGTATCTGCTACTCCTGTTACTACATCATCTAATGCTTCTCCTACTACACCATCTACGATACCATTGCTATCAGGATCTTTATCACTAGTTGTACCATCTGTACCTGTTCCTACTCCATCGGTATGATTATCTTTATAATCATAAGTAGCTGTTAGTTTTTTTACATCATTTCCATCGTATTCTATCATGTACTTTGTCTTGGCTGTGATATTACCTGATTTTGTTTCACTAGTACAAGTTAGTGTTTTGGTATTGGCTGTACATCCTGAAAGAACTGCAATTACGGCAATTATTAGTAGTACTTTCTTCATATTTATTACTCCTTTCCAATATTAGTATTGACAATTGTTAGTAATATAGTATTGGTATTTTTTGGTAATTTTAAAAGGCAGTTATTACTAACTACCTTTGGTATTATTTTAATAATCACAGTTTCCTGGAGTTCTAGGATATGGTATTACATCTCTTATGTTATCTACTCCTGTTAGATAGATAAGTAATCTTTCAAAGCCCATACCGAATCCTGAGTGAGTACATCCACCGAATTTTCTAAGGTTTAGGTACCACTGCATTGATTCTTCTTCCATTCCTAGTTCATTCATTCTATTTAATAATTTATCATAGTCTTCTTCTCTTTGACTACCACCCATTAGTTCTCCTGCTCCTGGAACTTCTAGGTCTACTGCTGCAACTGTTTTACCATCTGGGTTTTGTTTCATATAAAAGGCTTTGATATCTTTTGGCCAATTTTTTATGAATACTGGACCACCAAAGTATTCTGTTATGTATTTTTCATGTTCTCTAGCGATATCTTCACCATATTCTGGTTCGAATTCCCATTTTACTTTGGCTTCTTTTAGTATTCTTATTACTTCTTCATGATCTACTCTAGTGAAGTGGCTATTTATTAGTTTATTTAATTTTTCTAATAGGCCTTTTTCGACGAATTTATCAAAGAATTCCATCTCGTTTGGACAATTATCTAGGACATATTTTACTACATACTTTAGCATGTCTTCCATGATGTCCATGTCTCCTTCAAGGTCACAGAAGGCTATTTCTGGCTCTATCATCCAAAATTCTGAAGCATGGGTTTTGGTGTTAGAATTTTCCGCTCTAAAGGTTGGTCCGAATGTATAGGTCTTTTTGTAAGCCATAGCAAATGTTTCAGCCTCTAGTTGTCCGGATACGGTAAGAGCAGCCATTTTTCCAAAGAAATCTTTTGAGTAGTCTACTTTTCCTGTTTCTGCTACTTTGTTTAAGTCTAGTGTTGTTACTTGGAACATTTGGCCTGCGCCTTCACAGTCTGATGCTGTTATTAATGGAGCATGGAAATAAACATAATTACGCTCTTGGAAATATTTATGAATAGCATAAGCCGCTACACTTCTTACTCTAAATACAGCATTAAATAGATTTGTTCTTGGTCTTAAATAAGCTATTTCTCTTAAGAATTCTCTTGTTGGTCTACCTTTGGCTTGAAGTGGGTAATCATCTGGGCAGTCGCCTTCAAGAACAAATGAAGTCATAGATAATTCAAATGGTTGACCTTCTTTTGGTGACTTTATTAATTTACCTGTTACAGTAATAGCACTACCTAATTTTAATTTTGTTACTTCTTCAAAATCTTTTAGGCTATCATCATATACTACTTGTAATCCTTTGAAGCAAGTTCCATCTGATAAATCTATGAATCCAAAGTGAGCTTGTTTTCTATGACTTTTAATCCAACCACTTACGGTGATTTCTTGTCCTATATAATCTTTTAAATATAATTCTTTAATATCTAACATAATAATTCCTTCTTTCTACTTTGTGCTTCCTGTTAGTAATCTCTTATTTATGATACTAGCAGATCTATTAACATCTTTTAATAACTTGTTATATAGATTTGGGTAATGTCTTAATGCCAGAATAAACTGAACATCTTCGTAGGAGATAGCCCCTATGTATGTTTTGTTTTCTTCATTTTTAACGGCTACTTCTCTACCTAATAAGTAATCTGCAGTTGTTTCTAATACTTCTGATATTTTTACTAAATTGTCTAAAGTTGGAAGTCTTGTTCCATTTTCGTAACCACAAATTGATACTTTGGTAACTCCTATTGCTGTTCCTAATTCCTGCTGGGAAAAACCTCTTTTCATTCTTAACTCTTTTAATCTTTTTCCTATCATTGTATTTATTACCTTTCTTTATTAGTTATCTCCTTGTTAATATTATTTTATAACAAAATGGGTAAAAAGTACATATTTATTTACTAAATTTTACTAAAATATATAGGTTTTATGGGAATTTATCTGTTTATTTTATTATTATTTTCCATATTTTTAATTTTATTATTATTTTTTAATAAATTTAGAGAAAGTAGATTACTCTTCTACTTTCTCTTCTTGATCTTCAGATAATTCTTCGACCACTGTATCACTTTTTCTACGTTGGGGGTTGGATGTTAGAAATGTGACTTTTTCGGCGATTATCTCGGTTTTCTTTCTTTTCGTTCCTTCGGGTGTTTCTACTACTCTGGTCTGAAGACGACCTTTGATGCCAATCATATCACCAGTTTCACAATATTCACTAGTGGATTCTGCTACTGCAGACCATAGAGTGCAATCTAAGAAATCTGTATCGTATTCACCATTGGAATTTTTATAATTTCTTGGGACTGCTAGTGTTAGAGTGGCCATCTTTTTACCATTTTCTGTAACTTTTGTTTCAGGGGCTCTTGCTATTCTACCTACTAGAACTATTTGATTAACCATAGTTTTCCTCCTTTCCAGAGCCAATATATCACACTATATTTTTGGCGGCAAATGAGTAAAAATGGTTTTCGGTGGTTAAAAATGTAAAGAAAAAGAACCTTTAGATTTCTAAAAGTCCTTGCTTTATTTTTTTAGTACCTTTAAAAGATGTTTTTGGGTAAAATTACTACTTTACACAAATTTGACACTTTTTATAATCCTAATTCTTTGATTATGGCATCTGATATAGCATTTGCTAGTTTATCTTGGCTATTTATTAAAATATCTAAGTCACTTTGATTTGATAGATAGCCTAATTCTAGTAGATATGATTCATTGGCTATATTGTTTTTGTAGTATGGGTTTACTCCTACTTTATCAGGATTGCTATCGTCAACATAGGCTCCAGTTAGGTAACCGCCTGTTTCTCTTATCATATATAGATAGTTGGATTTTTCGGTTACGTTATATGGTTTGTATCCTTTTTCTTCATAGCCTTCAAGGGACGATTCTATTTCTTTAGTGGTAAAGTTATGAGTATAGATGCCATTAAATTCTTTATATAATTTATTACTTGAATATCCTAAATCGGTATAAGAAGTGATATTGTCTACGAGTGACTTGGCTAAATCATAGTTTATTCCTTTAGCGGTATATATTTCTATTCCTCTTACTTTTGAAGATGTACTTTTATTGATATGGATAGAGAATGTATATTTTGATTTTACTTCATTTGGTATTACTGCTCTTCCATGCTTATTGTATTCATCCATTACTTCGTTTTTGGTTAAGTCACCTTCATCATGAGTTAGTTTTACTTTGATGTTTTTCTTTTCTAGATTTTCTTTTATTTTTTTACTGATATCCATAGTGAAGTCAGTTTCTTTATAGTCATTTGCGGTTCCTCCGCCATCCATTCCACCATGGCCTGGATCGATAGTTATATCATATATTTCTTTATCTTTATTTTCTATTATGTCAAACATCATTGTCTTGTAGTCATTATTTGAGTTTATTAAGATTTTATTGTTATATTTTGAAAGTGTATAGTAGGTACTTTCTTTATATTCAGTTTTGTTATCAAGGGCATAGTATTTTACTATAGGTTCGTCTTTGTTTTCTTCATTTTTATACGTTAATTTTAAGAATAAATAATAGGTATCTCTTGGTATGTCATCTAAATATAATCCTTCATTTATTTCTTTACTAGTATAGAAACTTATTTTATTATCTTCACTATCTACTTCTATGTCAAAGTCTTTATCTTTACCATTATATAGTGTTAGTTTTATATCGTCATAGCTTTTATCTGATAATTCTAGGCTTCCTTTGATATTGAAACGATTTCCATACATATAGTATTCTTCTACTGCTACTTTTTCTGGTTCAGGGGTTATTTTAGGAACTTTGTTTATGTAATTGACATAGATAAAGTAACCTAGAAAACCTAATACTATTAATACTCCTATTGTTATTATTATTTTTTTCATTTTTTAATCTCCTATATTTAATTTTAATAATCTATTTAGTTCGACAGCATATTCCATTGGTAGTTCCTCTCTAAAGGCTCCAATAAAGCCCATTATTATTAATTCTTTGGCTTTTTCACTATCTATACCTTTACTCATTAGATAGAAGAGTTTATCTTCAGATATTTTGGATACTGTGGCTTCATGTTCCATAAATGATGAGTTGTTATTTACTATATTGGTTGGAATGGTATCACTCTTGGATATTTCATCTAGTATTAGGGTATCGCATTTTACTGAGGCTTTGGAATTTATTGCATTTTTAGATATTTTTACTGTACCACGATAGACTGCTAGTCCACCACCTGATGCTATTGATTTGGATACGATATTGCTTTTGGTATTCTTACCTAAGTGAATCATTTTGGCACCGCTATCTTGAATTTGTCCTTTTCCTGCGGCTGCTACAGTGATACAACTTCCTCTTGAATAATCGCCTTTTAAAATACAACACGGATATTTCATATTTGTTTTTGAACCGATGTTTCCATCTATCCACTCCATTAAGCCATTTTCTTCAACAATTGCTCTTTTGGTGACTAAGTTATAAACATCACTGGACCAGTTTTGAATGGTAGTATAACGACATTTGGAATTCTTACCAACAAATATTTCTACTACAGCAGCATGAAGGGAATCTTCAGTGTATGTTGGAGCAGTACAGCCCTCGATATAATGTAGTTCACTATCATCATCGACAATTATTAGGGTTCTTTCAAACTGACCCATGTTTTTGCTATTTATTCGAAAGTAACTTTGAAGTGGTCTATCTAAGTGAGTATGTGGCGGGATATAGATAAATGTTCCTCCTGACCATACGGCACCATTTAGGGCAGTAAACTTGTTTTCATTATATTTGACTAATGTATTAAAATATTTTTTAAAGATATCAGGATGTTCTCTTAGGGCGGTATCGGTATCACAGAAAATAACATTTTTCTTTTTTAATTCTTCATTCATATTGTGATATATTACTTCACTATCATACTGGGCTCCTACTCCATCTAGATATTTCTTTTCTGCGGATATTACTCCTAAATCATCAAATAGATTTCTTACTTCACATGATATATTATTCCAATTATCAGTTAGATTATCCTCTCTTTGTTTATAATAATTTATACTATCATAATCTATGTCTAGTTTGGGACCAAAGCTTGGATTACTACTTTTATCAAAGGCATCTAGAGATGTTAGTCGAAAATCTAACATCCATGATGGTTCTTTTTTTATTTCAGATATTTGTTTTACTACTTCTTTTGTTAACTTCATTTTTTCACCTTGTTTCTACACTTATTATAAATGAAAATATATTTTATGTAAAGAAAAAAACGGCCTATTTACATGGATAGACAGTTTTTTTACTTTCACTCAACTATATTTGATTTTGTCTCAAAACCATTTAAATAATAATTTGGTATCTTGCCTTGAATTACTTTCATTCCGATGGGAATACTGGCACTTATATTTAAGTCTTCTGTTGATATAGGTAAGATTACTTTAGTGGTTACGGATATATTTACTAATACTTTTAATAGGGCATTATTTATACCATACTCTACTACTTCGGTACTAAAGTTTGTTGATACGTCTCCTAGTAAAGACATTTTTACTGGTATTTTAGGACCTATGTTAGATAAAAGGCTAGAACCTGTGGTTAGTCCAAAGGGTATTGCACATATTATTCTTTTTGATAGTAAGTCCATGTTGTAATTACTTAGACTATTATCTGGTAATTCTAACATATCTATTTTACCTTCTTCGACTGCACGAAGGTTTAATTCAACAAGGCTTGTCATTGTACTTAATACTTTGGACGTTTTTTTAGTATCAAAATCTATTAAAATTATTTCTCCTTCTTTATTATATGTTATTTTAAATAATTCCTCAACATCCATATTATATAACTGCTTTGTTACGGCTTTGTTTATAATTAGTATGGTTAGCTTTTGGGTTTCTGCTTCAGCATATGATTTTAATATTGGATATGCTTTTTTAGAATAATAATTTATAAATGTAAGTGATAGTATCATAACAGATGTTAATATTAATAAAATTATTAGCAGAATATTATGTTTTTTATTTTTTTTCTTTAATATCATTCTCATACTAAAATATATGATATTTAAATTATTTTAAAGCATTTAATCCACCTTTTATTGATTTTGTATTGTAACCAAATTCATTTAATCTTTTACTTATTTCGAGGCTTTGTTTTCCTTCTTCACAATAAAGATAATATATATTATTTTTATTTAAATAATGTGAAAAATTATTTAATAAGTTATAGTAAGGTATATTTATTGAATTCTTTATATGTGAAATACTATATGAATAGTTATCTCTAATATCAATTATAATTGGGTTAGAAATTTTTTTTAATTCATTTAATGATATTGTATTCATACTTACACCTCACTATAATATATTAAATTTTTATTATGGTGAAAAGTTAATAAACACAATAATTTCTTATTTTATTTGTTTTTCACTTCAGGCCTAAGGTCCTGAAGTGTTTGTTTAAGCCTTAGGTCTTAAACAAAGAGCTATTATATATAAGCATAATTTATATATTTAGATTAGAATGGTAGGATATTTGCAAAAAAAAAGCCTCTAATAATTAAAGGCTTTATATTAATCATCTGAGAAAAAGTCATCAAAGAAATCGTCATCACTTGTATTATCTGTATACATATTTTGTAGTTTTTCTTCTGCTGTATTATCTTCTTTAGGTACTGATGCTTTTTCTTCACTTTGTGTCAAATCATTAAATGATATACTTTCTTTATCAGCTAGTGGTTTAGCTGGCTCCGAAATTACATCTACTGGTTTTTGCTCTTTTTCTTGTTCCTTAGCTTGTTCTTCTTCTCTTTCAATTTCCGCTATTTTAGCATCGATCTTCTTAACTAAATCGTCTATGTTGAAACTATCTTCTTCAGGTTCTTGTCTTCCTTGATTACCTAAGAAGCTAGGCATACCGCTACTAAATGGATTTGAAGATGGACTAGCAAACGGATTTGAACCACCAAATGGGTTACTCATAAATGGATTTGATGAAGATGCAAATGGATTAGACATATTAGGATTAAATTCTCCCATTGCAGCCATCTTTTCTTGCTTCTTTGCTTTAACAAATTCTCTTATATCAAATAATTGTAACTCTCTCTTTGGTCTTGCTTCTGGAGTACTTTTTGGATATGTTCTACCCCAATCAACTTGGAAGTCTGTTTGAAATTTTGTTTTATATGGAAACATTCTTCTTCTTAAAACAATTATTTCAAACTGATTTAGTCTTTGTAAATCACTTACTGTTACTAAAGGTGTTGAAGCAGTTTTATCTTTTTCTTTTGATTTTACTTCACCACACATTTTACTTATTTCTTCAAGAGCTGCTATTTCGCTACTTATCAAATATAGTAAATTACAGTTACCACGAATAGTATCACCATTCTCTTTACCATACACTTGGGTTAACTGTGCGAAGTTTTGAATAATAAAGGTAAATCTAATTAATCTACTTCTAGCAGCAGTAACCATTGTTGTAACATCTTTTAAAGGTGGCATATTGGCAAACTCATCTAGAATAAAGTTAGTTCTATATGGTAACTTTCCACCACTTTCTTGAGCAACATCTATCAATGTTTCATAACACTGTTTAATGAATATTGTAGCAAGAGGATGCAATGTTTTCTTCTCATCTTGAACTATTAAGAAAACAGCTGTTTTCTTTCTACCAATATCACGCATATCAAAATCGCTATAAGATAGCATTTCTGATAAATTTTCTCTTGATGAGAATAATTTTATTTTTTGTTTAAATGTTGCTATAATACCCTGTTTTGTTTCATCCGCAGTGAAAACAGTACCCGAGGCATTAATGTATGCAGGTTTAGATGGATCTTTGGCATTAAAGTACTCTTTTATATAGTTATTGTTTGGACCGCCAAATCTTTCTTCACCTAAGCTACTCATTAAGTTTATACTATTTAAATTTACTTGAGCTGGTGATGCATCTTCAAATAATCCTAATGCAAGACCTGTAAAATAGTCCGCTGCTGTTTTTTCCCAGAATGGATCGCCGCTACTTTTTTCTTCATATAATATATTTAATGCTAAGTCATCAAGTAACTCTATGGCCTTATCTGTATTGCCATCTTTATATAATTGGTAAGGTAGACTCATGGGATTCCATGCATTTCCATGTTGTGGATCCCTAAAATTTAATGTAACTATATTATAGCCTTCATCTTTTAGTAATGATGCTGTCTCTTCATATAACTCGCCTTTAGGGTCTGTTAATATCATTGATTCATTGTGCTTAGCTAATAATTTTATCATTGGTTTAGCTACTATTACGGTTTTACCTGAACCAGTAGCACCCATAACTAACCAGTGGTCTTCACCATTATCAACCCACATTTTACCTTTTTTACTATATAAGGCTATACCAGCTGCGGGTATTGTCTGATCTTTAATGTTTACTACTTCAAGACCTTTTTTAAATTCAGCATCAGTTGCCCATCTTGAATAACCTTTTTCTTTCTTTGAACCTATACTAAAACCAAAGCCCTTTTCACGATCAAAAATATATGATTTAACCGCTAGAAAAAGTCCTACTAGAGATGCTATAAATAAGAATAATGTCATACCTATGTATCTAGAAGTAAAGGCTTTAAATGGTAAAAATCCATAAAACTTATTAGTTGAAGCTAAACTACTTACATTTAGCACTCCTATTGCACATAAATATAATAGAAATACGCAAAAAATTATAAATATAATTAAATCTTTCTTTTCTACTTTTATCTTCATATAAAAATCTTTCCTTCCAATTAACTACCAATATTATAGCATTAATAATTTGAATTGTAAATAAGTTTAATATAAAAGAAAAGGCATTCCTTAAAAGATGGTCCTGCCTTTCTTTGAGTATTTATTTTTTAACTTTTTAAATATATATCTACTTTATAATTCATAATAGATTCTTCACTAAATACAAACTTGTTACCATTTTTATCAATAACTGAATATACTCTATTATTCTTTATTTTTTCCATTAAACATTTATCTGCTGAAGTTGATATTTGGTTGATATTACTATTCATATATTGCTTATAAGAATCAATGGTATCAAATTCAGCCTGTTTCTTCATACTATCACTAAGTAATGAATATGACGAAGTTATATTAGTTCTTACTTTTTCTATATAATCAGATAAGTATAAAGAACATATCTCCTCTTTGGTAACTATACTAGGACTATTTACTTTATTATAATCATTACTATTGATACTTATTTTTTTTATTTTATTAATTATTTTTGTATAATCTGTTTTATTGTCAATTGGATAAAATGATACAGTTAAATTGTTTAAATCCTTTAATATTATTATTTGAAAACTATCATCAATTTCTTTAGTACTATCATAATTATTCTGAATAATACTTCCTTTTAAGTAATAAATATAATTATTCCTAACATTTACTGAAGTTATTGTATTTGCCTTTGCTGATGTATTTATTGGATATGTTATTATTTTATCTAATACATTGTCTATGGTTATTTCATTACTTGATATATAATCTTCATCTAGTAAAGAATAGATAGCTTCTTTATTATTACTACTAGCATAGTTAACGTATTTATTTACACTGCTAACTATTGAAAAATAATCATTATATTCACTTACCGCTGCTAGTTTATCACTATTACTTTTTATATTTAATATTAAAACAATTGCTAGTGGTATTACGCAAACAAGTATTACTACAATTAGTGTTTTTATATCATCTTTTTTCATATGTATCACCTTTTATTTACAACCATTTTTTACATAGTTAACGAATTCACTGCTACTTTCTCCTCTTTTAGTACAAGTATTTTTTGTATCATTAGGTCTTTCAAAATTATAGCAAAAATCATATGTTAGATCTTTACTTGATGATGTTCCTTCGGAAACTCCTTTATAAAGTGTTGGATAGTTATTTTCTAGTTCATATAACAAGAAACCTACTTGTCCACCTATTGTATCGTAGTTATTAGGAAAAGTTGTCTTCAGATTATTCCATCTTTCATTATGCCATTGACATAATCCATAACTGGTTGGTACACCATTTTCATAATCACCATATGCGTTATAATCAAATGAACTTTCATGATTGATATTAGTCATTAATGCAATTATTCCATTTTCTGATATTCCATTTGCTCTTAATGTTAAGCAAACACTTTGCTTATTAGAATCACCATCAACAGAACCACCATATTTGCCCTTTGGTCTAGGATTAGTTGCAGATATATAGTTGCTTGGATCAACATAACTACCATTGACCATAACTCCAAAATGTAGATGTGCACCTGTCGAAGAACCACTATTTCCTATTTTTCCAATAACTTGACCTTGTTTTACTTTATCTCCTGATCGAACTGTAATACTATTCTTAGCCATATGGGCATACACTGTATAAGTACCATCAGCATGAAGAATTTTAACGAAGTTTCCAAAGCCACCGCCATCAGTATTTCCGTAATAACCATTGTCGTTATATTGTACATCACTATCGGATGTTGGATATACAATTTCTCCTTCTTCAGCAGCAATTACATTTACTGTCCCTACTCCACCTGCTCCTGGAGATATATCTAGACCATTATGATTGCTTGTTCTAAAGCCATCATCGCCACCAAACTCTGATGTAATGGTGATACTTACAGGTTCACCATCAGCATATGTTACACCATTTTCAGTTCTTGTCTCTGAACTTCCTACTGGCCACCAATATGTATTTTTTTCTTTTATCTTAGAATAATCATTATATGCATATGAATTTCCTGAACTACCACCAATTTCTAGATTATCTATCCAAAGTGGTGATGTTAATATTACAATAAATATTACTGGAAAAAAAGCAATTAATGTTGCTATACCAATTATAACTACCTTTTGTTTAATACTTAAACCTTTCCATTTTTTTAATAAAACTTTCCACATTAATATCACCACCTAATGGAGAGTATTATAATCCTCCACCTGAGCCAAATGACTCTAATTCATCTTCTGTTACTATTGCGTTTATTTGCATTCTTCTATTACCACATACAAATAATGCTTCACCTTGGCTAAATCTCTTTATACCTTCTTTTTCATTTTCATTTAAATCTATTAACATTGATAAGTCTTCAACTGATTGTTTCTTTAATCCCATAACTAAATAATATGAAGAGTTATCAAATATTGCCTTACCATGCATTAATATTCCATCTGCTACAAAGTCTGATGGTTGCTGAGTAATTATTATTGTTCCTGTATTGTATTTTCTTGCTCTTCTTTGAACTTGGGCTAAGAATTCTGCTCCTAGTTCATTTTTAGCTCCTAATAATACGTGTGCTTCATCTACTGATAGTACTGTATTTTTATTTGGGTCTAAGCATAGTCCCCAAGCAAACTTAAGTACATTAAATAATAGTGCATTTCTTATGTTAACATCTGAATTCATTAATTCTTTTATATTGAATACTAGAAAATCACTATCAGTATTTATTGAAGTATGACCATTAAAGTAATATTGTAATTCTCTTACAAATGGTCTTAATTTTAATTCTAGTCTTTCCATAACATCTCTTTCATGAGTTTTCTCAGTCATTGATGTTAATTTACTTGTTACTGTTACATATACATCACTAAATGTTGGAAATTGATTTGAAGTAAATTTAGTAAAATCTGAAGTAAAGGTTATGCCGAATCTAGCATATGTATCTTGCACTACCTCACTAAATAGTGTTAATACATCATCTTCAATATCTGGAGCATAATACTTCATGAATGCTTTTAATGATTGTAAAGTTTTATTAAGTACAGTGTAACCTAATCCTGACCTTATTTCATTTTCATCAGCATCCATTATTATTTCAAGTGGATTTACCATTCCGTATTCTCCACCCTTACCTAAGTCTACTACATCGCCACCATACATTTTTGTCATTTCACTTATTTCGCCTTCAGGGTCTACTGCTACTATTTGATAGCCATTTCTTATATGACTACGAAGTATTAATTTAGCTGCTGTTGATTTACCTGATCCTGAAGTACCTAATATAATCATGTTGGCATTATTTCTATTGCTTTCTTTTCTTATTTGATATAAGAACTGATTAAATAGTACAACACCACCAGAGAAATCCACTCCAAGAAGTGTTGATAATCCATCATCTTTGATGCTATCAAAGATGAATGGATACATTGCTGCCATTGTTGGAGATGGCATTGGCGTACCAATTCTACTTTCTATTATTTGTTTGTCAAATATAGGAAGGATAGATTTCAATACTCTTTCTTGTTCAAATCTAAGAGGTATAGCTCTCATTTCCATAGCATCAAGATAATTCTTAATACTAACTTTCTTATTTTCTAATTCTTCTCTAGTATCAGCAGTAATCATTATATGCATTTGAAAATCAAATGTTTTTGCTTGTGAAGCAGTAAACTGCTGAATAAAATATTCTAATGAATCAACGTCTTGTCTTATTCTTTCCTGTATTGTTCTATCTTTTTCTTGCTGGTATTTACTTTTTAGATCTGATATTTCTTTATTTAGCATTTTGGCTAGTACTGAAAATGGTAATGGAATGTGCTTAATAACCATTTTTACACCAGACATATTTGTTAAATTGGATAAATATCCTGGGCCAATTAATCTAGGATATGATATTACTGTTAATATAGTAGCATATCTATCACTGATAACAAAATCAGCAGGATTAAATTGTAATCCTTTCGGAGCTAGTTCACTTTTAAAATTCATTATGAAATCACCGTCCCAAAATTAGTTGTCATTCCACTATTAAGGAAATTATCAAGTATTATTCTTAAATCATCATTAGATACTTGTTTAGACTCTAAACCTGCATTAGCAAGTCCAGTAATTAGAGTTCTAAGTCTTTTTTGTATCAAATCGTCATTCTTTTCTTTAAATAATATATAGTACTCAGTATCAGTAATATTATTATTCATAAAATCATTGGCCTTATCTATATCTTGATTGATTAACTTTCTAACTGCTGGATTCGGAGTTTGATTATATAATAACTGTAATCTAGCAAGATAGTTATTTAGATCTACTGGTCTATCTGCTGATATTAACCAAAATTCAAAATCTATTGTATTATAGAAATTCTTTAAAGCAATTATAGTATTATCTTGTGTACCTTGATCCAAGATAAAGATATTTCTTGGCTTTATTTTTACCCCTGTTACTTTTAGTTTGTTATCAAGTATTATTGCTCCATTAGCAATACTTTTAATTGGTAACCAATCTTCAGTATACTTTGAACTATTTTTTGTCGTCGCCGAATTTTTCATAGAAACACCAACCTCTCCATATATAATTTCTTCTTTCTGTAAAAAATCTAAATACACTTTGTATAGCACATAAAACATTATGATAATTTGGTATTGGCACTACCAGTAGGCCAGTTACTCCTACTGGTAGACATGATATCAATATCATTACAGTATCACTTGAATCAACAAATACTAATAATAATAAAGTTACCACCATTCCTGTACCAAACATAATTAAATCAAATGGTCTAAATATATTAAATATCAATGTACCTCTTTTAGCATTAGCCGGTACTAAATATCCATTCACTATGTATCACACTCCTTTTTATCAATAATAATTCGAACCATCAAACTCGTCATTATCATTACTATTATTTTTATTTTGACTATTATCATTATAATAATTTGGGTTTACATACGGATTATCATCATCGCTATCTCCTCTAGATGTTGTATCTGCGGTAAATTGACTGTGTCCCGTTTCGTATGGGTTCCCATCATCACTACCATTTGTTACATTACTGCTTCTTCTGGATGTTGCATCTGTGGCAAATTGACTATGTCCTGTTTCATATGGATTGCCATCATCACTGCCATTTGTTATATTTTCAAATGTGGAATTTCTAATGTTGGGGGTTGAGTTTTGTAGATTTTGTCCCACACTATTTTCTCCATTACCCTGATTGTTGCTACCACTAGGTTTAGCACCTGCCGGATGTAGCGATTTGTACATGCTGATTTGATCTTCTCTTCTCGCATCAGCACCATATCTCTTTCTCATGTTGTCGTGAGTTTTTTGAGCGTCACTAAGAGCCTTAGCAGCAGCATTCTTTCTTTCGACTGCTCTTTTTATTTCATCAGAATCCCCACTTGCTCTAGCAATTTCGTATGCCTCATCTGCTGCCTTATTCTCATCTTTAGCCTTTTTCAATTCAAGATAACTATTCTTGAACTCTTCGTTTTTAAATGCACTTGCAATGTTATCACTACCATATTTATCATATAAGTGTTTTCCTGGCTTTTCTAGTTCTTTAATTTCTGCGGCGTTCTTTCTATCTTCTTTCCATCTATCATAATTAGTTTTTAATTTCCCACCAGTCTTGTTCCATATTGCATTTCCCGCGGCTTTACCAGTATGACTCCATGCAAAATTTCCTGCTTTTTTACCTAGATTACCTGCATAGCCTAATACTTTGTTGGCTGCTCCACCTAATAGCGGTACATCAGCAAATGTTTTCTTTAATCCTTTAACGCCAAAGCCAAGGGTTGCTGCTCCACCGCCCATATTTGGAAATAAATCCTTTAATAGATCTGGAACCCTTTTACCAAACATTAATAATCCTATAATTAAAAATATTTTTACCCATATATATGTTCCATCACTTTGACTAATTCCTGTACTATCGAATAGTGCTACATCATCATTCATAATAGTTAGCACTAAGTTTGATAAGGTAACAATAAAATATATTATTGCAAGTCTCACAAATAAATCTAGATATGTTGTAGTGCATTGTTTTATCCAATTTTTGAATGCACCCTCCGGATCTGATATGTATGATAGTATAGGAATTGGTGCAATCAATTGTAGATAAGCTAACTGAAATACACGCACTGATACACTAATACAATAAGTAATTAATATCCATATTACCGCCAAAGCTACAATTGGAGAAAACAAAAAGTCCCATGATATTACATAATGTCCATTTTTTCTTAATGTTAAATAGTATGTCATGCTGTTGAAGTCTTTAATACTTCCGTCTTTTAAACTTTGCTTTATAGTCTCATAATTTCTTTTATATAGAAATACATCCATATCACTTCCATCTAAATCTTTATACTCATATCCACCATCTAATTCACCAGGATTGGTTTCCCTAAAAAAGCAAAAATACAAATCTACTGCTAGCGTTCTTCCAAAATTTTCAACATTAATACTTTCATCATCCGGAGAAATCATTCTATATATTATGTTATTTCCTTCTGTTCCAACAATTGTATTTTGTAATTTAAATGCAAGTTTAAATAAACTAGGAGTTATTCCAAGCAATACAATTGACATTACACATCTCATTATTATATTTCCAAAGCCATTTTTTTTATCGGTCAATTTTTCAGGATCCACTAGAGATTGTATCAATGAAAATGACAATTTAAATATCATAAAAAGTCCAAGAATCATTCCAACTCTAGTATATATTTTTTGAATATAAGTTGAATTTAATATTTGCGCTCTAGCTAAAATCATAAATAAATTATATATGCTGATTATAAAACTATATAGTTGTGCTGATATCCATCCAAAAAATGTCCTTATTGCTTGTTCAATAATAAGTCCAATGTTATCAAATATTCCCAATTGATAAATCATACTAATAACCTCCTAAAATAATCCACAGCCGTTTGGAGAAATAAATGGCCAAACCTTGTTAGCAATATTCAACAGTAAATTAACAATTGTCGGTGTAAAAAAGAATAATACTGCTATAACTAATCTTTTTATAAATGTTTTTTGTGACTTTTTCATTCCATCTTCATCATTAGAAAACATTGCTTTTGTAAAATCTATTATTCCGAATATAATTAATATTATTGGAACTGCTATTTTAATTATGGCTGCAAATTTTTCAATTTCACCTTTTATTTCTTCACCTATTAATGTTTCACAATCTCTAACTAAACTCACGCCAAGGCCTTCAACTAATTTTGTATATTTATTAACAATCTCCGTTTCATTTGATGGAATTAAGTTATTATTTTTTAAATATAAAGCTGCTTTTGCAAGTTCTTTTGTATATTCTTTTGTTTTGTCATTAACGTTAAAAACATTAATGTCGCTATTATTGTTACTAAGTATATTTATCTGCTTTAATAGTGAATCATCTAATACTGACTCAACGATAGTGTTATTAACACCATTATATTCTTTCAATGTGTTTTTGCCAAACATAGAGCAATAAAAGCCACTTTTTAACGATGCTGCCGCATCAGTTGTTGACTTTTCTTCACAATTTGCATTGAAATATACAAATTTATTTTCTTGATTATTTAATGCACTATTTAAATCTTCATAAGCAGCATTTAAATCTTCAATCATTTTTGTTGAATTATATGTACTAGAGAAAGTATACCCTTTTCCGCTATCACTTGCTTCATTTATTTCTTTTGCTGTCCTAATAAGTTCTTGATATGAACCCTTTTCACTAAATTTTTTTATTTTTTCTATTTTTAAAGATGTAGATGCATTGTTTTCACCAAACCACTTTTCAACAAATGCCCATTGCTTATTTCCATACAATATTGGGTTATTGTCATTTTCTATCAATTTATATATGGATCTTTCGGTATTTCCTGTATTTACTAATAATGCGTTTTTATTTTCATCTATTTTAAAATAATTTCTTCCTAATTTTGATAGACGAACCAATTGTGTTGCCATTGCTTGATCTACATAACCGCTATCATTATAGTAGGCGGCATCCGGACCAAAAACATCTAAGGAACTTCCAGTATTATCCTTCTTTAAAATCCAATTATCGCTTGAAAAAATTAAATTAAAATTTTCTAATAATTCTTGAACTGACTCGTTACTTGTATACACAAAGCCATATTCACCATTAATGTTATATGCTTCGATCATAACATATTTTTCTGCTTCGCTTTCTCCATAGTAGTATATTGCTAATTTGCTTTCATTTAATGTTTCAACCGCATATGGTGTTGAAACACCTTGCATTACAATAAAATCACTTTTTGTTGGTTGTAAAAAGCAAGTATTAAAGCCGGTTGTTTTATACATTGCATTCGGACAAACTCCGTTTGCTAATTGATCAATAGAAATCAAGTTTTCATTGGAGTCACATTCTGGAAATTTTCCCCCTCTACTGTGTTCATCGCTATACCAGCATACTGAACTATCATCCTCGCCACTGTGTGATGTATTTAAAAGAAATGTTGGCCCTTGAACTGAAAAAAAATCATTTCCAACATATGCAACATGTCTAGTACCAATGCTTTTACGACTGATTGTATTTATTGTAGCAATAGTATTATATTTCTTAAACTTATTGTTGCCATCATAGTATGAATTGTGGTACATTTCACCATCTGCGGTTGCAGTACACTGCATCCACATAACTACAGCATTTGCTCTGCTTGTAAATAGTATTGTTGATACCAGTATTGTTATGATTGTTAATAATATTTTTTTATTTTTATTCATTTATAATCGACTCCTTCAAAAAGTTAATTTATCACATTTAAATTATAGCATACTAATTAGAAAAAAGAAATCATTTTTTGATTTCTTTTTTTGTTTTTTTGTTTGTTGGGTAATTATTTTCTATTTTAGAAAATAATTCTAAGAATTTTCTGCTTTCTTTTAAATATTCTTTAGTAGCACTATTATTCATTCTGTTAGAAAATGCATCATATAAAAATATATTTACTTTATTGTATAAATTATTTATCATGTTTGCTTTTTCAATTATTGTTCTATCTCTACGTGTTTTTGTTATTGTATCTAAGTCTAAAATGAATTCTTTTACTTTCATTTCATCTTGGTATCTAGATAATTCTTTTATCAAACCTTCGAGATCACCATGAAAATACATGTTAATCATCTTGTCTCTTCCTACAATTAGTTCTACTAATTCTGCTACTGCTCTTTGATATTTATATCCAGTATCTTTACCATTAACAATTAATTTTTTATCAACAACATACCTATTTGATAATACTTCTGTATATCCTTCGTTTAAACCAATACCAACAACTGACATAAATGGCTTGATATAGTACTGACAAAATCCAGTTATAATTTTTCTACCATCTTCGAAACTTGATGCTGCATGTATTAATTCATGGCTTATTACTTTCTAAAATAATTTTTTACCCTCTATGTAGTTGCTTATATTTAATTTAGTAAGAACATAGTTTTCTTTTATACTATGGTTTAATGGGTCATAAGATCCACCTGCTCCTCTAAAACATAAATTTAAACTATTTATCCAATTTGAATTTACTTTTATACTTTCTATGTTTCTTTTAATTATTTGCATGCTTTCATTTGAAACAATTGGTTCAAATGAAGTATAAATTTTATTTATTATTTCTTGCGTTTCTTCTGTTATATTAGGATTATAAGTTTTTTTCTTACTGTTTTATACATTTCTGGCTTTTCTAATACTTTATAATCCTTAAAAGAACCATTTTTTAATAATTTATTTTTATATTTTTATGTGTTAATATTCCTGCTAATAAAACTATTCCACCTTCTATTATCATATTTTCCCCCTATAATATTAAAGGTTCAGCTTTGACTGAACCTTTAATTATTTTCCTCTTATTTTGCTCCAACAAGCTGTCCAACCATCAAGAGTGCTTTCATCTACATCTTTAAGTCCAAGTCCAGAAACCATATTTAATACAAATGTAACCATCCATACTACTGCAAATACGCCAACTGCATATAAGAATCTTTTTCCAAATGCTTTTGTGGCTTTCTTTACTTCATCTTCCTTGCTTGCTATTACGGCTTTTCCTAAATCAAGCATTCCTAATACTATTAGTAATATTGGAACACCAACCATAATGGCATTTACTAAATATCCAAGTAAATTCCATATCGGATCTAAGCTTTCATTTGTACATATATCCAATAGATACATAATTATCCCTCCTAATACGACTATATATATTACAATAAAAATGATTTTTTGTCAACTGTATCAAAAAAAACAAATGTATGTTTTTTACACGCATTTGTTTACATTCACTTTTAGCATTATGAATTAGCTCTTTTTTAAGGTGCTATAATGACATCCACCATCATCTGGTTTGCCACTATTAGACTCGTTACCATTTGCTTTTATACAAGCCCAGCATCCTTGCCAACTACTTGTTGCAGCATCATCGACATCCTTAATTCCAAGATCTGCAACTAGTGAAAATACTGTTGTAACTATCCATACTACAGCAAATACGCCAACTGCATATAAGAATCTTTTCCCAAATGCTTTTGTGGCTTTCTTTACTTCATCTTCCTTACTTGCTATTACGGCTTTTCCTAAGTCAATCATTCCAAATACTATCAACAATATTGGAATTCCAATCCAAATTGCATGGACAATGTATCCAACCAATCTCATTACTGGCTCTAAATTCTCATTACATGTTGCTAAAATGTACATTTTTTCTTCCTCCTTACTTATAATTATATATTACAATAAAAATAAGTAATTGTCAATTATTTGACAATTACTTATTAATTATTTTTTTCTTTTATTAGCTTTTTAGCATTACTCTTTTTTATTTCTTGATGTTTTTTGAAACTATTTTAGATGAATAATAATGTTTCATTTTCTGGCAATTTTATCCAATTATATCCTTATAACATCACACAATAAACATCTTTTAATAATAATGTACTAAGTACTATTATTAATAGTGTTTTAAAATTAAGTAAAAACATTAATGCCAATAATGGTATGCATCTTATTAAATTACTGGTATGAATGACATCAGCATAATATAGATATTTTTTAAACTTTCCTAGTACATTTACTTCATTTTTTTTGTATATGATAATTTATATTTTTTCCTTTATCTTTTATTCTTTATTTTTTTCTATTTCTTTTAAATGCTTCTATATAATCTTCGCTGCGTCTTAGTTCTTCATTAATAATATTTACTCTTACAGAAGCAGCCTTTTTTAAATTATCTATTGCAAATGAATAAGCTTCAATCTCAACTGGAGTGAGTTCTTTTAAAATTTCCGCTATTCTATTAGGCGAAAGTTCATATTCACTATAAAGTTTGTTAATTCTAAGTTTTAAATTTCCACCTTTATTTAAAAGAATTTCTTCAAAGCCATATTGACCATCTGATGTTCCTATTTTTATATATTCTTCTCCAGTAATAATATCGTAGTATTTACTAGTATCAGTATCATTTTCAATAATAGTTGGTATAATCTTTGATTTTACAAGCCTACCAGAAAAACTTTTGCGCTTTTCTATTAAAATTTGACCGTCGTGAATACTATTCACATATATTTTAAAACCATTATATGTTAAATTATAATTATCAAATATTTCAGCATATCCATTGTTAAGATATTCTGTTCTATAATATTTTTTCATATTCTCTTTCCTTCCCTTAAATTGTCTACTATTTTATATAAAATAGTAATATTTGTCAAGTATTTTATTACTTTATGAAATTAAATATAAATAAAAAACGCTTATACTGCGTTTATCTTATAAGTAAATTACTTTATTTCTTTTTGAATATATCGAAGATACTCTTTTTAGGAGGTTCTTCTGTTTCTTCTTGTACCTTAATATATCCTAATTTTTCTAGAAGTGGTAAGATATATTTGCTTACATCTTCTTTATCATTTAGTGGTGGCATATTATAGAATACTTTTAAATCAGATTCTACTTCAAAATTAGCTATATCACTATTATTTAGTAAGCTCTTATTTAATACTATATTTTTGCCTTTTAATTCACCAAATATCTTAGGATTAATTAGTGATAATTTATTTAACTTAATAGTACTTGGCTCTATTAAATACAACACATCAGTGCATACATGCTCTTTATTAGTTCTATCTAAATCTATTACAAAAGTATTTATGCTACTATATTTATTTATTGTATCCTCTAGAGAATCTTCTTTTACTGATAAACAGTCTTTATCATGAAAGTATGTTAAATCTCTCTTATTTAATTCTATTGCCATAGTACTATAATAGTCACTTAATACTTTTTTTAGTAGATATACTAATGTTGTAGCTCCTGCTGAATCAGTTATATTCTTTACTCCAAGTATCTTTTTAGTAGACAAACTGAGAGAAGCATTTGGTGTTTCTTCTACTGTACTTTCTATATTTTGATAGTGGGCTACATCTCTATAAATATTAGGATTAGTATATAGATACATTAGATCATTTTGATCTTTAGTAAAATTATATATACCCATACTTACTAATTTAGATAGAAAAACATTTGAATCACTTATTTGATCATCTTTATCAAGTAATAATATTACTTTATCCATATTAATACTCATTGATAATTTTTGTAAGTTATTTAAATCTTTATAATCTTTAATAGCTGTTATATCTAAAAACATTTTATTGAAGAAATAATTTCCGAAAGTAGATATTATTTCGTCTACTTCGTAGATTCCCTCTAATTTCTTAGATACTTCTATATTTAATGTATTTAGTATGTCACTATATTTGTTGGCTATTACTGTATCCATTATCTATTTATCCTTTCTATTTTACGAGTTTCACCTGTTATTGGAACATTGAAGTTTAATTTAAAGAATGGAAGATTAATATTTATATATGTTGTTACTTTATAATACTTACTTGTTACACCATCATTTGTTGGTCCTGATGTTTCTTCAATGCAGTAACCTCTATCATAACAATGTACATTATCAGTATTACTATTTTTTATGTCTGCTAAATTTACATAATAGCTAACTGTGTTTAAGTATGTATTAATACTTCCAATTACAGATCCTTCTTTGGTATCTGTATAATCTGAATCATTTATTCCTTCGTTCTGCTCTATGATATCTATTATTCTATTTTTAACTCTAAAGGCTTTAGCATAGTTTAAGGCTACCGCTATAAAAGCTATATAGATGGCTAAAAATATTAACATTAACTTTATTGTAAAAATTCCACCAAATGCCTCTCTCATTTATATCACCTACTTTAATATTCTTAAATTATTCACATCTGCTTCCATTCCAAGTTTGTCCTTCAGGACATACGTTGTCAGCATTTCCACCAAATGCATTATTGATAGTTTCAGTTATTTTTGGCCACATAAGTGCTAAAATACCACCAATTACTGCTACTGCTACAATAACTATTACTGTCATTGATACTTCACCTGTTGCTTCTTTCATCACTTTTCACCTTCTTTCATATATTATTTTTTTATTCTTTTCTATATATTTCTAATCTTTAGAAACTCATTATCATAAAGATTGAAATCAGTAGTAATCCAAGAGATCCAAAACCTGTTACACACATCATAATCATGGTTTTTCTCTCCATAGTATCAAGTCTAGCCTGATACTTCATTTCTCTTGATTTTGCTTGAAGAGATGATACTGATTTAGAGAAGGATACTAATTGTTGATGTTTCTTTTCTTGTTCTCCTAGTCCTAATCTATATAATAATCTCATCATTCTCATTGAATCTCTTACTGGATATTCTTTAGCAAAATCCATATATGGATCTATTGAAGAATCTCCAGCCTCTATTCTTGCTACTAGTCTTTTTAATCCTGGTTTAAATACTTCAGGGGCATCATCTATACTTTTAGCTAAAGCTACTGGTACTGTATAGTGATGAACTAGTACTTCTAAACTTTTTAAGTAATATGGTAATAAGGAATCTATATAATTTAGATGTTTTTTATACCAACTTCTAAGAGAAGTATATTGCTGTTTATATACTAGATATCCTACTACAATAGCGGCTATTACTGTTAAGTAACTCATTTGTGATAGGAATAAGAATATTAATGCAGCTGCAACAATAACGCCGTTTCTTATTCTTTTCATGAATACTTCATTTGGGTCATATACTCTATCTCCATATTTAGCTATTAATAGAAAGTCATAATCCTTTTCTTTTAACAAATTACATAGTTTGTTATTATTACCAAAGATACTATCTTTATTTATTTTTCCATTTACCATAAATATATATATTACTATTATGGCTATTATTAGCATTTCTATATACATTATTCGGCACCTACATTCTCGTTATAATATTTTTCTCCTGATAGAAGAAAATAACTATTTATTAAGACAATACCATGTATTAGTATTCGAATTAATGTATTATCAATCATAGATATATATGTTTCTTGTCCTATTAATATTTGAATAAGGGCTACCATTCCATATAGAGCTACTCCAAAGGTTAGAAATTGTTTATGGAAGTTTGCTCTATCTGTTCTATCTCGATATACACCTTCTACTAAGATGTCTATATCTGATAACATATTTTCAAATGTTTCTGCTGTATCCTTGGCACCCTCTTTAGTTACTTGTAGAAATAACTGATGCATATTTTTTACCATATAGTATGGATATTTGGTATCCATATATTTTATTGAATCATAGACATCACCTTTTTCATAAGATAGTGCTATCATTGTTTTTACATCAGATAAAAGTGGTTCTTCAAGTATTCCTGATTCTACTACTCCCTCTAGTGATTTTACAAAGGCCTGAGTAGTAGCAAATTCCATTATGGTATTGGTGCAATATACTTGTACTTGTTCAAATATATATTCACTATATTGTCTTTTGCATCTTAAATATGTTATGTATGGTATAAATGATACCGCTACTATGATATATACTAATGATATCAAGATGTTATAGAAGTACAAATAACTTATGCCACCTGCTAATCCAGCAAAGGCTATTAGTTGAAATAGGTATTGTCTTGGAGTATACTCTAGTCCTAGTTCTTTTACCTTTTCTCTCATTATTTTAAATGAGTATGGTTCTATTTTTTTATATGTATTTATAGCCTGCTGCGAGATAAACTTATATACTGATTCTCCCTGCTTAGTACGATAAGATACTATAAATATTATTATTAAACCTATTAGGATGATTTCCACTTCTATCACCACCTTAACTTATATTTTGATCACTATTTATACTTGCTACATTTATACTTGTTGGTGCACTAGGTGCTGAAGCATAAATATTTGGTATATTATTAGGAGGAGTTACCACATTACTAGTATTCATGGTACTTACCATATTATTATTTGGCGTACTTGTTACTGGATTATTGATAGCTGGAGTATTATAAATTGTATTTTGTACTCCAGTATATAGACTATGGTCTACTACGAACTCTCCTACCTTATCTTTATTTATTATATCATTATTTTCGCTACTAGTAAACTCTTCTTTTACTAAAATATCTGGAGGCATTATTACCCCTTGACTTTCTAGATATGAAAGTAAGTATTTGGATGGATTAGCAGTTGTTTCTTTTCCATCTGGAGTCTTTTTATATAGTATTTTATATTCTGCCTTATTATCGTCTGTAACATAGAATTCTACTACCTCTGATACTTCTCTATGAAAGGCATTATATTTAGTACTATAATATCCTTTTATGTGTACTCCTAATTGTACATATCTATGAATTGTTTTTAAAAACTGATCTATATCTTGGTTTGTTTCTAGTAGGCTATACATTCTACTTGGAATTGATTCTGCTTTATCAGCATGAATTGTTGATAAAATATTATGTCCAGAAGATATTGAGTTTCTAACAGCCATTACTGCTTCAGCACTTCTTACTTCGGATAGTAATATCCATCTTGGGTTCTGTCTCATGCAAGTAACTAATACATCTGAATATGATGCTATATTATTTGTTTTCATGGCTACAATATCTCTATGTGGAAATATTTTATCTAAGTGTAACTCTAATGTATCTTCGATTGTTATTATCTTTTCATTTTCTTTGGTATGGGCTGCTAGATATTTTATGAACTCTGTTTTACCACTACCAGTTTCACCACTTACCATAATGTTACAATGTCCTTCAACGCATTTAAGTAGAAAATCATGAATATTTAGTCTTATGTAATCTTCTGCGATTATTTTATCTTTTTGTAATCTTATTTTAGCAGGTGTCTTTCTTATTAATACTGCTATACCATTTCTAGCTATGGAATCATGTACAAAGTTCATTCTTAACTCTGCTGATTCGGCATCAAGAAAGGGATTAGCCATATTAAACGACTTGCCCATTGAATTAGCACACTGAAAGGCTATTTTTTCCATTAGAGCATTATCTATTCCAGTATTTTCTACTCTATATACGCCTTTAGATAATGACTTTAGCCATACTTGACCACCATTATCGTAAGATATATCGGTTATATCGTCATTATCAAGAAATTGTTTTAATGGACCAAAATCTATTTGATTAAATTGATTGTCCATGTTACACCTCCTTATTAGTTATTGTTTGTATTAGTTGTATCTTCAGTTACATTATCACTTACTTGTGGTAAATCGTCTACTGATACAAATGCTGTTTTAGAATTTATGAATTCTTCTATTTGAAGACTGCTTACTGTTACTTTTTGGTCTTCAGATAATGTTGCAGTATTTGGTATTAATAATAATTCTACATCATAGTCTGTTAGATATAATGCTTTTCTTAATAATAGGTGTGTTTCTTCTGGTACTGCAAATAGCATATATGCAGGAGTTCTAGCTTCATCACTATTTTCAAATACATGTCTACCTGATGAATCTTTAACATCTAGTACTTCAATATTACTGATGAATTTACCAAACATTACTTCTCCATCGTCATTTAATGATTTGTAATAGATATTGATATGACTACCTGGAGCCATTGAGTTAGCGTATGTAGTTGCTATTGTTACTGGATAGTTTATTACAGTATATCCTTCTGGTACTCCTGAAAAAGCTGAATCCGGTAAGTCTTTTTCGTCTACCACTAAATCTGTATAGAATAAACTTCCTTTAGCTATCATAGTATTATAATTAGAATATTTTCCTACGATACTTTTGGCTGTGGTATAGTACTTACTAGTATTAAGTAGTTCTATAGGAACATTTCTAATCTCTATCATATCGTCTGTTATGTATGTTCTTGGTTGTATTGTTTGTTTAGCAACAGGTACTGCTACTAATTCTGTTTTAGAATTTATTCTATAATTATAACCAATATATAATATTACTAAACATAATATTACCCCTAGTATGGTAACGGTATTTTTGTTACCAAAAAATTTTTTCATTGATGCTTTTAAATTATTCATATTATTTTCCTCCTTTATTTAAATAATTTTTTTATTTTGCATACTCATATTCATTATAATTCCATGTTATTTCTAATTTTAACACTGTTGTTCCTGGACTTCCTGTTCCTGTCCATTCTATCCAATATTTTGATTCTTCACATTCTTCAGTAGTTAAACATATTCTTCCTTTTATGCTAGTTACTGTAATATTTTTTTGGATGTTATTTATATTCGTAATATTATTACTAGCATCAAAGTTAGTTTGTTCATTGCTACTTCTAGTCCAATCTATATCTCTATTTAATAGAGCATATAACAGTTCTCCTTCTTCTGTTACATTTCCTTTGTTTGAAGCCTTGGATATTTTAACATCATAAACGTTGCTATGATTTAGTTCATCGGGTAAATTGATTGGCTCTTTTACTGAATAGTTACCAGAACTACTATAAGGTACTGAGTAATAAATCTTGGTAAAGGCTTTATTTACTAAAGGTGTTCCATTTACATAACTTTCACCACTTTTAGATCCATCTTTACCATAATATTCTAATATTGCACTTAAAGTATTAGCAACATGATAATCGGATGTATCTTGATAAATCGTGTACTCTCCTATTCCAGTATTTATTGACACTGTTACCTTAGGTGGTTCTTCCATAATATCAAAATAATTTATTGTATAATTGCTACCTGCAAATACTGTTGATTCTGCAAATCTTCTAGTAAAGCTTTCTACAAATTTATCTTTAATTATTTTTAATTCTCCAGTTTCTCTATAATAATCCATATTGATGGCATCAATCATTGAGGCTTCAGTTACTTCCTTAAGTAGGTAATAATCATTTTCGTTATTTGTAGTTATATTTTGAAATAATATTATGATGGTTAAGCCAACTAATCCAAATACTATTAATCCAACACTAGTAAATGACCATTTCATGAATTACCACCTTCTTTGATATAATTTCTAAAGAAATCTTTATCTACTTCATTAAAGTAACTATGATTTTTATTATATTCTTTTATCTCACTTATTGTTTTATTATCTAGTTCAGTATAGTATTCTAGCTTTTTATATGAGTCTTCAAGTGTCTTTTTATCTTTATTTCCTTCAGTTATATACCAGGTATACCAATTAACTCCTGGGAATCTACTAGGAAATGGATTATTTAAATTTATTGGTCTATATGTAAATTTATATCTTACTTTACCATTTTCTTTTTCACCACTTGATGGTTCATATATTCTGTTAGTTACTTTTAATAAACAGCTTGTATCAATAGTCCAAGTGCCAAACCATACTTTATTTTTGTTTGTTGAATCTTTTTTTGCCTGCGTCTCAGATAATCTACTTAAGTTTTCTAATGTTACGTTTATGTTATACTTTTGTATATCTAATGGTATATAATATTTATTATTAATATTAGCATTATCATTAGATTCTGAATAACTCACTTTACCAGTTAGTTCTTTTAGATATGATTCTGGTAAAAAGAATGTACATGTTGTTATTAATTTATTGGCAGTAGTAAATGATCCTGACTGAGTACATTTTTTAACAAGTCTTGAACTATCTAATCCAGTTATTGTTAATGTTATATTTTCTTCAAAGTCTGATAATGATTTTAATTTGTTTTGCATTGCTTCATCAATATCTTTTCTTTGAGCAGTAGTTAGTACTTTGTTAGTCGCATAATTCCAGCTAACTTCATTATAATAGGTGATTCCATATTTTAACCAACCGCCATTATAACTATTGGCATTATAATTTTTATCTTCGTTTACCAAATTGGATTTAAATACATTTGATATATATCCTTTTTGTTCTATCTTCACTACTGCACTAGTTCCATTGTTTCTTACTGTTAGTTCATTACAAGTTGAAGACAAATTAGTCCAACTATTGCAACTCATTTTCTTGTTAGAGGCTGGCTCAGATACAGCACATTTTTTATCATTCTTTACATTAATTTTAAATGATGTGTTACCTGTAGGTATTACCCAAGAAGACCATGCAGCTTTTGGAGAGCTAGAACCTGGTGGGCAAATTTCTCTGATACCATCACTACCACTTATGCCAGCAGTTCCTATCAAGAATCTTCCTGGACCATATGTGTTATTTGGAAAACTGTTTTTTTGTGCTTCTAAATAACCATTTTGAAATCCAATACTATTGCTTTTTGATACTATGTTATAAGTGGAGTCCGCTGCTCCTATACAGTCTTTTATTTCTTTACCATTTTCTGTTTCTAGATTTTCGTTGCTTATCCAAGCAGTTGTTGCTATAAACTTTACTGTATTTGAAAAACTTGTTTTATCTATTTGGATATAATCGTTTCCGCTATTGCCTTTAAGTAAACCTTCTCTTATAAATAATGATTCATATGCAGAGGTGCTGTTTCCAGTCTTTTTTTGATAATCTTTATTGGTAGCGGCTATTTCAAAATAGACATCACTCTCTTCAGGGACATTAAGCCATTCTCCTTGACGAACGTTAAAGCTTATATCAAATCCTAAATCCTCATAGTAACAGTTACTACCATCTTTATTAGTATTACATTTGTTATCCCAAACTAATCCTACCGGAAATGTATATGTTGTTTCATTATATAATGTTTTAGCTTCATCTTTACTATTTAAATTGTAATACATTTGCTGATAAAAATTATATTTTTTCCCATTTACACTTTTTTGGCCTTCAATCTCTTTTGTCTCTATTATGGTCTTTCTACCATTTTTCAAATAATAAGCTCTAATAAATATTCTTTGACCACCATTTGTAGATGTACTATTATCTGAAAATGTTACATTAAGTATTTCATCAGTTTCATTACCATTACTATCCATTTTATTAACTGTTACAAAGTTGTGAGTTTGATGTAAGAAAGCCCATCCTTTAAAATTAATTGTACCATCTGGGGTTATTTTAAGATCGGTTACATCATATCTTAATTCTCCTACTACTGCATTTACTTTTCCTATCATTAATACGAACAATATGATAGCTACAAAGATGTATCTTTTTCTCATTCTAATACACCTCTTTTCTTTCTCTTATTAACAATAATTATAATTATCAATATTATTAATACTACTGCTAAAACGGATACTATATACAGTTGATATTTAGTTATAAGTGATATAGCTTTGTCTAATATTTCTGTAAAATAATTACCTTTTTTTGTATTATTATCTTCTGGCTTTATATCTTTTGTTTTTTTATATTCTTCTAGTTTTTTTACAAATGTTTCATAACTTGGCTGATATTCTAAGTATTTTGAACATAACGGAAATTCGTCGGTATTTATTCCTTCACACAATGGATCTAAAGAATATGAATTAAACTTTGGTAATTTAACACTTATATCACCTATCTTTTCCTGGCAACTATTTGAATATATTGAAAATCTATATTTACCAGTAGCAATTTTATTTATAATTATTTTATTATCTTTTACTTCTTTCCACTCTTCATTATAATCGTCTATTCTAATATACATATCAGTACTGATATTACTAAATGTTAAATCAAACATATAGTCTACAATTACACCATCATCATTGGCATTGCTTCCTAAATGTTTATATGTGACTTTTACTTTGCTTGCTTCCTCTTTTAATGTGTCAAGTTCTTCTTTTGTACAAGATGCTGATACTGGTAAAGTACTTAATAAAAGCATTAAAAATGTAAATATTATATAACTTATTTTTTTCATATTTAATGCTCCCTTCTCACTACCCTACTATATATATAATGATATCATTTTTTGAATTAAAAAAAAAGTAGTTTTTGCTTTTTTTTATAAAAAGTGATATTATTATATTGGTGATTATAAAATGAAAAAGAAAAATTATTTAATTATTGGTGGCATTATACTAATAATGGTTATCATTGGTGGTATTATTTGGTATAGCATACACATGGATAATAAAAACTTTATTAAGCTTAGTTATAATGATGTATTGGAAAAAGTGAATAATAAAGAAAGCTTTATACTATGTGTATCCGCTAGTGAATGTACTCATTGTAAGACTTATAAACCCAAATTAAAGAAAATATCTAATGATTATAATATTAAAATATATTATACTGATGTTGATAAGTTTAGCGATGAAGACTATGCTGAATTTAAGAATAAATTTAGTTTTGATGGTGGTACTCCTACAACTATATTCTTTAAAGATGGTGAAGAAAAAACTACTGCCACTAGAATTGAAGGAGATATATCAATAGAAAGAACTATAGATAAATTTAAAAAGAATGGCTTTATTAAATAAGTCATTCTTTTTCTAAGTAATCTTCTCCTTTAAATGGATCACTTCTTAGTAAGTTAGGAAACTTTTGCTGTCTTAAAGCTTCATAAGTTACTAATGCTACACAATTAGATAAATTCAAAGCTCTTATATTATCACTAGTTGGTATCCTATAACATCTATCTAAATTATTATGTAATATTTCTTTTGGGATGCCTGTGCTTTCTTTCCCAAAGATTAAATAGTAATTTTTATTCTTATCACTAAAATCTATTTCATCATATGCTTTTGTACCATATCTAGTAAAATAATAGTATTCTCCTTCATTATTATTTTTAAAATCTTCGTAATCTAGGTATCTTCTATATTCTACTTTATCTATATAATTTACTCCACTTCTTTTAATTCTTTTTTCATCTAGGACAAAACCTAATGGCTCTATTAAATGTAACTTACTATTGGTGCCTGCACAAGTTCGCATTATATTTCCAGTATTTTCTGGTATTTCTGGTTCGTATAAAACTATATTAATCATTATTTATTATTCCTTCTTCTATTAAGTATTCTTTTAATAATTTTATATTATAATTATTCTTTTTTACATCAAAGTAACTTATTATTTCACCATTTTTGTATATAATTATAGCTGGATAACTAATAGTTTTATTTTCTATCTTAAGTTTGTTTGTATCTTTATCTGTTAAATCTAAATAAAGTATTGTATTGTTTAGTGAATAATCATTAACTAATAGTTTTAATTTCTTTTCAAATTTTCTTATTTCTTTATTATTTAATTCTGAAACATAAATAACTGAATCTTTATTTTCTACAAGAAAGTTATCTAACTCATTATAATTAATTACTCGTAAATATTTATCCATTATTGGTGTTTTTAAATTATTTTCTTCATTACTACTATGCCACATAAAGAAATATATTACCACTATTACTGTTAATATAAGAGTTATAGCAAGTAAAATATAGTTTTTAAATGGTATATTTCTATTTTTTTCCATAATTTGATACCTCCTTTTATATTGTAACAATTTATAATTGTTTTTTCAAGAAAATTATATGATTTTACATTTGTTTTATACATTTATTATGTTGATAACACATAGTTAATTTTTGGTTTACTTTTACGATAATGAATGCTATAATATTAGTGTTTTTGAGGTGAACTATGAAAGATAATTATAGTGTTATGTGCGAAGAAATCTTAAATAATTTGGATGGTAAAAAGAAACTTTTACTTCATAGCTGCTGCGGTCCATGTAGTAGTTATGTTATTAGTTATCTTACTAATTATTTTGATATTACTATCTTGTATTATAATCATAATATATATCCTTATGAAGAATATTTAAAAAGAAAAGAAGAACAGATTAAGCTTATTAAGGAAATTGATAAAACTAATAAAGTTGATATATTAGATTGTGATTATGATAATGATGCTTATGAAAAATTAATTAAAGGATTAGAAAAAGAACCTGAAAGAGGTAAAAGATGCCTAGTATGCTATAGGATGCGAATGGAAAAGACTGCTGAAATAGCTAAAGATAATAATTATGATTATTTTTGCACTACTTTATCTGTTAGCCCATATAAAAATTCTCTTTGGATCAATGAAATTGGTAAGGAACTTGAAGAAAAATATAAAGTTAAATGGCTATACTCTGACTTTAAGAAAAAAGATGGCTATAAAAAATCCATCTTGTTATCACAAAAATATAATCTATATAGACAAAATTACTGTGGATGTATATATTCAAAACCACAGTAATTTTTTTTATTTCATGTTTTTAATTAAGAAATATGCTACTACTACCACTGTTATTGCTAGCACTAGGCATATTGTTCCAATGATAATATATTTTGTATTGGCATTTCCAGCACTACCTTTTCTAGCAACATTTGGTTGAAGATTTAATCCAGCATTATTTAAACTAGGATCTGAAACAACTGCTAGTTTTTCTGCTTGTGGATTAGGTTCATTTACAGTAGAATTACTTGGCATTACTGGAGTAATATTTGGCACTGGTTGAGTTGGTGCTTGAGGTGATGTATTAAATATTTGTTCAGCAGAAACTTGAGGATTTGGAGTTATTGGTACACTGGTAATAGGTGCTACTACTGGTTCAGCAGGGGCACTTGCTACAGGCTCATTTACTTCCATTGTAGGAACTGACCAAGTTGGAATTGTTGGAGCTGGTTCTTCTACTTTGGTTACTAAATTTGCTTTAAAGAAATTTATTGCTTCCTCCACTAATAATTTGTTTGTTATTGCTATTGAGCAGTTACTATAATAGTTCTGTTCATTAAGCATTGGCATTTCTATTGATAACATAACTTTATTTTCATTAGTTAATTTATCAATCAATGATTTTGCTTCTATTCCTTTTTTAGCTTCATTTGGTGTTAATATAACAATGTTATATACAACTCCACTTAATTTGTTTTTTTCTTCAGAAGTAATATCATCTATAAAATATCTTCCTTCTGAATTTAAAGTTAATCTTGAAACAAATACTTGTTTATTACTTTCATTCTCATCAGTACAATAAATTAAATAGTCTTTGTTTTCTAAATTAAATTTTACTATAATTTCTGCTTCTTTTTTTATGCCATTGGCATTAAGTATAAACTTATTATTCATAATTTTTCCTCCATTAAACTATTTTCTATTCTGTTGTAAGTATATCATATTTTTTTAATAGTTACAAGTATTAAAGAAAAAATATTTTTGCTTTTTGTATTTTTTTAAGTCTTGATGTTATGGCTTATATATAATAGATTTTATTTTAAAACTTTGAAAAGGTTTAAAATAACGCCTTAAGCCATATGGCTTAAGGGGCAAAAAGAAAAAGAAGAAACTATTTTCTTCTAGTTCTTACTTTTGCTTGTTCTTGTACTACATCTTCTGAAAAAGTATCAAAAGCAAATCTATCTTGTATTTCTGTGTTTTCAACAATTCTTTTTAATTCGTTATAACTATAAGCACTATCAATATCATTAATAGTTATCATTTCTTTTCCTTGTACATTTGAATTAACTAGTACATTGGTATTTTCTATACCTCTATTAATTACTTCTTGATTTTTAACAAAATATCTATTTTTTTGCATATCTTTTAAAATTCTGTTACATTTTGCTAATTCTGTAAACATAGGTATATTAGCTACTGTGGCTACTCCTAATCCAATAGCTATTTCCTCAATTGCTGATAAATTTAAAAGTTTGGTTGTAGCCACTAGTGATACTACAGCAAATGTTAACATTACAGATATACTTATTCCTCTTAATTTTAACATTTTATCCCTTTTTGCTTTACTTTTTGTTACTTGGTCAACCATTGTACTCTCTAGTATATTTTCATTCTTTTCAGTATTTGGAATGCTACGACTTTCACCATTAGCATAATTTACTGTTATAACTTCGTCATTTTTATCATAGTTTAAAACGAAATATTTTCTTTCTTCTTCAGTTAATGAATAATCTTTCATAATAGCCTTCGCTCCTTTCAAAGTGATACATATTTTAGCACGATTTGTTATTTTTGTCAAATATTTGTATGCTATTTATGAAATTGTTGCTTTTATTTATTAATAGTAAAGGCCTCTAGCACTATATTGTTATTAATATTTTTAGTATAAATTATTGTTCCCTTACTTTTAGATACTCCTATTAGATCAGCAGCTCTAGTACTATAAGTAATTTCAATATTTGCAGTGTATTTATTATTTTTATATTCTACATTAGTAGCTTTAATCATAGATACATATACATTGTTACTACCTGATCTTCTATTTCTGTAGTAGACATATTCTTCGTCATAAGTTGTATTTCCTTTGTCTTGGTTTTTTAAATCAAAATTTTCACCAAAAAACTCTTTATAATATTTATTAAATGTATCATAATCTAGATAAGCTAATGTATAATCGTCTGTTGGTTCACCATCAATTTGAGTATTATCAAAACCACTTAAAACAATGAATTTATTATTTTCATTCTTAGTAGATAATATGTATTCCATTGTAAATAACTGTCTATTAGTAGAATCTTTTAGAAAATTAGTATCGTAACTAATATTGTATTTAGTACCATCTTTAGTTTGATGATCAATTCCATCAGTAATAATAAGCCAACCTAATGGTGTTCCTATTTTAGCAAGTTCATCGTCTAATAGTTTTATTTCTTCAGTTTTGTCAAAATTAATATTTTTCTCCTGTAAAAACTTATTGTAAACAATATAACCTGCTAATAAAAAACATATTACTCCCATGACAATACATATTATATTTGATTTTTTCACACTATCACCATTCCTGATATAAATATATCATAAAACATATAAAAAAAGAAGTTAATTTGTTTAACTTCTAAAATTTTTGTTTTAACGTCAAGATTATTTGAATAATTTTAGTACTTCCTCGCGATCATCAAAATGAGTTCTTTCACCATTTTTTTCTTGGTATGTTTCATGACCCTTTCCTAATATTAAAATTATATCTCCTTCCATTGCGTTATCAATGGCATATTTAATTGCTTCTTTACGATCAGGTATTTTGATATACTTACCATTAGTGTTCTTTATACCCACTTCAATATCATTCATAATATCATTAACATCTTCATACCTAGAATTATCTTCAGTTATAATAGATAAATCGGCATATTTACCTGATACTTCACCCATATCATATCTTCGTTCTTTACTTCTGTTACCACCACAGCCAAATAAACTTACAATTCTTTTGGGATTATATTTTCGCATCGTTGTAAGAATACTTTCAGTAGATACTCCATTATGTGCATAATCAATAATAACGGTATATTTATTGCTGACTGGTACTATTTCTACTCTACCCCTTACTGCAACTTTTGCTAAAGCATTTTTTATACTGACAATATTGCATCCAAGTAAACTGGTAGTAAGAATTGCACAGGCACTATTGTAGGCCGAAAACTCTCCTGGTGTATTTACTAAAAATTTATCATTTACAATACCACTGGTAGTCATTTCTAAGCCAATAAAATGTTCTTTTCTAAGTAATTCTACTTTATCTATTACTAGGTTTGCTTCTTTGTTATGACCAAAAGTATAAATATTACATGTACTATTTTTAATCATATTATTGTAATAAGTATCATCTATATTAAAGATTCCATTTTTACACATTTTAAATAATAAACTTTTACAGTATATATATTCTTCCATATCTTTATGTTCATTTTCTCCAATATGATCTTCACTTAAGTTAGTAAATATCCCATAATCAAATGTCATACCATCTACTCTACCTACTTTTAAAGCTTGTGAGGATACTTCCATTACTAGATATTCTACGCCATCATTTACCATTTCATTTAGATACTTTTGAATATCATAACTTTCAGGGGTTGTATTTACTGTACTATAATGTTTATCTTCAAAAAAGACACCCATAGTACCTATAACTCCTACTTTTTTATTATCTTCTTCAAGAATATTTTTTATCATAAAGGAAGTTGTGGTTTTACCCTTAGTACCAGTAATAGCAATAGTAGTTAATTTACTACCAGGATTATTAAAATAGTTTATTGATACTTGTGATAATACTCTTCTTGTATTATCCACTTTTATAACAGTAATATCTTTTCTAGTAATGTCTTTCTCTACAAGTACGGCTTTAGCTCCTTTTTCTATAGCACTATCTATATAGTCATGACCATCAAATGAAGAACCTACGAGACATATAAATAGGCAGCCTTCTTTTATTTTTCGAGAATCATAACAGATATCAGTTATCTCTATATCTGTATTACCATTAATAATACTATATTCTACTTTTTCTAATACTCTTTCTAATTTCATAATTGATTCACCTCTAACAATATTATATATTATTTTTTATATTTTGAAAAACAAAATAAATGATATTATCTATTTTTTATTCTTCTAAAACCTGGTATTTCTAATTGTCCCTCTATTTCATTGCTGGAAAGATTAGCCTCATTTTCAATAGCCTCTAGTAATTCTCTGCTTTTCTTTTCTTTTTCTATTTTCAAATGTATATATTCTTTTTTCTTTTCTAATATAGCTCTTCTTAATATTGATTCCTCATTAGTAACAATCTGTTTTCTTTCGACTAAATTTTTTAAAGTATTGTTATGTTTTTTCTTTAGGTTATTATTTTCTTTTTCTAATTCGCTATTTATTTGTTCTAAGTTATAGTTCTTTAAATCTTTTTGTATTTTTATATTTGATAATGCATTCCAAGTTATAGAGGCAATGCCTCCTAGTGAGGATAATAAAAAGATTATACTTGCTGGATTCTTTGAAACTATTGTTACAGACGTACACAGAATAATAAACATGGTTATCATTATTTTTTGTTTTAACTTTTTCTTAGATAATTTTAAACTATTTATTTTATCTTGGAACATTTCTTTTTGCCTATTTAGATAGTTTATTCTATCTCTAATATTAAATGTATAATTATCAATTTTTATTTCTATTTTTTCTCTTTCTTTTTCATATTTTGTTATTATTTTACTAAGATAAAATATTTCATTATCTAAACTATTCATCATTAATATTATTTTCTTTATTTCTTTTATTTCTTCTTCCATATATATCACGATATATATAATATTATATTATTAATAATAAGTCAATTATAATTTAAACAATGAAGAACTTAGGCTTCATTGTTCCTCTTAAGATTACAAGCTTAAGAGACAGTAAAAAAGAACTAATCTAAAATAGTTCCTTCGATTTTTAATTCATCTTCAAATTGTTCTTTAAATGCCACTAGTTCTTTAGCTATAACATCAGGATAAACAGCCTTAGTGGTCTTTATGGCATCATATATATTTTTAAAATTTATAGTTTTTCTATTTTCATATATAGCATTAGAAAAGCACTGTCTTAATATAACTAGAGCAATATCTGGATATCTTGATGATATTTCATATACTCTTTTAAATTCAGTTGTCATATTAACAATAAATTTCATTATTTTTTCATTAATAAAATCAGTATACGGAAGAATTACTCCCGTTTGCTTTTCTAACTTTGGTAATGTCTTAAGTAGTATCTGCACGGTCATTTCTTCAGTAGGTTCAGATACATCCACTTTTTCAAATCTTCTTAAGAAAGCTTTATCACGCATTATATATCTTTCATATTCATAAGTAGTTGTGGCTCCTATTATCTTGATACTTCCTCTACTTAAACCTTCTTTAAACATATTAGCTAAATCTAAAGTACCATTACCTATTAAAGTATGTATTTCATCAATGAAAAGAATTACTTTTTCTCTATTTTTTAATTCCTCTACTAGTTTTAGTACTCTATTTTCTTCACCATTATTATTAATTAATGCAGTGGTATTAACTCTATATATAGTGTAGCCTTGAAGAGCATCTGGTACTTCATTTCTTTGAATACGATAAGCAAGTCCTTCAACAATAGCAGTTTTACCTATACCTGGTTTACCCACTAGAACGGCTGATTTTTCTGGTGTTAAAAGTACTAATATTAATTTTTTTATTTCGTCATCTCTAGCTACTGCTGGATTTGTAATATATGTAACTTCGGTTAAGTTATCCGCAAAGCGATCTAATATTGAATTCATAGTTATCCTCCTATTAAAGCGAGAAATACTAAAACAGAAGCACTAATCATTATGCCACATAAAAACATAGCATCTAAAAATCCACCATTTGTTCTCTTACTATAATCATAGTACATTTTATATTTTCTACTCGTCATAATATCTCCCTTATTTTACTCTTTATTTTTTCATTATCAATATCTTTAATGATATCTTCAAGTAATTTTTTCTTTTTATATAAGCCTAGTTTTTCTTCATAGAAGTATAGTTTTTCTTCAGCAGTCTTAATATTTTTATGAATAGCATTTCTACTATAACCATCATTCTCACTTATCTCTCCTAGTGAAAGATTGTTAAAATAGTAATCTTCAAAATACATTCTTTGTTTATCTGTTAGTAATTCACCATAATAATCATATAAGATTATTAAATAATTTCTTTCTTCCATATTATTTTATCTTTACCATTGTATATATTACTTCAATAATGATAAGTAATACTCCAAGTCCAAATAATGTGTATACTAGTTTTTTCTTTTTTTCGTCATCGATGTAATAGTAACAGATACAAAATAGAAATAATGCAAAAGAAATAAGTGCTGCTGGCATAAATACTTCGTTAGTAATAGCTAAAATTAATAGTACTAAAAATATTACTCCTACTACTAGAGTTATTACAAACTCAGTCTTTTTTAACTTTACAGAGTCAAATACTTTGTACTTTTCTTCTTTCTTTGGTTTAGTATTTTTTTTACTAACTTCTTTTTTCATATTATCAATCCCTTTCTATAAATCTTTAAATAAACCATAGATATATTTTTCAATATCAAATGGTTCTAAATCATTAGTACCTTCTCCTAGTCCAACAAATTTTACTGGTATATCTACTTCTTCTTTAATGGCAAGAACTATGCCACCTTTAGCACTTCCATCTAGTTTAGTTAGAATGATTCCACTGACATCAGTTACTTCTTTAAAGGCTTTGGCCTGCTGGATACCATTTTGTCCGGTAGTAGCATCTACGACTAGTAGTACTTCATGAGGAGCATCTGGTATTACTTTCTTTATTACTTTATTCATTTTTGATAGTTCATTCATTAGATTAACTTTATTTTGTAATCTACCGGCAGTATCTATAAGAACAACATCATACTCATCTTTAATTGCTGTATCTATTCCATCATAGACAGCTGCTGATGGGTCTTTACTGCTTGTGGTAACTACTGGTACATCTATTCTTTTACCCCATTCCACTAATTGCTCAGTGGCACCCGCTCTAAAGGTATCACCTGCTACTAGAAGAACTTTCTTACCAGCATTTTTCATTCTATTTGCTATTTTACCAATACTTGTTGTTTTACCAACACCATTTACTCCTACAAAAAGAATAACTGTTGGACCTTCCTCACTATATTTTATCTTAGTATTTAGTACTTTATTATCCACATACATAATAAGCATTTCATCAACGATTATTTCTTTTAGTGTATCAGTATCTTTAATATTTTCTTCTTTAGCTCTCTTCTTTAGCTTATCAACAAACTTAACAACGGTATTTATTCCAATATCCGCCATTATAAGAATATCTTCTAACTCTTCAAAATAGTCCTCACCAATATTCTTATATTTCTTTGATAAATCACTTATCTTAGTAGAAAACTCTTTTCTTGTTTTAGTAAGTGCTTCATCATACTTAACAGCATCTTTATCTTTGCTAAAGACACTTTTTATTTTATTAAATAAACCCATAGTAAACCTCCTTATAATGTTCTCTTTCTATGTTTTCCTCTTTCTACAACATTAGTATATTCTGATAGAATATCATTTTTTAGATATAAATCACTATCATTAATACTTTTTAATCTAGCAGACTTTATTTCATAATCGTCAAGTATAGTCATATCCAGTTGTATTATGTAGCCACATCTCGGACACATAGTATAGAACTGTTCTTTGTCCTCTCCAAAATAATCTGTATAAGAAATTTGATAGATTTGATTAGGAGATAATTCAAAATTAAATCCACATCCATGCTTTACCCTTCTATCAAATTCAAAATTGTCACTATCTTTACAATTAATATCCATAACCTTACTTCCTTACTTCTAAAGTATAACATTTTTAAATAAAATTGTAAATAAAAAAGAAACTATTTTGCTTCTTCTTGAGCTCTAGTTTCTCTTATTACTGTAACTTTAATAGTTCCAGGATATTTTAACTCGTTTTCTATTTTTTCTTTTATTTCTCTAGCTATTTGATGAGCTGTTAAATCATCTACTTCATCAGGTTTAACCATTACTCTAAGTTCTCTTCCTGCTTGAATAGCATAGGCTTTTTCTACGCCTTGCATCTTGTTACCAATTTCTTCAAGCTGCTCTAATCTTTGAACATAGTTTTCACTAGAGTCATTTCTAGCTCCAGGACGTGATGCTGATACAGCGTCTGCTATTGCAACAATTGCAGCTATAATACTAGTAGGAGCTACTTCTCCATGGTGGGAAGCAATCGCATTTATAACAACTTCATCTTCACCATATTTCTTAGCTAAATCTACACCTATTTTAACATGGGAACCTTCCATCTCAAAATCAATTGCTTTACCTATATCATGTAATAGTCCAGCTCTCTTAGCAAGATTTACATTTTCTCCTAGTTCACTAGCCATAATACCCGCTAGGTTAGCAACTTCCATTGAATGAGTTAAAGCATTTTGTCCATAACTACTTCTAAAATGTAGTTTACCTACTATTTCAACTAATTCAGGATCCATTTTTGATAGTCCTAATTCGTATAGAGCATTTTTACCATATTCTTTTATAGTTTGTTTAACATCTGCACAAGTCTTAGCATATAATTCTTCTATTCTAGCAGGATGAATTCTTCCATCTTTAATTAATGTTTCTAATGTAAGTCTTGCTATTTCTCTTCTTAAAGGATCAAAACTAGATATTACAATAGCTTCTGGTGTATCATCAATAATTAAATCAACTCCGGTTACTGATTCTATAGTTCTAATATTTCTTCCTTCTCTACCAATTAATCTACCTTTCATTTCGTCATTAGGTAGTGTTATAACTGATACTGTCTGCTCACTTGTAATATCTGCTGCATATTTTTGCATAGTACCCACAAGTAATTCTTTGGCTCTTTCGTCAACTTCTAGTTTGGCTTCAGATTCCATTTCTTTAATGTACGCTGCTATTTCTTTTGACATTTTAGTCTCAACCATTTTCATAACTGCGTCACGAGCCTGTTCTTTTGTATATTTGCTTATTCTTTCTAATTCTTCAAGTTCTTTTCTTTTTATTTCTTCCATTTCTTCTTTAATTTCTTGAATTTTTTGTTGTTTATCAAGTAAATTATTTTCTCTTTCTTCAAGAGCAGTTTCTCTATTTTGAAGGGCAGTATCCCTTCTGTCAATATTATTTTCTCTTTGAAGAAGCCTATCTTCCTGCTGCTTTACTTCACTTTTCTTTTCTTTAATTTCTTTATCAGCTTCTAATTTTAATTTATGAATTTCTTCTTTTGTTTCAAATAAAGAATCTCTTTTAATTTTTTCAGCTTCTTTTTTAGCTTTATCTATTATAGTATCGGCTTTATTACCATCTTTTTTATTTTTTAAAAAATTAAATAAAATTACTAAAGCAAGTCCTATTCCCAATCCAAGAACAAATAACAAAATGGAGAGAACAGTTTTGTCCATATATATACCTCCATTCTTAATATATTTTATAGAAAAAATCATTAAATATTAATTTAAACTATACAAGTTAATTTTATCTTAGATTTTTTTTCTTGTCAAGTGCTTTTATTAAATGTGAAAATACGATATATTATATACCTAAATATTTATACTAAAATATATTTAAATATGTATACTTCTCTTATATATAATAGATGCACTGGCATATTAAATTAAGACTCTTTAAATGAGGCTTAATTTAACACTCATAAGACTTACATAGTAAGGCTTAGAGTGAACGCAAGAAAAAACTTACCACTTAAGGTAAGTATTTATTCTCCTAGTAACTTTTTAGCAGTTCTAACCATTTGTGCTGAATATCCCATTTCATTATCATACCAAGCAATAATTTTAACTAATTGCTTACCATCTACTTCAAGTACTTTTGTTAATGATAAATCCACTACAGCTCCATAAGTAGAACTAATTATATCAGAGGATACTATTGGATCAAAAGTACCTTTAATAGTTTCACTTTCATTATTTAAGAACATACTATTTATTTCATCTTCAGTAGTCTTTTCTTCTAATTCTAATGATAAATCTATTAATGAACCATCTGATACTGGTACTCTAATTGCTCCTCCTGATAGTTTACCTTCAAGGCTTGGTATAACTTTTCCAATAGCAGTAGCTGCTCCTGTTGAAGTTGGAACAATATTCATAGCACACGCTCTTCCTCTTCTGGAATGACTACCTTTCTTATGGCTTACATCTAGTGTTACTTGATCGTTAGTATAAGCATGAATTGTAGTCATAAAGCCCTTTATGATACCAAAGTTATCATCTACTAATTTTAGTACTGGTGCAAGACAGTTAGTAGTACATGAAGCTGCACTTACTATTTTATCACTATCATTTAAGATATCATCATTTACATTATAGACAACAGTCTTGACATTTCCTTTACATGGAGCACTTACTAGTACTTTTTTAGCACCTGCAGTAATATGCTTCATAGCATCTTCTTCTTTAGTAAATTTTCCTGTACATTCAAATACTAAATCTATTCCAAGTTCTTTCCAAGGTAAATTTGTTGGATCTATTTCTTTGTATACTCTTACTTTTTTACCCTCTATTATAATGTTTTCTTCATCATAAGTTATTTCTTTATTATAGTTACGATGATTTGTATCATACTTAAGAAGATAAGCTAATTCTTCTGGTGTACTTAAGTCATTAATAGCCACTACATCAAAATAATTATCTTCTTCCATTAATCTAAATACTAATCTTCCTATTCTTCCAAAACCATTAATTGCTATTTTCATAATCTTCTCCTCTTTCTTAGTCATTAGCGTAATTATCAAAGTATCCTTGGATTAATATTACTGGTGTTCCTTTATCTCCTGAGCCACTTGTAAGGTCGCATAATGAACCCACTAGGTCTACTATTCTTCTTGGGGTTGTTCCTAAACTCTTGTTTTGGCCTACTAGATTTGATTCTTTTTTCTTTATCTCTTCTTTCATAGCTTCGTTAAGAGCATCTCCTCGTAGGTTTGATAAGGTATTATCGGATACATATTTTAGTTTTATCTCATTTGGAGTACCTTTTAATCCATCTGTGTATGCTGGTGATACTACAGGATCCGCTAACTCCCATATTTTACCTACTGGATCTTTAAATGCACCATCACCATATATTAATACTTCTACTTTTTTACCTGTTTCTTCAAACATTCTTTTTTGAATATCTAGAACTAAATCTAAACCATCTTTAGGAAATAGTTTTAATTTTTCATCAGTACTCTTGTTTGAACCTAGTAGTCCATATTCAGCATTGTAACCACTATTACAAATACTATGAGTCATTATGTTATCTAATCCTAATATAATATTAGCTTCTTTTAATAACATCTTAGTTCTTTCTCTAGTATGGATATCGCAGGCTAGAACATCTTTAGTATATTTTAATATTTCTTTGGGATTATTAGAAAAAATGAATTCTATTTTACAATTTTCTTTTTCACATATTTCAGTATATACATCTATATAATTTACTCCAGTGAATTCATGGACGATACCTCTAAAATATTCATTATACTTCTCAATACCGAATGAATCACTATATGGATTAATATTATATTTATCTAATAAGTCTTCACTAAATAAATGATTACCTACTTCATCTGCTGGATAAGAAAGTAACATATATATCTTATCTACTCCTCTAGCAATACCTTTTAGTATCATAGAAAATCTATTTCTACTTAATATTGGGAATACTAAACCAACTTCTTTATTTGGAAATTTGTTTTTTATATCTTCCGCTATAACATCTACTGTGACATAGTTACCACTGGCAATACCAACAACTGCTTCGGTTACTCCGATTATATCGCGGTCGTGTATTTTGAAGTTTTCACTTTCACTAGCTCTAAGGACTGAATTTACAACAATCTCTTCGAGATTATCTCCTTCTTTAATTATTCCTGTTCTTATACCTCTCGCGGTAGTTCCTACATATCTCATGTCTATCACCCTCCTAATATAATTATATATTATATAAATTTAAATTAAAAGAATTTTTACTATCACTTGACACTTTTTTTGTCATAAATTATATTATTTATACCACTTGATATTACTAGTGATAATTTATCTATTTGGAAATCTATTTCTTTTGGAGTTACAATAAAATTATAGTTAAGTGAATTTAGTACTTCCTCAATTAAACTTATTCTATCGATATCAGATAATTCTCCTATTAAACCTAGTACTTCTTTCTTTTCTTCAGTACTTAGATTTTTATCTTTTATTTTATCTAAATAGTTATATCTATTAAATACTAATTTATTTTTGGATGAATTGTCTTTGATATAAGAGATATGTTTGAATAAATAATTTATTGTATCATATACAATAATGGAAGAACCTACTACTGTGGGAATACCTATGGCAATAACTGGTATACCAAGGGTACTACTACTTATTTCTTTACGCATATTACCTATACCACTTCCTGGATGGATACCAGTATCAGTTATTTGAATACTCTTATTTATTCTACTTATTGTAGAGGCCGCTAGTGCATCTATTACTATGATAAGACTTGGTTTTATTTTTTTTGCAATTGACGATATTATATCCTGCGTTTCAATACCTGTATCCGCCATTACACCTGGAGCTATCTTGGATACTTTTAAAATATTTTCTTCTGGGCTTTCTAGGAGAAATAGATGCCTTGTTACAATAATATTTTCAAGTGCTTTTGGTCCTAGACTATCTGGAGTACTCTTAGCATTACCTAAACCCACAACTAGTATAGAAGATTTATCATAGTCTGATAAGATAGTCTTTAATTCATCCTCAAATACTTTGGTTACTTTCTCTCTATTAGTGGTATCTGTAACATCTGCAAATTCTATAGTAATATAGTTACCTTTTTTCTTATTTAGTATTTTACTTGTCTCTTCATCAACATTTACTTTTGTTACCTTAATATCATCAATATTATAGGTATCACTTTTAATACTTAAACTACTATTTTCTATGGTATCTAATACTAAATCAGTATGTATATCATACTTTTTTAGGTCAATTTCATGATTCATTGTTATCACCAGTAATATTTTTTACAAAAAGTACCGAAAATATTTGCTTTTTTAGCATTTTTTTGGTAAAATTATAATTAGTTTTGGGAGGAGATGAAATTTATGGCAAACGTTAAAAATGCAAAGAAGAAAATTAAGCAAATTAACAAGGTAACTTTAGCAAACCAACAACTAAAATCTACTGTTAAAAACGCTATTAAAGAAACTGATAAAGCAGTGGCTGCTGGTAACAAAGAAAGAGCTGAAGATAGATTAAAATTAGCTATCAAATCTTTAGATAACGCTAAGGTAAAAGGTTTAGTACATAAAAATAAAGTTGATAGAGAAAAATCTAGATTAACTAAAAAAGTAAATACTATGGAAGTAAAGTAATTACTTCTTTTTTTATATTAAAAAAGGAACGAAATGTCCCTTTTCTTCATCAGAAAAATGATAATTGTTATTTATTTTACTACAATAGGTTTAACTCATTTTTTAAACTTTCTTGTAATAATTTAGAAAAGTTAATACCTTTCATATCTGCAAGATTTTTTAACCACTCTGGCATAGTTACTGTTGTATTTACTGTTTTGGAAGATATTTTCTTTTCGTGTTCTACAGGATCTAACTCTACCATAGTAATAAAGTCGCCATCTTTTACTTTGATGTCCATATAATTGAATGTTGGCTTTGGTAATCTATCTTTATACTCTGGTAACATAGCATACAATGCATCTTGTGCCATATAATATGCATCATCAAAACCAACACCATATGTAAACACATCATCAAAATCAATAAATTTTACATTGTATGCATCTCCTTCTTTGGAAAAAATCGCAGGATAAAAATATTTTTTCATTTTTTATTAGTAGTTTAGTAATAGTGTTTCAAGTACAGAAACTAAAGCTTAATTCCTGTACTTTTCACTATTTGTGATAAAGTACCTATGGGAATATCCCCTTTATGGTTGGGAACTATGCAAACTTTGTTGTCTTTTTTATATTTCATATGTGAACCTTTTTGACTTATAAGAACCCAACCATCTTTTTCAAGTGCTTTTATCACTTTTTTAACAACTACCATCTTCCTCCTTTCATTATGAAATTATACCATCTTTTTTTACGCTTGTCAACACGTGTATTTGTTTTTTCAATTATATTATATGCAATGCAAATTTAAATATAACTTATATTTTTTATGCGATAAAATAAATACTTCAATTTGAAGACCTTAGGCTTCAAATTGCCTCGGAAGACTACAGGCTTACGAGGAATATAAAAAGAAAGAGAATTAAATCTCTTCCTATATCATATTTTCTAGGTTATCTATAGCTTTTGTTTTAGCAGAATTCATTTTTCTAGCTAACTTCTTAATATTACCATTTTTAATGTTTTGATATAGAGCGGCACTACCTACTCCTATACCCATACCCATTAAAGCCATACCTACTTTGGATTTCATTATTTTATCACCCCTTTAAAATATGACAGGTATTTAAGTATTATTAAATACCAATAATATTATTGACTGAATTATTATAATTATACTAGATATTGTATTTATTTATTATTAAATCTTTTAGGGTTGTTTTTCTATTGTCTACATAGTCATTGTTTATACCATAGATAAAGGAATTTGGCTCTCCGACGATGATGAGACTTTTTTTAGCTCTAGTAACTCCAGTGTATACTAGTTTGTTGTATAGCATTCTTTTAAAGTTTGAAGTTATTGGCATGATAACAGTATCAAATTCACTACCTTGGGCTTTATGAATACTAATGGCATATCCATGTCTAAAGTTAATAAATTTATCAGGAGTGTATTCTACGATATTGCCATCATAATTTATATTTATTTGATTTGGTATTTTTTTGCCATCTGATACAATGATTTCTTCGATATATCCAATATCACCATTGTAGACATTGTTGTCGGGATCGTTAACTAGTTGAAGGACTTTGTCGCATTCTCTATAGACAACATCTTTGAAGACTATTTCTTTTTTGTTTTTGGCTTTGGGATTGAATAACTCCTGGAGCATGATGTTTAGGCTATCTATGCCATTTATGCTCTTGTACATCGGAGCTAGTACTTGGATGTCCATATCGGAATAGCCTTTTTTGATAGCCTTAGTTACTACTTCTTTGATGTAGGATAAGGTATTATCATTGTCACTATTTATGAATAGGTAATCGTCTTTTTTTATGAATAAGTCTTCACTAATGTTTTTGCTTTTTATGTCATAGGCTAGATTTAATATGTAGGATCCTTCGGTTTGACGATATATTTTGTTTAAACTTATTACAGGAAGGCAGTCGCTATCTATTAAGTCTTTTAGTATTTGACCTTCGCTAACACTTGGAAGCTGATAGTAGTCTCCGACGAGGATAAGATGGATATCTCTCTTTGTTCCTTTTAGAAGGGCTTCCATAAGAAGAGTATCAATCATACTTACTTCATCTACGATGATGTATTTTTCTTTATTTGGATTATATTCATCTGTGGCAAAGGTGTTGGTATCTTTATCCCAACCTAAATATTTATGTATGGTATAGGCGGGAAGGTTTGTTGTTTCCATCATTTTTTTGGCCGCTCGTCCAGTGGGAGCAAGGAGTGCTATATCAGTGTCGTGTGCTTTCTTGCTATCCATAATGATACTGACAATGGCTTTGATTATGGTTGTTTTTCCTGTACCTGGTCCTCCGGTGATGATGGTGATGTTATTGTTTACACCACTTTCGATGGCCTTTAACTGGATATCATCATATGTTATTTTGTTAAATTTATCGTTATCAATATATTTCATTATACTGGTATTTGTCATAATTGGCATATCGTTTAGGAAGCAGATTCTTTCGCAGATGTATTTTTCGGCTTCGTAAAAATGTTTTAGATAGTATCTTTTGTCTTCAATAACTATTTTGCCTTCGCGTACTAACTGCAAAATTAGGTAATCAAACTTTTCTGGAGTAATGCTAACATAGTTTGATAGATTGAATGATATTTCTTCTTCGGTTAGATAGGTGTCGCCATTGTTAAAGCAGAGATTTTTCATGACATATATTATTAGTGCTTTTACCCGGCGGTCATCTTCTTCATTAATTCCCATTCCTATGGCTATTTCATCGATTTTGGTAAAAGGCATTTCATCGGTTTCGATTAGTTCATATATGTTAGTATTTACTGTATCTAATATTTTATTATTGTATTTGTTTAAAAAACTTAAAGACTCTTTCATTTCAAAGCCTAACTTGGTTAGTTCGATTACAACACTGGATGTATCTTGATAGTCTTTTAGGACTTCATATATTTTGTCTATTTTTTTGTCTGTTAGTCTTGGTATTCCTACGAGGCAAGATTTGTCTTCGAGTATTTTGTTTATGACATCTTCTTTTAGAGTACTCACTATTTTTTCTGCTGTTTTTTCGCCGATGGGAAATAGATCACTTGATAGGAATGTTATTAGTTCTTCTTCTTTGGTAGGAACATTTACATTAAAACTATTTACATTCATTTGAAGACCGTATTTAGGGTGATTGGCTACTTCTCCATATAAGATATATTCTTTTTTATCGCTAAGTCTTGGAATAGTTCCGGTAATATTTATTACATCTCCTTCTTCAAACTCGGAAAAAGTACTTTCTTTTACCTTAAATAGTCCTACCATGTAGCTATTTATTTCATTACGATATATTTCTTTATATAGCATTCCTTTGATAAAATTTTCTTCCATTTGATACATCCTTTCTTCTTAATAATTATATCAATTTGGGAAGGTAAAGTAAATAAAAAAGAATGGTTATTAATAAAAAAAACCTAGAGAAATCAATCATACTCGTGAAATAAAAAAGAACTATCATTTACTTTTTTGATAGTTCGTTATTAGTTTACTAGTTTTATACAAATAATCAATCATTTTATTTATTTTTATACACATTTTATATTCGTCATTTTCTAACTCTATCTTACTAGGAATAGCTAGCTGGCTGAATAAAAGTAGTCTTTCTTCCTCTTTTAATGGGTAACTACTTTCGTAGTAATGAAATAGGTCGTCAAAATCTAATTCTAGATAGTGATTCTTATAGAAGGATAATAAATCATATATTGGGCTATCTATTCTACTTTTATTCCAACTAATAAGATAGGGCTTCTCACTTTTTATATAATGATCGAGAGTGATGTTGTTATGAATGTTAACTACTCGCTCATTTTTGCTATCCTCTACTTTTTTGTACCAGGCTTCTATTTTGTCTCGGGAATAATAGATGCTTTCAAATATTATATTAATATTTCTCGCTATTAAATATGATGATGGCGACATATACACTTCTTTTTCTATGGATGTAATTAGATCTGTATAATAGTTATTTAGGTAGTCTAAGTTGTTTATAGTGGTTTCGTATATTTCTTTGTTGTGGTCGATGTCTACTTCCCTGTAAAAGGTTGTTTTGCTGTGTAGGAGACTAAGAAGATATATTAAATCCATGGCTTTTTGTTCTTTTGGTTCATAACTATTTTTGATATAAGGATATAGTTCATACTTTTTATCAATGGCAACTGGTTCGGGAAAATAATCAAAGGAACGAGACTTTAAATAGCTATATGTTCTTTCTATGTCATCTTTTTTTCTTTCTTTAACTACTAGTTTGTCATCTATTATTTTGGCATTTGATAGAATGGTAATTTTATTTATGGGAATGTTATACTTAGTAAGTATTTCGCGTAAATTGTTATTCACCTTTTTTTGGAATTATTACTTTTTCTCCTGGTTTGACATCGCTTATGTCATTATAACTTTCAAAATCTTCTTTAGATATTTCATACTTAGTAAGTATCTTCTCGAGAGTATCTTCTTCTTTTACAATGTAGACATAATAAGTTGCGTAAGTCTCTGTGCTATCTAGGTTTGAAAATAAGTCTGTTCCAATATTTACTGATTCCTCTCTTGATTCTTCTTTTGTATTTACTTCCGGTGATTTTGTTTCTTCATTTTTATTCTGAACCAATGTATCTTCTGGTACATTAATTGGCACACTTGGTGTTCTTAACTCTTCTTCTGGCAATTCTTCTTGGACATTAAGCATCTCTTCTGGTTCGTTTTTTGCTGGCTCTTCTGGTAAATATTCTGCTTCAATGAATAAGTCTATATTTACTTTTAGAGTATCTTCATTAATTACATCATAATAAAAGTCTTCAATATCAGCATTAACTGTACTTATGTCATATCTAGGATCCAAAGTAATGTCAAATGGTAAATCGAAGGAAAATTTTTCTCTACTGATAGAGCCTTCGTTCATTTTATAGTCTCCTGTTATGTGGAAAACTCCAGATACTACTTTGTCTTCGGTTACTTCTAAGTCCCTTTCTAGCGATATAGAAGTAATTTCACTAACTTTTGTTTTAAATGGTAATTCTTTTTTGAATGGTATTATCTGTTTCATAATCACTCTTCCTTTCAATAAAGAATATGTTAAAATTTATAAATTATGAAAAAATAGTTCTTTTTTTTATTATTTAATGTTATACTTATTTAAGAGGAGGTAGAATTATGGGTTTAGATAGTATTTTAGGAAACAGTAATAGTTTTTCTAGTAATCTAGGAGGTGTGGCTGCCGCTGGGGTATGGATGATTGTTTCAGTCGTACTTGCTATAATTGGTGGTCTTGCATTGTACTTTTTAGTATTTACAAAGCAAAATGAAAATAAATTCACTGGAAATATGGCTTGGATTTATGACTTTTTTACATTTAAAAAAATGTTACTAGAAACTTTACTTAAGATATTATATATGATTGTAGCTATATATATTACATTGTCTTCATTCTCATTAATATCTATAAGTTTTATTGGTTTCTTACTTCAATTAACATTGGGAAATCTACTTGCAAGAATTGGATTTGAATTTTCATTATTATTATTAACAATCTGCAAGAACACTACTGAAATTAATGATAAGTTATCTAAAAACAAAAAAGAAGATAAGAAAGAAGTAAAAGAAATAAAAGCAGATAAAAAAGAAGATAAGAAAGACAAAGAGTAAAATGAAGTTATAAAATAAAAGTGGACATTAACAAGATGTTCCACTTTTATTATTTGTTATTTGAATTTAATTTACGAACTTTAGTCAAAGTTTCTTTATTTACTTTTTGATTTTCTATCAATGTATTTTTCATTAGAAATATTTTTTGCCTGCTGTTAAGAATATCATCCTCTAGTAATTCTATTTTTTTATATGCTTCAGTATATTCAGGAAGATTATATTTTAAAAATTTATCTTTAAATTCACACTTTAAATTTTCAATATCTTGAAGTGCTAAATCTATGCTTTTTTCTACTGAACTTATGCTACAAATTTTACTATTTAATTCTGAATAATAGTTTTCAAATGAGTAAACTATTTTTTCTTGTTTTTCATAATGTAAGCTGTGATACATACTTCCTACTAGTTTTCTTGTAGCATATGTTTTGGCGGCTATTCCAGGAAGCAGGCCGCGTAAGGGGGTTAATGAAAGAAGGCCTATATATTTTAATGATGTTGATAGTAATTGATTTAATCCATGTAATTTATACTTTGTATATTTTTCATTTGTTATCATGCCAACCTTTAATGATAATTCGTCTATATATTTTTGGTTTGATTTTAGAATATCATTGCATTTATTGTTGATTTCGTCTAAATCTAGCATTTTTTCTTTAGCATTTTTATATCTCGTATCTCTTTCTGATAATTCTTTTTCTCTTACTTTTGTTTCTACTTCGAGTTTTTTTGTTTTTATATTTAGTTCTTCTAATTTAATTGTTATATTTTTATATTCATCAAGTAATTTAATATCATTTGGCAATCTGCTTTCTTCAATATCAGCAATTGTATTTTTATACTTTATTATACTATCTACTAGTTTTTCATCTTTTATGAGCTGTGGCTCTGTTAATAGCCTATCTTTTATATTATCGAACTCGGCATTAATAGCATTCAATTTTTCTTCTAGTGATTCTACTTCTTTTCTTATAGCTATTGCTTTATTTAAAAGACTTTTATCATTACCATATTTTTTTATTAAGTAGGCTTCGCTTTCTATCAAATCACATTGATTATTTAATTTATTAATATTCTTTTTTATTTTTAATATTATTGCAGCCTCCATATTATTTTGTATATTTATAGTATGGAGTGTATCATCTTCTGGAACTATGGGATAATTATTTTTTAACTTTATTTCTTTTTCTATAACTGTTTGATTATTACTCTTTGATGCTGTATTTTTTTTAATTGTCTTTTCTTCTAAAGTTGGTTTTTTATAATGATTTATGTTATCTATATTGTTCTGTTTTAATGAAATGTCTGTTGTATCAACATCATTTAAGCTGTTGTTTTTATTAGATACATTATTGTGATCATTATTAGAAAAGTAATCTATAATGTTCTTAATGTAACCCAAAAAAATTAGTGGTGAAAATAAAATGATTTTAAATATATTTTCATCTTCTTTTTGTTTATCTAAATATGCTTTTTGCTTTTTTTCTTTTTCTTTCTTTTTTTTATAAAGAAATGAAAATTTTCTCTCTTTAAATCTCTCTCTAATATTAAATGCCATATGCAATCACCATAAATATAATAGCACATATTTAATTAATTTTAAATATTATAATTTATTAAATAACAAAAAGTCCAATTACTTATGTTTAAAGTAATTGGACATAAAAAAATATTGGCAACGACCTATTTTAGCTTTTATCACTATCTTCGGCGCTGAAGTGCTTAACTTCTGTGTTCGGTATGGGTACAGGTGAACCACTTCGCAAATATCACCAATATAATTTATTAAATTTTTATTTAATAGTTCTCTGAAAACATGATAATGTGGTTTGTCAAATCAAATTATATAATTTTGGGATTAAATCCTCAATCTATTAGTACTAGTCCGCTCAATGTATCGCTACACTTCCACTTCTAGC
>OIYY01000096.1_pt1 | contig 63869 bp, 56 predicted proteins | sample 1588341 | NCBI WGS metagenome assembly OIYY01 (sample SAMN03283287) | human gut metagenome | biome: human-associated habitat; material: feces | host: Homo sapiens | place: Peru | collected 2012
ATGGAACACGGAACAGAAGAATGGACAGACAACATCCACAAGCAGACAGCAAAAATGTCCAGAATGGTGGCAGATCTTGTTACGTTGTCCCGTCTTGATGAGGAAAATCCTTTCCCGGAAAAGATTGAATTTTCCTTAAGCGATGCGGTCTGGGAGGTAGCAGAACCTTTTGCTTCTCTTGCGAAAGCACAAGGTAAAGCCTATACCCAGCGGATCGAAGAAAACCTGACCTTATGCGGCAATCCGGATTCCATCCGTCAGATGATATCCATTCTTCTTGACAATGCACTGAAATATTCGGATGAACATGGAAGCATCCGCCTGGATGTATACAAGGTTCATGGGAAAACAAAAATAGAGGTTTTTAACACCTGCATTTTGGAGGATACCAGAAACCTTTCCCGGCTGTTCGACCGCTTCTACCGCCCGGATGATTCCCGCTCCAAAAAGACGGGAGGCACTGGAATCGGGCTTTCTATTGCCCAGGCGGTGGCAGAAGCCTACGGTGGGAAAATCAAAGTGCATAGTAAAGATGGGAAGTCTATTCTTTTTCAGGTAAGCATTTAAAACATCTTCTTCCTTTTAGTAGTTTACATGGCTTGTAAAAGTATATTGAAAACCATTGCTATTAAAGGGACAGTTGGAAAAACTCCAAACTGTCCCTTTAAAATATCTATAAATTGGATATTTATAAAAGTACAGTATTCCTGTATGCTTTCAGACAAATAAAATACAAGAAGCGAAAGCTAAAGTGAGACAGAGCTTCGAGGTCCCCAAGGGGATTACTTGCTTGGATGAAAATTCACATACAGGAGGAAATCAAAATGAGCCAGGAAAGATATGCATTAAATAAACAGCTTGCACAGATGTTAAAAGGTGGAGTGATCATGGATGTTACAACTCCGGAACAGGCAAAGATTGCAGAAGCTGCCGGTGCATGTGCTGTTATGGCGCTTGAGAGAATACCTGCTGATATCAGAGCCGCAGGCGGTGTTTCAAGAATGAGCGACCCTAAGATGATCAAGGGTATTCAGGAGGCTGTCAGCATCCCTGTCATGGCAAAGTGCCGTATCGGTCACTTCGTGGAGGCACAGATACTTGAGGCTATCGAGATTGACTACATTGACGAGTCTGAGGTGCTTTCACCTGCTGATGATGTGTACCATATCAACAAGAGAGATTTCAAGGTTCCTTTCGTATGCGGTGCAAGAGATCTCGGTGAGGCACTCCGTCGTATCAACGAGGGAGCTTCCATGATTCGTACAAAGGGTGAGCCGGGTACCGGTGATATCGTGCAGGCTGTCAGACATATGAGAAAGATGAATTCTGAGATTGCAAAGCTTACTTCCATGCGTGAGGATGAGCTTTTCGAGGCCGCTAAAAATCTTCAGGTGCCTTTCGAGCTGGTTAAATTCGTTCATGACAACGGCAAGCTTCCTGTTGTAAACTTTGCGGCAGGCGGTGTGGCTACTCCTGCCGATGCAGCTCTTATGATGCAGCTCGGTGCTGAGGGTGTGTTCGTCGGCTCAGGTATCTTCAAATCAGGCGATCCTGCTAAGAGAGCTGCCGCTATCGTAAAGGCTGTGACAAACTTTACAGATGCAAAGCTCATCGCAGAGCTTTCTGAGGATCTCGGCGAGGCCATGGTCGGAATCAACGAGAGCGAGATTAAAATCATCATGGAAGAAAGAGGCAAATAAAATGAAATCAGGACTTAAGATTGGTGTTTTAGCTGTTCAGGGAGCGTTTATTGAGCACAAGCGGATGCTTGAATCTTTAGGCTGTGAGTGTGTTGAGCTGCGCCAAAAATCAGATATCTGTGATATAGACGGACTCGTGCTGCCGGGCGGTGAGAGCACTGTGCAGGGCAAGCTGCTACGTGAGCTTGATATGTTTGACGCGCTTAAGGAAAAGATTTCAAACGGGCTTCCGGTGCTTGCAACCTGCGCCGGTCTTATCCTTTTAGCTTCACATATCAGTAACGATGACAACGTATATTTCGGCACTCTGCCTGTCACTGTAAAGAGAAATGCCTACGGCAGGCAGCTCGGAAGCTTTGAGGCAACAGCAAGGTTTGACAATAGCTTTGATTTTACCATGACATTTATCAGGGCGCCTTACGTGGAAGCTATTGATGACTCAGCCAAGAATGATGTGCGTGTACTCGCAGAGTATGACGGCAAAATTGTCGGTGTGCAGTACAAGAACCAGATTGGGCTGGCTTTCCACCCGGAGCTTGATGATGATACACGGATCCATGAGAGGTTTTTGGAGATGATATCGGGAAATTAAATCACGTCTATATTATTGAAATGTTTGCGTGTAAAGGCCGGGGCAGATGCCCCGGCTTTTTATACTGACTTTTTGTGTTAAAATATAAAATGCATTTTTTTTAATATATGGTATAATAAAATAGTAGAGTGAAAATTATTTTTTAAGGAGGGGTAGCATATGCCAAAAGCTATGTATAATCTTATTGGGCAATACATTGAAGAAATCAAAAAAATTTATGGTTCACATGTCAGACAGATTATTTTATATGGTTCGTATGCCAGAGGCGATTTCAGACCCGACTCAGATATAGATATTATGATTTTGGTTGATATGTCAGATATTGAACTTAAATCTTATGGTGAGAAGCTTTCCTATATGACATATGACTTTAATCTGGATCATGACATTGACATAAAACCAATTGCTAAAAGTGAAGAGATTTTTAATAAATGGGTAGTAAATTATCCATTTTATTCAAATATTCATAAAGAGGGGGTTATACTATATGGAGCAGCATGATGTAGAAATTGGTACAAGAAGAGATCTTGTTCTATATAGAATTGAAACCTCAAAGAATGACTTAAAATCCGCAAAGGTGCTATTGTCTATTGATGATTATAAAGGGGCTAATAACAGAGCCTATTATGCAATTTTTCATGCTATAAATGCAGTGCATGCTATCAGTGGAAAAGCATATAAGAGACACAAGGATGCAATAGCTAATTTTAATAAAGACTATGTTAAAACAGAAATTTTTCCCAGAGAGATAGGAAGAAAAATTGGGATGGCAGAGGAAATTCGTCATGCAAGCGATTATGATGATTTTTATATTGCAAGCAGAGAAGAAGCAGAGCGGCAAATTACAGTTGCAGAAGAATTTATAAATCTTGTCGAAAAATATTGTGAGAAACAGCTCGATTAAAGGCCGGGGCATTTGCCCCGGCTGTTGTTGTTTCTAATGCCTTATAAGTTTAAAACTCCAAAGTCACCTTAAAAAGATCGCCATCCACAGTCAGCTCCAAAGTACCATTCATGAGCTTCATGAGACTTTCTGCAATAGACAGTCCAAGCCCGCTGCCCTCGGTATTTCGTGAGCTGTCCCCCCGGACAAAACGCTCCTTGAGCTCATCGCTTGAAATATTGAGCGGTGTAGCTGATACATTCTTGAAGGTTATGATAGCTCCGCCATCCTTTGGTATGATGTCAATGTACACTCTCGTGCCCGGCTGGGCGTATTTGTTGATGTTGTTCATCAGGTTATCAAACACTCTCCACAGATGTCGTCCGTCTGCCTGAATCATGACAGGCGTAACGTCATTTTTAATAATTAATTCAAGATTATTTTTCTCGAATTTTTCTTTATATTCTCCAGCCACCTGTGACAGCATAACAGTCGCATCCAGTTCCTCCAGCTCTACATTTATGCTTCCTGTCGATGCCTTTGAGGCTTCGAGTAAATCCTGAATTAATTTTTTCAGACGTGATGACTGTCTGTCGAGAACGTCAAGATATTCGCGTACTTTCTCGTTGTCTATGTCCTCCTTCTGCAACAGGTCCACATAATTGATAATGGAGGTGAGCGGTGTCTTGATGTCATGTGACACATTTGTGATGAGCTCCGTCCTGAAGCGCTCGCTCTTCATTTTTTCAGAGACCGCGGCCTCTATTCCATTGCTCACATTGTTCAAATCCTCACCATGCTTTCTGAAAAACAGCATGAGCCTTGATGTATCAACCGGCTGTGAAAAATCACCGTTTGCTATAGCCTTTGCGGCGCATCTTATCCTGTCATACTGCATGATGAATGTGATAAGCAGCGCAAGCTCTATAAGCTTTATAATGAATACAAAGCCTATAAGCTCCATGCCAAAGCCTATAAGCTCAAGCAGGCATAAAAAGCCGAATGCCAGCATACTTATCAGAAACAGCGGTACATTTCTTTCTATCCATGAAAAGCCGTATCTGATTGGAGCAAATACCATCCTGCATAGCTTTTTAACAGGCTTTAATAAAAATCTCACAACATAGTAGCACAGTGTGTGCTTCCAAAACTCATGCGCCCTGATTCTTACGTATGTTGACAGGACTGCTTCAAGCGAAATCATGGTTGCTGCCAGACAAATCAGTGCTACCACCGGAAGCTGCTTTATAAGTAAAAAGCCTGCCGGAAACACCATAAAATCTGCTAGCATTGTCACACCAAGCATCACCTCATATGGCAGCCTGTCATATAATCGTAATTTAATTTCTTCCGACTCTGCATGTTTTCCGGCAACTACCAGCAGATATCCTGCTGTAATCACAAAACCAAGTATAAATACGACAAACAATACACTCAAATGAGCCTCTGTAAATTCCATGACGTCAAGTAAGCTGTCTGCCTGATTGAAGTAATCGCCCTTTGCCTGAAGCTGCTGCGGCAGCTTTGCATACACATAATAGTACCCGGGCTTATCTTCCGTTTGGGTGTATGGATAGTACACAATTCCAATTCCGTTGTCTGATATATTAAAGGTATCTGGTAAAAGCTCATAGCTCTCATTCACCTGCTCCACCACTTTTATGATTTCGTAACGGTCATAATAAATATCCTCATTATAATCGTAGTAAGAGCCGTCACTATCAAAGTACGAATCGCTGTCTTCACTCAGATTCATGCCACACTTTATATGATTTCCTTTTTCATCATAGCACTTTACATTTTTCCACTCGGCAAAGCCTGTAATATCGAGTGACTGGCCTGTAAACATCTCCTCGTAGGCAAAGTAATTATTTCCATTCTCATCGGTTTTCTCAACTGCCTTATATAAGCCAAGCGAGCTGTTATCGTTAGAGCCTGTCATCACCCTCACCTTTGGAATGACATAAGCGGTACCATCATTCAGGCACAGATAAAAGAGCCCATTTGTCTTGGAATACATGATTGAGCTGATTCTCTCACTGTTCATATCGCTTGATGCATCGTCTGACTCTTCATAGCTGCCACGCATTGCATCCCACACATTTGATAGCCTGTTCCACTTTAAATTCTTTGCCTTGTAGCTAAAAATAAAATCCGGATTTGATATTTTATCTACGCTTGAATACACCTTTGCAGCATCAGATTTCACATCCACCTTGTCCTCTGATGTTTCATTACTCTTTACTACTGCGGCCTGCAGATTGGTATCATTAGTCATCTGCGAAAATGCATTGTCATCACCGGATTCATAATTGTACACCATCTGTCTGCTATAGGCTCCTGCAATATTCGCATGAATTTCATCCCTTAGCTGTGCTGTACTTTCATAATTGTTTGTATACACTGCAACTAACGTTGTTACAACAAGCCCTGCCGCCATGACCGAGCATACTATAAATGCCGCCAGCTTAAGCCACAGATTTCTTGATATTTTTTTCATATCATTCACCTTCCATTTTATAGTGCTTCACTTGACAAAGCTGTATCAAGCATGCACCTATTCAGCGTCAATTTTGTATCCGCGTCCCCAGATGACCTTTAAGTACCTTGGCTCAGCCGGATTTATCTCAACCTTTTCTCTGAGATGACGGATATGTACCGCCACCGTGTTTTCTGTCCCGTATGGCTCATCCTTCCAGACCTTTGCATATATCTGATTCGGCGAATACACCTCGCCCGGATGCTCCATGAGAAGCTTCAAAATATCGTACTCTGTACGTGTGAGATTTGCTGCCTCGCCATCAACTGTCACCGTCTTTGATTTGTCATCGAGCTCAATGCCGCCTATTACCAGCTTTCCTGCGCTTGTATTGCCTGCGCCAAGAAGCATGTATCTCCTGATCTGTGACTTCACCCTTGCCTGCAACTCTACCGGGTTAAACGGTTTCGTCACATAGTCGTCTGCTCCGACCGTGAGCCCGAGTACCTTGTCAGTGTCCTCACTTTTGGCAGTGAGCAGTATGACCGGCACATTAGAGATTTTTCTGATTTCCACCATTGCCTCTATGCCGTCCATGACAGGCATCATGATGTCCATCAGGACAAGATGCACATCATTGTGTTTTACTATATCGAGCGCCTCCAGCCCGTTTCGCGCCGGGATTACCTCGTAGCCATCGCTGGTCAAATAAATGCTGATTGCTGATACAATGTCTTTTTCATCATCACATACTAATACTTTATACATAATTGCCTCCGGAAGTTTTATGTTGATCTTATTGTATCAATTGTAACATTAAAATCCAATTATGTAACATATTAAGATTTGTTTAAGAAAAAATCTTTATGAAACTAAAAAGAAGCTTCGAGCAAAATCGAAGCTTCTTCTATTAGTTAGTTTATTTATTATATTCGTTTATTGTAACTATTCAGAACCCCTACATTCGCAAAACTGCACGACAAGTCGTGCCGGGCTTACTTCGCCTGGAATTTCTTTGCCAGCACCTTTGTCAGGATATTGATAAGGAATACGATTACAAGAAGCACAACCGCAATTCCAAATGCCTGGTCGAATTTTCCCTCACTTGTCGCTGCAAGGTAGAGCTTGATGGTAAGTGTTCCACCTGACTGCATTATCTTTGAGAAATAACCGCTGGCAACCTTTGGAAGCATTCCTGCACTTCCTGCTGTAAAGAGGAGTGCTGCTGATTCACCGACTATTCGGCCGATTGCAAGGATAACACCTGTGATGATTCCCGGCATGGCTGACGGCAGCAGGATGGTGCGGATGGTGTGCCATTTTCCGGCTCCGAGTCCGACCGCTCCATGTCTGTAGCTGTCCGGTACAGTTTTCAGCGCCTCCTGTGTATTTCTGGTGATGAGAGGCAGCACCATGAGTGTCAGTGTCAGTGAACCTGTCAGGATACTGTAGCCAAAGCCAATTGTCTGTCCGAAAAACATCATTCCGAAGAGACCGAAGATGATCGATGGTATTCCCGCAAGTGTTTCTGTGGCAAACTCGATTGTGGATACGAGCTTACCGGGCTTTGCATACTCATTCAGGTACACGGCAGCTCCCACTCCGACAGGAGTTGCTATGAGCATGGTGATTATTATGATGTAAAGTGTATTGAGCAGGTTTCCCGCTATTCCGACAGTGCCTCTTAAGACAGATGTCTCGCTTGTCAGAAACTCCCAGTTTACCTGGCCGATTCCCCTGACAAATACATATATGATGATTCCCGCAAGCAGTACTACCGATAATGCTGCGCACAAATATATGAAAAAGTATACTACATCATCGCCTATTCTTCGGCGTTTTCCATTTATACTAGTCATTTTCCACAGCTCCTTTCTTTTTGAGTTTCATAAGGGTGAGGTTGATTATCATGATAAACACAAAAAGCACAAGGCCTACTGAGAAAAGCACCTGTCTGTGAAGTCCGCTGGCGTATCCCATCTCGCTGACGAGCTGTGTGGTAAGGAAACGCACTGAGTTGAATGGCAGCGGGAAGCTGACTGTTCCACCGGCTACCATGTTGATTGCCATGGCCTCTCCGAGTGCACGACCTATTCCGAGCACGATTCCTGTCATGATTCCTGACTTTGCTGCCGGAACCGTCACTTTAAATATTGTCTGTATCTTTGTTGCTCCAAGGGCGAGGGATGCCGCTCTCATCTGCTGCGGAACCGCCTGTATTGATGATACGCTCATGTTGATTACCGTAGGAAGAATCATGATTGCAAGCACTATGATTGCTGCAAGCAGATTTGATCCTCCGGTAAACTGATGTGTTGCTGAGTTTGCAAAAACATGCTTCTCGAGCTTGTATAATACCGGATTAAGTATCATAAGTCCTAAAAGTCCATAGATTACTGATGGAATGGCTGCAAGCAGCTCTACTGCCGGCTGCACTACTGCTGAGAGCTTTTTGTTTGACACCTCAGTGAGAAATACTGCCGTAAGAAGAGCAATTGGCACTCCTATGAGGATAGATACCGCTGTTCCTATGATGGATGTGAGGATTATGTACAATATTCCGTAGCTTGGGTCTGCCGCTGTCGGTGCCCATTTTGTTCCAAATAAAAGATTTAACACTCCGACCTTGAAAAATGCCGGTGCGCCTTTGAGGAACATATAAATTGTTATTGATAATACTGCGAATATTGCCACAACCGCACATACCGTAAATATTATTTTGGCAACATTCTCTACTATGGATTTATGTTTCATTTGATACTCCTTGTTTCAAAAAGTTCCCCAGGAAACCTGCCATTTCCTGAGGAAACCCTTGTATCTTATCAATATGTATTAATACCAACAATTTCTACTGTGGGAGGATAAGGCCTACCTTCTTGATTACTGCCTGTCCCTCATCTGAGTTTACATAGTCGAACCAAGCCTTAACAATGTCGTTCTGCTCGTCAATCTTACCCTTTGTAGCCATTACGAATGGACGAGAAAGGAGATATTTGCCTGCTACGATGTTTTCCTCGGTTGCCTCTACTCCGTCAATCTTCATTGCTGTTACTGTGTCATCAAGTACGTCAAGTGAAACATATCCGATTGCTCCGGGTGTTGAGCCTACCTTTGCAAGAACTGCTCCTGTTGAGTCAAGCTCCTGTGCATATTTGCACTGATCCTTTACATCAAGAAGCTCCTCGAAGGCTCCTCTTGTTCCTGAAGCTGCCTCACGGCCGATTGCTACGATAGCCTCGTCTTTTCCACCAAGGTCTTTCCAGTTTGAAATCTCGCCTGTGTAGATTTTCTTTAAGTCATCTGATGTAAGCTCTGTTACTGAGTTGTCCTTGTCTGTGATAACTGCGATTCCGTCGATTGCTACGATGTTTTCCTCAACGCCGTTTGCTTTCTCATCATCTGTAAGTGCTCTTGATGAATCTCCGATATCTACGCTTCCTGCTGTCACTGACTCGATTCCTGAACCTGAGCCTGTATACTCAACTGTTACTGTTATACCAGGATTCTGCTCCATGAATGACTCCTTGAGCGCCTCACAAAGCTTCTCCATTGAAGTACTTCCTGCAAGTGAAAGTGAACCGCTTAAGTTCTCATTTGATGTGCCTTCATCTGCGCTCTTATTTGCGCTTGTATCTGCATTGTTGTCTGCTCCATCTGAGCTTGAGCCACATCCTGTAAATGCTGCTGTCATCATTGTTGCAGCAGTTGCTAAAACTAAAAGCTTTTTCATACGATTTTTCATTTTAATTTCCTCTTTCATTTCTTTCTTGAATTTGTTTCTTTGTTTGTTACAACTGATATAGTAACGGGGAAATGTAAAATGCAAAATCATTAGTGTGTAAAATGCATGTAAAAAAATTTTCTTTGCATTTGCATTATCTAAACGGATAAATGCTGCTTAAAATGCTGCTTCTTATGTTATCCTTATGTTATGTCTTATAATCTACAATACGATTGTAAATTTGATAGACTGGCCATCTTTACTTTCTGCAGTGATTTTTCCTTTGTGTGCCTTTACTATGGCATAGGCTGCCGATAAACCTATTCCGAAGCCTCCTGTTTTTGAGTTGCGAGAGGCATCAGTGCGGTAGAATCGCTCAAACAGCATGTCCTGTCTGCCTTTTTTTATGTTTGCCGTATCATCTACAGTGTTCCAAACGGTAATTATACGGTTTTTACCGGATGGTCTCATGGTCAGTTCTATTTCCGGTGCCATATCTCCGGCGGTGACACAATTGTTTTGTGTTTGGGTTGCCTTTTCGCAACTTACACTGCTGCATCCGGAATACTTGATAGCATTATCAAGTAAAATTGATACAAGTTGTCTGATAGTTTTCTCATCACCTGTATACAGTATTTTATCTGTCACATCTATTGTGAGCTTTTTCCCTTTTGTCCGGGCGACTGCTTTGAACGGCTCTGCCGTATCAAGTATCGCATCCGACAGAGAGAATTCCAGCATCTCAAGCTTTGTCGCTTCCTCATCCATTCTCGACAAAAATACAAGCTTTTCCGTGAGTGATGTCAGGCGCGCTATCTGTTTTCTTGTGCTGCTTGTCCATTCATTCTCCCCCTCCATCATCTCGATTACCTCTGTATTTGCATCTATTATGGTAAGCGGAGTTTTGATTTCATGGCTAGCATCAGTTATGAACCGCTTTTGCTTTTCATAGCTTTCCGATACAGGCTTAAGTATTTTTCCCGAAAAGAAATATATCATAACAAATACAACAAGAAGTCCGAAAATGCTGATTCCGGCGCTGGCCAATATATATGTTTTTATCGTTGAAAGCTCACGCTGACAGCTCAGGAAAATATACATTGTAGAGCCATCCTCGTCCACAGTCAGGTACTTGCAATTATCTGCGAAGCCACTTTTTCCATCGCCTTTTTTGCCTGATTTCCAAAGTTTTTTTGCATATTCGGCTGCATTTTCCGACGAGACGGATGCTATTTTACTTGTGTCAATATTTTCCACCTCGCCCTTACTGTTTATCGTGACAGTAAAATATCTGGTATCAAACTGACTCTCCGGTGAGATACCATGGCGCTTTAGGTCATTTTCCTTTAAATTATCATCCTTTAAGTCAGCTTGATTCATATCCTCAGGTGGCTGTACATCTGTCCTGCCGGATGGTGGCTCCTTACGCGTGGAAGTTTCTTTATTTGTACTTTCATCTGCGGTGTTGCCTTCCTCTCCCATACTTCCACGCTCTAAAAGATCCGGAAAAGTGCCTCCGTTTCCGGCAATCAGCTTAAGGCGCGCATCCAGAGCTTCATTTGTACTTATATAATTTGCAATGTTTATCGTGCCTACAATTGCAATGAGAACGATTGAAACCGACAGCATTGCTATGGCTATAAATTTTCTTCGTAATTTTTTAAGCATTTTATCACCTGCACATTTTTTCTATTTCATACTCTACATCCATTGGGTCCAATGGACTTTCCGCTGTTTCATATGTCAATATAAGATTTTTTCCCTGATAATATCCATTTTCGTTATATTTCAATATCTTTCGATAAGCTTTGTTTCGATAATCAGGATTATCTATCAGACCAAGATGCTCCCACAAAATTATGTCGCCATTTTTCTTCTCAACCGTAAAATCCGGATAATAAATACCATTAGAGATTTTAATTGGCTTTTCATACTCAAAATTTATATTATTATCATACAAGGCTGTCGCAATAATTACTTCTGATTTTGACCGCACTATAATTCCCATTTTGGTATAAAACTTGAGGGCTTCGGGGTTAGGCGCCTGTGTCCTTTCATTTGTCTCCTCATTTTCCTTCTTATCAACTGCTAAAAGTATACTGCTATAATGTTTTTGCTTCAACATTTTCTGGGCATAATCCGTTTTATATTTTTTCCGGGCCTTCCTGTTTGTCTCAAGTAGTCTGAGCTCATTTATCGTGTCCTTCAGATAAAGCTCCAGATATTTTTTATTGACAAGATTTTTGATTTCTTTATCATTTTTCTTTGATAAATACTCTCTTCTGCCATTTTTCCAAACATACCATTTAACATTTCCATCTTTTTGTGTTGGATAAATTGTTCCTTCTTCAGTGATTGTCTCCAGCCTTTCCTGAATCTCTGATATCTCACCTTCCAACCATTGGATTCTATTATCTATTGAACTTATTTTATTTTCCTCCTATTCATCACGTCATGTAACGCTTTGTATGCAATTTAAACATTAATTTATTGTATTTTGTGGGGAATATGATAAATGCAATCTGTCATTTATCTTAAAAAGTGGAGCTTATTGTCTCCATTTGTTTGATAGCATCATGTAAATATAAAAAACAGGCTATATTTTTGAGCTGTTTTGGGGATTTTAGTGATTTCAGCTACTTTTTTTGGGGATTTTCCGGCTGTTGGGCTGAATTTTGGGTGCTGTTTTAGAAGTTTTAGGGATTACAGCTACCCATGGTCTGTCTGCTATGCTATCAACATATGGTTATTGTACATTATGCTAATTTAAAAATCCAGCATTTTCTACATAAAAAGCTGAATTTTCAGAAAACATACAATAGTTTCTGCTCAGATTCATAGGTCACTGCCGTATATGAACTTTTCTAGCAGAATATAATAATTGGATCTTATCGCTTTTACACTGATGTTTGAATAATCCCTAAATTATCGAATATCCCACACCGCGTGTTGCCTTTATCTGTGCTGTAGAGCCCACTGATGCCAGCTTTTTCCGCAGATAGGATATGTAAACCCACACGACATTCTGTTCTGCTTCCGAATCATAGCCCCATATCCTGTCCATAAACTGGTCTACGGATATAATCTGCCCCGGATTTGTCATAAGCATCTCCAGCATCTGATATTCCTTGTTTGCAAGTCTGATTCCGACGTTTTGAGTTCCAATACTTGGATTTCCTGCATTTTGATTTCCTGATACTTGTCCGTCCGAAGTATTATCTCCTTTGATTTTACCGGTCAGATTACCATTATCCTCATTATTAGCGTCTGTATGTAGTACATTGTTTTCAATGCTGCCTGCATTCTTAATGCTTGCAGGTCCAGTCAACATATAGGTTAATCTGTCCAGCGTGATGTCGCCAAATGTCAGCACTGAGTCTGTTGTATCAGCCTTGCGCCTTGTCATGGCGCGGATTCGAGCTAAAAGCTCCTTCATGGAAAATGGCTTCGTCAGATAGTCATCGGCGCCACTATCAAGTCCTTCCACGCGGTCATCTATCTCAGCCTTTGCGGTGAGCATCAACACCGGAACAGAATTGCCATGACTTCTGATAGTTTTAAGCACCGTGATTCCATCCATTTTAGGCATCATGATGTCCAGTATTACTCCGTCATAGTTCTCTGAGTTTTCTATATAGTCGAGAGCCTCTGCACCGTCATAGACGGCATCAACTGAATAGTTGTTGTGTTTTAACACCGCTACAAGTGCGCGGCTTAAGTCCTCTTCGTCCTCTGCCAGTAATAATCTCATGATGACCTCCTTCTTACTTTCAGGTTTATACAATCATTCAAATCAATGTCATGCGTTTCTTCCATATCTGCATAGGTTCTGAACAATTATTTTGTTGTTTACCAAATGTATCCGCCGAATATATAAATGCATTCTTGTCACTTGCACTCATTATATCATATTATGTAACTATTCAAAACAACCATCCGCACATTCACAAAACCCATTCACAATCCACATGATACTCTCGCTTTGTATACACTCCGTTTTGACGCCAGCCTGACATCACGCTGTCAGGCTATGCGCCATGGTATATAATATTGCCGGATTAAAGAGATACCTCCGATTCACTTCCTGATGCTGAAAGTGTATAGGTCTGACCTGCCTTCAAATCTGCTGTACTGATTATCACACAGTCATATTTCTTCTGGGCTGTGTATGAAATAATCTCATTTCCGTCAGCATCTTTTAAAATCACATCACCGGCATCAGCCTGTGAATCAAGCTTTACAAAGGCTACCTGCTGCTTTGAATCGCTGCTTACATCCTCTGCCATACCGCTGCTTCCCACTGCAACAACAGTTCCGCCATTAATATAAAAGGATGATTTCTCTCCATAATCTATGGCACTGTTTCCGTTGTCTGATGGGCCGTCCACATAAACTTCACCACCATTTATTGTCAGGTCTCCGTTGGAGTCAAGGCCATCGCCACCTGCCAGCACGTGTACATAGCCACCGTTGATGACCATCCACATCTCATCCTCTGACGCAGTGTCTGTATCCTGTGATGTGTCTGATGAGCTGTCTGATTTCTGTGCTGCAACTGTTATGTTGCCGGTATCCTGAACTGTGTCTGATGCATCATCCGACTTCTGTGCTGCGACTGCTATGTTGCCGGTTGTCTGAGCTGTGTCTGATGTGTCGTCCGACTTCTGTGTATTATCTGATGTGCTATCTGATGCGCTGTCCAACTTCTGTGCTGCATCCGGAGCGCTGTTTGGCGCCTGCATACCCTTGAAGCCATCGCCACCCATGCCTCCAAAACCACTCTGATCATTTCCGCCTGCTGCATTTATGCCGTCGTCACTTGCAGTGATATCAATCTTGCCATCATTTATTGTTACATTGAGTCCCTCTAAGCCCTCATAGCTCTCTGTGACTGTAATGGTTCCACCATTGACAAGCAGTGCACTGTCTGCGTGCATTCCGTCATCTCCTGAGCTGATTGTATAGGTTCCGTCATTTATTGTGACATCAGAATTGCTGTGGAATGAATCATCCGCAGAGTTGATGGTAAAGGTACCTCCGTTTACATAGAGTGCGCCATCTGACTTGATACCCTTGGTGCTTGTTGAGTCTGTGTCGGATGATGTAGATGAAGCTGCTTCTGAGCCTGTATCTGATGATGTGTCTGAAGCAGTTTCTGAGTCTGTATCAGACGATGCGCCTGATGCAGTTGTGCTGTCTGCAACATCCTTACTTTGTGAATTCTTATCAAACTGCTGCCCATCTGATGTATCTTTACCTGACTTATCCGGTGGTGTCTGTGAAGTCTGGCTGTCTGCATTGTCCGAAGCTTTTTCATCCGGACGGCTTCCATCGAAGCTGTCGCCGTCCGGCTTATCCGGTGGTGTCTGCCCTGTCTGTTTACCTGAATCGCTGACAGCAGAATCTCCATTAGAACCACTTCCACTTGGTGCTTCTCCGCTCGGTTTATCTCCGCTTGGTGCTTCTCCGCTCGGTTTATCTCCCCCCGGTGCGCCACCTCCCATATCGCCACCCGGGCCACCGCCCGGCATGTCATTGTGTGTCTTTGTGGCATTTTCAGCGCCACCGCCTGCGGTTATCTCAAAATCTCCATCATCAATTTGTACCACATATGATGCATCTATGCCGTCACCTGTACTCTCAATTGTAAAATCACCGGATGCTATGTATACAAAGCCTTTTTCGTCATCATCCGCATTTTCTGAGTGAATTCCATCCTTGCCGGAGGTCAGATTGTACGTACCTGCTGCAATTCGCACGCTGTCTTTTCCTGAAAGCGCATGGTTTTTTGCCGTAATATTGCAGGTTCCGCTTACAAGCTTTAAATCATCCTTTGATACAATTCCGTGTCCATACTCTGAATTTATGGTGAGCGTTCCCTTTCCATTCAGCGTCAGGTCATCCTTTGAAAAAATCACAGCATCTATATTGTTCTCATCAATTGCCTCATACTCAGCCGTATTCATGAGAATGTTCTCTGAGCCATCTGCCAGCGTAATAAATGTCTTATCTGCACTCTTTATATATATTGCTGCGCTTGATGCGCAGGTGATGTCGACATTATCAAGCACAAGCTGTACCTTGGCGGAGTCTGCATCTACGACAATCTGGCCCTCTGATAAGGCTCCGGAAAGCACATATGTACCTTCCTTGGATATAGTGATGATATTACCGGAAATACTCACACCGCTCGACGCTGCTTTAGTCTCATCCGTTTCTGACTTATCTGCTTTAGTTCCATTCGTTTCTGACTCGTCTGCTTGGGTTTCGTCTGCCTTGGTCTCATCCGTTTCTGACGCATCTGCCTCCGTGTCATCCCCTACGGTTACTGTGGTCGAATCATCTGCCAGATTGATTTTTACAGCACTGCTCTCATCATAGCCCACGTCAAGATCTCTCTCCGTAAACATATCATCATATGAATAAATTCCATTGACCGTGGCTCCTGCAGAGGTCTGGTCTGCGGTTATCTCTGTGCCTGAATTTTTGACTGTCGAGCAGGCTGTTACGGACATTGCCATGATTACAGCTGCACCGATTATCCCGTATAGCTTGATATTTTGAAAATATTTTTTAACTTTTCTATAGCTCATTCGTATTTACCTCCTGTTGCATAATTGCGATTTCAAGGTTGCCGTTTCGGCAGCGAAGCTCATCTATAAAGCTCTTTTCCATCGCCAAATCCTTAAGTGTTATGTGATAGGTAAGCTTGTAAAGGCTTCCCATATTTGTTGTCTTTACAGAAACAATCTCACAGGCTGTGAGATATTTCTCAAATAAATCATCAAAGGCCGAGCCGTAATTTAAATCCTCAGGAATTGTAATCCTAAGTGTTCTGTCGCTTGTAGCTCTTGTGTGTGTACCAAAGCCTGATATGTTGAGCACGAGCATCACCATGCCCATGATTAATGCAAAAAGCACTGCAAATGCCAGATAGCCCATTCCTGCGATAAGTCCTGCTGCCATAGCAAGGAAAATCGTGCCTATCTCCTTTGCTGTTCCCGGTACCGAGCGGAAACGCACCAGTGAAAAGGCTCCCGCCACCGCTACTCCTGCACCGACATTACCGTTTACCATCATGATGACTATGCACACCACTGCCGGAAGCATCGCAAGCGTTATTGCAAAGCTTGCTGTATAGCGGCTTTTGTATGTATAAACCCATGTAATAAAGGCTCCGATTATAAGTGAAACCACTATGCAAATTATGAAATCCGGCACCGAAATGACCGTTGTGGCTGTTGTATCAAATAATCCTGTAAAAATGTTGCTAAGCATATGTAATCCTCCGTTATATCTATTTTCTAATATTTCTTTTATAATATTGCTCTTATAGCTCTTACAATTTCTCTCTTATATTTTCGCTCTTATATTTTGCTCTTTTAATTTTTCTTTGCAGCTCTTCAGAACCACCCCATGCACATTCGCTAAACCGCACAATACCCGTGCTTTAATTCCCAGCCACAGCTATACGCCCATCTCCGTATACATCACTTCCAGCCACAGCTACATACCAATCACCATATACATCAATTCCCTGCCACAGCTACAGGCTCATCACCATATAGCCAATCGCAGCCATAAGCCGGCTTAGTGCTTTTATTATTTGCACAGTCATATATCGCCCGGTATGCTGTACCGTATTTTGAAAAAGATGTCTTGTAAAGCTTATTTGCCGTGAGAAAATCAACCATCCATCCCGGTATGGCTCCATCTGTCTTTACCTCCATCAGCACCTTTTGGTCCTCAAGTATCGGTGTGCCGTAGATACCCTTGTCAAGTGACAGGTCATAGTCCCTCCAAAGGATATTTCTGTCAAAGGTCACTCTGAATTCGTGATTGTTTCTTGCATAAAAGGCTTCTCTTTCATATGATAAAAGCACCGCCGGTGCAAGGTTTTCATATATTTTGAGTGCATAATTTATCTCGCTTGCAATCTGTGAATCAGTTATTTGTGACTCAGCTATTTGCGACTCAGCTATTTGTGACTCAGCTATTTGCGACTCAGCTATCTGACCATTTCCTGCCAGATATGAAAGTGCCTTATCATGAGTCATTGCAATTCTTCGCTTGTATACAACAGAGCAGAATTTCTTTTTCAGCTCCACAAAAACCGTGTCAGACGGCTTTGCCACTCCGTAGCTTCGAAGCCTTAGCTTTTCCTTATATACCGGATGCTCCAATGATCTGCGGATAAGAAGATGCTTGGGTGTGTCATAGTATAAGCTGCATACTGTGCTTCGTCCGTGCTCATCTGCTATCATATATCCATCCATCACTTCCATCAGCTTTTCGAAAACCGCTTCATCTATCATGTATTTAATTTCAAATCTCTTGAAAATCATTTGGTCTGCCATGTTTTATGTCTCCCTTCGTTTTGATGGTGTCATACTAACATGGCTACCTTAAATGAACTTAAAAAATCCGACGCAGTTTAAAAGCGTCGGATTTTGATCCATATTATAACTATTCAATTATTTTATTTGCCTATGCATTATTGTCTTATATGCATAAAATAATCTATGCATTATTGCTTTGTATGAATGAAATAAACTCAGCAGCATTTCTCGGTTTTGAGAAATAATAACCCTGGATATAATCTATTCCAAGCTCATCCAGCTTCGCAAACTGCTCCTTCTCCTCGATTCCCTCAGAAACAATCTCAAGCTCTAGCTTTTGTATCATGCCCATTGCGGCATCCATAACAGGCTTGCCCTTTCCGTTGTCAAAATATGCATTTGTCATGCCTCTGTCAAACTTGACAATGTCAATCGGCATATCAACAATATAGCTTAAATTTGACTGGCCTGTGCCGAAATCATCCAGTGCAAACCTCACTCCCACCTTGCGAAGGGCATTCATATTATCAAGCAATATCTCTTTTTCAATGATAGATGCAGACTCTGTAATCTCAAGCACAATATCATTTGCATCCACATGATATTTCTCCATAATTGCAATAAAATCCTGTGCTAAATGGTCATAGGCACACTGCACCACCGACAGATTGCATTCAATATACTCAAGTCCCATCGCATGTATATCATGCTGTACAATAAATCTGCACACCATCTCAAACACACGCTCTCCAAGCCGTAAAATGAGTCCCCTCTTCTCGGCCACAGCGATAAATCTGCCGGGAGGTATTATATTTCCCTCGCGCGACCTTATCCTGACAAGCGCCTCCGCAGAGGTGAATTTATGCGTTTTAGTGTTATAAATAGGCTGGTAAAATACCTCAACACGGTTATCGCGCAACGCCCCTATTATCTCATTCTCAACTGAATTTTCATCATATATGTGCTCAATGACCTCATTATTTATGAGCATCACGCCGCGCCCCGTAAACTCAGCTCTGTTACGCTTGGCATATTGAAAAAGCCCCAGTATATCCGATGGTCTCCGCACAAGCTCAGTAGAGCTTAGATAATATATCTCCCCAAAAAGCATCGTCATATTGTCCTTACCCCAAGGCTTGTCAAACCTGCGTTCCAATATTCCGATTGTTTTTTCTGCGCAATCAGTATTCTCAAAAACCAGCAGATACTCATTTGCCGAGCTTCTAAAAACATAATTATCAGGCAGACTTTCTATAAAAGAAACCACCTCAAAAAAAATACTTTTTTCCATCTCGCTGGAGAAAAAATCATTTCCATTGCCTCCATAGCGAATACACACTATCGATACGTCTTTATCCTGTCCGTATACCTCCTTCATATATTCAAAAAAGGCATTGAGGTTGAAAAAGCCTGTATCCCTGTCAATATTTGCCATCGGATTTTCAAGCATAATAAAAATGATAAGCACACCTATCACACTCGCAAAGCTGACAATCAATATTTTTTTATCTATAAACTGAATAACCGCCGATAAAAACATAAGAGCCACCCAGACCTGCATGCTCTTTCTTCTTTGCGGGTTTATTGCGTGTTTGTACTTTTTGGTCAACAGTAAAATAAGCGCCAGCAGAGTTACCGTTACCGCATATGTTATAATAACAGCCGGACCATATGTATAGACTATATTATCCGAATCATAAATTTTAACCGGCACAGACATTATCAGAATGTTCGTTATAATTCCAAATATCCACAGCCGCCTTCTCCACTTGCGCTCAAGCTCTTTTTTTCTGAAAATATCCACACAAATATACCAGAAGGCCACCATGGCAACCCATGTAACCGTCCAGAGATTTAATTTGCAGATAATATTAATAGCAGTAAGAGAATATCCGCTTCTTTTTTCAATTGCAACAAGTGAAAAAATATCAAAGAAAAGTGACAGCATGCCTGCAAGCCATACCTCAACAAAAGCCTGAGATGTATGTAATATAATCTTTTTCTGCGAAATATAAAAATACATTATTACGAACATCACCGCTACGGCACACATTTGTGAAACAATATTCATATCCCCTATTTCCTGTCCCTTTCTTAAAGCAAGCCAATACACTAGTACTATTTTACCACTATTCTATCCATAAAGCAATATATTACTTTGATTTCCAAAGAACTAAATAAACAGTAACAAAAAAACACGCTATGCGCGTGTCCAAGAATAAAATAGATAGTGACTGTCCAACCAAGTATCAATAAATAAATCGGCGTGACAAGATTCGAACTTGCGACCTCTACGTCCCGAACGTAGCGCTCTACCAAACTGAGCCACACGCCGTCTGCAATTCGTTTTGCAACTACTAAATAATATCACAATGTATAAATTTTGTCTACCCCATAATATATATTTATGGTATGATTTATGCTGTAAAAATCATAAGGAGAATGTCATGACAAATCAGACAAATCACATAAATAAAACTGCTATAATAACCGGAGCTTCACGCGGTATCGGTGCCGCAATTGCCAAAAGGCTGGCTTCCCGTGGCTATAACCTATCACTTTGCTGCCGCAATTCATCTGACAGGCTAAAGGCTCTGGCTGAGGAGCTTCACTGTGCATACGGAATCGAGGTGCTCTGCCACACCGGAAATGTAGGGGACTTTTACTTTGCCAAGGATATGGTTACAAAAACCATTTCGCATTTCGGTCATATAGATGTACTTGTCAACAATGCAGGCATATCACATATCGGGCTGCTGAATGACATGACACCGGAGGAATGGAACAATATTGTGTCGATAAATCTGACCGGTGTTTTCAACTTTACAAAGCTCGTAATCCCTCATATGGTTGCCGATAAATGCGGCCGTATACTGCAGATTTCCTCTGTCTGGGGCAATGTCGGAGCATCCTGCGAGGTGGCATACTCAGCCTGCAAGGGCGGTATAAATGCATTTACCAAGGCACTCGGTAAGGAGCTTGCGCCATCGCATATTCCGGTAAATGCCATAGCCTGCGGTGTCATAGATACCGATATGAACCGCTGCTTTGATGAGACAGAACGCGCTGAGCTTGCCGATGAAATCCCTGCCGGACGCTTTGCCACAGCTGATGAAGTCGCAGATATGGCTTATTCCATCATCTCTGCACCTGATTACCTGACAGGACAAATAATCACCTTTGATGGTGGCTGGATTTAAGTTTTCTGTTATTTTCGTATTTTTCAGTTTTTTGTTGATTTTTGTGATTATTGTGTTACAATTTGTTTATGAGTAGAACAAATAACTATCTATTAGAAAAGCAACTATCAACCATTAGTGCAACTGTGCCTGACAGGCTTGATTACCTGATGAAGCTCAATAGTTTGACCAACGTGGCTCTTTCTGAAATCATGTGTTGTGCAGAATCAACGATTTCAGGCTATAGGACAGGCCGTAGAGTGCCTGACATTTTTGTCATTTGCCATTTAAGTACAATTTTTGGTGTCACACCCAATTATTTTCTTGGATTCACAGACGAAATTTGTCCAACTCACAACTGATTATGTGATATATACAAGGCCTTCCGGTATCACTTCGCAAAATCACCGGTTGCCGCAACTGTCACATAAAATATATTGAAAAATGAAAGGGGGGAAATGTTACTGTCTAAGCCAAAACAGTAACGAAAAACAGCCCGGCACACTTATCGCTATGTGATATGTGTACCGGGCTATTTTTTTATTAAAACGATATCAATTTATTGCTACTCTGCCACAAGTATTATCGTGGTTCTCGCAGGAACTCTTATGGTGTTGACACCCAAAAGCTCTGTCTTTGCAGTGAAGTCCTCCCCGTCAAAATACTCTACATTGGTGTTGGTGTCCACATGCCAGTGTTTTCCGTTCGGAAGCACCGGAAGCTGCATCACAAGCGGCTCCCAATATGCATTCATACAATAGAATACAATATCGTCCTCCGTGTCCTCCTCATTTCGTCCGGCATACATGATGCCGATGAGCTTTGTCTTGTAATCCGTTGAGGCATTGAACGGTGTACCGTTGTGCACACTGATTTCAGGGAACTGACAGGATGAAGGCTTTGTCATCCTTCTGAGTATAGGGTGCTCCTTCCTGAACTGAATCATATGACGCACGAAATCATGGATTTCCTTGAATTCCTCAAGCCTGCTCCAGTCGAGCCATGAGATGATATTGTCCTGACAATACGCGTTGTTGTTTCCAAACTGGGTGTTACAGAACTCATCTCCCGCAAAAAACATTGCCGGACCACGGCTGCACAAAAGCGCTGCAAATGCATTCTTTATAAGGCGCCTTCTCAGTCCGTTTACATTTGAGTCGTCTGTCTCGCCCTCTGCACCACAGTTCCAGCTATGACCGTTGTTGTCTCCGTCTGTGTTGTTCCAGCCGTTTTTCTCATTGTGCTTGTCATTATATGAGTAAAGGTCATACAGTGTAAAGCCATCATGACAGGTCAGGAAATTGACCGATGCCTTGTGTCCTCTGCTCTCCGGGCTGTAAAGGTCGCGTGAGCCTGTGATACGTGTGATGGCATTTCCCGCCATACCGTCATCGCCCTTTAAAAAGCTTCTCATGTCATCTCTGTATCTGCCGTTCCACTCAGCCCATCTGTTCCATGATGGGAAGCTTCCCACCTGATAAAGTCCGCCTGCATCCCAGGCCTCTGCGATGAGCTTCATCTTGCCAAGCACCGGATCGAATGCCAGCGACTCAAGAATCGGCGGATTGGCCATAGGTGCACCGTTTTGGTCTCTTCCGAGAATGGAAGCCAGGTCAAATCTGAAGCCATCCACTCTGTACTCAATGGCCCAGTGTCTCAGACAGTCTATGATAAAGCTGCGCACAACAGGATGATTACAGTTCATAACGTTTCCACAGCCACTGAAATTGTAGTAGTGTGCATCCGGTGTCAGCATATAGTACACGTTATTGTCTATTCCCTTGAAGGAAAAGCACGGTCCCATCTCATTTCCCTCAGCGGTATGGTTGAACACCACATCGAGAATGACCTCTATGCCGTTTTCCTTTAAAGCCTTTATCAGCGATTTCAGCTCGTCTCCCTCGTGGTTGTGCTCCTCGTTGAAGGCATAGCTTGTATTCGGTGCAAAAAACGATACTGTGTTGTAGCCCCAGTAATTGTAGAGCTGCACATCATCGACCACCCTTGCACTCTCCATCTCATCGAACTCAAAAATCGGCATGAGCTCCACTGCATTTATTCCAAGGTCCTTAAGATACGGAATCTTATCCTTCAAACCTGCAAATGTGCCCGGTGCGCTGACACCTGAGGACTTATCCTTTGTATAGCCCCTCACATGTGTCTCATAAATCACAAGGTCCTCAAAGGGCTGCTCAAGCTGCTTTATATTGCCCCAGTCAAAGCTGCTTTTTACAACTCTGGCCCTGTACTCAAAATCCTTGCCGCCCTCCGGCTTTTCTCCCCATTTTCGCTGTCCCGTGACCGCTCTGGAATATGGGTCTAATAGGACATTTTCCTCGTTAAACAGAAGTCCCTTTGCCGGCTCATAAGGTCCGTCAAACGAAAATGCATACTCAAATTCATCCGGCTTTATATCAAAAACAAGCATGGAGTAGGTATCTCCTATCCTGTATGAATCAGGAAACGGAATCCTCGCATACGGCTTTGGTGCCTGTGGCTTGAACAATAAAAGAGTACACCTTGTTGCCCCATGGGAATTGATGGTAAAGCTCACTCCGTTCGATGCCACGCACGCTCCGTACATTCTGAAAAAGCCCGGACGTATCTTAAACCCCTCTACCACATCAAGCGGCTGCAGGCCTGTATTTACCACATCCTCATGCTTTTCTTCTTTATTGCGCTCTCTCCACATATACATATTGCTCTTTGCTCCCTTACTATATTTGTATGATGGTACATGCCTTTTGTTGCATGACTGCCTTTTATCTTAATTCGTAAAAAATCTGCTATTGATTTACATGCAGGTTTCCAAGCTCATCAATTTCTATTTTACTATAATTTTGTGAATAAGTGTTCATTAAATTGCATATCTCCTGCGCTTTTTCTCTGGAAGCCACTGTCGGTCTGAAATCATTGTATGAGCTTGCGCTGCTTAAGGTGCATGGAATAATCCGAGCATCTATGCCCGGCTGCAATTCACCATTTATCAGAGTAAATGCCTGCTGATAAATCGCCGTGTTCTTGTCTGATGGGTTTTTATTGCCTCCGAAGCAGAAATTCCCAAGACTGTAGCATATCATTTTGCCGTTATAGACCTCCATGCCCTGCAGCACATGAGGATGGTTTCCAACTACCAGGTCAGCACCCCAATCAATGATGCGGTGTGCTGCCGCCTGCTGATAATCATTCGGATAATGGTCTCCCTCTATGCCCCAGTGACAGCAGGCTATAACGATTGCCGCTCCCTGCTCACGAAGTTTAGCTATACCGTTTTGGATATATGCCTCGCGGTCGCCGTTTTGTGATAAAAGGCTGGCTGACACTATTCCAATCCTTGTCCCATCAGCTGTCTCGTAAATGCCTGTCTGATCATTAAAGCCATACACTATCCCGGCATTTTCAAGCACGCTTCTCGTATCGTCAAGTCCCTGCTGTCCATAGTCGTATGTGTGATTGTTTCCAAGACTGCAGGCCTCGATGGAGCTGCCCGTCATAATGCCAATGTAGCCCGGCTTTCCCTTAAGGTTCCAGCGCTTTTCGACGCGCTCCGTCGCATCCGATAGCACACACTCCAGATTGATGAGTGTCATATCGTCGGCCTCAAAAATATCTCTCACTCCTCCAAAAAAGTAGTCCTGTCCCTTTGAATCATAATAAGAATTGAAGCTACCGTCATAGCTTTGCTCCTGATTGTTGCCAAGTGTACAGTCTCCTGTAGCCGTAATCACTATGGTTGACATCTGCTGCTGTGTATCCGCTTCGGCTGCATCAGACTGTGTACTCTCTGTGCCTTGTGCTGTACTGTCAACTGCGTTATCGTCTTCTTTTCCGGTATCAGATGTATCATTCACTACGCCCACACCATTCTGGTTAGCGGCTTCCTTTATATTATCTGCAATATATTCTTTTCCTATGAGTGCTCCCGCCATAATAATGCATAAAACCAAAAGAGCAGATAATAGTATTTTTAATCCCTTGTTTTTCATAGTTCTCCTCATATGTTATATTATACTTTTATGTTGTTATTCAGGCATAAGCCGTCATAATAACAGACTTTATTCAAAACTACCACACTCTTAGAATATCAACCGTGTGCGCACTTGCTCCCATCAGGTCTGCTCTCTCACATGTGGAAAGATGATACTGTACAAACATATCAAACTCCTCCTCGTCAAGAGCATTCAGAAACGGTCTGATATAATTTGCCGCGCCATCGGCTGCTATTATCTTTTCGCGAGTAAGCGCTGCCTGTGCATTTAATGCCTCTATATCTTCTAATCGGACAAAACTGTACAAATCATTAGCTTTTTCTGTACAATGGAAGCTCTCATCGAGCATTCCGCCCTCTATGCCCTCTTTTATATGCTTCTCCTTTATGGCATAGGTTATCACGCTGTACTCATTCATAATGTATGCCACAAGTATGTAACCACCCGGTTTTGTCACCCTTTTTGCCTCATTCAATGCGGCAAGCTTTTCCTCTGCCGACTTCAGATGATACATCGGTCCGAATACGAGTGTGAGGTCAAATTCATCGTTTCCAAACTTTTTAAGCTTTGTGGCATTGCCCTGGTATGCCTTTACTTTATCACTCTTTTGCTTCAGCCTGCCAAGGTTATGCTTGACTAACTCGAGTGCAGTCACATCATATCCCTCCTCGGCAAGCGGCACTGAATATCTGCCTGTACCCGCACCGACATCCAGGATTTTAATCTGTGAGCGAAGTGCTTTTATATCCCTTAGCATTTTTTCATCAGAAGTCAGATTTACTACTTTATTATCTGCTTCCGCTACTTCTGCATCAGACGGATAATCCTCATCATCAAGCTGCTTCTCATTCATCAAGCTGCCAAGACAATCGTGTATATACTTCATGGAGGTAATAAACTCTACCCTGCCGTGACGGCTGTTTAGGCGCTTTTCCTCGTTGAATTTGTTATAATATTCTTCTAATTCTGTCACGTATATTCCTCCCTGTATTATTCCTCGATATGCTCGCGTCCCTGCGCAATGATTGTGCGCACATGTCCGTCGGCAAGCGAATAAAACACTGATTTGCCCTCACGTCTGCTGTTTACGAGCTTGTTTGCCTTTAATATCCTAAGCTGATGTGATATGGCGGACTGTGTCATGTTGAGCACCTTTGCAAGGTCGCAGACGCATACCTCCGCTTCAAACAACACAAAGAGGATTCTGATCCTGGTGGAGTCGCCAAATACCTTAAAAAGCTCTGCAAGGTCGTAGAGCTCGGTTTCCTCAGGCATTGTATCATTTACTATTTTCAGAAGGTCTTCGTGGATTTCGTTGCAGTCGCAGCATTCTATCTGTTCATTTATGTTTTCGCTCATGGTGTGGTGTCCTTTCTGCGTTATTCTTGCGCTATATTGCGTTATTTTTACTTTATTGGCTATGGGGCGGGTGCTCGGCATAAATTGCATGTGCCTTCGCTCAGTATTTCGATATTAAGACTCTGTAGGAATTATGATTTCAGGTTTTGTTTATAGGACGCAACCGGCTTTTAGCGCCGTCCGTGGCGCTAACGCCTTGTCCGTGCGTCCATGCACGGACATTGCTGTGTTGTGACATAATTCCAACAGACTCTAAATATCTCCATATTCGCGATGTCACATGCAATTTCTGCAAGCACCCTTAGTTTTTGGCTCATTTAAGGGTATGGACGCGTCGTATTGGCGGGAGCGTAACTGCTCAGTGCCTTCGCAGTTACGGGGCTGGTCCGGATGTGTGTAAGGGCACTGCAGGAATTCACTTTACTTATCTTTGCTTATATTTATGGCTACTGACGTTTAATTGTCTTTTGTTACTGTCACACTTTCGTGTGAACAGTAACTTTTTTTATACACGAAAGACAGAGTGCACCTTTTGGGTGCATTCTGTCTCGTATTTTTTATTTAATAATTCTGCTCTTTGGGCTCTACGTTTTTAGAGCTTGTGTACGAATAATGCGCGGATTGCATTTAGTACCGCGATCACCATTACTCCTACGTCTGCAAATATTGCGAGCCACATATTGGCTATTCCGACTGCTCCGAGCACGAGGCAGATCAGCTTGATGCCTATTGCGAAGTAGGTGTTTTCATATACTATTCGCAGGCATTTACGCGATATTTTTATTGCTTTTGCTATCTTTAGCGGGTCATCATCCATGAGGACGATATCGGCGGCTTCGATTGCGGCATCTGAGCCCATTGCGCCCATTGCGATTCCTATATCGGCTCTTGAGAGCACCGGTGCATCGTTGATTCCGTCTCCGACGAAGGCGAGCTTTTCTTTGCTGCCCTTTTTCGCAAGCAGTTCCTCTACCTTTGCTACTTTATCGCCCGGTAAAAGCTCACTGTATACCTCATCGATTCCAAGCTCTGACGCTACTGAGTCGGCTACTGTCCTTGAATCGCCTGTAAGCATTATTGTACCTTTTATTCCGGCTTTTTTCAATGCCTTTATTGCTGCCGCTGAGGTTGGTTTTATCTTATCTGAAATAAGGATATAGCCCTCATAGCTGCCGTCTATTGCGATATGGACTATGGTTCCGACCTTGTCTGTTTCACTGTAGCTTAAGCCCAGCTTTTTCATGAGCTTGTAGTTTCCTGCCGCTACAGATACGCCATCTACCTTTGCTGTGATTCCGTGGCCGCTGATTTCCTCAACGTCTGTCACGCTGGTTCTGTCGATTTCCTTTCCATATGCCTTCTGTAAGCTCCTGCTGATTGGATGCGATGAGCTGCTCTCTGCGAGTGCTGCGTACTCAAGGACCTTTTGAGTGTCCATGGTATTGTCAAATACACCTGATACCTCGAAAACGCCCTCTGTCATGGTGCCGGTCTTGTCAAATACAACGTATCTGGTCTGTGATAGGGTCTCAAGATAGTTGGAGCCCTTTACAAGAACACCCTCACGGCTGGCTCCGCCAATTCCTGCAAAAAAACTGAGCGGAATACTGATGACCAGTGCGCACGGACAGCTTATTACTAGGAAGGTAAGTGCCCTGTATATCCAGCTGCCCCACTGTGGTGCGGCTGACATGAAAAGTATTCTGACAAGCGGTGGCAGTATCGCAAGTGCAAGTGCACTGTAGCAGACTGCCGGAGTGTAATACTTGGCAAATTTTGATATGAAGTTTTCTGATTTTGATTTCTTTGAGCTTGAATTTTCAACGAGGTCAAGTATCTTTGAAACCGTTGATTCTCCAAACTCTTTGGTGGTTTTAATCTTTAAAACACCGGACATATTGATGCATCCGCTGATTATCTCATCACCGCATTTTGCATCCCTTGGCACGCTCTCACCTGTAAGCGCGCTGGTGTTTAATGTAGATGAGCCCTCAACTATCACACCGTCAATAGGAACCTTTTCTCCCGGCTGTACCACGATTACTGAGCCGATAGCAACCTCATCAGGATCAACCTGGGTGAGCTTTCCGTCCACCTCAATATTGGCATAGTCGGGTCTGATGTCCATGAGCTCGCTGATATTCTTACGGCTCTTTCCGACTGCATAGCTCTGAAACAGCTCTCCTATCTGGTAGAAAAGCATAACGGCTATAGCCTCTGTGTAGTCACCATTCTCATAGAGTGCAACCGCTATCGCACCCACAGTGGCAACCGCCATCAGGAAGTTTTCATCAAATACCTGCTTGTTTTTGATTCCCTTAAATGCTTTTTTCAGGATATCGTATCCTATAACCAGATAAGGCACCATATAAAGCAGGAACCTGATAATTCCCTTAACCGGTATGAAATGTAATATAATCATGAGTACTGCTGCGATTATGATACGCGTAAGTACTTTTTTCTGCTTTTTATTCATACGCCAAAGCTCCATTCGTTATAATCTCTTGATAATCACTCTTGATAATCACCCTTACTATAGCGTAGGCATTGAAATAATATCATTTGTCATTCCTGCGCCCCGGCAATTTATAAGAAAATCTCGCAGTCGTCCTCTACCTTTTTACAGTTCTTAAGAACCTCCTGCATAACCGCCTTTGCATCCTGTCCTTCCTCAAACTCAACGCTCATCTTGAGTGTCATGAAATTGACTGTAGCATCCTTTACACCTGCTGTATTCTTTGCGGCATCCTCCATCTTGTTGGCGCAGTTAGCGCAATCTACATCGATTTTGTAAGTCTTCTTCATAGTAGTGTTCTCCTTATTTTCATGAATTATTTGTTTTATTGTACGTTTTGCATTGAACATATGAATGATTGTTCATATGTTGATTTTATTATAGCACCTTTTACACTGTTGTCAATACACAATATGCATCTAGACACAAAATCTATTCACATACTCTAATCACATAGTTTAATCACATAGTTTATGATTCAGGCTTCATCTGTGATATTTTCTTTCCAGCTGCTTCCCTCTTCTATCCCATTTGCCGTAAGCCATTCATCCTCAACCTCTACATGACGCTGTCTGCCGTTTTCGTCCTCGAGATAAACCACGCATTTTGCTTTTGCGCCGTCTGCTCTTTCCTCACAGCCAAAATCAGCCTCATATATGTGTGTTACCGTATACATCTGCACTCTACCTTCTTTCATATGATTTTGCATGACATAAATATATAGAAACTTCCCACATGTACAGGTGGATGTATCCACTCTAAAATATCATGTGGGAAGCTGTTTATCAACTATATTTATGATTAAAGGGGCAAAAGGTATTTTGCCCCTCATTTATGATTAATCAGATTACTACATGCTTCGCATTCCCGTAATCTGACTCCATCTTGAATAGTTACTATAAATTATAAAAAAACAGGCATCTCATAAGAGATGCCTTTATGTTACTGTACTATTTCAACAATAACCTTTTTGTCTTCTTTAGAGGCTGCGGCCTTAACAACTGAACGAATAGCCTTAGCAATACGTCCCTGCTTGCCGATCACTTTGCCCATGTCAGACTGTGCAACACGTAATTCCAAAACAATTGCTTTCTCGTTTTCGGTCTCAGTTACATTAACCTCATCCGGATAATCAACTAAAGATTTTGCAATTACTTCAACTAATTCTTTCATTACGCCACCTCTTTATCCTATTTCTCGATACCAGCACTCTTGAAGATTCTAGCTACTGTCTCAGTTGGCTGTGCGCCGTTTGATAACCATTTCTTAGCTAATTCCTCATTTACATGATACTCGCTAGGATCCTTAGTTGGATCGTATGTTCCGATCTCCTCGATGCATCTTCCATCTCTTGGTGATCTAGAGTCTGCAACTACGATTCTATAGAAAGGAGCTTTCTTCTGTCCCATTCTTCTTAATCTGATCTTTACTGCCATTTTGTTTCACCTCCTCATAGGTTTATTGAATAATATATATCAAAAGTAAAATAAATACTTTTGTTAACAAAACATATTAAAACGGAAGTCCTTTGAATAAGCCTCCCAGACCACCGCCACCACGGCGTCCCTTCTTGCCGCCCATCATACCGGGCATCTGCTTCATGAACTTCTTTGTCTGCTCAAACTGCTTTACAAGTCTGTTGACCTCTGATACATCAACGCCTGCGCCTCTTGCAATACGGGCCTTGCGGCTTGGATTTAGAAGCTTTGGATTTCGTCTTTCCTCAGGTGTCATGGAATAGATGATTGCCTCTGTGCGAGCCATACCCTTTTCGGCTTCATCTGTATCAATATCCGGCATTTTGCCTCCACCGATACCCATGCCCGGCATCATGCCCATCACGCTTGAAAGACCACCCATCTTCTTCATCTGACTCATCGAATCAAGGTACATCTCAAAATCAAACTCATTTTTGCGCATCTTCTGCTCAAGCTTCTTGGCCTGTTCCTCATCAATGTTCTCCTGTGCCTTCTCAATCATTGAAAGCACATCACCCATGCCGAGGATTCTTGAAGCCATACGCTCCGGATAGAACTGCTCAAGGTCTGAAAGCTTCTCGCCCATACCGGCGTAAAGTATCGGCTTTCCTGTAACGGCTCTGATTGAAAGTGCCGCTCCACCTCTGGTGTCACCATCAAGCTTTGTGATGACAACTCCGTCAATTCCTATCTTTTCATCAAAGGTACCTGCTACATTTACCGCATCCTGACCTGTCATGGCATCAACCACGAGTATGGTCTGAAAAACATCAGTAGCTTCTTTTATCTCAATAAGCTCTGCCATCATATCCTCATCAATATGAAGACGTCCGGCAGTATCGATGATAACAACATTGAAATCGTTTTTCCTAGCATGCTCCACAGCAGCCTTTGCGATGTCGGCAGGCTTGTTTTTGTCACCCATTGAGAAAACCTCAACGCCCTGCTTCTCGCCGTTTATCTTTAACTGCTCAATCGCAGCCGGACGATATACATCACAGGCTACAAGCAGTGATTTCTTACCCTTGCTCTTAAGCTTACCGGCAATTTTTGCTGTGGTGGTTGTCTTACCGGCTCCCTGAAGACCTACCATCATGATAACGGTAAGCTCCTTGCCCGGTCTGAAAGCAATCTCTGTTGTCTCAGAGCCCATAAGCTTAATCATCTCTTCGTTTACGATTTTGATGACCATCTGACCGGGATTGAGACCATTCATGACATCCTGTCCGATTGCTCTCTCCTGGACACTCTTTGTGAACTGCTTAACAACCTTAAAGTTAACATCGGCCTCAAGGAGTGCCATCTTAACCTCTTTAAGAGCAGCCTTTACATCATCCTCAGTAAGCTTTCCCTTGCTGCGGAGATTCTTGAAAACGTTCTGCAGTTTTTCTGATAAACTGTCAAATGCCATATTACAGCTCCTCTAGTATCTGATTCGAAATAGCTTCGATTTCATTCATTAATAGCTCATTATGTGATTTCTTAAAATCATTCGTCAGCTCATGAATCCTTCGTATGTCACTCTTTATGGACATAAACTTCTCGACGAGATGAAGCTTTGCCTCATAGTCAAGCAGCTTCTTATTGCACCTCTTAATCAGATCTGCAACACCCTGACGGGAAATCCCCTCCTCGGATGCTATCTCACCGAGGGATAAATCATTGAAGACAAAATCCTCATATACCTGACGCTGATGCTCGTTCAAAAGCTCACCGTAGAAATCATATAAATATGCCTGTTCAAGTTTTTCTTCCATATCAAGTATCCTCTTTTTCCCTCGAACCTATGGTAGAATAACACATAGTTCGCCCGGTGTCAAGTAAAAATACTTGATACTTTTATTTTTATATCATAGTGCGTACAATTCTTGGCTTATAGCCCTTCTTCTCGAGCGCAGTCATAATCTGTTCCTTGTGCTCTGTGCCAAAGCACTCAAGCGTGATTCTAAGTTCAACAGCTGCACTTCTGTTTGTAGTGACAAACTGGTTGTGCTCAAGCTTGATTACATTGCCCTGTACATCTGCAAGAGTCTGTGAAACCTTTGCAAGCTCGCCCGGCTTATCAGGCAGAAGCACTGAAACAGTAAAGATTCTGTCTCTGAAAATAAGTCCCTGCTGTACAACTGATGACATGGTGATGACATCCATGTTGCCACCGCTTAGGATAGAAACCACTCTCTTGTCCTTTACCCCGAGATGCTTAAGCGCAGCTACAGTGAGAAGACCTGAGTTTTCAACTATCATCTTGTGATTCTCTACCATATCAAGGAAAGCCACGATAAGCTCATCATCCTCCACTGTGATGATATCATCAAGATTTTTCTTTATGTATGGGAAAATATTTGAGCCCGGTGTCTTTACCGCTGTACCGTCTGCAATGGTATTTACACTTGGTAAAGTGGTCACTTTGCCGTTCTTAAACGACTCCTGCATACAATTGGCGCCTGCCGGCTCCACTCCGATAACCTTAATCTTTGGATTTAAGAGCTTTGCAAGTGTAGATACACCTGTTGCCAGTCCGCCTCCTCCGATTGGAACAAGGATGTACTCAACAAGAGGCAGCTCCTTGAATATCTCCATGGCGATAGTTCCCTGTCCTGTTGCGACAGCTAAATCATCAAACGGATGGATGAATGTGTAGCCCTCTTTCTCTGCGAGCTCATATGCCTTGGCACATGCCTCATCGTACACATCTCCGTAAAGCACTACCTCAGCGCCGTAGCTCTTTGTACGGTTTACCTTGATAAGAGGTGTGGTGGTAGGCATCACGATGACAGCCTTGCAGCCATAGCACTTTGCCGCATATGCAACACCCTGCGCATGGTTTCCTGCGGATGCAGTGATGAGTCCCTTTGCTCTCTCCTCGTCTGTGAGTGTGCTTATCTTGTAGTAAGCGCCTCTAACCTTGTAAGCTCCGGTAAACTGCATATTTTCAGGCTTCAGATATACTTTATTGCCTGTCTGGTCACTCAAAAAATCACTGTAAATGAGCTTTGTCTCAAGGGTGACCTCCTTGACCTTCTCACTTGCTTCCTCAAATTTATCTAATGTCAGCATATTTGTTATTCCTTTCCTTGATATACCAGATTATTATAAACAATATAACTTTATTCTGTTTTGGTGTCAAACAATGCATTAACGAACTCGTCCGAATCAAATTTCTGCAGATCATCGATGGTCTCACCGACTCCGATATACTTAACCGGCACTGAAAGCTCTGACTGTATCGCTACAGCGATACCGCCCTTTGCCGTACCGTCCATCTTGGTGAGCACGATGCCCGAAATCTTTGCAACATCAGAAAACTCTCTCGCCTGAACAAGTGCATTCTGGCCTGTAGTCGCATCCAGCACCACGAGTGTCTCTCTGTATGCATCCGGATACTCGCTCTCCAATATCTTATTGATTTTTCCAAGCTCATTCATCAGATTCTTTTTGTTGTGTAATCTTCCCGCTGTATCGACAAGAAGCACATCAGCGTTTCTGGCCTTTGAAGCTGCAACCGCATCATATACAACAGCTCCAGGGTCTGCGCCCTCTGCACCGCCAATCATATCAACTCCGGCACGGTTTGCCCATTCCTTCAGCTGGTCGCCTGCTGCCGCCCTGAAAGTATCGGCACCTGCAATAACTACCTTCTTGCCCTGTTCCTTGAGCTTTCCTGCAAGCTTTCCGACAGTGGTAGTCTTTCCTACTCCGTTGACACCGATTACAAGCACAACAGATTTTTCATTTTCAAATCTGTAGGCTGTCTCCTCCACCTTCATCTGCCCCTTGATGCTCTCAATCAAGATTTCCTTGCACTCTGCCGGCTCCTTGATGTGCTGTTCCTTCACCTTCCTCTGCAGATCCTCGATGATACTCTCTGTAGCTCTCACTCCGAGGTCTCCCATGATGAGAATCTCCTCAAGCTCCTCATAAAAATCATCATCTATATGCGAAAATCCACTGAAAAGTGAATCTATGCCTGAAACAATATTGTCTCTGGTCTTTGTCAGTCCTGAAACGAGCCTCTTAAAAAAGCCCGGCTTCTTTTCTTTTTCTTCCATTTTAACTCTCCATAAATAAATTTTACTGCGTCAGATCATTCTCTATCAGATTCACTGAAACGAGTGTGGAAACACCCTTTTCCTGCATCGTGATACCATATAGTCTGTCCGCTGCCGCCATCGTACCACGTCTGTGTGTGATAACGATAAACTGTGTGTTTTTTGTAAGCTTGTTCAGATAATTTGCATAGCGCGAAACGTTTGAGTCATCAAGCGCCGCCTCAATCTCATCAAGCAGACAAAACGGCGATGGCTTAAGTGCCTGAATGGCAAACAAAAGCGCAATAGCGGTAAGCGCCTTTTCTCCACCGGACATCTGCATCATATTCTGCAGCTTCTTTCCGGGTGGCTGTGCAATGATTCTGATACCGCACTCAAGTATATCCTCGTCCTCCACAAGCTCGAGTGAACCATGTCCACCACCAAAAAGCTGCTTAAAGGACTTGTCAAACTCTCTCTGAATCTCGGCAAACTTCTCCGTAAACTGCTTTCTCATGCCACTGTCAAGCTCATCTATGATGCCAACCAGAGTCTTTTCAGCCTCGATAAGGTCGTCATGCTGTCCCTTTAAGAACTCATAACGTGTTGAAATCTCTCTGTACTCCTCAATCGCGTTGACATTTACATCGCCGAGGCGTCTGATTTCATCCTTTATGCCTGCAATCAGCTTCTTTAATGAAGGCAAATCATCGTATGCATCATTTCTAAGTTCTGCTGCCGCATGCGGAGTAAGCTCATACTCGTCCCACATGTAGTTGGTCTGCGTCTCTGAAGCCTCCTTAAGCTTCTCTCTCTGGCTGTTCAGTCTGAAAAGCTCCTTATCCAGATCAGCCTGCTTCTTTGAAACTTCCTCCTGCTTTGCAAAAAAGCCTCTGTAATTCTCAGACATCTTTTCCTTTTTGACAAGACTCTCCCTAAGCTCTTCGTCAAGCTTTGAATTATTGTCCTTTGATGCCAGAATGGTCTGTGTTATTGCATCAATATCAGCCTGCTTCTTTTTAATATCATCCTTTGCAGTAGCTGCACCTTCCACAAGGCTTTCCCTCTGCTCATCAAATTTTTCTATCTCTGAATTGATACGATTGATATTTTCTATAGCAAACTCTGCCGTCTTTGTAATATTTGCAAGCTCAAGTGAAATAGCCGCAGCCTTGTGTGAAGCCTCCTGCTCAAGGACTCCCTGCTTTTCAAGTATCTCACTGTATGAGCTGTTTTCCTTCTCAAGCTGCTTTTCACGCTGCTTTGATTCCTCAAGCTGCGCTGCAATATCCAGCTTTCCCTGATTTATCTCTTCGAGCTGTTTTTCAATCTCCGCATTTTCTGTGCGCAGATCCTCGTAGACATTCGCACTCTCCTTCTTCTGCTGGTCTGCCCTGTCAACTGAAATCTGTGCTGTGTTCTGCTCAATATACTTTTCCTGAAGCAGTGTCTTTGCAGCTGCGATATCCTCCTCGCCAAGCGCAATAGCAGTCGCGATATCATCCTTTCTGGCTCTAAGCTCTTTAAGCTTTGTCTTTGTCAGATCAACTCTCTTTTCAAGCTCCTCAATCTCACGGTTTCTCGCAAGCAGATTGGATGAATTTTTAAACGCACCACCGGACATAGAGCCTCCCGGTGCCAGATACTCGCCCTCGACAGTCACGATATGGAGTGAATAGTGATTTTTCTTTGCAAGCGCAATGGCATTGTCAATTGTGTCCACCACAATCACCCTGCCAAGCAGGTAAGCAACAACCTCATCAAACTTCGGGTCACACTTAACCAGCTTATTTGCAATGCCAAGCACACCCTTTTCGCCGAGTGCTGCCTCATTTTTAGTATTCCTGTTTGCACGCACACTCGTAAGAGGTAAAAACGTAGCTCGTCCAAAATGATTGGTCTTCAAAAAACCGATCATCTTTTTGGCTGTGGCCTCATCCTCTGTAACGATATTCTGGATATTACCGCTTAAAGCAGTCTCTATCGCTATCTCATAGCGCTTATCCACCTGGATAAGATCGGAAACTACGCCGAGAAGCCCCGGATTTTTAGCCTTCTGCTCCATAACACGCTTGATGCTGTTGCCATAGCCGTCATAACGCTCAGCTATGTTTCTAAGTGACTCAAGCCTTGAAACAGACTTATGATACTCTGTGGAAGCCTCCTCCATCAGGCGGGCATTCTCCCTGGACTTATCTCTCCACTCCTTAGCCTTTGCCAAAAGAGCCGACTCCTTTTCCTTCAAACCAAAAATCTCTTCATTGACAGCCGAAAGCTTCTTATTGGCCTCATCCAATATATCATCAAGCCCTGCTTCCCTTGTCTTTCTATCTAAAAGACGCTTTGTAAGCTCTGCCTTTCTGATATTAATCTGCTCAAGCATAGTCGCAAAGCGCTGCTGCCTAGACTGGATATTACCTCTCTCCTGAAGCAGGGCAATAAGCTCATTCTTGCCCTTTTCAAGCCCGTCATTACAACGATTGACCTCTGCAAGCACAGCCTCATGCTCATCAATAGCAAGCTGCTCATTCTGCTTCATCTGCTCTATCTCAGCTTCAAGTGCGGCCTTTTTGTCATCGTACTCTTTCCTGCTTTCAAGACGCTCAGCTTTTTCCTTTTCGATAGAAAAAAGCCGCGACTGCAGGTGCTCATCCGTCATTTCAGCCGTATGAATCTGCTCCTTTAAAAGCTCTATCTGATTCTCAAGCTTTTGTCTGGTGGATGAAGTGCTTGTGATGCTCTCACGAAGAGACTCGATATGCTCATCCATCTGCTGCATATCATTCCCCAGCCTCTCATACTCTGCCTTGATGCTCTCGTAGGTGGCATTGGTTTCCTTTAGCTCGTCATCCGCAATAGTGTATTTCTCATCTGCTGCCTTAAGCTCAGTCTCAATGCGTGCTGACTCAAGCAAAAACATGTTGACATCGTAGGTCTTTAGTTCTTCTTTCTTTTTGAGATATGTATGAGCCTTCTCAGACTGTCTCTGTAATGGACCAACCTGCCTCTCAAGCTCTGTCAGTATATCATTGACACGCACAAGGTTCTCACGCTCATTATCGAGCTTCTTTTGTGCTGTAAGCTTTCTCTTTTTAAACTTCACAATGCCGGCGGCCTCATCAAACAGCTCTCGTCTCTCCTCCGGCTTTCCACTTAGAATCCTGTCAATCTGACCCTGTCCAATGATGGAATAGCCCTCTTTACCGATACCGGTATCATAGAAAAGCTCTGAAACCTCCTTGAGCCTGCACGGATTGCCATTGATGAGATACTCACTCTCTCCCGAGCGGTAAACACGTCTGGCAACTGTAACCTCATTAAAATCAATCGCAAGCGAATGGTCTGAATTATCCAATGTAATGGCAACATACGCGTATCCAAGCGGCTTCCTGTTCTCTGTACCCGCAAAAATAACATCCTGCATGCTGGCACCACGAAGCTGCTTTGCGCTCTGCTCACCGAGCACCCATCTGACCGCATCGGCGACATTACTCTTTCCACTGCCGTTTGGCCCGACAATACCTGTGATGCCGTTGTGGAACTCAAAAACAATTTTGTTGGCAAAGGACTTAAAGCCCTGTACTTCCAAACTCTTTAAATACATTAAAAACTCCTATTCCCTGTTTCTGTACAAAAGAAGTGCCTGATATGCAGCCTGCTGCTCTGCAGCCTTCTTTGTGTGGCCCTCTCCCTCACTGATACGCTCACCGTCCACAAGCACCGCAACAGTAAACTGCTTGTCATGGTCCGGACCGCTCTCATCAATAAGCTCATAGGAAAGCTGCTCATGCTTGCCCTGTATGAGCTCCTGAAGGATAGTCTTGCTATCATAAAAGAGCTGCTTATTCTCAATATCAGTCATGATAAACTTAAGCACAAACTCCTTTGCATTAGTAAAACCACCATCTAAATAAATTGCTCCGATCACTGCCTCAAGCGCATCAGAAAGGATCGACTTTCTCTTTCTGCCGCCTGTATGATCCTCGCCCCTGCCAAGACGCAGGTACTTTCCAAGTTCAAGCGGCTTTGTACAAAGTGCAAGAGTCGGCTCACAAACAATGCTTGCGCGCAGCTTGGTAAGCTCACCCTCAGGCTTTTGCGGATAATTGATAAACAAAAACTCACTTGAAACAATCTCCAAAACAGCATCCCCCAAAAACTCCAGACGCTCGTTATCAGAATGCTTTTTCATGTGCTTTTCATTGGCATACGAGCTGTGTGTCAGCGCCTGCTCAAGCAGATGTCTGTTCTTGAACGTATAGCCTATTTTGCTTTGAAACTCATTTAAATCTGCCATAATTTCTCCTATTTTCTATCTATTCATTTCTACATATTCCGTGAGTATAACGAAAAGCCCTCATGATAAAGGGCTTTTCGTTAGTAAAACATACTACTGCTCGCTTACAGCTTTTTTAATCTGCTCAACAGCATCGCCTACAGTGACGATTTTCTCTGCTTCCTCATTAGGAATCTCGATATCGAACTCTTCCTCGATACCCATGATAATCTGGAATACATCCAAAGAATCAGCTCCAAGATCATCAATGAAGGTTGACTCCATAGTAACCTCGGTCTCATCCACGTTAAGTACCTCGACGATAATGTCTCTAAGCTTCTCAAATTCCATTTTTAATACCTCTCATTTCTGTTTATAGTGACCAATCATACAGCAGTATCGCTATCTAATCAGCCTGTTTATTAATAATATATTCTTTGATTTTATCATTAATCTCTTTTTCCTTAAATGTAACACACTGGAAAACAGAGTTAGTGATTTCCTTTGCCTTGGAGCTGCCGTGAGTCTTTACAACAAGACCGTTAAGGCCTAAAAGCGGCGCTCCGCCATACTCAGTCGCATCAAATGACTTGAGCGTATTTTTAAGAGCCGGAAGCGCAAGTGCAGCTCCTATCTTGCTCTTTAGTGTGCTCATGAGCCCCTTCTTTATGACTCCGATAAGTGTGGAGCTAAGACCCTCGTAGAGCTTTAATATAACATTGCCTGTGAAAGCCTCACAGACGATAACATCAGCATCTCCCTTTGGAATATCCCTTGCCTCAATGCTTCCGACAAAATTGATATCCGTACACTCACGAAGAAGCGGCATGGTCTCCTTTACCAGTGCATTGCCCTTTTCCTCCTCTGCACCGATATTGACCAGTGCAACCTTTGGATTCTTTATGCCGACAACGTGCTCCATATAGATTGAGCCCATCTTTGCAAACTGTACCAGATGCTCTGCTCTGGCATCCACATTGGCTCCACAGTCTATGAGCAGAGAGACTCCCTTCTCAGTCGGAATAAGCGGTGCTAGCGGTGGCCTTTGTATGCCCTTTATCCTGCCGACTATGACCTGTCCTCCGACAAGCACAGCTCCTGAGCTTCCTGCCGAAACGAATGCATCAGCCTCTTTATTCTTGACCATATTCATGCCGACAACGATTGAGGACTGCTTCTTTCGTCTGATTGCCACAACCGGCGGCTCCGCCATCTCTATAACCTCAGGCGCATCTACTATCTCTATCTGCTCCTTAGGGTATGTATACAAAGAAAGCTCCCTCTCTACCGGTATCTTCTGTCCTACAAGAAATATCTTTATATCATTTCTTTTGTTAACCGCGTCTACCGCACCCTTTACTACCTCTGCGGGTGCATTGTCGCCACCCATTGCATCGAGTGCGACCCTTGTTGTACTTTGCATTGTGACCTCCCTATGCCTGCTAAAAAGCAAACTACTAATTGATTAAATCAAATATACTATAATCATAGGTATAAATCAATAACCAATTCACTACACTATATGGCTTACATTATTCTCCCGGGCTCATTGAAATAACCTTGCCACAGTTCCATAAATCAGCAGTACGCTTTGCTGCATCAAGTCTGTCCTCGTCCGACTTAAAATCAATATTCACAGAGTGGCATCCGCACTCAAGACATGTCACATAATATGAGCTGCCGCAATCCTCCTCGAGAATACCGGCACCGCCACAGAGCGGGCACTCATAGATTTCAACTAAATCGTCTATATTATTCATGATAGTTTGCTTCCTTCTTTCTTTAATATCTAAATATCCTCTCAGTATAATAACATCCCTGCAAGCTATATACAAGTAAAAAGTACCTTCATTTTATTATGGGATATAATTGGGATAAAACTAAAAAAGGGATTGAACGATATCGTTCAATCCCTTAATTTCTCATACTACTTAGTATTAGTCCTGAGGAATGATTTCTTTTTTGTTGTAAGATCCGCAGTTCTTGCAAACTCTGTGTGGCATCATAAGCTCTCCACATTTGCTGCATTTTACTAAAGTAGGAGCAGACATTTTCCAGTTTGCTCTTCTCTTATCTCTTCTTCCCTTAGAAGATTTATTCTTTGGACAAATTGACATTTGTTTACACCTCCTTAAACTTGTTAAATATATCCTGGAACGCTGCCATTCTTGGATCCGGTACAAAACTATCGCAACTGCAGGTGCCTTTATTCAAGTTCATCCCGCAGACTTTACAAATACCTTTGCAATCGTCTTTGCACAGAACTCTCATTGGCCAGTTCACCAGAATTTCGGCGTAGACAAGTTTATCTACATCGAGTTCAAACCCAATCAGGTAGTCAGTTTCCTCCATCTCTTCATCGACTAATGCTCCGTCTGTGATTTTCAGAGTCTTGTCAATGTCAAAATGCATGTTTGTTGGAACTTCTTCCAAGCATCGGCTGCACGGTATCGCTACGTCTATATCCACTGTTGCGGTAATATGCACTGCTGCATTCTCCACGTTTGAGATATGAAGTGATATCGGCTGCTTTTTCAGAATAGGATAATCTCCTAATCGCGACTCAAATGATGTGAGCGTAAGCTCTGTCTCAATTGTTGTCTCTTTATTGATAGATTTTACAATGGTTGATATATCAATCATGGTTCTCTCCTATTCACACCTAACCAATTATACATATTGGCAGAGTGTTTGTCAACAACTTTTTACTTTTTATTAACCAACAAGCTTTACTGTCTCACGGCAGATTGCAAGCTCCTCGTTTGTAGGGATGACACATACCTTTACGCTTGAGTCTGCTGTTGAGATGAGTGCCTCTACACCGCGTGTCTTGTCGTTGGTTACACGGTCAATCTTTATGCCAAGGTAGCCTAAGTATGCCATGATTTTTTCTCTTACGAAGCTTGTGTTCTCACCGATTCCTGCTGTGAATGCGATAGCGTCTACTCCGTTCATTGCTGCTGCATATGCTCCGATGTATTTTGCTACTCTGTAGCTGAATACCTCTACTGCTGCGATGGCACGCTCGTTGCCCTCATTGTAGGCTGCCTCAAGGTCTCTGAAGTCGCTTGATACTCCTGACATACCGGCTACTCCTGACTTCTTGTTGAGCACGTTCATCACACCATCGATGTCAAGGTTTTCTTTCTTTGCGATGAACTCCATGATTGATGGGTCGATATCACCTGAACGTGTTCCCATTACGAGTCCCTCAAGTGGTGTAAGTCCCATTGATGTATCTACGCATTTACCGTTTAATACTGCGCTGACTGAAGCTCCGTTTCCAAGGTGTGCTACGATAATCTTTGAGTTATTTAAGTCCATTCCAAGGTAGCTTGCTGCCTCTTTTGATACGAAGCTGTGGCTTGTGCCGTGGAAGCCGTATCTTCTTACCTTGTACTTCTCATAGTACTCATATGGAAGGCCGTAGAGGTATGCTTTCTCAGGCATTGTCTGATGGAAGGCTGTATCAAATACTCCTACCATTGGTACGTTTGGCATAAGTGCCTGGCATGCTCTGATTCCGATGATGTTGGCTGGGTTGTGAAGAGGTGCAAGGTCGTTGCACTCCTCTACCTGTGCGATTACTTCCTCTGTGATGACTACTGAGTCTGAGAACTTCTCTCCGCCGTGCACTACACGATGTCCTACTGCATCAATATCTGCAAGTGATTTTACTGCGCCTGTCTTTGGATTTACAAGTGCATCGAGTACCATCTGAATGGCCTCTTTATGTGTTGGCATAGGTGCCTCTGTGATTTCCTTGTCAAGACCCTCTTTCTGATATACGAGTCTGCCATCGATTCCGATTCTCTCGCAGAGTCCTTTTGCAAGTACCTCCTCCGAATCTGAATTGATGAGCTGGTATTTCAGTGATGAACTACCACAATTAATTACTAATACATTCATTGTTTTGTCTCCTTTGGTTTAAAATTACAATACTAGTGTTAGTATAAACTTATTTTTCAAATGCGACAAGGGTGTTTTTGTGGTATTATGGTTTTGAACTCTAAAAAATACATTTTTAATTAAAGGAGCATCAAAATATGAAGGTCGCAGGTGTGATTACCGAATACAATCCTTTCCACAATGGACATAAATATCAGCTAAAGCAGATTAAAAGACAGACATCTGCTGATTATATCGTCGTAGCAATGAGCGGTGATTTCGTGCAAAGAGGCGAGCCTGCCATCATCGACAAATACGAGCGCACCCGCATGGCGCTTTTGAGCGGCGCCGACCTGGTGCTTGAGCTTCCATCGGTCTTTGCCACGGCGTCTGCTGAGTTTTTTGCCCGCGGCGGAGTCAGTGTTCTCAAAAACACCGGCGTTGTGGACACGTTGTGCTATGGTGTGGAGTCTGTGGACCATGAGCTTACAAAGCTCGTGGCGGGTGTGCTCAAGAATCCTCCTACCGCATATTCTGCATCGCTTGCCCGGCTGATTCAGGGTGGGATGAGCTTTCCTGCTGCCAGGAGCAGAGCGCTATGTGAATATTTTAGAGATAACTACGATAGCTCTTCAGAGAAATTAAATGCTTTCATAGCTTCACCCAATAATATTCTGGCCATTGAGTATGAGAAGGCTCTGATGGACTGTGATATTACAGGATTTCCTATTCAGCGCGTCGGGGAAGGCTATCACAGCACCGATTCGACAAGTGAGTTTTCTTCCGCTACGGCTGTGCGCGGGGTGATTTCCACCTTAATTGATATAAACAAACACAACACTATTACTAATATGCAGCTTGATAATTCCGGGATTTCTGCAAAGCTCAGTCAGCTAATGCCATCAGACTGCGCTGATATTCTTGTCAATTGTATTTTAGGCGGTCATATTGTGTTTCCTGATGCTATTTCCGATTTACTCTACTATCGGCTGATTTCAGAAAGAAATGTGGGATACGAGAAATATGCAGACTGCACAAATGAGCTTTCTGCAAAGATAGTTAAAAATATTTATAAATATGAAAGTTTTACGCAGTTTTGTAACTTACTGAAGAGTAAAAATCTGACTTATACGCGTATTTCAAGGGTTCTCACGCATATTTTACTTGGTATTGAGAAGGATGATTTTAATATATGTATGGATAATCCTTATCTGCGCATACTCGGTTTTAAAAAATCGTCCAAGGAGCTTATGCATCTCATCAAAAAAAGAGCATCAGCGCCCCTTATTACAAAAGTCGCTGATGCTCCGTATGAGCTTATTTCCAAGGATATTTTTGCTGCTGATTTGTATGGCAGACTGTGTCATTCACAGCAAAACGAGTTTACACATGGAGTTGTAATTATATAATCTACAGCTCCATTATAATCTCTCTTGCCAGACTTTCCTCTATCGGCTTCGCATGCACTCCCGGTGCAAACTCAACAGTGGCTCCTATGCCCTTTTGAAGCACGAAGCGCAGCTTTCCATCACGCACCTTTTTATCGGTGTAGAGCTTTTTAACAAGCGCCTCCCTGTCTATATAGTCAGGTATACGTGTCGGAAGACCGGCTCTCTCATAGAGCTTTATCACACGCTCTGCCTGCTCCTCTGACATATAGCCAAGGCGGGCTGACATGAGTGCCTGTGCTGCCATTCCGATTGACAGTGCTTCTCCGTGCAGCAGCTTATAGTCGCTGACTGTCTCGATGGCACGTCCTACTGTGTGTCCCAGATTTAAGGTTTCGCGAAGTCCTGATTCTCTCTCATCCTTCATGACCACATTGTACTTGATACGGCAGTTGTTTTCTGCAATGTACTCGCACGCGAATTTCTTGAATGAATAGATATCGTCCAGATTTTCCTCGATAAATTCAAACATATCCTCACTGCCCAGGCATGCGTGCTTGATGGTCTCTGCCATACCGCTTGCCATCTGGCGCTGCGGCAGTGTCTTCCACGCTGCTATGTCTATATATACCTTTTTCGGCTGATTGAACAGACCTATAGTATTTGTAGCAAGCGGTGTATCGATGGCTGTCTTTCCGCCTACAGATGCATCTGCCGCTGCAAGAAGTGTGGTTGCATAGTTGATAAACGGTACTCCTCTGCCGTAGGTTCCTGCAATAAAGCCTGATAGGTCAGTCACTACACCACCGCCTACTGCAATGATACAGCAGTCTCTTCTGTAGCCCTTTTTAAGCATGGCATCCTCTATCTTTGCCTTTGTCTCACGCGACTTGCTCTTCTCCCCTGCCGGGAAAACAAACAAATCCACCGAATATCCTGCATGCTTTATCTTCTCACAGATTGGAAGTGCATAAGGATCACGCACATTTGTATCTGTAATCACTGCAAATTTCTTTATCTTGCCTGCCAGACCATTTTCCAGATCGGATACAAGGGTGTCTGAGAGGTTATAGCCTATCTCAATATCATATGTGTCATCTACTACTTTTTTGAGTTCTACATTGAATATGCTCATTTTTTTCTCCTGTTATGCTATATTTTTGTTTCTTTTGCCGGAAACTGCTACAGTATCCCAACAGCCTGCTTCGCAAGCTTATCTGCCTCTTCGTTGCCCTCTACTCCTGAGTGTCCCTTTACCTTTACAAAGGTAAGCTTTATCTGCTCCCTAACAGACATTATATAGTCATGATACGCTATAGTACCTGCTTTATTACGCTTCCAGGCTCCTGTAGCCCACATCTCTATGCCCATATAGTCATAGTATATGACAAGCTCCTTAATTCCAAGCTCTATAGCCTTTTTTACCGCAGCCTCAGCACCCTTTATCTCTCCGGCTACGTTGCGCATGGTGGCCATCTCGGCATCGTTATCCGCTCCCTGCAGCACGTATTTTTCATTGTCCGTCACAAGAAAGCCTCCATAGCCATAGGTGTGTGTAGCTTTATTGAAGGAGCCGTCGACAAACGCATAGGTGCTGCATGTTTCACCTGATTCAGATGTGTTTTTGCCGGAAGCTTTATCTCCGGTAATAAATTTTTCTGCCTCTTCAATAGTCTTAAAGCTCTTATACACCGCCCCCGGATATCCGTCAACCATCGCCTTGCAATCGTTCCAGCTCAAATATATCCCGGGAACCTTTCCCTTTTTTACCGCATAGTATTTCGATGCCATGCTTTATTTCTCCTATAATACTCTCGACAAAAATTCCTGTAATCTCTCACTCTTTGGCGCGCCGAATACTTCCTCCGGTGTGCCCTCCTCAGCTATATTGCCCTCATTGATGAACATTACTCTGTTGGCCACCTCTCTGGCAAAGCCCATCTCGTGTGTCACAACCACCATTGTCATGCCTGCCTCTGCAAGCTCCTTCATTACCGCAAGCACCTCACCTACCATCTCAGGGTCGAGTGCTGATGTCGGTTCATCAAACAGTATGACGTCAGGATTCATCGCAAGCGAACGTATTATTGCAACACGCTGCTTCTGTCCACCCGAAAGCTGTGCCGGATATGCATCTGCCTTATCGAGCAGACCTATTCTTGTAAGAAGCTCATCCGCCTTCTTTGATGCCTCATCCTTTGTCATCACACCAAGCTTCACCGGTGCGAGCATAATATTTGCTTTTATTGTCATGTTGGCAAACAGATTGAACTGCTGGAAAACCATGCCGATTTTCTGTCTGGTCACATTGATGTCCGTTGACTTGTCTGTCAGGTCTGTTCCTTCAAAGAGGATTTGTCCCGATGTAGGTGTCTCGAGCAGATTGAGGGAGCGTAAAAATGTAGACTTTCCACAGCCTGACGGTCCGATGATAGCAATTACATCACCTCTGTTTACCTCTGTGCTTATGCCCTTTAATACCTCCTGCTCTCCAAAGCTCTTGTGCAGGTCTTTTACCTCTAATATCACGTTATTATCTTTCATTGCTTCTCAGTCTCCTCTCAAGTTTGCTCACTCCGTGGCTTAAAAGCATCACTATAGCCAGATAAATAAGGGCTACAGCAATAAGCGGTATAAATGCCTCGTATGTGTTGCTTCGTATAATATCTCCACCCTTTGTCAGATCCATCATACCAATATAACCACTGATTGATGTCTCCTTCAGGAGGCTGATAAACTCGTTAAGCAGCGCCGGAAGTATATTTTTGACTGCCTGCGGTATGATAACAAGCTTCATTGTCTGGCTGTAGTTGAGTCCTAAGCTTCGTCCTGCTTCAAACTGTCCTATATCTACAGACATGATACCAGAACGCACAATCTCTGCCACATATGCAGCCGAGTTGAGTCCGAAGGCAATTACTGCTACAAGTATCTTGTTGGTCACAGAAGCAAGCACTACATAGTATATGATAAGAAGCTGTATCATGACAGGCGTTCCTCTGATGATGGTCAGGTATACCTTGCAAATTCCGTTTAATACGGCAAGACCGCCGTTTCTGTCATGGTTGGTTCTGACTATCGCAATCAAAAATCCAAGCACAATACCAAGCATTACGGCAAATATTGTGATAACTATTGTGTTGCCAAGTCCCTTTACGATATACATGTAACGGTTGTCCTTGACAAAGTTGTCATAAAGCTTTTCCTTTATACCGATTGAAGAGCCTGACTGGCTGTCTTTTACGATAATCTCCTGCTTTGTGGTGATATATGTATCGGTAAAATCAACATTTTTCTGTCTGTCCTCTGTCACTGTAAAGCCTGCTGCTCCAACATCCACCTTGCCTGATGATACAGCGGCAATAATTGAGTCAAACTGCATATCCTCTACCTGCATATCCATACCAAGCTCATCAGCGATGGCCTGCATGATATCCATATCGATTCCTGTAACCTTGTTATCCTCATAGTACTCATATGGTGGGAACTCTGCATTGGTTCCTACCTTAAGAGTACCGTTTGATCTGTCAACGTCCTTCTTCACGTACGGAGTCTTTCCCACCTGATCCTCTGAGCCGATATAGTTGTCGATAATACTCTGAACTGTTCCATCCTGCTGCAGCTTTTCAAGCGCGGTATTTACCTTGTCGCAAAGCTCTGTATTTCCTTTTTTCAGGCAGAATGCATAGTCCTCATTTGTAAATTCCTCATCCAGTATCTTAAGACCTTTGTTTTCCTTTACAAAGGCAAGTGCCGGCTGCTCGTCAATGACCACGCAGTCAATCTTGCCGACCTTTAATGCCTGGACTGCATCTGCACCCTTGTTGTATCTCTCTACCTTGGTGCCTGATCCGTCGTTCTCATAATCAGATACGTAGATATCTCCTGTGGTTCCGAGCTGTACACCTATTTTGGCACCCTCCAGATCGTCCACACAGGTTACCTTTTTGCTGTCGTTTTTGCCACATGCGCATAAGCCTACGATGAATGTAGCCATTAATGCTGCCATAAGCAAAATCATAATCGGTTTTTTCTTAATGGATTTCATATTATTCCTCATTTCTGTATAAATATTTATTCAAGATTATATCATATTAGTTTATAAAAAAAAAGAGCCTGATTTTCTCAGACTCTTTTATGTCATGTATTTTATGCATCATGTTCCATGTTGCTTAACTTCTTCGCCTGGTCGGCTGCGATACAGGCATCAATTATCTCCTGAATATCTCCGTTAAGGATCTTGTCAAGCTTATAGAGTGTCAGATTGATTCTGTGATCTGTCACACGTCCCTGTGGGAAGTTGTAAGTACGAATCTTCTCGGCGCGGTCTCCTGTACCGATCTGGCTTCGTCTCTCCTCAGCCTCGGCATCCTGCTTCTTCTGAAGCTCCATGTCATAGAGCTTTGTACGAAGGAGTGCAAAAGCCTTTTCCTTGTTCTGTATCTGTGACTTCTCAGTCTGGCTGTAGATGACAATACCTGTTGGGTAATGTGTCAGTCTAACAGCTGAATCAGTTGTATTGACACACTGTCCACCGTTTCCTGAAGCACGCATTACGTCGATTCGGATATCCTTGTCATCAATCTTGATATCCACATCCTCTGCCTCAGGCATCACTGCAACTGAGCATGTAGAGGTCTGGATACGGCCCTGTGACTCTGTCTCAGGCACACGCTGTACACGGTGTACTCCCGACTCGTACTTTAGGATAGAGTATGCACCGGAGCCCTTTACCATGAACTCGACCGACTTCATGCCGCCGATTCCTGTCTCATCGGCATCAAGTGTCTCCACCTTCCAGCCTCTGTTCTCTGCGTAGTGCACATACATACGATAGATTTCCGCTGCAAAAAGAGCTGCTTCCTCTCCACCTGCACCGGCACGGATTTCAACGATTACGTTCTTGTCATCGTTAGGGTCCTTTGGCAGAAGAAGTATTTTAAGCTCTTTTTCAAGCTCCTCCACCTGCTCCTTTGAATCCTTAAGCTCTTCCTTTGCAAGCTCTCTCATCTCTTCATCTGATTCCTCATCCAAAATAGCCAGTGAATCCTCGATATTCTGCTTGCACTCTTTATATTTCTTATATGTTTCAACTATTGGAGCAAGGTCACTCTGCTCCTTCATAAGCTTTTTAAATCTGTTTGCATCATTTGCCACATCCGGCTCGCTGAGCAGATTCATCAGCTCCTCATAATGGTGTATAAGATCTTCTAACTTATCAAACATGTTTTTCCTCCTTGCTGTCATACACTCCCGATACTACCCTGTCGTTTCCCGCCAGGTCCTTTATCACATGTACATCGCTAAAACCTGCAAACTTCATCATATCTGACACCTGTCTGCCCTGGTCGCAGCCTATCTCAAAAAGCAGCCTGCCCTGCGGCTTTAGATTTGCCCTGCAGTCCTTTATGATGCGCCTGTAAAACAAAAGCCCATCCTCTGAGCCGTCAAGAGCCTCATGCGGCTCAAACACTGACACCTCAGGCATCAGATGCGGTATCTCATCGCTTCTTATATATGGTGGGTTGGATACTATCACATCATACATCTCATCGACATGCTCAAACAGATCGCTTCTCTCGAAATCGACAAATACGCCGTTGAGCCTTGCGTTTTCCTTTGCCACATTGAGCGCCTGCTTTGAAATATCACAGGCTGCACCGTCCACATTGGTCGTGTTCTTTAAGATGCTTATAATTATGCATCCGCTTCCGGTACACATATCAAGCACTCTCATCCCCGGCTCTATGACCTTAAGCGCCTCTTCCACAAGAGTCTCTGTGTCCTGCCGCGGTATGAGCACATTGCTGTTCACACGGAATTTGAGTCCCATAAACTCCTGCTCTCCGACTATGTACTGGAGCGGAATACGCTCAGCGCGCTTGCTGAGTATAGTCTGAAATTCCCTTATCTGTTCCTGTGCCATTTCCTCATCCATATGCACATAGTAATATGTGTGATCTATCTTGCAAGCCATAGCCAAAAGCAGCCATGCATCATTTTTTGCATCAACTATATTTGCTTTTTGTAATATGCTTTCCCCAAGTAAAATTGCTTCTCTATATGTCATATATACCTTCTATCCGGTGGTCAATGTGCACACACATTGTTTTCCTCCTGCCATTTCTTCCAGTCAAACACCGCCTCAACTGATGCGATGCCCACCTCAATCATTTCATCATCCGGCTCCTTTGTCGTCAAACGCTGCATTAAAAGCCCCGGAACACTAAGCAGGTTTACAACCGGGTTGTCATATCTGCCCGCAAGTCTGATAAACTCATAAGACACTCCTGCGATTACAGGAATAAGCACAAGTCGTAACAATAACTGCAGCGGCTTTGAATCCACGCGGATAAACATGAAAAACAGTATGCTTATGAGCATTACTATAAGCAGAAAGCTTGTGCCGCAGCGCTTGTGATGCTTTGAGCTTTTTCTCACATTTTCCACTGTAAGAGGAAGCCCGTGCTCAATGCAGTTTATGCATTTATGCTCAGAGCCGTGATACATAAATGTGCGCTTAATGTCAGGTGTAAGCGATATGATTGCTATATATCCCAGAAATATTGCCAATCTGATAACACCCTCTATGAACGCTATGAGCAGCTGTGAGCTTATTACCTTTTTAAAGAGCCCTGAAAGAAAGTACGGCAGTGCAAAAAACAGCGCGAGCGCTATGACAATTGACAGTACCACGGTACCTCCAAGCATGGCATTCTCCTGCTTCTTTTCTTTGGCAGCCTTTTTTGCTTTTTCTTCCTCTGTAAGAGACTCTTCCTTATCCTTTTTCTTTGAAGCAGATGTACTTTCATCATCCTCATCCTCGAAAAAAGACGCTGAATACATCAGTGTGCTCATGCCCAGATAAAGTGAATCGACAAAGCTTACCACACCTCTTAAAATAGGAATCTTTCTAACTGTATCAAGTGTCTTTGAATTCTTGCGCTTTGACACCTTGACATCTATCTCATGGTCAGGCTTCCTCACCGCTACGGCGTATGTGTCCTTATTCTGCATCATTACGCCTTCCATGACAGCCTGACCGCCAATACCTGAATACTTCATAAAACCTCTCTATATTCCAAAAAAGGTTGAGGTATATTGCAACCTCAACCTTTCAAGTAACTATATGATTCTATTTCATACCATATTTCTTATTGAACTGCTCAATACGTCCACGAGCCTGGTTAGCTTTCTGCTGACCTGTGTAGAATGGATGGCACTTTGAGCAAATCTCTACGTGGATCTCCGGCTTTGTAGATCCTGTAACGAATGTGTTACCACAGTTACATGTAACAGTTGCCTGATAATAATCTGGATGGATTCCTTCTCTCATGATTTTCACCTCTTTTATATTCTTATCGTATTTCTATAGCTTCACTCTTTATACCCGTATGCCCGATCCGCATATGATACTTGCTGCAAGAGCGACACGTTGCGTCCGTTTACATCCCGATAAACAGCTTAGTTATTGTAGCACATGAATCTGTCAATTGCAAGACATTTTTATAAAATTCTGTTTTTCTTTACAAGATTAACAAATTCCTTGTTGCTCTTTGTGTGTGCAAACATGTTGAGTACGTTCTCAACAGCCTCATCAGAACGCATGCCGTTGAAGGCTTTACGCATATTGTCGACTGCTGCCTGCTCATCATCATCCAGAAGCAGGTCCTCACGCCTTGTTCCTGATTTTACTATATCTATAGCAGGGAAGATTCTCTTCTCTGAGAGCTTTCTGTCGAGCACAAGCTCCATGTTTCCTGTTCCCTTGAACTCCTCAAATACCACATCATCCATCTTGCTTCCTGTATCAACAAGAGCAGTGGCAAGAATTGTCAGGCTGCCTCCGTTTCTCATATTACGAGCTGCACCGAAAAATCTCTTTGGCATATGAAGTGCTACAGGATCAAGTCCTCCTGAAAGTGTACGGCCTGATGGTGGAACTGTCACATTGTAAGCTCTTGCAAGCCTTGTTATGCTGTCGAGGAGTATCATGACATCATTACCATGCTCTACAAGACGCTTTGCTCTCTCTATTACCATCTCTGACACTCTCTTGTGATGCTCCGGAAGCTCATCAAATGTAGAGTAGATAACCTCGACATTATCCCCCTCTATAGCCTCCTTGATATCTGTGACCTCCTCCGGTCTCTCATCAATAAGAAGAATAATAAGATGCATCTCAGGATTGTTTACAGTTACAGACTTTGCAACCTCTTTAAGTAATGTGGTCTTTCCGGCCTTAGGCTGTGAAACAATCATGCCTCGCTGTCCCTTTCCTATTGGAGAGATGAGATCTACAACTCTCATCGCAACACTGGCGCCAGGTCTCTCGAGACGCAGTCTCTCATTTGGGAATATAGGTACAAGATCCTCAAAGCTCGTACGCTTCTGTGCTACATCCGGTGTATATCCGTTGACAGTAGTCAGATATAAAAGCGCCTGGAACTTCTCACGCTCTGATTTCACCTTCATATTACCCTTTACGATATCACCGGTCTTTAAATTGAAGCGACGTATCTGCGCAGGTGCCACATAGATATCGTGATCTCCCGGCATATAATTATCACATCGGATAAAGCCAAAGCCCTCAGGCATTACCTCAAGTATGCCTTCTGCCTCCTCTCCACTGTCAAGTGCTGCATAATCATCTTTAAAAGAGTTGGCGCGCTCCTCAGCTGTACCGTTTTTCTCAGCCTCCTCAGCCTCTTTTGCGTCCTCCTCGAGCATTCTTTCAATAATCTGACCCTTTTTCAGCGATGAAATACCCTTAAGTCCTCTTGCCTTCGCCAGATCCTTAAGCACAAATGCCGACAAACTTTCATATTTTTCTCTCATCTGTTCCATTTCGTCTTCTCCTTAAATTTGATAACAGTAATTTATTCAATTCACATCACATTAAAACTATAATTAAACTAATATATCTGTGTAGCTATTGGGAAATAACGCCTGAATTGACTTTTGAATCATTAATTATAGATTATACATCATTTCATCAAAAATATAAAGCAAATTCTTCTTTTTTATCATTATTTTTTAATATAAACGGTTATCTCCATAGTTACTTGATTTAAATTACCTGCAATGTTATGATTAATCAAAAGAATTTTTAGAGGGAGAATTACCATGGATAATAAAGAAAAAGCACTGAAATGCCACGAAGAGTGGAACGGAAAGCTCGAAACCATCGCCAAATCAAAGGTTAATTCGAGGGAGGATCTGGCAATCGCATACACTCCGGGTGTTGCTGAGCCTTGTAAGGTCATAGCCGAGGATAAGGAGGCTGCATACAAATACACCTGGAAGGCAAATACTGTTGCCGTAGTATCAGACGGTAGTGCTGTGCTCGGTCTCGGAAATATCGGACCTTACGCTGCCATGCCTGTTATGGAGGGCAAATGCGTACTTTTCAAGGAGTTTGGCAACGTAAACGCAGTTCCTATCTGTCTGGACACGCAGGACACTGAGGAGATTATTGCCGCAGTCAAAAATATCGCACCGGGCTTCGGCGGAATTAACTTAGAGGATATCTCCGCTCCACGCTGCTTTGAGATTGAGGAAAGACTTAAAGAGATGCTCGATATTCCTGTATTCCACGATGACCAGCACGGAACTGCCATCGTTGTGCTCGCAGGTATCATCAACTCACTCCGCCTGACCGGTAAAAAGAAAGAGGACTGTAAGGTTGTTGTAAACGGTGCAGGCTCGGCAGGTGTTGCAATCACAAAGCTTCTTCTGACATACGGCTTTACACATGTGACCATGTGTGACCGTTTAGGCATCATAGGAAAGGACTACCCAAATCTCAACTGGATGCAGCAGAAAATGACAGAGGTTACAAACCTTGAAAATGCACAAGGTACTTTTGCAGATGCTTTAAAGGGTGCTGACATATTCGTTGGTGTTTCTGCTCCAAATATCGTCACAGCAGAGATGGTTTCTTCAATGAATAAGGATGCTATTCTTTTTGCCATGGCAAATCCTGTTCCTGAGATTATGCCTGATGTGGCAAAGGCTGCAGGTGCCAGAGTGGTCGGAACCGGAAGAAGTGATTTCCCTAACCAGATAAACAACGTGGTTGCTTTCCCTGGAATCTTCAAGGGCGCTCTAGAGGGACGTGCTACACAGATTACCGAGGAAATGAAGCTTGCTGCTGCAGAAGCATTGGCCGGCCTTGTTTCAGACGAAGAATTAAATGATGATTTTATTATGCCGGAGGCATTTGACCCTCGTGTTGCTGCTGTTGTCAGCGAGGCTGTAAAGTCACATATCTAATCTAATGAGATACTATTCACTCAACCAATACTGCCGCGATGCCTTCGGTGAAAAGCTCTACAAGCTCTCTTTAGATGGAGGTATGACCTGTCCAAACCGTGACGGCTTTCTCTCATCGCTTGGATGCCTGTACTGCAGCGCCGGTGGCTCCGGTGATTTTGCGGCAGACCGAAGCCTTTCAATAAAGGAGCAGTTTTCTGCCGCCAAAGAAAAAGTGGCTTCAAAGAGCAGCTGTGAACACTTTATCGCATATTTTCAGGCTTTTACCAACACATATGCGCCCGTAGATTACTTACGGCGCATATTTTATGAGGCAATAGAAGATCCATCTGTCGCTGTGCTGTCCATCGGTACAAGAACCGACTGTTTTTCTGCTGAAATATATGAGCTGCTCTCAGAATTAAACCGCATAAAGCCTGTCTGGGTAGAGCTGGGGCTTCAGACCATCCATCAGTGCACTCTTGATGCCATGAATACCCATACCTGCGTTGATGATTTCATAGCTGTGACTGATGAGCTTAGTCGCCGTGGGATAAAGGTCATTGCACACCTCATACTGGGGCTTCCTCATGAGACACGAGACATGATGCTTGAATCAGTTGATTTTGTTGCCAAAAGCGGTATTTTCGGTGTTAAGCTGCAGCTGCTTCACGTACTAAGGGGCACACCACTGGCTGATATTTACAGTAAAAAGCCATTTGAGCTTTTTACGCTGGATGAATACTGTGACTTTGTGGTAGACTGTATAGAAAGACTGCCAAAGGACATGGTTATCCACCGCATGACCGGTGACGGACCACGCTCTTTACTTGTTGCCCCGCTTTGGAGCACAGATAAAAAACGGGTTCTAAACACAATCAATAAAAGATTTGAAGCCCGGGACACATATCAGGGACGATTAAACTTGTTTTAAAGGAGAAAATTATGGCCGAGCCATTTACCATATATAAGCTGACAATTTTATACATGCTTGATAAAGCGGGGTTTCCGCTGTCAAACACACAGATTTCCAATTTCTTTTTGGAAAAAGAATACACCGACTACTTCCGTGTACAGGAGGTCATCGGTGATTTAGTAAATGCTGATTTAATTAATTTTGAGTCTACTCATTCCAATACGCAGTACACTCTGACTGCCGCCGGAAAAGAGACGCTTGGTTTCTTCAAGGACAAGATTACCGATGGTATCGAGTCTGATGTAAAGAGCTTCTTTACTGACAACAAGCTCGAGTTCAGACAGGAAAACTCTATTCTTGCCGACTATTACAGGACAACCGACCACAAGTATGCAGTACGCTGTCAGGTGCGCTCGGAGAGCACAACTATCATTGACCTGACTCTCTCAGTCGGCACAAAGGAGCAGGCTGAGGCCATATGCAGCAACTGGAAGAATCAGAACGAGGATGTGTACGCATACCTCATGGATATGCTACTTCGATAAATTATTTTTTGGTTTTTCTTACAGAATAGCCGAAGCTGCCGAGCTTATCTCCAAAGCCAAAATACTCTCCGTGTGAGTACATCACAAGACCGGTATCATTGATATGAAACTTCCCGGTCTCGTCCATGTATTTATCGTCCACTGTCACACCGACAACATCTGCTATAAACATTGTATGGCTGCCGAGCTCCTCACATTTTCTTACCCTGCACTCAATATTTACCGGACTTTCCGATATTCCGACTGCTGACACATGCTGCATCGCAAGCGGTGTCAGGTGCAGCTCTTTAAATTTGTCAACATCCCTGCCGCTCTTCACTCCGCAGTAGTCGCAGGCTTTAATCAGCTCCTCAGTGGTCAGATTCACCACAAACTCTCCTGTTTCTTTAATCATGTTATAAGAAAAGCGCTCAGGCCTTACAGATATTGAAAGCATAGGCGGATTGGTGCACACCGTCCCCGCCCATGCCACTGTTATTATATTGTTATTTCCTGCCTTGTCAGTGACACTTACCATCACAGCCGGCACCGGGTTTAGCATATTGCCCGGCTTCCAATTTTGTTTTCCCATATGTTAATTTATCCTTTAATTTTTCTTTAATATCCTTTTATATCCACTAATTTTCTTTTAGGTTTTCCATGCATTCTTTAAGACGCACCTTATTTGCTTCCTCAAGCTCCGTGAGCGGCAGACGAAGACCTCCCACATCATATCCCAAAAGCTTCATAGCAGCCTTTACAGGAATCGGATTCACCTCGCAAAACAGTGCCTCTATAAAATCCAGGTATTTAAGCTGGATATCAAGTGCTGATTTAATATTTCCATCAAGGTATTCCATTACCATATCATGCACTGCAGTCGGCATTACATTAGACAGCACTGATATCACACCGACTCCACCGAGTGAGAGTATCGGGATGACCTGGTCATCATTTCCGGAATAAATATCAAGATCATCTCCTGCCAGCTTTTTAAGCCTTGCAACCTGCGATATATTGCCGCTTGCTTCCTTGATTCCTACTATATTTTCAAAATCCCTGCCAAGCCTTGCCGCAGTCTGTGGAAGTATATTGCAGCCTGTACGCGACGGTACGTTGTACATAATGATTGGAAGCCCAACCGCCCCTGCTATCGCTGCATAGTGCGCATAAAGACCATTCTGTGTGGCTTTATTGTAGTAAGGCGTGACAACAAGCAGACCGTCTACACCAAGCTTTTCTGCCTTCTGTGAGAAATCTATCACATTTTGTGTGCAGTTGGCACCTGTTCCCGCTATTACAGGAATCCGTCCGGCGGTCTCATCGACCACACATTTTATTACTGAAAGCTTTTCTTCCTCTGTCATGGTGGCAGGCTCACCTGTGGTGCCACACACAATGATTGCATCAGTTCCACCGTCTATCTGTCTTTTCACCAGCGTCCTAAGCATTTCATAGTTTACACTGTTATCCTCATTGAAAGGAGTAATTAGCGCTACTCCGGCGCCCTTAAACAGAGACATATATACCTCCCAAATACGCTATTTTACTGAACTAGTTTATACTAAACTATTTAACCTATACTAAAATATTAAAGTCTGATATCAGGATTTTCTTTTATTATATCAGCAATTAATTCTCTCTCATCCATGTGATGCTTTACACCCTTTATCTCCTGATAATCCTCATGGCCCTTTCCTGCAAGCACTATGATATCACCATCCTTGGCATTCTCCATGCAGTATCTGATGGCCTCCTTACGGTCAGGAATTGTCACATACTCTCCATCTGCCTTGTGTACACCCTGTAAAATATCATTGATAATGTCCATAGGCTCCTCATCTCTTGGGTTATCGGATGTGACAACAGTCAGATCCGCAAGCTTTGATGATACCTCTCCCATCTCATAACGGCGTGACTTTGCCCTGTTTCCGCCACAGCCAAACAGGCATACAAGTCTGCCCGGCTCATACTCCTTAAGAGTGGTCAGAAGGCTCTCAAGTGCCATTGCATTATGCGCATAATCAATCATAAGTGTATATCTCTTTGTTACAGGAACAATCTCTATTCTGCCCTTTACGCTCACATGATGAAGAGCCTCCTCGATTGCCTTTTTATCCACATTGAAATGATGGCAGATGGCAATGGCTGTGAGTGAATTGTACACTGAGAATTTGCCCGGCACATTGACCTCCACATCAAAATCGAGAAGTCCTGATACATGGTATTTCACACCGAGTGCTCCATGCTCCTTTTTAAGCTCGACATTTTCTGCCACAAGATTGTTTGTGGACTTGTAGCCATAGGTCTCCACCTGACATGTGTGTCCCTTCATGATGCCTTCTAAGTGCTCATCATCTCCGTTAAAGATACCAAGCTTACACTGTCTGAACAAAAGGCTCTTGCAATGCATGTAATCTGCGAAATCCTTGTGCTCATGCTCCCCGATATGGTCAGGCTCAAGGTTTGTAAATACACCGATATCAAAGGTAAAGCCCGATACTCTGTGAAGCATGAGTGCCTGTGATGACACCTCCATAACGACCGCATCGAGGCCTTCATCCACCATCTCCTTAAACAGCTCCTGAACTCTGTATGACTCAGGTGTGGTATTTGCTGACGGGATTTTCCTGTCACCGCAGATGGACTCTATTGTACCGATAAGTCCTGTCTTTATGCCGGCTGACTCAAGAATAGACTTTACCATATATGTGGTAGTGGTCTTACCCTTTGTACCTGTAATACCGATAGTCTTGATTTTCTCGGCCGGATAATCAAAATAGGCTGCTGACATGCAGGCAAGTGCAAGCCTTGTATCATCTACCTTAATATATGTCACCCCGTCGATAGGAGTCACATCTTTTTCGACAACCACAGCGGCTGCACCTTTTTTCACCACATCAGGGATGAAATCATGCGCATCTGACACAGCTCCCGATATACACACAAATACAGATGCCTTCTCCACCTTGCGCGAATCGTACACGAGTGTGGAAATCTCTATATCTGTGCTTCCTGCTAATACTTTATAATCAATTCTTTCAAGTAATTTTTCAAGCTTCATTTTCTTTTCTCCCATATTTTTATTATATTTTCTTGTGATTTTATTTCTTAAAGAGTTGTAACTATTGAATCCCACGCACATTCGCAAAACCACGCGCTACTCGTGCTTTACCTGACATCGATTTCTCCCGAGAACACCTCTGTAGCAGGACCTGTCATAAACACATGATTGGTTTCAGGTATATACTCAATAGTCAGATCTCCGCCTCTTAGATGCACGAGCACCTTGTTGTCAGTCTTTTTGTTTAGTATGCATGCCATGACTGTCGCACAGGTTCCTGTACCGCAGGCCCAGGTCTCAGCACTGCCTCTCTCCCATACTCGCATTTTTGCTTCATTCCTTGAAAGTATCTCTACAAACTCAGTGTTGGTGCGCTTCGGAAACATCTTATGATTCTCAAAAAGCGGACCATATTTCTCAAGCTCAAAGCCTGCCACATCATCGACAAACACCACTGCGTGAGGATTTCCCATTGAAACACAGGTCATGCGCCATTTTCTTTCGCCCACAGAAATCGGCTCATCTATCACCCTGTAGTCATCATCATAAGCACTTCCGTCTGCCTTCACCACCGGAATATCCCCCGGTGTCAGAATAGGCTCCCCCATATCCACGCGCACCTGTGATACCTTTCCTTCCTCCACATATAGTGTGAGATACTTGATGCCGGCGCCTGTCTCAACCGATATCTCGGTCTTATCAGTAAGCTTGTGGTCATACACATATTTTGCCACGCAGCGTATGCCATTTCCGCACATCTCGGCTTCCGAGCCATCTGCATTATATATTCTCATTCTAAAATCAGCCTTGTCGGACGGTCCTATTGTGATGAGTCCGTCTGAGCCTATTCCAAAGTGTCTGTCACTGACATATATTGACACCCTTGCCGGGTCATCTAATTTCTCTTCAAACAGGTTTACATATACATAATCATTTCCACAGCCATGCATTTTTGTAAATTTCATAGTGGTCACCTCGTTATTGGTTTTTTATATTGTTCTGAATAGCTACGTTTATTATATTATACATCGCACTTTCTGGTTTTTCTATAGCATTTTGTGCGTTATATATTGCGTTTTGTGCTGTTGTGGATTATGCTTAGATTATGCTTAATACAAATTAATGGAATACAGATTAATCTCTGTTTATCATTCATATTTGTGAATAGTAACATCTTATTATCAAAGGAGCATAGCATGGATTCAAATTATACAAAAACAGGCTACCTGACGGAGCCCTTTAAAATATTTCATCTAAAGGATGAGCACAAGCTGAATATAGATTTCCACTATCATGATTTCCACAAAATACTGATTCATCTGCGCGGCAATGTATCCTACTGCATTGAGGGACGCAGCTATGACCTTAAAGAAAATGATATCGTGCTTGTCAATGCCGGCGAGGTACATAAACCAATATTAAATGACGATTCAATTTATGAGAGAATCATTATATATGTTTCCCAGCAGCTTATTGACGATTATGTGAGTAAGGGCTATGACCTGGCATGCTGTTTCAAGCAGGCCTATGCCAATCAGTCACATGTGCTAAGACTCGCTGCGACTAAGGGCAGCCGCCTGGCTGATACAATCAAGGGACTCGACTCTACACTCAAAGAAACCAATGAATATGCAAATGAGCTGTACCAAAAGCTCCTGTTTTTAGAGTTTCTGATACAGCTCAATCGTATCACCCTGCATGGTGGCATCGAGTATATTAATACATTTTCATCAAACAAAAAAATTGTAGAGATTTTGGATTTCTTAAATAAGAATTTAACAAATCATATAAGTATTGATGATCTGGCAGATAAATTCTTTGTGAGCAGATATCACCTGATGCACACCTTCAAGGAAGAAACCGGCTGCACCATAGGCTCATATATCACAACAAAGCGCCTGCTGCTTGCCCGTGATATGATTCGCGACGGAAGCAGTGTGGCTTGCGCCTGCGATGCCTGCGGCTTCGGAAGCTATTCCTCGTTTATCCGTGCATACCGCAAGCAATTCAACTCTACACCTACACATAAATAAAAGCTTCACGATATAAAACCTGGGGTATTATCTCTCGTTAATCACATTTATAAGCTCAGGTATGAGCTGCTTCTTGCGGGATACCACACCCTTAAGCATAATTCCATCCTTACTCTGTGGCTGATTGTATGCCGAAGCTGCTATTGACGCTGCCTCTGCGCCACTGTAGATGAGATATGTAGACTCATTAAGTATATCAGTGAGCATAACGAAGAGCATATCAAGCTGTTTTTCCACCTGCATCTTGTCAAGCAGAGGTACCACTCTCGCCTGTACCTTATCCAGCTCTGTTCTGGAGAGTGCAGAAATCTGTGACACTCCAAAGGTGTAATCTCCTGAATGGAATATTTTAAAATCCTGATTTAATATTTCCTCTTCTGTCTTGTTTGCAAAGTTACTTCCGGCCTCAAACATTTTCTGGGCAAACTCATCCACATCTATCTGAGCAATCTCCGCAAGTATAAGCGCTGTGGATTTGTCAATCTGAGTGCATGTAGGCGAACGAAATACCAGTGTGTCAGAGAGTATTGCAGCACACATAAGTCCCGCCATCTGAGGAGTAACCTCCACTCCCTTTTCCATATACATCTGATAGATTATTGTTCCGGTACATCCAAGCGGCTGGTTTCTGAAATATACAGGTCCAATTGTCTCAAGAGAACCAATTCTGTGGTGATCGATTATCTCAAGAATCTCAGCTTCATCAATATTGGCAACTGCCTGTGAGGTCTCGTTATGATCCACAAGTATCACCTGCTTTTTCCTTGCATTCATCAAATTTCTGCGTGAAAACATGCCGACATAATTTTGGTTTTCATCGAGTATCGGGAAATCCCTGTGACGGATTTTTGAAACTGTATCACGCACATCATCCACATAATCATCCAAATCAAAATGAATAAGATTTTCTCTTGTCATAAATGACTTTATAGGCATACTCTGATTTATAAGACGTGATGCCGTAAATGTGTCGTATGGTGTGCTGATCACAACCACATCCTTGGCGTTTGCAGCATTTATCACATCCTTTGATATATCGAAGCCGCTTGTCACGATAATACAGCTGCAGTTCGCCTCAATACATATAAGCTGTGACTCCTCACGGTCTGATATGATAACCATATCATCCTCACACACATTGCCCTTTAAGGTTTCAGGTGTACCGGCTCCGACTATAACCTTTCCTTTCACAAAATAGCCATGCTCATTGCCTGCGACTATCTTGCCATCCAGTGTCTCTATAATATTCCTGTACTGGGTTCTTGCCTTTGCCAGAATAGAATTATCATACACATCCATATACGACTTTGCGATATCACTTGTCACAATAAGGCCCTCAAGCTTGTCCCTCTTATTTACAACCGGAAGAGTGACTACGTTGAGTATCTTCATCATCTCCCATGCTTTTTTCATGGATAGATTACTGCTGACACCCTCAGTCCTTCTGATATGTATATCCTTTATCTGTGTTCCAACATCCTTCAAAAGCGCAGGTGTATCAGCCTTGAAATAATCCAGCACAAAAGCTGTCTCCGCACTAATACTGCCTGCTCTCATTGGTATGTATTCCACTGTATCATCTATCTGTGATTTAAGATTGGCATACGCTATTGCCGCACAAATAGAATCTGTGTCGGGATTTTTATGTCCAACAACTCTTACAATCTTTTTTGCCATGTAATTTTCCTCTCTGCCTGCCTTATAAAATGTCAAAATATGGTGCAACTCTTAGACTAAGAATTGCACCACCCTATTACAATACTATTTATTAAAAAATCGAACCAAAGAAACCGAATATATACAATGCGATTGCAACAAAACCAAATGTATTGATTATTGCGAGTACCGTAGAAATAACCGCAAAGGTCTTTGTTGTGCCCACCTGCTTCTCAAGCTCAGAAACAGTATCTACCTTGTCTCCCATTACCTTAAAAAGATCCTGAATATTTCTAAAGCACTTAACATTCTCTGTATGTACCTTATCAGACAGCTCTGCCTTAATCGAAACAAGCTGATCATTAAGTTCTGTAAGCGACTGAAGCATATGGGCATTCGCCTCATTTACCGCTGATGTAACTGCTGCTGTGCCCTCCTCTGTGATACGCCTTGTCTGCTCTAATGTGTCACCAAAATCAAGACTCTGGCCTATATTCTGGCTGATGCCTGATATCTCAGTGCCAAGTGACTGTCCGAGATTTCCAATCTGTCCAGACACCGAACTACCAAGATTGTCCATATTGGCATTTACCGAGCGTCCAAGATTATCCATATCTGAGCTTACCTGACGGCCTAAGCTGTCCATGCCTGCATTCATAGATTGCTCTATCTCAGCCATCTTTTCATGAACACTTTCTATAAGCACATCTATCTGCTTAGCAACCTGTGCAGTGATTCCATCGGCTTTTTCCTGTCTCTCGTCAAGTATCTGCTGCAACTCCTCTGCCTTAGCTTCCCTCTCCTCAACTATGGTTGAAAGCTCCTCAGCTTTTGATTCTTTTGTATTGAGCATCTCCTGAAGACGTTTTGCCTTTTCACGAAACTCATCAATTTGGGTTAACAAAAAATCATCTTTATCCATTTGTATATTATCCTCTTTTTCCTGCATTCTTCCACTGCGATTCACATCATCTCTAACTACACGGGATGCCATTACTGTCCTTGAAGGTACTGCCCGCTCCCCTTGTTCTGTTGATACAAATCTTTTTGCACGTCTATCAAATATGCCTGACATTCGTATTCCTCCGATGGTTCCATTAAATACCATTAACATACATATTGTACCATTACATATTGTATTTGTAAATAAAAAACCACAAAATATGGAAACGAAATATCTCAATATATTGAAATATATGATTTCTTATTGTATACAATATTTAATTTACTATATTATCTATGATAGCTCTATCTCTTGCTGTAGCTGCTTTAGGAGTTTCTCCTAAAGAATTAATGTTAGATAAGGTACTGACATGGCATATACCACTTTAAATGGAGTTTTTGTCGCTTCCAATAGGTTGTTTAAAAAATTAACGAGGTTAATAAATTTTGTATTGTAAATAAAAGTAAATTGTGGTAAAATATATAGTAGTTTAAGGAGGAATATTATGTTATCAGATCCAAATGTAAAAAAAATAGTACCTAAAGTAGGAAATAGATATCAAGCTGCACTTGCAATTGCAAAAAGAGCAAGAGATATTGAAAAAAGAAGAGTAATCGAAAATGATCCAGATATTACAGATGCTGTTGATATAGCTGGAAAAGAAA
>OIYY01000097.1_pt1 | contig 63855 bp, 73 predicted proteins | sample 1588341 | NCBI WGS metagenome assembly OIYY01 (sample SAMN03283287) | human gut metagenome | biome: human-associated habitat; material: feces | host: Homo sapiens | place: Peru | collected 2012
TCAACATTCAACACTCAACATTCAACACTCAACATTCAACACTCAACATTCAACACTCAACATTCAACATTCCCCCTAGATTTTCGCCGCCGTATGAACACCATCGCCACCACGGCTTCTTCTTTCCGATTTCTTCCAGCTAGGCTTCTCCATGTCCGTAAGACTCACAAAGAGACCGATGCCGGTACTCATTACCACATCATCATGGTTTCCGTTACCCACGATGTTACCCAAGCTGCCATCATCATGTCGCTCATAGATGCGCAACTCATGATACATTTCCTTGTCTGGCTCCTCATACAGATTATCATCAATAAACTCTTCCAAGTTATCAATCACCTGCTGCTTCGTCAGCTTGTTGGTTTGGAAACCATATTTCGCCAGCACGTTATCTTCCACATTCTCCGAACTGCTCGTTCTCTGATACAGATTATCGTAGTAGTCGGCTATCTCCTGCAGAATAGTTAGGAAGTGATCACCCTCCGTGTTGTTGTTCTTCTCTCGGTCGGCAGTATTACTCTCTATCACCAGAAGCGCATCATCATAATAATGGGCTAGAGCAGCAGCCATCCATGCCAGCTTATCATGTCTAACATGTCCTCTGTATCTCGCTACCACTTTTGGCTTGCCCTTCACCGTAGGAATCATACCGAATCGGTCTATCACGGTCATAACGGTATAGTCCGATGTCGTACTCTTACCGCCAATATCCACGCTCACCAAATATCTGTTCTCCACTTGCAGACAGTTTGGTACAGCCCAAATCTTCAAGTCTCCCTCTCCATCGTCTCTCAGCTTCACCTTCGAGTTCGGAATGGTGTTATCATCCTTCACGCTGATGTTCACCACGATGTCGGCAGTAAACTTAGGGTCTTGCTTATACATAGCCTGCATGTCGTCTATAGAATAAGGATTGAATACCAGTCTACCAGAGTTTCTGAACGCATCTTCCTCATCAATAGGAGCCTCGGTAGCACATGCCGCATGGGTGGTAAACTTGTTTCTGTAGTTTCTGTACCATTCTATCGCCTCAAAGCAAGCACCCTTCTGCCACATTCGCCAGAAGAACTTGCCAGTCTCACGATAGCCCTTCGGACAGGTACTTCGGTCTCTGTTCTGCAAAAGCCACTTGGCAAATGCTCTTCTGTTCTCTACAGGAGTCATATCCTTTTCGATGAAGAAACAAGGAATAAAGAGGAACGAATAAGCATCATTATTCTTTGGGTCCATTGCCAACTGGCACTTGTCGTAGAAGAAACCGGAATTACCTCTACCGGTACTCTCGAATATCTCCACGTTGTCTTCCAATGGGTCGATACCACCGGATATAGAAGAAATCACGCCCTCAGGATCATGCTCTGGCGTCTTCTTCCAATAGGCTACCTCCGAATAGTGGGCGCAGTGGAAGTTGCTGCCACGCACAGAATCGAAGTTCTCGAAGGATGCTACAGTCAGCGTACTTCGTCTGATTGCTTTCACACCATCCGTTACTTGGAAATCGTCGGGAGAATTTTCGTATGGCGAGAACTGAAGTTTTGCGCCCGGATGCCCCACGGTCCACCCCGGTTGCCGCTCCAACGCCTTTCGGTACATAGCCTTAATCTTCTTGGCGGTATTCTTCTGTTGGGCAAGCACAATAGCATTCCAACCATCGCGCCTGTAGTCCTGGATCCATTTGATGTAAAGCTGTGATAGGGTAGAGCCGCCCCACTGACGTGCTTTCAGAATAACTACGAACACCGGTTTATGGGCATTCCGCAGGTCTTCCATAATCTTCAGTAGCTTTCTCTGAGGATAGTTCAGCTTGAAAGGAATCATCTTACCGGTCTTCTTATCCTCAATCTTATCGGTCACGTATAGGGCAAACTCGGGGTCTTCCATGAATCTCACTCTACAGATGGCAAAGGTAAGCATTTGGAAATGCTGGGCATCATCCTTCTGGTGTAACACATAGTTGATGTAGTCTTTCAGACTGCCCATCTTTCTCAGACCTCTGAACAGAACAGATTTGGCTGTCTTCTTCGGAACCCACATCTTGGGAATAAAGAAATCGGACAGTTCTATCAGCACACGATGCTCAAAGTTATAGCATCCTTCGCCTGTCATAGGGTCGTAGGTGCCATAAATCTCATCGTATCGCTCTTGATTTTCCGCTACGAGATTATCTATTTCCTGTTCAGTTACTAGAGCCATCCGTTAAATCGTTTAGTTCCTCAAAATCTGCATCCTGTATCTCAGGTGCTTTGCTTATATCCAGTACGTCTGCCTCGTCTTCATCCTCTACGGTTGTCATACCGAGTGCCATAAGCTGCTTGAAGTCTGCATCTATTCCGTGGGTAACGCTTACTTCTGTCTGCTTTGGTATCATGTGCTTGGTAAGGTCTTTGTAGATGGTGACGTACGTCTTAGGATCATACTCTGCCAGTTGGTTCATACAATCCTCAAACTGCTTTTGGCTCCTTGCCAGCCAGTCACGTATATATTCTTTTTGGGCACTCTTTCTTGCAGGGAGAAGTTTCTTTACCTTCTCCTTCTTCTCCTTCTGTATCTCCCTTACAGACTTAAATCCATCCATTTCAAAATCTTCCATACGCTCGCTTTTTATTATCCGAAGGGTTTCAGAGTATGAATCATGCTGCCCGGCTTTGTTGAGTTGGCACAGTCTATGATGTCTATCTCCAGTTCGTCCAGTTGGTTCATCTGATCTATCGTCAGAGGGTCCTTGCTCGTCAATGTGCGCATAAAGTATTCGTATAGCGAACCGGTCACGATATAGTCGTGTATCAGCTTGACGAGTGCATCATATTTTGTATCATCCCAGTAGTCGGGAAATTTCAGCCATATCTCCTTCTCATCCCATTCTCTCAGGGCATTATCTCTTACCCTTCCTTCTGGTTTCATTACATAGGCAGACAGATTCGCTTCCACCTTATTAATATACTTGTCAAACCATCGGTAGAAGAGCGGGCGTTCCTGATCGTTCTCGCTTGTCGGAATATCTTCGCCTTGCGCGTCCTTCATGTTCCGTCTTGCTCGTCCTACCATGTTGGTGTTTGCATCAATATCATACCAGAGTTGTGTAGCATAGATAAAGATGTGTTTATCCCAATAGCCGTGCCCTGCTCTTCGTGGCTTCGGCAAGAAAGGATTTGGCTCGGGCTTCCATCCTCTCTCTCGGATAAAATGTGTTGGGTGTAATTTATTAAACTCTGGGTAACTCATATCTTATTATTTAATATTACAAAACTCCTTCCTCCTCAGTTACGATGGCATTGCAAGTGAACTCCAGTTTGTCGCTATGTCTTGACCATAGCTTCACCTTGCAGAAACCGGTATTTACCGGTACTAGAGTAAAGGCTCGCCTATCCCTGCATCGGTGTATCTCTATGATACTTGGGTCTTCGCTTCTTGCCTCAATATCATCAATCGCTCCATCATTGAGCGAGTAGGACAGGGTAGCTTCCTCTCCCTTCTCTAGAGTTATCTCACCTTCCACGCCCTCACCATTCACCTTTGCGGTCAGCTCGGTTGGATAATGAACGGTAGGGACCACCGGACCACTCATCACGAAGCACTTTCTGATGGCAATTTCATCTGATGCAAGTGTAGCTTGGTATGGCTCTGCTTGTTTCAGGTTTGTTGTTTTCAGCCACCACTGGTATATTATGTAGTCCTCCACGTATCTTGCTGACAACCTAGCCAGTGCGTCGGTCAGCGTTCCGTTATAACGTCTTGATACTGATAGGGTGAACTCCACAATATCATCCGTTCCGCTTCCATAGTAGATGGCGTTGTCGCCAATAGTCTGAGGCGTTGGCACAAGATAGTCTACGAAGATGGTCTTCAATACTTCCAGGGCTGTATCAAAGTCGTGGGTCAGCGTTCTTTCGTGAACCTCATCGTCGCCGGCTGCCTCGTTAAAGCTTACTTTCGCTGCTTTTTCGTCTGCCGCAGTATCTATCTTTGCTTTCAGGTAGGTTGTCGACTTTACTGCCTCCATCACTACCGATTTGATAATTTGAAATTTTATGATCATAGCTTATCCTTGTTTAATGGTTTATAACTGTGGCTCGTTCTCTATGGAACCAGTCATGTCTTTCAATGTCTTGACTGATGTTGCAGGAGGTGTCTTGTCGAATACAAGCTGTATGGCTGCCTTCATGTGCATACTCATTTCTTCTGAGTACACTTTTGCTTGCTCTGTACTGCTCAAATTCAGCACCATATAGGCTGTGTATGCTCTAACATACCCTCTAAAGCAACTTTCGAAAGCATCCTTGTGCCCTTCGTTCAGTCGGGTCACATTGAAAGTTACTGATGCGGGAAGTGAAGAATCCAGATAGGTTTTTACTACTGGTGCCATTTCGCCAGCAAAACTACGAACCGCAGATTCGATGTATTGCCTTATCACCATTTTCTCTACAGATGATAGGGTGGTGCTTCCAAACAGAGAAACACCATCCTTGTCTTTCAGCCTCTTTGCTATAACTGAAACCTGCTTTGTCACATCACCTTCGATGGACTCCATGCTGATTGTTATTAATTTCGTCTCTTCTGCCATACCTTATGCTGCTCTGTTATATCCTAATGCACTCTGTGCCTGTGCTACCGCATTCTGGTCTGCACCCTGCACAATTCCGTTCTCTACCTGACCACCGCCTTGCTGCATAGCCATTGCCTGTTGCTGCTGATACATCTGTTCAAGCTGAGCCTGCTGCTCCTGTACGCTGGCAAGCAACTTGTCTGCAAATGGTGCGTTGAGGTTCTGCAGATACTGGATGATATTGATACCGCCCATGTCAAGAAGCTTGTCAAGCGTATCGTTCTGCATCGTGTTGAAGGCTGCCGTAGCTGCCGCATTCTTGATGCTGATCTTGAAGTGAATATCTCTTGCCGAAAGGCGGTCGTACTTGTAAACCGTATTGAAGTTCCGGTCGTAAACCTTCCTTCCGTCTTCGTAGTACTGTTGGATAGTCATGCACTTCTTGGTTGCCAGCTTCTCCGTAAACACGTCCATGTCGGCAAGGATGGTATACAGAGACGTGGTTGCGTTCTGGCTTTCCTGTGCATATCTGGCTGCCGAAGTTCCTGCCGTTGGGGTCTTACCCTGCAAAGCTCCGCTCACATTGGTAACCTCTCGAATCAGGTTTAGCTCTATCTGCAAGAGTTCATTCGTACCGATGTTCACGGCATTCGATGTAATAATCTCCGGTTTCGCATTCGGTGTCTTCACCGATGGCTTGTAGAATATCCATCCGTCATACTCTATCGCCTCTTCCATAAACTGCTCTGGCGTTCTGCCGTTAAGCACATTTGTAGGAATCATCTTGAATCCCTTGAAACTGCTTCTGATGGCCATGTCGTTCATCACAATCAGTCGGTTGATGTATCGCTGCTGGTCTATGATGTTGGCAAGGAATGGATGAATCTCTCCGTTGATATACGGATAGAGTTTCATCGTGAAAGGATGGCTCTTATAGTCGTATGGAGTTTCGCCCTGGCAGAGGACAGTTCCGTCTGGCGCCATATAGGTATAATACCAATATTTATCTGCAATCTCCTCGCTGGTGATATACGCCCTGTCTTCTTCCGCTATACCCATTTCGTCATACTGCTGCTTGCGCTTCATGTTATCGTTGCGCAGCTTCTGTATCATCGCGGTATCATCCAAGTCTATACGGAAGTAAGCACCGGTTCCTGTGGTCGCAATCGGGTCAAAGCATTGCAGTCTTGGCTTGGTTTCCGTGGTCCACACCTCAATCACTCTTGAGTAATGTCTTCCCTTGTTGCTATGGTCAAAACTGAGATTCTCCAATGCCTTCTCTTCGTTAAACTCATAGCCGTAGCTGTTATCGTCAGAAGGATAAATATCAAAGATGACGTTCAGATCTTCTTCTGTAAGCCCATATTCCTGTTTGGCAAACTTCTGATACAAGTCTTCTCGGCTCACGTCATGCAGTACACCGATAAGACTCACGTCATTGTGTCGTGGGTCGCTGCCGCATTCAAAAAACATGTGGTCGGGTTCCATCGCGTCTGTCCATGAGTCGGGCATTTCAAGTTCCTTCGCCTCCCAACTCTCCCTGACAAACATCTGACCGCCCATCAGATAGTCTTTAATGGCGTGGTTCAGCACATCTTGCATGTACGTTGTCTGCCAGTTGCATTGCATCGTGGCACTCATCATGTCGCTCAGTTGCCGGGAGTCGCTGTCTCTTGCAAAGCAGACCGGTTCCGTACCCTGCTTGGCATAGAGACCGGCAATAGATTCCAGAATGCTCACCATGATATTGTTGCTCATAGGTGTCTGGTTGCGCTTCTCCATATAGGTGCGCTCCGTCATTTCCTCCCAGTAGCCATGATGGTATACTCTGATGGTGTCGCTCCATTGGTCGCCCATACAGTAGCGCATCGTTCTCGCCCTCGTTTCTCGCACACCGCTCAGGTTATTCCAAGCATTTCTGCATCGGCTGAGTAACTCCTCGTCCTTGCCGTGTTCTTGTCTTCGCTTGCGAGCCTTAACCGAGTCATACTTGTTATGTTGAGGCATCACTTTGCTAAGTGTCAGTATTCTTGCCTTTACCATTTTCTTATACATTATTAATTATAGGCGCAAAAATAGGCAAAAACATGGCTTTCTTTGCCGTGTTCCAACCAACCACCAAGCGCAAGGTTGGAGCACGGCAAAACTTCTTCAAATTATTTGCATTTTTGCCGAAAAGTTTCAAACAGTATTATAGAGATATGACAAAAGAAGAATTAGCACAGATGAATGAGGAAGGTGGCGCACAACAGGCTCCACCTGCTGAGGCTGCTACAGATGAAGCTCCTGTAGAGGACCGCCCTAATCGCAAGGCTTTCTCTGACCGGTTCAAGAAACGCCATGCTGACATCGACTTCGAAGACAAGGAAGCTCGTTATGCGGCAATGAATGATGATGCTGATTTGCTCGGACAGTACGAACAGAGCGGTAAGGCGTTATCTAAAGTATTCGATAAGCACAAGTGGCTCGCTGCTCTGGCGATGGATATGGAGAAAAATCCGGACGACAATCCGTTTGATGCGATGGCTCGCTTGGGTATTGATGTAAAGACGTTGCTTGATGATCCTGAAGGCGGCAAGAAACTCGCTGAGATTCTCGCCAAGCACAACGAGGACGTGGCTGAACAGAACGAGGCAACTGAGAAGGTTACTGCCAACATGCGCAAGTCGCTTGAACGCCTGATGAAGCTCTATCCCGATGATGCGCAGGATATGTGGTCCCAGATTTACGAGATTCACGACAAGGTAGAGAGTGGTGATATTTCAGATGATATTTGGAAGATGCTCCACAATGCCAACAACTACGATTCCGACATCACTTCGGCGCGCGACGAGGCGGCTATGCAAGCCCGAAACGAGAAGATTCAGAATAAGGTTCGCTCTTCCAGCACCGAAGGCATTCCTCCTTCGCTTTCTAGTTCTGGTGCAGGAAACAAACCTGCAAAGAAAGAGAAGAAACCAAAGAGCGGATTCTTCGAAGGTATCACTTATTAATATTAATCCATAAATATATGTATAAAATGAAGAAAGATTGTTTTAAGAATTTTATGAGCGGTCAGTTCATCATGAAGATGATTCTGATGCTTCTTTCCGTGGTTACTGGCGGCGGCGTTCTTGCTATGGCTGATACCGCAGAGCCAACTACTCAGATTGGTGATGAGGGTCACGAACCTTCAACCAAGGTTGATGCGGCAACTGAGCCTGTTGATCCTGATAAGTCAGACCGGTTGGCTCCAGGCGGTAAGGTAGAAGGTCAGGACTTGACAGGCACGCAGGCTTCTGCAACCCAGATTCGCAAAGGTGATCTTGCCGAGGAGGATTGGGATAGTGAGGTAGAGAAATATCGCCCTTTCCGTACTCCTTTGCTCCAGACTATCCGTAAGATTACCAAGAGTGTACTTTGTAACGGCTACGAGAAGAAGCATGCCCGTGTCGGCGGTGACACCCTCGATGGTGTTGTTACTACTGCTATCGAAAAGGTTGAAGCTGGTGGCACTATCAAGCTTACTAAGGCTAACTTCTCTGGTTCATTATTGCCTCTCTACAAGGGTAGTACCGTTATCGTCCCTTCTGTTGCCGGTTACGAGCGTGGCTCTAAGACCAAGGTTAGCGGACGCTTGAATCTCTTGGTTATTGAGAAGACAAAGGACGAGGTTACTTTGCAGGCACTTAATGGTCCGGCTGAGACCGAAGGCACTATTGGTGAAACCCTCGACTCTATGGGCTGCCCAGCTATCCCAGCTAATAGCCGCATTCTCTGTGCTTCCACCATCCTCTCCGAGAGCCAGATGAACGTTCCACCTGAGAACTACCAGCCTCGCTCAGAGGAGGTTTACTTGCAGAAGCGTGCATTCTCTATCATCTTCACCGAGGAGTTCGAGAAGATCAAGAAGAAGGCGCCTCATACCGTTGCCGACATGAAGGAAGATGCTCTCACCAAGTTCTTGCTTCGTCAGGAGCGCAGTTACCTCTATGGCACTAAGTTAAAGTTCCTTATGGAGACCAAGGACGGTGCTCAGGAGTATGCTTACTCTGCTGAGGGTATCATCAACCAGCTTACCAACTCTTATGGCATCGGAGACACCTATACCTTCGCTGACCTTATCGCTATCGCTAAGCTGATGTTCACCGACTTCGCCGAGTCTGATGAAATGTATCTCTTCTGTGGCAAGAACGCTGTTGAGCGCCTGATGAAGATTGAACTTCCTAAGGGTCGCGATGTCATGTTCTCTAATGTTAAGGAGTTCGACATCACCTTCAACCAGTTCAAGTGTAGTTATGGTACTCTCAACTTCGCTTGGGATAGCACACTCGACTACATGGATTTGGAAGACTGCATGATTGGTGCTGACTTCAAGGGTGCTCGTCACTACGTCAAAGAGAAGAGCAAGGAGCGCACCAACGATTTGTCAAAGGATGCTTACGATCCACGTCTGGCTAAGCGTTACATGCACTGGGAGGCTGATTGTGTTGCACTCCGTGGCTACAACAGCATTCTTGTTGGTCCAGAGAATAAGATTTCTACACTTGGTGCATCGGGTGTTATCAACAACATTATCTCCATGAGCAAGTTGCCTGAGACTCCTCGTGAGGGTATGATTGTCGCTTTGACAGCCGATTACAATGCTCCAAATGCTGGTAGTGGTACAACCAAGTACGAGAAGGAGAATGTTTACATCTACAAGGGCGGCAAATGGGAACTCTTCTCAGGTCAGCTTATTGCAGCCTAGTGTAATACACCGAATAACAAGTGGCTGGCTTCGTGCCGGTCACCTGTTGTTCTAAATAATTAGCAGATATGATTAAGGTATATAGATATAATGCAAATAGAAACTCTGTAAGCCATATTCTTCAAGGCAAGAATGGCGTAACAGTTCGCTACAACTTTGAGCGTGGTAATGTGATTACCAAGCAGAAGCCGGAAATTATCTTGAAGAATGAGTACGCTCAGAATTTGCTCGAAAGCAGCGATCTCTTCAAAGAGGGTATCGTCAAACTCATCCGTTCAGAGGAAACTCTTGAGGATAAATTGAAGAAGGCTGCAGAACTGGAAGAGAAATCTTCAGAAGAAAATAAAAAGGGACCTATTGAGGTCGCTTCTGTCGTTTCTGATGAAGACTTGATTGCTTTTGTCAATGAGGAAGACAAGCGCGAGGGTTCCCGACAGTTCAAGACTTTGACAAGTGCTTTGGAATGGGCAACAAAACACAACTTTGTTTTCCCAAATCACAAGCCATAATATATAATAAGGTGTAAATGAGTATAGAGGAAATCATAAAGGCAGTACGTTGGTGCATAGACGAGGAATCCAACAACACATCGGAAATTGCCGATGAGAAGGATGATTTGTATATGGACAACATCATCAAGTCGAAGATAAACGATGCGCTGCATTGGATAGCTATTACTGCTGCATCTTCGCCTGTCCTGTCCGATTCCAAGAGCATAGGCTCGACTTCCGACACAATTCAGGTGTCAGATTTTGATTCTAATCACAACATCGGTGTTATCACCATGCCTTCCAATATGGAGATTATTACCATCAACCGCATTCGTGGCGCTTCTTGGTATAAGGCAGTCACCCCAGTAGAGGACACCGATGATGAAGTTCTTATGATGTACGACGATACCGCCAATGGTACCATTGATCGCCCACAGGCTGCCATCATGCGAGAGAATCCAATCAAGATCCTCATGCAGCCCAAGACTTCAACGGCGGTCATTACCTATGTGGGCGTACCTAAGTCTGTGAGCACAGACGCTTCCACAACAGATGTTTCCATTCCGGACAAACTAAAGAATGCCTTCATCTATTATATCGCCTTTCTGCTCCTCTCAGCCTACGATGATACCAAAGCTAGCCAGATGTACACCATCGCCCTGCAACAGCTAGGCGTAAATCAAACCTCAAAATAAAGACGATATGGAGAATGTAACAGCCACATACGATGTTAATGAACTTGCGTGGGAAACTCCAATCCTTACCCTCCACCGTGATATTTTCCTAAGAATCACGCTAAGGGAAAAAGGAAAGGTGGTTATCCGTCAGTCAGATGATAAGGGAAATTTCCCTCGCGTCCCAATACGTCGCCACAAGGACACCCAGTCCTTCGAGTTCCGTATCTCGGTTATTCCCGATACCGTCCAAATTCAAATATTCACTTCTACAGAACCAAAAGAAATAAAATATGCCTACATTTAGACAAGATGAAAAGCTTGGAACGAAGGTGCCGCTGATTAAGACAGCCGACTTTAAAGACAAGTCTGTCACAACAGAGAAACTTGCCGAAGGCTCTGTTACCAATTCAAAGTTAGCACCAGAATCCGTTACACAGGATAAGTTCGACAAGGAACTGCTTCAAATCTTCGAGGCGGCAGCAGGTCTTCCTAAAAATCTCATAGAGATGATACAGAATGTAGATAGCACGCTTGTAGATCATCAGCGGCAAATCTCTTCTAACGATGATGATATTTCCGACCTGCAAACCAAGACCAAGCAAATCAAGGACACCGTAGATGGCATAGCCGTCAGCGGTGGAGCATCCGTAGGCTCGGCAGTAACCTACGACAATACGCAGAGTGGCCTTGATGCTCAAAATATTCAGAATGCCATTGATGAACTTGTTAATAATCTCGGTCACTACGAAACCAACGAGGAGTGGTTGCGTGCCTACACCGACGCAGAAGGCAAGTTCCTTTGGGGCATCCGTGTAGATGGCAGTATAGACTGGGCAGTCGGTATTCCTCGTCCTATACAGAAGAAAATAGAGAAACTGATCGCTACCGATACCGCCATTCAGGAATCTATCACCCAGCTTCGCACAGAGTTTACAGAATCTCTAAATAACGAAATTCAGTCACTCAAAGACAACGAGATCAAGAATCTTCAAGATACAAAGGTAGATAAAGAGGAAGGCAAATCACTCATTGAAGATGAAGTAAAAGAGTGCTTTAGAGTAATCGAAAATGAGGAGTTCATCCATGCAGTAATAGATTCTGAGGGTAGACTTCTCTTTGCTATCTACAGAGAATCTGGCAAGCCATATTTTCCACTCAATGAAATGTATCACGTTGAACAGAATAAAGAGTTCTTCGCTGTCTGGCTTGATGCTGTTAACCATGTACTCTTTGGTATCAGAAGAGACGGACAAATCATTGGCGAAATTCATGCAGTCAATGCCTTGAAGCAAGTTATCTCTCAGCTTCAATCAGATGTAGCTTCTTTGCAGGAGAAGGTAGGTACAATAGATACCAATCTCAAAGAACTCCTTGATGTTTTCTCTTTGCAGGAGAATCCTGAATATCTTGCAGTAGAGAAAGATGCAGAAGGTAAGGTATTGTCTGCAACAAATCCAGATGGTAGCCACTATATCCATAACGCCAAGTCTGAGACTATCCCAACAGAGTTTTCTCATATTGAAGATCCTGAGGGTAGAACTGAAATCACAACAGATGCAGAAGGTAAGGTATTATCTTACCGTGATGCTAAAGGAACTAAGTTTGAAAAAAACTTCAAAACAGACCACTTAGATTTATCTGATGATGGTATGACTGATTTTGTAAAGGCACTAAATGATTCAGGTTTCAAACTAGAATCATCTTGTGATTGGTCAAATTACGTAAGTAATAATGGAGAAAATCCGTTGCATTTACCAATACCACAATGTGCCATAATCAATATTTCAAACGAAAGTCATGATGCCGTCTGGCCTGTAACAAAAAGCAATGACTACGAGTATTATATGGAATATCATGATATGCTTGGCAACTATTTTAAGAAGAATATAATAATGAACGCTCAGGGTAATAGTAGCATGGTCATGATTAAGAAGAATGGTGCTATAGATATATTTGATTCGAGCGTTTATGACAACAAAGGTAAAAAAGGAAAAGGCAACACTTTTGGTATTAAATTCGGAAATTGGGTAACTCAAGATAGTTTTCACTTAAAGGCATTTTATAATGATTTCTTTAAGGGATGCAGCTTCGTTACTTATCAAATTGCCAATGAGGTTATGTTGAGTTATGGAATCACTAAAGACAGACCTTGGAAAAGAGCCTTAATTGGAGATTATATTGGTACAGGGCAAGAGGGAAAATCAATTGACGATATTTCCTTACAGTTAGATGATGGTGCAAGATGTATGCCAGATGGATTTCCATGTATAGTATACCTTAATGGTGATTTTTATGGAATCTACAGTTTTGCTCTTAAAAAACATCGTGACAATTATCACATGAAAAAGAAAGATGGCAATCACATCCATCTTGATGGAACAAATATAGATTTTTTTAATGGTAAAATTGATTGGAGTGGTTTTGAGGTAAGAAATCCTAAAGATTCAGAAATGTGTTGCACTTCTTTAAAAGAAGGAGCATCCGAATATTTGCCATATTCTGGAGGAAAAGAATTGCTAGGTGATGATGCAGAGCATTATAACCCTGGAAATAAAGCTCATGTTCTCAGCAATAAGGTAAAACGTAGTATAGAGAAACTAAGTAAGAGATGTCAAGAAACTAATGCTTTGTCTTCAAACGAAGAGAAAAAGCTTTACCTTGCAAGATACTTTGATGTAGATAGTATTCTTGACTATATCTTAGTTGCTACTGCTGTACATGATACTGATGGAGGTTATGCAAATTATCAGTGGATTACTTATGATGGAGAAAAATGGTTTGTTTGTAATTATGATAAAGACCGCAGTTTTGGTAACGGAACTGAGTACATGGAACAGGCAATCACTACGGGTAGTTGGATTTACCAAAATGTAACAATATTTAAACTCTTTGAGGATTTATTCTCTACCGAGTTGAAAGAAAAATGGAACGGATATGTAAAAAAGGGAATATTTACATACGATAACTTCATCGGGAAAATTAGTCAATGGGTTCAGCGTATAGGGCAAGACAACTACAAAAAGGAATATTCAAAATGGAAACAAGCCCCATGTAATAGAGATGATAATGTTAATAGAGACTATTGGAAGACAAAGTGTAGAGCTGGCCAATGGTATTGGTGGCAATCTTTCAAGGCTGGGGATTTTTGCTTTTCACAAGAAAATGAATACAAGGTATACAAAGCGTTGAAAAGTTCCAATAATGTTGCTGTCACTAATACAGAATATTGGCAGGATGTAACATACTCTCCTGAAACGAATTATAATGTTGGAGATATATGTGGATATGGATTTCATTTTGGAGAGTCCTTTTATGTAGATAATGGATTCTATGTATTTGAGGCTATCGCTGCATCTAATAATATTCCTCCTATTTCAAAGATATATGACGAGTATCCTCGTATCATGGGGTATAGAGATAATATTTGGAGAGTTTCAAACTACATAGAACAGACATTGAATACAATTCAAAAATATGTAGATAATTTATAATTTTAATTTATTTTATTATGGGAAAATGTTTAGTAACAAAATTGAATGGCGTTGTTGATAATGACAACTTAAAGAAAATAGGAGTTTTAAAGATTCCTATTCCTCCTATGAGTTCTTCAAAAACATTTATAATAAGAAGTGTAAATGGGAGCAATGGTAAAGTAACAATAACGGATAAAACCAATGGCAAGGTTCTATCAGTAAATGTAGAGAACAATACAAGTTCTAGTTATAGCTCTTTTCAAGTTCCAAATGGAGGTTACATGGAAATTTCAGATAAATATTCATTAACTCAAATAGAGTTAAATACTATGACTGCTAAGGTATTAAAAGACTATGTATCTGAACTCCCTACTATAGATGATTATAGATATTGTAAAAATATTAAAAACATTAATTGGGGTGTTTTTGCTGGTAATGTTTCTGATTTAGCAGAACTTGATAGTTTGAAGGATGCTACAGTGACATATTTAACAGGTGATATCGTAGATTATATATCTGCGCGAATTGCTAAAGGATTTTCAGCAGGCAAAATTGATATGAGTGCTTTTTATGAAAGCGCTAGTGCTGATCATATTAGTCCAAGTGTTAAAATAAATGGTGTGACACCTGCCGAAACATCATTTCAAACTACATATAAAAGTGTGCTGAAATGGGAATCTATAAACAAGTACTATTGGTTAGTCAATAACCAGAGCACCTTATATGTTCATGGCTACACAGATGAAGAGATAGAAGGGAAAAAAGGTTCAGGGCTTGAATTTGAGCATGTAACAAATACTATTAAGGTGTAAATATTCTAAAACTGACTCCTAAGCCACCACAGTAGAGTTTGATACATACTCAGAAGTCAATGCTTACGTAGATGAGCATAACTTGGTGTATGAGGAGCCAAAGTATGGGGAGTAAACCATATAGATAAAGAGAAGGGTGAATCTTTCGACTTACCCTTCTCTTTATCTATATCATCAGGAGTCATTTCATCAATTCTGTCTCTCAACATTTTAATAATCTCTAGTTGTTTGTCAAAGGCATTCTGCAATGCCTTAATAATACCCTAAGACTTTTCTAACTGAGTATTAATATAAAATAAACAGATGCTTATAATGCCACACCGTTAATACTACGGCTTACATCTTCATACCCAGTATCGCCTCTATCGGGGTCATCTTCATTCATACCACCGCAGCTTCCAATGGCGACCAACACAAATACTATGAGAATAACCCATTCTTCTGTTTTCATAACTATCTATTAATAATCATCATAATCAGCTTCCGATTCTGCATCTGAAGCAGCATCGTAAGCATCACTAAAACTTCCATCGTCTAGTGCGGCTTGAACGTCTTCCGCATAAGATCTTGCATTGTCTAACTTTTCTTGCAATTCTTCTATATACTCAGACTGCTCGCTGATTTTTTTCCTTAGAATCATAATTGTATCGTTTTTAGATTCTATCTCCTCTTGCATATCTTTCTTTGATGGTCCACAAGATAGGAGAAACATACAAAATATTAATGGCAAGTATCTCATATTTGTTTCTTTTTATAACATAATTTGCAAGCTTTTCGATTGTCCTTCTTAGCTTGCGCTAAACTAATTTCTTTAATTTCTCCAGTGCAGTGTCGAAGACCTCTACAGGTTTTTGTCTTATGATAAGCATAGGCATTTGGTCCTGTGCAGATATAAACGCCATGGTTTTCTATGGAAGAACAGAAAAGTATCGCAAAAAGCAAAAATGTTTTCATTGTTAAAAATATCACTAGCTTCATTTATATAATAATGTGGACCATAATATAGTGTGACATAGATATATGTTGCGCCTCCCTTACTTTTTGATTTTTGCACAATTAGAGTACATGCAGGATTTTCTTTAGGATCTGTTCCCGGTTCTGCAAAATTATAGCATTTGTAACCTTGTTCGTTTATCCATATATAACCTGTTCTATATTTTTTACTTAATGTAAGTTGTAAGTTTTCCCTAAAGTCTTTTGCTTGTTGTGAAGCATTAACAGAAAAGTTCTTTTGAAATTCTGCATAATAAAAGTACGAATTGCTTCCACTATACTGAAAATCAAACTCTCCCATATTGAATGTATAATCACCAACAGAAATTTCGAAGACTCTTAACGTTCCTTTATCTTCCATCACATTCAATGTACCATATCTGTTTTCAAGGGAAGCTTTGACAGAATTGTAACTATTCCCAAAATTTATACCTAGCACAGAATCTTGTGCAAGTATTGTAATAGGAAGACATACCAAATAAAATAAAAACAATAATTTCTTCATACCGACAATATTCTAAAGCGTTATTTTTCTGCAAAAGTAGCAAAAATATCAATAGGTTGTACCGGACAAAGCTTACTTTCTTCCTAATTTAGAATTTTGCTAAATAATTGAGCATCATCTTACTCATCATAAATCCTTGAAAAACAGTTATCTAAACCTCAAAAACTTTATTTTGAGCATAGTTAGGCAGAGCCTCATCTTCTTCGTAACTTTGCACCAAGTTCAATAGTGAACGAAACGAATAAACTATTTCATTATGTCAGAATCTAAGACATACATCTTTGGTGAAAACCAAAACGGAGGTTCAAACGGAATGCTTGGACTTCTTGCTCCTCTGCTCCAGAAGCAGGGTGTAGATCCAAATGTGCTTCTCGCTATGAAGGGCAACAATGGCTTCGGCGGTGAAGGTGGTTGGTTCATGTGGGTTATCTTCCTCTTCTTCCTTATGGGTTGGGGTGGCAATGGCTGGGGCGGCTTCGGCAATAATGGTCGTGGCGGTCTTGCTAACGAGATTAACAACGACAATGGTCGTGCCCTCTTGATGGATGCCATCGGCGGCAATCGTAATGCGCTCAGCAATTTGGCTACTCAGCTCAACTGTACCGAAGGTCAGATTCAGAATGCCATTTCTGCTTTGACTTCTCAGGTTCAGAGTGTAGGTAATCAGGTAGGTATGAGTGGCATGCAGACCATCAATGCTTTGCAGCAGGGTAACATGCAGATTGCTCAGCAGATTGCAAACTGCTGCTGCGAGAACCGCTTGGCTATCTGCCAGCAGACTGGTACCTTACAGAATGCCATCAACAATGTGGCAGTAGGACAGGAGCGTGGCTTCTCTAACGTAGCTTACGAAACCCAGCGCCAGACTTGCGATTTGCATAACGCTATCAAGGAAAGCACTCAGACCATCGTTGATGGTCAGAAGCAGGCTGAGATGCGTGAGATGCAGAACAAGATTGATTCTCTGCGCGAGGAGAACAGTACCTTCAAGTCTTCTGCAATGACCTCTCAGATTGTAGGTCAGGCTGTAGCACCTATCAATGCGGTATTGGCTGGTTTGCAGAACGAGGTGGCCGGTATCAAGTGCAAGCTGCCAGAGACAGTAACTACTCCTTACAGCCCATTTACTGCGGTTCCTAACTGCGTGGCCTATCAAGCAGGTTTGTATGGTTTGAATGCTGCCAACAATGCAGGATTCTGGGGTTAAAGAAAGGAGGCTGCTATGTTATGGTTAAGACCTTATACATGGGTGAATCGTAACGGTTCGGCGGCTATCGCTTCAACAGGCGTGGCGGTGAATACTGCCAATGTGGTGTTCACCTTTAAAAACCACGCCTTCGTGAATGCCAACTACAGAGGAACGATTTTCGTAAATCTGAAACAGGCTATTCCGACTGGAACGACTGGTACGCTGCCTATCCTTTTCGAGACCAACGGTGTAACCCAAGCCGTAACCAAATTCAATGGTGAGGCATTAACGGTTGCAGACGTGCCGGGAACTGGAGTGGTTCAGCTCTGGTTTGAGAGAGACACTAACACCCTTCAGCTGATGACGGGTATTGTTTAACAAACAGAATAGATAATAGGAGATTACATTATGTTTCAAGGTTTAAGAACAAATTCTTTATTCTATGTCCTAGATAAGGGCGAAAACCCGAACTTGCAGATTGGTCAGGTTGTTTCGGTCAGCAACCCTCAGACAAAATATCCTACCTTCAATAATGGATTCACGCCTCAGCCTATGGAAACAGTGGTTGATGTGAAGGTGAAGCTGAATGACGAGGAGGTGGATTTCAAGCAGCTACCTGCTAACGGACAGATAGCCAACGACAAGAATCTTGTGGTGAGCGACAACAAGGAAGCCATGAGTGCAGAGGTCGATACGATGCTGAGACAATCCAAGGCGATACTGGAGAGCGTAGATTACCACAAGAAAGTCGTTGATTCTTGTGAGGGAATGCTATTGCAACTCAACCCCCAGATAGCCAAGGAGAGGGAACAGACTGAGAAGATCAGCAAGCTTGAAGGCAAGGTTTCTGGCATGGAGGGCAAGCTCGATAAGATGATGGGATTGCTCCAACAGGCGATAAACAAGTAATCTCCTATCTATTCACTTTAAAAATCTTAGAATTATGATAATGGTTGAGATTACAGAAGACAAGTTTGATGGCTTGTATGAGAACGTGGAGAAGGGCTTGCGCTACTTGGATAAGGCGATGAACTGCCTCGGCGAAATGAAGCGTGAAGGCAGACGTGACCGATACGGCGAGCGCAACCGCATGCCCGATTACAGAGGTCGTGGAGGCAGAAGTGGTATGCGAGAGCATGAAGAGTACGAAGACATGCGCCAACGTGACGACAGAGACCGTGGAGAACGTGATTATCGAAGCTACGGCGACGAGTATTAACTAACTTGGGGTTTGGTAGTGAAACAGATTTCGTTACCAAACCCTTTTTAATATCAGAAAGATTATGGAAAGAAAATACAGACAATCTTTGAACGCCTACGATTATCAGCCAGAGGAAATGAGGGCTTACCTTCGCTACAATGGCTGGCACTTCAATAAGAAGATGTGTGAGTGGGCAGTAAAGCAGATGCGGAAAAACGGTAAGCCTATCCGCATGATGAGCAAGGATGATATAGAAGACATTCTGAAGAAGAACAACATCGTCCTAGATAACAACGTAGGCTATGATGCAGTTTACATCGCTCACATGTGCCTGGCAGATTTCTACGGCTCATCCATCACGGAAGAAAAGCAGATGACCCAGTTCATCAAAGACTACGTAGATGATGAGGATCAGCAGGACGGTTTCATCTTCAACCGCTTCTATGCAGATACATCATTCAATGGTGTGGGCATTCCTTGGGAAGAGATATTGTAGTTTATAGTTGATAGTTTAAAGTTTATAGTTTTGACTGAGCAGGAGATTTACTTGGAAAGGTACGACTGGACAGTACATGTAATGTACGATGTCCACTCAAAGGATGCCATGAAGGTAAGAAGGCATCTTCGGGATTTGGGATGCGCCGGCATTCCTCTCGAAGATGCCTGTAATCTCGTGCTCGAAGGTGAACCCAACAAAGGCATCACCTATTCCAATATAGATACAAGAAAAACAATAGTAGTAATAGGCTGGACCACCTCAAAAGGGGAGTACACAAACAGCCTAACCCACGAAATGCTCCATGTAGTTCAGCACATATCCGAACAGTTCCTTATAAATATGTACACCGAAGAACCCTGCTATCTTCTAGGCTCCCTCTGCCAAGCCGCCACCAGCAAGAAAAGCCCCCTCTAGCCCCCGTTCCTCAGCATTTTATGCTGAGTCCCTCCTTATTTAGTAAAAGTCTAAACTACGCAAAAACCACCATCAACCCGATACAACCTATCAAAAAAATCCCTACCTTTGCACCCAGAAATACAAACGCATAAAACATTGATTCATGAAGAAATTATTATTTATCCTAATGGCAGTTCTGTCATTATGTGCATGCAGCGATAGTGAAGACCCTGCAGAAGTATCAAACAAATTCACTATTGATGGGAAAGACTACCCAATAGAAAAAATAACAGTCGGCAGCTATAATATTGAAGTAAAATCCGGCAAATACACCTTGAATGCAATCACAAACGACAGGGTTCCTCTAGGCAAGAAAAACTACCTTTCAGCATTTCGTTCATTTAATGCAGGTGTATGGGAAGAAAGTGAAGATTATCTTTATGGCTATGGTAAATACATCTTCCTATGCGATCATGAGAATTTATCAGAGTCCTCTTATCTTTTAATTAAAGAAAACGATGAGGACAATAGAATATATATAGAGGCTTTATTTGGTAATGGAACAAAAACTGTAACACTTACATATTTTGGAACAGTCGATATTAGCCATATAGTAAAATAAGGAGTGAGCCTTGCGCCCACTCCTTATTTATATTATTCCAATCTATCCAGTTCGTCCACCGCATCCATCATGATCCTGTCAATATTCTGATTAGCGAAGTTGATGCTCTCGGTATCAGAAGACTTATCTCTGAGCTTCTTCCATCGTTTCATCTGCTTCTCTGCCAGCTCGATGATTCTAACCTTAGCAGCCTCCTTGGAGTTTTGGAAGTGGAAATACTCACCGATATTCGTGATTCTCTTATCCAGCGGAACGTTCTTCGATTTTAGGCGGTCCACGTTTGCCATGGTCTTCTCCATTTCGTCCTTGTAGTTGTACCACTTGCTCTTGGTTCGCTGCAAGCTGCTCTGCTCACTAGGCGTATAAAGAAGAGAGCGAAGGAAAGGAATATCCTTGGTTTCCGTATCTTTACCGTGCTTAATAACACCGATAGCTCGCTCTGTAAAGGTAGCAGCGCCACCACCTATATCACCGATGTAATGATTCAGCATACTAGGGTTCGTCACCATATCCAGGAAACTGTTGCCCAGCATATCCTCATTACCCTTGGCCACATCGTTGGTCTGGGCATTCACCCATTTATTCACAGCCATATATCCGTCAGGCACACCCTTGTAGGCTCTCTGCCAAGCAGGGGAATTTTCATTCCAGTCACCACGTCTTTCAATCGGCGCACCCTTCCAGTCGGTATTCAACTCCCATTCCACGAAAGGAGATAGGGCAGAAGGAGAGATAGCCTTGATGGTTTCATTCAATGGCTCCTTGCCAGCCGAAGAGTTACCGAGATAGTCCATTACCGGCACAAGCTGCGACATACAGCCCACGGCATCCAAGGCAGGATTCTTCTGTCCACTCACGTTAGGCGAGAAGGTCAATCCAGCCGCCAAGTCACCCAAACCATAGAAGGCTCTCAACTCGATGGCAAGCGGAATCGTTACAAACTCGCCACCGCCCTTGTAGATGCAGAGATTGTTTCTTCTCACGTAGTCAGGCAACTCGCCGTATGGGTCCTTCACTCCATTTCTGTCCTTCTCGTCCTCACTCGCAATCAGCACATTGTTACCAAGTGCAGCCAGAGCACCGAGGGCAAAAGGAATGGCAAGCATATTGATAGAAGTACCTACAGGATGATTCTTCAAGTTCTTCACCAGCAGATTGGTACTCTGAATACCGGCATTGAAGAACATAGAACAATGTCTGAGATAGCTAGCCGTAAATCCGTAAGCCCATCTTGCAGCCGCCTTGCCGCCAGTCATTTCTCCGTTCTTGAAACTCTTGATGGCATCACCGCTTCCATGGCGGTTGAAGTTGGTAGATACCTCTTTCGCATCATAGACCGAACGGATGATAGAGCGGTTACTGTCTCGGCTCGCACAGTAGGTAGCGAATCGGGCGATATTCTCAGCCACCTCGTTGATGTTCGCTAAATTTCCGAAGAAGAAGTCACGAAGGGCAGCGCCACCCTTTTCAATCTTGCTTCTTTCGCTCTTCACATCTTTTTTGTACTCCTTGGTCCAGTCCTGCATGTTCTTGATCTGAACCCAACCGGTTTCGCCGCCGTTCTCCATAAACTCCTTGAAATATCGCTGAACCTTGTCGCTCATATCAAGTGTTCCGTTACGATACTTGGCAAACAAGCCCAAGCCAGTAGTTCCGCTCAAATCCTTGAAGCTTATATTTGAAGCACCCTTATACAACCCCAACTGAGCATAATACTTCGCCCAGAGCGCACCATATCTTGCACCTTCCTTAGAAGTAACGTTGCTCGATGCAAACTCCGCATCACGCATGATGTTTCGCATCACGAACTCGGGGTTATAAGATGTACACAACTGTGCCATCATTCTAGAAATAGAACTCAATGGTTTCATGATTCCCTTGGCACCCGAGTTCTCCAGCAATCCATTCAACGCCTGCGCCGCTCTGGGATTTCCGTTGATAATAAAAGAATGGGTCCTTCCGGCAATCTTCACGTCCACGATGTGCTGCGATTTGTTCTCTGCTCTCTGGAACTTATAGCCAATACTGCCTCGTCTGTAAACCTTCGATGCCAAACCTTGTGCTGACTTCGCCTTCATGTCTGTATTGAAGTCTGCAACTATCTGGTTGATTTCGTCAGCAGTCGCATCCTCTGGAATATCAGGATAACGCTCATATACAATGCCAGTCCTAGGGTCCTTCTCATACCATACGCTTGTTTCGGTAATCAGATTGTTGCCCGAATTATTTCGCGCGAATCTTGCGAAAGCCTGACGGATAGCATTCATACCACCGTTCTTGATGGCTCTGTTACCCATCGCACCAATCTGCGCCAGCACGTTTGTTTCGCTCAGATACTTGTGTCCTCTCGCTCTCATGATCGTGCTTCCGATGTAACTCTTCGGGTCTCCTTGCTCAGTAATGTAGCCATAAGTATCTTCTGCAGTAGCCTCATCATACTTTCTCAAAGGCACATACCAGTTGAACATATTCGATACATGACCATGCAATTCCTTGCTGATGATACCATTCTTGTAGTCGCTATCAATGGAATACTGGGTGGCAGCCTTCACCTTATCCCAATAGTCCTTCACAGCTCCCTTCTTGATGCTCTCCATCTTCGCTTCCGAATCCATCACACTCTGAATAGCCTCTGCATCATTGTAAGGGTCAGAAGATTTCGCCACTTCCTGAATAGCGTGAATACCCGAATAGTCATGCTCGCCAGCTTCAAAGTCAGCATCAAAATAATTTCTGATATTCTCATCCATCTGTCTGTAGTACTCCTTCAGGTCGATGTTGCCAGCCTTCAACTCATTGTCCAGATACTCCTTTTCGTTGTACCAGCTATTCTCCAACAAGTCAGCATCCTGCTTCTTCTGCTCGTCCATTCTCATCTTTTTGAGGAAGTCACGGACAAAGAACACTCTGTTTCGCTCCAAACCATGCTTGGTAATCATGTAGAGATTGAAGTTTCTAATCTTCTCATCGTCCTTCTTGCCGTCGAAAGCATCCAGTACGCCGGCCATGGCCTTATCAAGAGGCTTCATCACGTTGCGCTCAAACATCTGAGCCGCATCACTCATCGCACCCTGCATGGTGTTCTGCAGTATATAAGGATTCTCCGAAGAGGCAATATCCTCAATCTTCTTGTCTGGCACAATCGCATTCATCAACTTCTTCAACGATAGCATATTGTCCATATAGCTCTCGGTGAACATATAGCCATGCTCATCAAGCGAACGGTGGTATCTGTCAAGTGCCGTGCCGGCAGATGGGGTAGTGCGGAAGTGAATCTGTCCGTCTGTAGCCTCATCCCACTCACTCTTGGTCAGACTATCCATGCTGCGAACCTTTCCGTCATTTCCGTAGAACATACCATCATGTGCCACAACAGCAGGCATACGCTCATGGTCGAGACGGTATTTCACCGCCTCGGCTCTCAGTTTCCAATAAGGATCATTTGGATTCTTCTGCAAGTTCTTGCTCAACCAGAACAGATACTTCACATCTTTAGTATTAGGAGCAATACGATAACCGATTTCATGAAGGAAATCAGATACCTTATTTTTGATACCATTCCAGAAGCCAGCTTCACCCTTTCCATCCTCGGCGAGTCGGGCGATACCTTCCTCAATGGCATCATAGATATTCAGAGGATTGAACTTTCTCTCCTCATCCACCAGCTTCTTCAAAGCCGCATTCTCAGGCTTATCCAAGTCGTACCATACATCACGAAGGAACTTGTCGAATCGTTCATCACCAAACAATTCTCTCATTCCCTTGTGTCCAACCACCTCATGCCAGATAGTCTTCTCGGCAGTATATCTATCGTGGATATTAGGCATATAAAGATGCACCTCGCCAGTCTTCTCGTCATACCAGCCAGTAATCTTTCTACCTTCCTCAACAGCAGCCTTAGCCGCCTTGTTGGTTATTTCATCAACCGATGAAACCATGCTAACCTTTGCGCCAGTCTTCTGAGCCACCTTCTCCACATGGTTTTCAACTGATGAAGTAGTGTAGTTGCCATCGCCATGGTCCGTGCGGAACTTGGTGCCATTATCTGAATTTGAAGATTTTCCTATATTCTCCATGAAGTTTGCGACAACATCATTTATGTTCGAATATGGAATTTTATTTTCGTCATATTTTATATATTTTCCAAGCTGGCTTTCGTTCATTCCTATATCGAAATTAGCCCTTGTCATAACCTGACCATCAGGATAATATGTTTGGTTTATGTAATCACCATCATATCCATTCGCTTGAATCTTATAACCGCCTTCATAGTCTATGCGAGTCATTTTCACACCAGCATCAGTAACACCCAGCACTCTTCTACCAAGCTCTTTGCCTAATTGGGCATCAACGTGAGGCTGTCCGAACAAATCATTTGATGTTGGATATTTGCCGGGATGTTCCCTCATCCATTCACGGAGACCAACAGGCTTTACATCAAGTAGAGGCTTCTTCTCCAATCCTCGATTGTTTGTTCCCGTAGCAACAACAGATGTTACATTAGGCGCATCGGATATATTCTCAGAAGTCTTGCGCTCCTCCTGTACCTTCACGCCCATCTTAGACAGGCGGTCCAGTACTGGCTTCAACTGCTCTGGTTTAAACTCAGCAAGCATATTGTTGCCTCTTGTTTCGAAGTTATTGCCATTAACCAGTTTCAGCAAATCTTCATCCATAAAGTACTTGCCGCCTTTCGCCTTGCTCTTCGGTACACGAAGCTCGTAGAAGTTGCCACGATTGTTGTCTATGCGCTTCACCTTTACTTCACCATCCGATGAAGTAACCTCGTCAATACCACCATGCCAAGATGAAAGTTCAAATTTCTCAGTTACACTATTGATAGGCGCATCTGTAGTCAAGCCCTTAGGGTCGAATCTGTCCGGCATCAAGATACCAGTCTTCACCTCGCCAGTATCAGTTGTATATTTCACCAGTTGACCGCCAAAGCCCTGATCCTTGCTGTCAACCAAAGCCTGCATCAGATTACCAGTTACAATATAGCCATTCTTGCGGCTCTCATTGCTAGTCAGTCTATCCCAGTTATCAAAGTTTTGGTTCAATACTCTGAGATGGCTGTCTCCCATACCGGCAGCCTGCTTGGTCATGCGGTCAATAGAACCGATAATATCCACCTTGTTTTCACCAGAACCCACCTTGCCGTCAATAGGGAAAGTAATCTTTCTTCTGCCATCCAAGGTAGCGAAGGAAACAGAAGAGGCGTTAGGCGAGTAGTTATCAGTAATCTTGATGTCAATAAGTCTACCATAACTGTTGCCGAATCCGCTCAACTCGTTTGGATTGTTCATATCCGTAGGCAGAGCGAAAGTTTGGTTTGTATCGAAGGTATCAAGCACACGCTCAAACATTTCAGCCTTGGCTTTCAGGTTCTTTACCACATCGTTCAGCTTATCTTTCTCATGCTTGTAGATGTTGTCATACTGATAGCCAGCCATCTTCTCTATCTGCTCATCGCTCATGCCCGAATCCTTCTGACCTTTCTTAGCGTCCTTGATATATTTCTCCTTCGCCTTGGTTGCAGCCTTCACGGCACGCTCCTCATACTTCTGAGTCTCGTCCGCAATCTTCTGGTCGAAGTACTCCTTCACGGCAGCCTTCTTATCGGTCTTGTATTCATCCCAAGTCTTGCCGCCAGTCAAACCATCCTGCGAAGCCTTCACCTCAGAAGCCTTCATTGGTTTCTTCAAGATGACCATGTTCACCTTTTCTATATAGGTATTGTCGGCAAAGGCATTATCGCCGCCCGGCTCTGCGCCCTGCTTCCAAACTTCCTTGTGGAGAGTCTTAGCCTTCAGAGGCAGCTCGGTAATCTCAAGGTCGTTCTCACCCATTTCATTGAGTCGCTGAATCTCGTTGGCGTAAAGTTCGCCAATCTCCTGCAACATCTTCTCCTGCTCTGAAACTCTTAACAGAGCCATACGCCCAAGAAGTTTGCTAGCATCGGAACCAGCTTCGCCATCACCAACACCGCCACCGCTTGCGACAAGAGCCTGTGGGTCGATTCTAGACAAATCATCGCCATGACTCTTTTCCCATCCGAATGGGTCTGCCATGCGTGAATAAAGGTCAAGATGCTCTGCCATATACTCACGAACCACCTTATCACCATATTTATTGGTAATATCGGCAACTTCCATTTCGTTGAACTTACTCTTCTGAGAAGAAGTTGTGTTGGCATCAAGAGATTTCAACTTAGCCTTAAACATCATCAGTAATCGCTGCTCGGCAGGGATAAGTGAAACAACATACTCGTATGCGCCTCTAGCTACCTGACCGGTTCGGTCGATACGTCCACGCATCTGTACCTCATCGTTTACGTCAAGCTGCTGCTGCGCCACGATCATCACACGCTTCTTCTGGTCCTTATACTTGCTCGAAGCATGAAGGGAAATACCGGTTGCTGCACTCTTGTTGAGAATAAGCGCATCAATCTTGCCATCATTAAAGTCGCGCGCGAGTTTCTTCTTGTCTGTATCAGCACGCTTCACCTTGGTAACAGTTCCGTTGTCGTTATAAACGAACTCGGTCTGTCTACCGGTCAGCTCGCCAACCTTATAGCCAGCCTTCTGCAGTTCGTTCTTGATAACATCAATAGGGGAGAGTGAAAGACCGGTACTTGTCTGCTCAATCTTCTTTTCCAGTTCGTGATAAGCCTCAACTGCCTCATTGCCCAAGTCTTCAAGCTTGATGTAGCCGCTTTCACTATTATCCTTTGCGTCCTTCTGAGTATAGCGAAGTGTACCCTCCAGACCCTTCTTCAAAGATGTGCCCAAGTCTGGTGCGTCCATTTCCTCGCCAAGTGCAAGGTTGCCAGTCTGAGATTCGTTGGTATTGTTCAACGCAATCACAGGCTTCATGCCCTGCTTCAAATAGTCGATGGCACGTTCTGCAGCAGACTTCGCTTTCAAGGAGAGAAGAACCTGCTGAACGGTATTGAATGCCTTGCTGGCAAATGGCTGATTCTTGATACCCAGGGCAGCCGTTCCCTTCTTGATTCCCATAGTAGACTGAATGGCAGCCAACTCGTCATTACGCTCATCCACGTAACTTGAAACATATTTCTTTTGGAAATTGATAATATCATTAAACAAACCGATGATACTATCATACTGTTCTCGCTGCTCCTGCACTCGCTCAGGATCATCAATCGCCTTCCAGTCGATGGTTACGCCAGTCATATCTCGCTCACGGCGAATCATCTGACCGCATTGCGTCAAGGTCTGGCTCATAATCTCCTGCAAGGTTGCACCACCACGCTTTACCGCATCAATCAAATCGGATGATTTCATACCGCCTTCATTCATGGCAGTACGCAAAGCGTAGATAGGCATGTTGTCTGGTCTCTTGGCAAAGGTTGCAGAGAAGAAGGTAACGTTCTTTGCCTTCTGAATAATGTGTTGGAAATAATTGCCCTGTCCGCTATTGCCACCAGCCGTGTGGCTTTCATCAAGGATAAGATAGGCGTTACCCATCAGTTTTTCAATAGCATCACGTCTTTTCTGTCCGCTCAGAGCAGCAGCGCCGAATGTCTTACCCTTCGCAAGTTTCTTCTCTTTTCGTGCACCATTCTCGTCAAACTCATACACACCATTGCTTACTTGACTGTAAGTAGTCAACACATAGTCGTATTCGTCTGGCAGTTTTCCGTTCTTTTCGATGTAGTCGAGCACTCGCTTCACCTCGCTCTTCGATGGCAAAGCAAATACTACTTTTCCGTCTGAGTCGGTAATGGCAGCTTCCTTGGCACTACCGAATACAAATGGTCTTAGGTCTGGGCTACCAATATCCACCAAGTCACGGTAAACATCGCTCAGCAATCCTGCTGTCTTGGTGAAATATACCGGAACCTGACCCTGCTTCTTGGCGTATCTGATAAGCGAAGCAGCCTGTCTTCCCTTACCGATACCGGTCATATCGCCGATAATGAAGGCGTTGCCCTTCTTTGCCTGCTGCAAGGCAAGGGCTACAGAGTCAACCTGCTCTGCTGCAAGATGAGAATACAAATCATCCTTATCATTATATCCCAGTTCATCAACAAGGAACTGGTCTGCATCGCCCAACTTTTCAAGATTCTTGTTTACCGCCTCCTGCTGATCGGCAGGCATCACGGCTTTCAGAGTGAATGGATTTCCACTCTTAGGGGTATAGGTAACTTTCTCGGTGCTTAGTCCACGTACGGATTTGTCCACCCGCTGTAATTGTCCCCGTGGTCCGCTTCCGCTCCCGGTGCTGGCAGGTTCATCAGTACTTGACTGAGCGTCATTCCGTCCAGCTCCTCCTGATCCATTTCCTCGCTGCTCATTGGTTCCAGTGGTTGGTTCTTTGCTTGGAGAAGGCTCTGTCCCTGTTCCGTCTGTTCTACTATCTCCATTAGGAAGTCTTCCATCTTCTCTTGGCTCGGTTCCTCGTTGATTTTCCAAGTCATCATGGGTTCCTGATACGGAAGTGGAGTCAAATAGGTCAGACTCTCGCTCACCATCTGGTTTGCTTCCTCCTCGTTCTCCTGCTCGTACTCTCTCTTTAGGAGTACCAGCAGAGCCTTGTTTATCAAGTTCTGGTTGAGCACTTCTTGTTTCTCCTCCGATGGAAGAATCCATCCGTTCACCTCGTAGTATATCATCTTCAATTCGTTTATAAAGTTCGTCATAATCTTTCACGGTCTCTGCTCTAGCCTTATCCTTTACTGGTGGAAAGGCATTCTCGTTCAAGCGTCTTCCGTTTATTAATATAATACGTGTAGGATAGCTGGTTCCCTGCTTTGCATAGAGACCACCATCCACATTAATCACGTCCTCCACATTATAGTGGCTATAGAGATAACCAAGGAAAGCCTTATCCTTCGGATTCAGACTTCCGTTCTTGGCGTATTCTGTCTTGCCGCCGATGATAATGGCAGCACGGCCATCGTCCTTCATGCTCTCCAAGGCATTGATAGCCATCTGTCCTTCCAAGGAAGAAATCTTGTAGCCGTCATACTCCTTAGGGGTAGCACTACCGAATGGTGGGTTTGTTACCACCACGTCAACGTCCTTGTCTGCAAAAGACTGAGTTCCGTCCTGACTGGTCACGTTCTTGAAACCCTGTCTTCTCAGGTTCGCCAATCGCTGTGCATCAATATCGTTCACATGCACCTTATCCATAGGCAAGCCGATAGTAAGCATACCGTTGCCGGCACTAGGCTCCAGAGCACTCTCTATCACCTTACCGTTGCCCTTCACATACATATCCGCAAGGAAAGCATAAGGGGCTGGGGTAGAGTACTGTTGCTTCATCACTCGCTCAGAATCACGCTGGTTGAGGCTTGGCTGATTCTCATAGAGATTCTTGATGCGCATGAACTTTCCAGCGTTGTCGGTAGCTTCCGAAGAAGCGATAGTTCTTGCATACTGAACGATAGCCGTCTCGGCAAGTTCCTGTAAGTCAGTGTCCTTAATATCCTTCAAGCCATGCTTCTCAGCGAGCTTTCTCAGCTCCACGATACTCTTGAACTTTTGTCCGAAAGCAAGTTTAGCTTTCACGGCACTAATAAAATTATTCTCATTCTGCTTCCGCTCTTCTGCTGTCTTGGAGTCACCCACCAGATTCTCCTGATGCTTAGGCGAAGTCTTCTCGTAGTAGTCAGCCCAATCCTTCAAACTCATGCGCTGCTCGCCATCGCGATAGCGGATATTCATCATCTGCTCATAGATGGCATCCACGTCTTCCTTCTTAAAGAGCTTGGCAGCAGGAGCAAACTCCTTGCGCATTTCCTTCACCACGTCTTCAAGATTGTGCATACCTCTCTTGATTCTCAGATAAGCATTTTCGGCCATGGCGCTCACCAGCTTAGGCAATACCTCAAGCTGTCTGGAGTTGAGACCAATGAAAGAAGCAGGCATTTCGTCCTTGCCGGCATTCTTGAGCATATCCCAAAGGTCATTAACCTTCTTGTTGGAAGCTGCTACTGCTGCATCGTCAGCCTTCTGCTGAGGTTTCTTTTCTGTTTCTACCTTAGCCTTCTTCTCCTTTTCAAAAGCTTCCGCTGCATTCTTAATTCCTTCAATAGGGTCAGCCGATGGTTCTGCTTTACGAGCCTCAGCATTAGGCTCAGCCTTCTGTCCTCTGCTCTTGGCAAATATACTTTCGTAGATAGCACGATGCAAATCATCCGTCACCTCACCGTTCAGATAATCAAGAGCCATATCCTTGGACAAATCATCCACGTCTGTCTTCATGATCTCATCCTCAGTCAGAGGATGCTCCTTCTTGAACTCTGCTGCAGCCGCCGCAATCGGGTCAAAAGTAGGCTCTGGGTTCTCTTCCTTTGGAAGGAGTGGGAGAGAATCTTCTGCTTGCTTGCTGTCAATATACTCAGTAACCTCATTCAAGTCCCCAAACTTCTTGCCATCATACTCATAGTAAGAACCGGTGTATTCGCCCTTTTCGTTTGGCTCATCCACCTTCATCACTTCCTTGTCTCCATCAATCACAATCTTTTGCTTCATGATAGGACCATTCTTTGATGGAGTCTCGGTTTCCTCGTCAGTAACCTTAATACGACTTTCAAGTTCTTTGTTTACTAAGTCGTCTGGTTCTTCTACTCTTGGTCGTTCTGGTTCTGTTCCTGCTTCTGCTGGTTCATTTCCTCCTGATGCTTCCTGTTGAGGTTCTTCAACGCCTGAAACATCATGGCTTCCTTCAATTTCTGAATGTCCTGTTCCATAATCTTGCCATTTTTTAAAGTTCAAATACTCATTAATTAACTCTTCCTTGGTAGGAGCTGCCTCAAACATATTGCCCTCGCCAGTATTTCTAGCCTTAGCGATGCGGTTGTATTCGTCAAGCAAATCTCTGAAATCAGAAACCTTGCCCTCCAAGGCCAAAGCCATCATCTGAGAGATAGAAGGGTAACGCTTAGCCGCATCCTCACCGAACATGTCTGGTGTTCTCAGCAACGTATCAACCTTATTGCCGCCCTGTCTTGCCTCATAGAGCAACTGAATAGCTTGATCAATCTCATCACGAAGAGAGAACTCGCCCAGCTTCATGTTGTCCATTACCGAGCGGATAGCGTTGATAGCCTTATTCTTCACCGTAGAGTCGATGCCCAGCATTCTGATAGTCTCTGGCTTGAAGATAGAACCCAAAAGAAGGTTCTTCACATACTCCCTGCCTTGTGCAGAAAGTCGCTCAGGGCTATCCATCATCTGTGCCACCTCGTTCTGTCCGATGATGCCTTTATCTACTAACGTCTTCACCAAGTCATTTATTGCCTTGGAATTGTTAAAGAAAGCATCAAGAGAGCCATTTCCTTCAATCTCGGCAACAATCGCGCCTACCTCGTCAGAAGTCAAGGTCTTAGCCTTGGCAACCGCCTGCTCCGTATTACTCTGAGTCTTCTTCTCATTACGGTTGAACTTAGCGAAGGTAGCTGCATCGTATGGCAATCTTTCATCCGTCACCATTACCAGACGAGGATGCTCGATTCCGCTCTGCTCAATCTGCTCTCTGGTAAAGCCGAAGTTCTCGGCATTCTCTAGAAGGTCGTTGATGTATTCGCCGTCCGTGCCTTCCTTTGCCGCCTTCTGTCCAGCCATCGTTCTACCGTTACCATCATAAACGATACCCTCGTCAGATACAACTGGCACATTCTCGATAGCCATACCGTTATACTTTCGGGCAATCTGGTCCGTATTCTGCTGAGCCGCCTTGTCGTGCTCATAGTCACGGTCATTCACGGTTCTGCCCTCAGCATCGGTAGGGAATCCCTCAGATTTCTTGTAGCCATTGTTCACATCGTGAGAAGGAGTAAGACTTTCAGCCGGAACAATCTCATAGTGTCCCTTAATCTTTGTCTCTCCGTCAGGCAGCATTCTTGTGCGCTTGTTGCCTACAAGTCTAGGTGCATTCACAAACTTCTGTGCAGCCACGCTGCCAGCTTCATGTGCGCCCTCAGTCTGTTCTGTATTACCCACGGTCTCCGCAACCTTCTTGGCTGTCATAGTCTTCTTGATATTCTGAGCGTGGTCCAACTGTTTCTTGGCAGCTTCAATGGTCTGGTTCTTCAAAGCCTCCTGCTCCATGATGTCGTTAGGCTCGGCGGTATAGTCCACCTTCATCTTCTCGGCATCCTTCAAAGCATTCTCAGCTTTCTTAATCTGTCCGTCAACCACCTTTTCGGCATTCTCACCGAAATCCTCAGTAAGAATCTCCGCACTCTGCTCAGGAGTCATACTAGCATGATCAGGCGTAGGTCTTCCCTTGCTGTCAGTAGTCATAGGAACCTCTGTGCCATCTACAAACTTTCTGCTAGGCTGAGGCTGCTCTTGTGGTGCTAAGTCCTCATTTGTGGTATTATCTTCGCCCGAAGTGGTATTATCTTCGCCCGAAGTGGTATTATTTTCGCCCGAAGTGGTATTATCTTCGCCCGAAGTGGTATTATTTTCCGATTTTGTGGTATTATCCTGTGGTGCATTCTGCTCCTGCTGTGCCTTGGCAGCATCCTGCATTGCCTGCTCCTGTGCTGCCTGATTGTAAGGCTCAGAGTTCTTCATCTGTAATCTCTGACGATATTCTGCAGCAAACTGTTCTAGAGGTTGACTTTGAACCAGAGTAACCTCATCTGCCTTCACATAAACCATTTCCTTTGTATTAGGATCTAGGCAGACAAGCATATCACCGCTGCCTTCCTTGGCTCTACCTGTAGTCTGGTCGAAAGCAACATCACCCGAACCAACAAGAAGTGTTCTTCCGCTGCTGTCTTGAACATACAGAACCTGCTCGCCATTCATCGCCTGACCGTTCAAGGTTCCGTGATAGCTCCAATCAGAAATAAAGCTCTTCACGTTTTCCTCTATAGCATCAGCAGTAGCCTGCTGCATACCCTGCACTCTAGCGTTCGCATTAATATATTGGGCAAGTGGGGTTAACTCTTCTTGGGTCAATCCATTCTGAATGAGTGCATCGTAAATCTGTGCCGGTGTCAAGCCCTGCTGGTGCAATTTCTCAAATGTTTGCTTGAATACATCGTTGCTATCCATCGCTGCATCAAGGGCTTGCTCTGCGTTGCGAAGGTTGCGCAACTCATCAACTACCACGCCGCTATCCGGATTGTCTGTTCCCAGACTATGCTCCTCGGCAACCGTCTTACCTTGGCTGGCAGACTGGTCTGCGTGTGGCTTTCCGCTAGGGAAAAGTCTGTTTTCAAGCTCGCTCTTCACATAATAGAAGATTTTGTTCTCCTGGTCGGTGCGCTTCATCGGGTCTTTGCGCATGATGTTGTCAATATCAACAGTAATGTTCCCCTTGTCGTTGATCATCTTCTTCCATGTGTCAATAAGACCATCAACAACGTCTGCGGATTCTACTTTAAGATCGCCATACGAACCGTAAACGTCCACATACTTCTCCCAGTCAAGATAGAGCGCACTCTTCGGGTTGCGCAAGTCATTAATCAGCTGGGCGTTTATCGGGTCTGTAACATCCTTGCTTGTGTCATAGCCGTTATTACGGAGGAAGCCAAGTGCCAGACTGGTAACATTTCCGTCCTCATCAGTCAGCTGCATATCCTTCATCTTGGAATAGCCAATCAGCGACATCATATCGTCATTATCACGATAAAGCTTCTGCTTGTAAAGGATAGCTCTGCGCTCATCGGCATTCTTATAAGAGGTACGTGTAAGCAGCGTTCCGTTCTTGGTGTATTCCAGAATCTGCTTATTCTTCACGTCGTTCACGCTGCGGTAGCTTTTGCCTCTTGTGGTGTTAAACAAGCCCATGGCCGCATTCACCTTCTCTTTGGTGTTCTGAGAAACGTCTGGGTCGTTCATAAAATCCGTATATGCCGTTTTGTATTTCAGATCTCTTAGAGCAGTCTTCGATGCACGGTCCACCTTCACGAAAGCATCCATCAGATTCTTGCCCGATGCAGAAGAAATCAATTCATTCTTCTCATCTGGAGTCAGACGAATATCCACGGCAATAGGGGAGCCGTTGGCATTCTTGCCAATCACGAAATTACCGCCGCTATTATGAGTAAGATGATGCAGAATGTTGCCCATCTTCACGAAGTTGCTAGGCTCGCCAGCCTTGAATGCGCCAACCATCACAACATCTTCTAACCAAGTACCAAAGGAAATATCCTTGTCGCCAGTCACGTTGTCGGCAACCATCATGGTCCCAGCCTCAACGCCGAGACCGGCAGCCGTAGCACCAAACTTCTGCGCTCCATGAAGCAACCGCTCGCCAGTGCTCTTCTCCATACCTGTAATACCGAACTTGGAAACCCAAGGAGACATGATTGCGCCCGAAACTCCAAACATCGCACCCGTTACCGCACCATGCTCAGCACCTTTCAGACCAGCCTCGCCGATAGCCTGCAGCGAAGTATCATCGCCAGTAGAAGCCTGATTCAAGGCAGCAGTCACACCCGAATATCCTGCAAGGTTCAGCGCACCTGTTGCTGTTCTGGTTCCCAATCCCGACATGATCTTCTGTGCCGTAGTCATGTTCGCCACCTTGAAAGCCATCTGTTGGGCGGTAAGTTTCTGTGCCGCCTTCATCACGCCAGCCTTCACCAGTCCGTTAGTCAGAACTCGGGTTCCTGTATTCACGGCAGCACTTGCGCCGGCACCGATTACGGCAAGCGGACCAGAATCAGCAGCCATGTTTACGGCAGTAGAAGCGAATCTCGTACCGATGCCCGAGCGATAGGTTTCATCCTTGTGGCCGGCAACCTTCTGAATCTCCGCATCACCATCCGCAATAGCAATACCTTCCTGCAATCTCTGCCTTGTATCTCTAGACATCACAGATGGAGTCACCATCATACCGATAATAGAGTTACTGAGGTTCTTGGCAATATAGTCAAGCGCACCATGAGGCATGATTTCCTCCTGATTACGCATCGTCAGAGCTTTCTGAGCATAGTTCATAATCTCTGGAGTAACATATTTGTCCACGTATTCCTCTACACTCATGTTCAGTTTCTCTGCGCTTTCGGCAATATGGCGCTGCATTCCCTTCTGCGAATAAATCTCGCCGATTTTCTTGCTGAGATTGTTCATCAGAACGTTCTGACGGTTCACCTGTTCCTGCGTCTGGGCATCACGGAAAGCCTGTTCCTTTACCGACTGAGGCGCATAGATGCCGCCCATCTTGTCAAGGTTCTGCTGATACTGCTGACGTGTCAACTCCTGCGCCTCGTTTATAGAAGAATCTACAAGTTCGAGAAGATCATTACCCAAAATACCTTTGGTCTGTCCGTCATTTCTTACGAACTTGTTGCCCTCCACCTCATACTGAGCAAGAGTTCTTGCATCATCCTCTCTCTGCTGCTTGGCTCTAGCCTGTTTAGCCTCAGGAGTAGAAAGCTGCTGCATCGTTTCGTTGAAGTTCTTGGCAGTAGGGGTCATTCTGCTTCTGCTGATAGGGGTAGCTCTCTGCTGCTCCTGATGTACAGACTCCTCCTGTGCTCTTTGCATGCGCGCGCGCATATTGCTAGCCTGAGCCTGCTGCATCGGGTTCATCTGGTCGTTGCGCATGTGCATCAACCGCCAGTTCTGCATGTAGTCTGTACCAGAAGCAGGTGCCGTTCTTGGCTGTTGAACCCTCCGCTGCTTGCTCTGATGATACTGAGCCGCCACTTCCTGCGCTCTCTGCTTCATAGTCTGCTTCTTGACAGGCTGAACTGGCATCTGCTGCTGAGGCTTCGGATTTACTGCATGAAGTCCGAGTCGCTGCGCAAACTCCTCATACGAATTACTAGAAACAGCACCGTCTGCATGAAGCGCATCATAGAGCTGCTTTCTGTTCTGATAGCCCTGCTTGCCCGGCGCATACACGAACTGTCTGAAATGTTCTCTAGTTCCAGATACTGCGCCATCTGCTTTCAAGGCGTTATAAAGTTGGTCAAATTTATCTCCAGCCATATATTATATATTAATGTTTATAATCCAAGTTTCTTTGTATTCTTATAGCCATTCTTCGACTTGCCGGCAGGTTTCGGTCTGTTTCTCGCATTCCTAGCCGCATTCTGCGAAGCTGCTGCCTGACTGGTAACAGATGCACCCTTTCTTCTTGTGGTGGTCGTTACCTCTGCGCCAGTCTTCGGATTGATGGTTTTTGTACTGGTAGAAGTAGAAGTCTCGCCCTGCGGAAGCTTGCCGTATTCACGGTAGTACTCCTGTTCCCACATGGTCTTGTTAGGCTGATAGCGCATCTTGCCGTTCTTATCCTCAAACCAGTACTTGGCACCCGAGCCGCTACCGCTCCTGCCTGACCGTCCACCGCCGCCACGCCCCTTATGGGTTGCGTTATACTGCTGAATAGCCAGACGCTGCCTAGCCTGCTCATCCTTCACCTTGTCACGCCCCTTCTTATACTCGAAGTCACGCTTATCCTTATCCTTCTTATACTGGTCAGCAGCCGCATCCTTACCCTTTCGGTACTCAAACTTATCCTTGGCAAGCTGATTACCCTCACCACGAAGCCCCATAAGATACTCCTTATAAAGCTGATCAGCCTGTTCTTTTCGGTTATCTAGGTCGAGATTTGCCTGCTTATAGGCAGCATCCGCATCAAGGGCAGCCTGTTTCTGTCTCTGAGCCTTTCGGTTCTGATAACCCTGTTCCATCATGGACGTAGGGTCGTTGAACACCTGCAGAGGCGCACCCTTCGAAGTATTGATGATGTTTCCCATGTGGCGAAGAGCATCGGCAAAGGCTGCGATATTCTCACGGTTGGTAGTGATTCGGCGGTCATATTCGTCAGGAGTCTCGCCCTCACGCATGCCCGGTCTGCTCTTCGGTATAACCTTGCCGAGCCAACTGAAAAAGCCGCCATCCCTCTGTTTAGGGTCAGCCTCAAACTCTGGAACCTGCTGTTCCTGCGGCATCTGAAATCCGCTCAGAGCAGTAGAAAGCGTATCATAGCGTGGTGTTCCGTCAGCATTCCAACCAGTAGAAGGCTGCGGCATTCCCTCAAAATTGCTCTGAGGCTGGGGAGTATTCTCTGCTGCATCGCCCATGTAAGGAGTCTGTACTGGTCCCAAGGCAGGGTTAGCATTACCATCCCCCTGCGGAACGAACTCTTCCTGCTTAGGCATCTGGGTGAAGTCTGTAATAGGTGCTGCGCCAGTCTGAACAGGCTGAGCCTCAAACTTACCGGTAGCACCGCCCCCATTCCCGAAGAAGTTAACGCCAGCACCGCCATTTACCCCCGCGGCTCCTCCATTGCCTCCATTCATCACCTGATCATAATCGGGATATTTCGCCCTCATCAGGTCATGCACAGCCTCAGGATAGCCGCCGATAGTTACCGGCTTCTTCCTAGGCTGCTGCGTATTCTGATTATTGTTTACTGCCATAGCTTACTTATCTTTTTTTGAACTTCCGACTAGGTTCCATCACTTCCATCTTGGTGGGAATACCATCACCTTCAAAGAGCTGCTTTGATTCGACAGACATAAACTCTATAACGTCATCGAGTACTTTGAAAAGTTCCTCTGCTGCTTCCTCGTTCTCTTTGAGTATCTTAGCGAAATCCTTACCGCATCTAACAATTTTACCAAAATAATCTCCATCTTCATCTCCTTTGTCCACCCCAATCTCCACAGGGCTATCGGTAGGATGAGTATCTCTGCCGGAAGAAAGTTTCTTCTCCTCTTCCTCGCTAATCTCAGGCAGCTGAGGGTTGAATCTGTAGCCTTTCGCCCAAAGGCGACATTTCTCGAAGACATCAGAAGGAACGAGTCCTTTGCTAACTATAATCTTAGACAACTTCTGAATCATCTTTTCAGCAGCAATACCGTATTCACAATACTCCTTGGAAGCATTGCGAACCATCCTAACCAGATTATTTGTTCCTTCCAATTCCTTCTTGGTAGCCGCCAACTCCTTACCCAAGTCGGCAATCACCTCGTCCTTCTCTGCAATCACCTTCTCTTTGTAAGCGAGAGCACTCTCGGCACTCTTCAAAGCCCGAGCATCAATCTCGTCAACAATCTTGTCTGCAAGCTTCTTCTTCAACTTCTCATTCTCCCCAACATATTTCAGACCTAACTCGGCAAGATTCTTCTCACGAATCCTTGTAAGGCGAAGTTCCTCTGCAACGTCAGACAAGACAGCGTCCTTATCTTTCAACTGCTTCTCCAACTTGCACAAGTCTAAAGAAGAATCGGAAAGTTCTTTGGCATATTTCTTTGCCAATTTTGTCTTTTCAACCAGCTTCTTCTTTAATTCATCGATTAAGTCCTCATTCTTAAAACACGTATCAAGGTTTCTGGAATTGGCTTCCCTTGTGTCATGCAACAATGATTCAGTATTTCTAAGATCTTCCTTCAAATCAACATTCTCTGCAACCAACTCGCAACAACCCTTGGTCTTGCGCTTAATCTCCTCGTTCTTGTCATGGATGATGTCATTGAGTCGGGAAATCTCCTTGCCGAGACGCTTAATCTTCTTTGCCTGCTCATCCAACAAGGCATCGTTGAACTGGGAGGCTGCTTCTTTAATGGCAGGATTTACGCCTGAATCTTCCTTGATGCGGTTCTCTGCAGAACCAGGAGCCTTGGTGTTCTCTTCGTACTCCTTCTGCAAGCGAGCCTTGCGCTCATCAAAGCAGCTCATTTCCATACAGACAAAATAACCGGCAGAACAAACAATCTGCATCGCTTCACAAATATCAGGAGACTCGTATTTTAAAAAGTATTCACTTACAGCACTAGGTTTGCCAGGTCCTTCAAGACTGAAACCTTCTTCCTCCAACATCTTCTTTGCTTCTTCTAATGTCATAATCTATCCAATTAAAATAATGATTAAAAAACCAGCAAATGCGCCTAACGCATCTGCTACAATATCCTTGTGGTCAAACAAACCGTATGTGTTATAGTCGTATGCCTCCTTCAATATGCCGGCAATAACCGCAATCAAACAGGCTGATACCGCCGAAGCTGCAATGCACAGACCGAGCATGTTCATATTCAAAAGAGCAACAACCATCGTGATCAGGCAGCAAGTCTCAAAGTGCAATACTTTGTCCTCGCCACCAATTCGCTTTATAAAACTCTGAAATCTATTCATACTATTTTGTTTTAATATTAATCTTTCTTGAACATTTCTTTTGAGAATTGTACTAATTCCTCGAATGTAAATGGAGTGTTATCAACTTCATCGTCATGAGCCATATTCCATGTTCCCTTCTTTAGTTTCGGGAGGTTCTTTATAAAAGGCTTTCTGTTTGTATAAGCACCAGCTAAACCTTTTGGACTATGATGCCTTTCGTAATCTTTTCTACCGCACAGAATAATCTTTGTTCTATTCATAATCTTAATATTTAACTTCATTAACACTTCCCGAAAATTTAGGGGTGGGGAAAATCGGAAAACCGAAATCCAGAAAAAGGGGATGGGGGGAGGCAGAATTTCTTTATTTGTATTATTCTACTATAATTTGCAACGGTGGTCGAAGGGGGTGGGGGTCTTGGGGTCGCCTGTTGTGCCTCGTCCACCTTGCCTGTCGCTCGTCCGCTCCACCTCCTAGCTGCTACCCAAGTCCCGACAAGCCAACTGCCTTCTTCAAGCGGTATTGGTTCTTCTCCTCGGGAGACATCATGCTTTCAGCCAAGTAGTCGCTTGCAGCAGAATGAGCGGTTTGGTCTTGTTGTGCTACAATTGTGTTATCAATTGGTTTTCCATTTGAGCCTAAAGTGTTGGCTTTCACCCCTTTAGCGCCTTCGAGTTCTGAACCCACTTGGTTCACACCGAAATTGAACATCGCATTGGACGCATTTTGAGCCGCATCGCTAGTGGCTTGCGCCTTCTGCTGCTCGATTTGCTGACGTTCTCTAGACAACTGCTGAGTGTTCTGAAGGTGAGCATCCTCCACATGCTGCTTGCGAGCCGTGTCTTGCGCCGCTACGTTGGCTATCGTGTCGCCCATAGCCTTGTTAGCTGCCTCCTTCGCCATCGCCACGCTTGCAGCAGTTCCACCGCCAACGGCAGCAGCGCCATCAGCCTTGCGGACGTATTCGTCCTGTACCTCCTTCGCCCTTCTAATAAGGTTCTGCCCTGCTTTCGTGTCGAGGTAGTCCGTGTTGTAGTTTTTATCGTACCAAGCCTTCTCAGCGTTCGTTCTGTACGTGTTCTCCGCTTGTGCCCTTCTAGCCGCCTTCTTCGCCTTGTTAGCACCGAAGAGAGAAGAGCCAACGCCAAGTGCCAAGGATGCAGCACCTAAGACCCATTCTTTCTTGTCCGTGAGTACAGGGCAAGAGGTCAAATGCTTTGGGATTTTTGATAATATTTCCGTCATAATTGCAATTATTTGATGTTTCGAGGGCAAATATATAATATTTGAAGTTCGGTTTTGCCGTGTTCCAACCTCGTTCAAAATCGCCCAAAATCCCACCAATTTCTTTCTCGGGGCGCAATTCACCCCTTTTCCTTCTCCCTCTTCGCCCTCTAGAAGACCCATTTTGTAAACATACGTGATTATTGTAAAGAAAAGACAAGTGATTAATTATAAGCAAGTTAGTTTCAGTCATTCCCAAGGGAGAATAAAAGCATGTTGTAAAAAAAGTTCTTATTTCACAAAGGAAGTTTCTTTGCAAACAAAAAAGTGGTTTTGCATTAATAGGTACGCACGCACGCAAGGAGTTCGTTAGCAAACTTTAACTAGGCGTATTCTACCTTCTTGAATGGTTTTCACCCACAATCAACGCTAAAGTCGCTCATTTCTGCCGATTTTTGCGATTTTCGGGCAGTTGGTCGGGATTTCTCCCAAATTCGCAAGTTTTGAGCCGTTTAAGAGCCATTTGCAAGCAGATTAGAGCCGATTTTGTGTGTTTTTCGTGGATTTCATGGTTTTGTGCAAGATAATGCGCTCATCTAGGATTAAGGCTTTTAGAAGATGATTTAGGCGGTTTTTATTTTTCTAGTTGGAGAAATATTTTTCCCTAGTTAGGAAAATTGTTTTCTCTCCCTTTACTCTCTCTGTTGGGTGTGTGTTCCTCTTGTAGGTGAGGGTGAAGAATCCTCGGGGGAGATAAGGGGGCAGCGCCCCCACGGGCGCAAGCGCCCTCCCCATGCCCTGTGGGGCTGACGCCCTAGAAGTCTTCTTGCACGTAGTTGTATGGTCCATACATGATGCGTGCGAAATATCTATACCCATTGTATGGTTCATCAAACTTTACTACATCAACAACAAAGCCGTTGCCGAACCCACCTAGAGGAGAGCAACCACTCTTGTAGTACTTGAATCCGTTATCATCTATATCTTCACTCCACGCAGTATATTTACTTCTTGCTTTATCCCAAATCGCATCCCTTTTATTTTTTGCTTCTTCTGCTGTTTTACAATCATATCCCATTACGCATTGGTTCATATAGCTGAAAGCACCATCACGCTGAAAATCAAAGGATATGTATGTAAAATTCATACCGCCATACGATTTATAGTGATAAACTATTGTGTTTTCGTTTGTTTCTATATAATCAGGTTCGCCATATTTTCTTTTAAGAATCTCTTTGGCGGTTTCGTATGAGCTACCAAAACGAACTCCACAAACTTCCGTGCACATCTGTTTTGATGCCCATTCTTGGTAATGCTTTCCTCCTACTTTCCAATCATCACTATCATCTTGGGCATATCCACCCAGTACAGACAAGCACAATAACCCTAATATAAATAACTTCTTCATCTTGCTATAATCTTTAATTCATCAACTTGCTTGAAGAACTCCTCCAACGTATCGGCAGTATAGTGGATGCCCTTGTAGCGGATATAGCTAGCAAAGTCACCCTTCTTGCCTTCTTCGTCCTCAAAGAACTCGGAAATATCACACCCTATTACGTCAGCAACCTTGCGCATGGTTTTATACGTGGTGTTGCCCGATATGTTTGCGTACAGGGTTTCTCTAGTGATGCCCATTTCTTTCGCAACAGCCACCATGCTAAACCCCTTCTCCTTTATCTTGCCTTTAATATCCATATTCTGTATTATTATAATTTGACTGCAAAGATACACTATTTTTTTGTAACTTCCAAATCTTGACGCATAAATCATACTATAATACCACAAAATACGTAAAAGTGTAATATTCCGTTAAGAAACTAAGACTTTTATTTAATAAGTATTAAAATAGTACACTTTTTGCCCAAAATATTTGGAAGTGTGAGATTAAAGTGATACATTTGCACCCGAAATCAAGTTAGTTTGATTTCAGAGGAACGATGGCACGTTTAGAACTTCACGTTTAACTACCTCTATAAAAGTACAGATTAGTCGGGAAAGTCAGAGAGATAGAACTCTTCAAACATCAACGGAAAATGCGACCGAGTTAGTTGCCCTCTCAAAGCAACAAGACAAAGAAGTCTCAAACACTCATCACGCAAGATGTAAAAACGCTAGTCGTGTTAGACTAGAGAAACATCGAAACACGTCAACCCACGGACGTTAAACGAAGGGAGTTAGGCTGCATGAGACTTGCAGACGTTGGGAGCAAACGTACACCTGCACTTTGTATGTATAACATTTTAACAACAACAATTATGGCAAAGTTAGCAGATTATTACATTTGTGACCTTCGATATACCGAAGAAGGTTACGTAATTTTAGACGAAGATGAGGTTCAACCTCAAGGATATGAAGACAATGATGAGTACATCAAAGAGTTTTGGGGAGAATATCCGTTTATCGGGAAGTTTCCTGTAATGTACAGAGGTAAACTTGTTGATATGCTTGTGTTCAAAGATTACGAACAATACTTTGGAGTGTTCAAAGATGAAGGCAAGTGCATGAAGGACTACATAGTAGTGAAAGACTACGTATGCGAACCCGACAGGAAACCCGAAGTTGTTGCACAATTCGACACAAGAGAAAAGGCAGAAGAATACTCCTTACAACATGAAGGTTTATATTGGGTATATGAAATGAGCAAGGAATGGTAAGTAACAATGTGGGGAGATAAGGGGGCAGCGCCCCCACGGGGCGTACGCCCCTCCCCACGCCTAACGGACAAAAGACTATGGCAGAGTATATCGTAAATTTTCGCAAAATCGAAAGATTTGTAGACAGAGTGGTAATGACCCCAATATACACAAAGCACATGAGCGATAAGGAAACTGAGTTACTGAAAAGAAACCTTATCAAGGTAGGCTACAAGTATATTGGACGCAGCAAGGATATGTATGATAACTATTACACAACTTACGAGCGCAAGAGTATTGAGCAATCAACAGATAGTCGTGAGGTTATCTTTAGAGTTACAATAACAACATTAATTAAAATAAACGAATATGGAGAAGACAATAACACTTACGAGCGATGAGATTTCAAGCATCACTCTCGCTATATACGATAAGGTAATGAACCTTTCACAAGCAGTTCTTATTTGTGGTGCGGAACTCACACCGAATGCACAACAGAGAATTGAGAACTTAAAGGCAATCGCCCTTAAATTAAATGGTATAGAGTCTTAAAGATAGGAGATAAGAATATGAGAAAGAACAAAACTTACGAGCAGCAGAAGAAGTATTACGACGAGTATAACGAGTATGAGAGTTTAGGAGCCATTTTTCTGTATTGGCTCGAATGCGGTAACGAGACCGCAGCAGCCATGCAAGAGACCTACAGGGAAGGCACAAAGGAATGTAAGGAATACATTATGGAAGACCTCTTCCACCTTTGCGACAAGAAACAATTCTATCAGTTTGTTAGAATCTTCAACTTTGGCAAGAAGTAACATGGAGCGGTCAGCGAATAGAGGAGCACATCACGTTCAAGCCGTGAGACCGCACAAGTTTAATCAATTAATAAAGAAACAGAAATGGAAAAGAATATTTGTTTATCTTGCAGATTTGCATTCAGAAATGGCAAATGCAATCGACTTGTAGTATCTAGTATGGGTATGAATGACCGCCTTGGCAGTTACTATAAGAAAGACAATAAATGCCCTTATCATGAGGAAGGAAACGATTGCAGAAACAGAGATTATGAGCCTATTAATTTTTATAATTCATAACAATTAAAAGAAAGGAAATTGATATGAAAGTACATCACGTAGCACATTACGAGTATGGCAGCAGACCGCACTCGGAAATGAGAGAAAAGGAGTTTCCTACACGTTGGGAGGCCGAGAAGTTTTGTGAGGAATGGAGAAAAGAACATTGGTATTTTGGCGGTGCAGCATGGGCAGAAAGCATAACAGAGCCGAGACCTATAACCGCTAACGATGTTCTCGCAGCCGCAGTAATCAAAAAGATTTTAAGATATTAAGGAGGATTAAGTTATGGACATCACAATTTATGTATTAATCTTCTTAGTTGGCAGTCTTACAGGCTACAAACTGAGAGCAGCAAAAGACATGGAGGACGAGTAACATGAAGAAGAGAATTAAGATAGTTTTGGTAGCGGCAACGATAGTTGCCCTACCTCTTATGGGAGCCGGAATGCAGCAGAGCAAGAGCGAGGAGAAATCTTTGCTTGTAGACTTCATCGAGTATTGCAAGACATGTGAGAACCTTAGGCAAGTTGATCCTAACAAGGACTACACCCAAGCAACACTCCATGAGCTGAAGAATGCAGCACGTTTCTATGAGGAACAGGAGAACTTTGCCGACTGCACAGATTATCAGCAGCAAGCAAAGATAGACGAGATTATCGGCAGAACTTATGCCGCTAGAATGATTAACAATAACAAGTAACAAATTTAAATTATAGGAGATAAAATTATGAATACAAACAATGCAATTTATATTTTTGGTCACATGGTAGGTGTTGAGGTAGAGAATATCCAAGACGTAGTGAAGGCACAGGAAATTGGATTTTACCTTTCAGACGAGCAAGGCAATGGTTATGATTACACCATCATGAGAGAAGACGAAGAGGGAAACGAGGTGGAATGCGAACCAACAGAGCAAGAAATCTTTGAACGTGTTTCAACCGCACTAGCAGACGGGGAGAAGGTGTACGCCTGTATGACATTGTCGCCTGATTGGGACGTACAGAGACACGCAAATACGCATCTTAAAACCAACTTCTATGTCGGGCAGAAGGTTTTCATTATGCGTGATAACAAGATAGCTGAGAAGACGATTAAACGCATCATCATTGAGAAGAACGAAGACAAGGAAGTCTGCAAGCTTTTGCTAGGTTATGATAGTACATACACCAAGGGCGTAGACGTCTTTGCCACCAAGGAAGAACTTGTAGAAAGTCTGTTGAAGGAGTAAGTTTAACCCGAGGGAGAGAAATCTCCCTCATAAAACATTTCGAGTATGACTAATTCAGTTGTTAAAAATCTGTTGGCTAAAAAGGATTGGAGCAGAATCATTTTCCGCTTTCCAACATCAAGCTATACTCTGTTCAATAGCGACAGATACGAGATAGATAGTTTCTGTATATATATCCATGACGATACGTCCAGAGAGTACGAGGAAACGAAAGTCTTAGACATAGCAAGTCTGATTTCTATGGAGATTAAGAAGAAGAGTTTTGAAGATATTGTAGAGGATATGTAAGCAATATGACGATAATCATAAAATGTTTCAAGGGAGCCATCCATGTTGATAAGTTCGGACGAAGATACAGGGCACGTACAACGTTCATCATCAAGTAGACCTCATTTACTGAGAGGTTCTTTCTGCCGAACGGAATGCAAGTAGACAAGAGCACTTGTCTTGAGAAGATAAACGAGAAGAGAAAATAGTTGTTGTTGTTATATATAGGGCGAATGCGGTATTCAAGCCGCTACAGATGGTTGCAACGTACCATCCGCCCACCAAGTATTAATTTTAAAAGAAAGGATTTGATTATGAAGAAGTATGTAGTAGAAATCGTGGAGAGAATCACCTACAAGGTGGAGTATTCCGATATTACACCGGAATGCGCTGAACGTCTTGCAAGAGAAATGTACGATAGCGGACATCTTGAAGGCACAGGCGAGTTGGATAGTGTTTCGTTTGATGTAGAAGAGAAGGAGGGCGAGTAAGATGAAGAAACAGAAAGTATTTGTGTTGATTAAGCACGGAGCAGACAATCAAGATTATTCGGGCGTTAATGTTATCGGAGTTTACTCCACCAAGACCGCAGCCAAGGAGCGGATGGCAGAAGAGGAGTCTAATATCTTAGACTTCTACAAGGAGGAATATCCCGATAACTATGAAGTGTCTGAAGACAAGGGCGAATCATCATGGAGCTGCTCATGCAAGGATAGTATTATGTTTGATGAGTTGTTAATAACAGAAAGTGAAATGGAATCATGATAAAGAAATTTCTATTCAACGAATTCGGTGTATGCACGAATCCTGATAAGACTGAAATCGGCAGCGGAATCCCCCATATCGAAATATCCACAGCTTATGTTAGAGGAAAGTGGACGTATGGTGTGATGTACATGCTAGCAGATAGAGGAGGGGCGTTTGGAACTAACCTCAGCAACACAAATTGGTTCAAGACACAGGAAGATGCCATTGAGCATGCTTTGAATTGGGCAAAACATTGGCTTAACGTACAGATAGAGCAAGAGCGCAACCGGAATAGTTCTGTTTGTAAGAGCGCAGCTAAGATACTGAAGGAGATAGAAAAGTTACTCCCGAAGAAGAGATATGTACAACTAGAATTATTTGAGTTTTAAGAATATGAACAAGCAAGAATTTATCTTCGTCTTCCCTCAGTCGGGGGAGACGATAACTAAGAAAATGAATCCTTTGGCGGTGAAGGATGCAGCCGTGAAGTATCTGAAAATGCAGAACGAGGTAAGAGGAGACATCTGTATCATCAAGAACGCCCATGAAGATGTTGTGGCCATGGCCTACGTGAGCGACATGATGAAGGTTTCCTTCTTCACCGAGGATGAAAGTGTGAACGACATCAAACCGATAGGAGTAATCGAGGAAGGAGGGGAGAAATGAGCGAAATCATTTTCAAGGCAATACGAGTAAGAACAGGTGCGTGGGTTGATTGTTCCCCTACTATCAGAAATAGCGAAGTTTTTTCTAGCCATAAAGAACTTGGCGTAATAAACTCATATTTGATAGACACCGACACCCTCTGCCAATTTACAGGTGCATGCGATTGTGACGGATTTCCTATCTATGAGCATGATTTGCTCAGACAATACGAGGATACAGGCAGCATCTATGAAGTAGTTTGGAATCAAGGCAACACTAGTTTTAGTTTGGTCGATACAGAACACCCTGTTCTCTACCCAAATACTTTAGGGAGAATGTTACGTAATAGGCACCTAAAAGTTATCGGCAATAAATTCGAGAAGAAAGGAGGTAAAGCATGAAAACAAGACTAGCAGAAAAGATACTTCTCGGACCCGACAAGGGTAAAAATATGTATTGGCTGAAACGAGTGATTAAAACTTCTTTTGGTTGGAAAGAAGACCACAGAGTTGTGAAAGCACTTCAAATTTATCATCGCAAGAGAAGAAGAAAGGGGGTAAGCCATGAGTAAACAGGAATGGTTCGTGCTCTTTATCTTCTTATTCACGATACTGATGGCAATATTAGGTTGAGGATATGGAAAAGGCAAGAATCATAATCTACGATGATTGGGCGATACTCGATGAGACAGAGACCTTCTTCAAGGATAAGCCCTATCTTATCGGCATCGTCAAATCTACCCTTCGGCAGACGCCCGATGCGGTAATTGCTGAAGTTTGGGTAAATGACCGGCTGAAAATGAAGTTCCGCATCAATAGCAAGGGCAAGGTTCAGCAATGCAAGGTCAGTCAGCATCCAGGGTGGGGTGGCCGCAGAGAGCGAGCCGGAGCACCGAGCAAGGGCGCAGCTGCACTCATCTATAGGGTTGTGACGCATGTAAACGAAGAAACGTTTGAGTTTTGTGAATCCCTAGGACGCAACAAAGGCGCATGGCTCAGACAGGCTATAGCCGAGAAACGAGAACGTGAAGACAAGGAAAAAGCAGGGCACTAGGCTCTGCTTTTTCTGTTACCATGTTATCATTCTGTCGTATTGCCTACGCCACATATAGGCAAGTTGTTTCTTATATTCTTTTATAATTTTAAAACGTGCCTTTTGTTTCCACTTGGTACGTTTACCTAATATCACATACTTAACATACTCTGTATAGATGTATGCATGACCAACGGCTGTGTCCTTCTCTTCAGCCTTTGGGTATACTCGTCTTTCCACACCATACTTCATAGCCTTCTTTAGCTTGCGAGGAATGCGAGGCTTGAAAAATCTTAAGAACCTTCTATTCATGCTTACCTCGCTTTCTTCTTGACTTTGTCCGGATAGGAAAGTGATTTTGTATTCGCCCATCCATATTAACAAAGCAGTAGTCTATCCATTTAGTACTATAATCACCAAGCAAAGACTTCAACGAATACCTGATTATCTTAGCCTTTCGCCTAAACCTGTAACCTTGACTTTCCCAATACGGACGAGCCTTCTTCATTTGCTTTTTAGCTTTTCTAATACTAGTCATACGCTACTCCTTTTTGTTCTTCAAAATAGAATACGATAGGCTTATTGAAAGAAGGAGTAAGCAGACCATAAGCGATACTCATAATTACTTGGAACTTTGCAGCACCTCTAAGCAAACCTTCAGCCTGTTCCTTTATAGCTTCACGGAATTGTTCGATACTCATATCACGCTTTCTAAAGTTACATGCTCGACAAGAAGGCATGTAATTCTCCATGCTATCATTACCATGAGAAACGACATACTTACCTTCCTTATCACTCCAACGAGGGTAACCGCCACGATTCTTAGGAACGAAATGGTCTACTTGCATATCTTCAAGCTTTATTTCTTTTCCGCAGTATGCGCAATGGTGCCCGTACTTTTCCCACACCTTAATTCTATCTTCCTTTTTCATAACTAATGTTCTATTACTTCCAAATACTTCAACTTTGCGAATCGGTAAGAGTTATATGTTTCGCCAAGCGTTTTATACACTTTAGATGTAAAGTATAGAATGCAGCCAGTATAATCATTAAAACCTAAGATGATATACTTATCTTCAATATACCCTGCTACATATGCGCCAATATCCTTTCCCTTATAAAGAACTCGCTTACCTAGATGAGCATTATAAAAATCCTTGTTTGTCATACGCTACTTAAATTTAATGATAAAAAACTAAGTATCAAGCCATTTGTCGGGACATAAGCCTTTCTTAGGCTTGCCGATGGTGATACTCTCAATCTCCTTCTCAATTCGTGGACTATCCTTGCGGTAGCCGTTGATGAAGAGGACATGAGTGTATGGTTTGTATTCCAGCTTGCCTATCACGCGACAATAACCGAACTAACGCTAATCTTGTCATCCTTGCGCATGAAGGAGGCAACTGCATAATAATATCTTTCAACTTCCATAAGCTATAAATTTTAACGACGAACTCTTTTTCTGAACTCAACAAGCGTAGTTGGATATTTCGCTTTCGTCTTGTGATAATGCCTGTAGCGGTGAATCTTCCAAAAAGAATTTACGAAGTCCTTACATTTCTTGAAGGTGTAGCAACAAGTACAATCCTTACATCTACCTGTCGAATGCGTCCAGCAGTATGCAAAAATGAGACGCTCTTTTATAAAACTTCCCATAAGCCTACCACTTCTTTTTCGTTGTATTGATGATAGAATTAGCCAACTCGATAGCATGCTTAGGTTTGAAAAATCGATTGTTCAAATCATCATGCAACTCTTCTGCCAATTTCCGTATATTAGGGAGCAGATTCAGAATGCGAAGTTTTTCAGATTCGAAATCACACTCCTTGCGATGATAATCCTCTTCCAAGTCACTTGTCTTCTTTTCGTACACCTTCTTGAGTTCAGCCTTCCATCCGTTGTACTCGTTGTCAAGCTTATTCTTCTTGTCGGCATAGGCTTGTTTTTCTAAGTTTCTGTCGTGGATGCTACGATTAATCTCATCTTGCATAGCCTGTTCGACCTTCAAGCGAACGTCCTCGAAGTTAACATAGGACTCAGAAGATTCAAGGACGCGTCTGTTCTCATTGTACTTATCATCCTCTGTTGGCTGATGAAAAAACATATCACCATAGAGACTTCTTTTATAGAAGAATCGTTCACTAACAACCGTCTCCTTGCGAAGAATCACCTTTGTACCCTGCTTTAAGGAATCATTCAACTTCTTCAACTCCTTGACCTGCTCTTCTAACTCTGAGTTGCGCTTACGTATAGCATCGTACTCAGACAAATCTACATTTACTACTGCCATAATCTATAATTTTTCTAATTCTTCCTGTTAAGTCATTAATACTCTTCTCTATGCTGGCGATAGCCATCGCTTTCAATCCTTCGATAACGCCATCGTCGAAGATGTTACTTATATCTCGAATATCCGAAGAATGACCGAACCTATCTTCAAGATTAACTCTTAAATCCACATAACAGCTATTTGCGAACTTCAAAAGTTTTCTTTTATCATCAAGGATTTTCTTCAGCCCAATAGCTTTATTTAAATCTTCTTCTTTCATACGCTATGTATTTTTAATGTCTTTTTGTCTTTTCTATGTTGTATTGGTCGCAAATATCACAATAAGCACCATACGCCAGTTGGTCTGCCAATTCGTTATAAGTATTCCCATCGTGACCTTTTACCCAATGGAAACGAACTCCTCCAACATGAGCAACACACTTCTTATACAACTCGTACAAATCCGGATTTTTCTTTGGTTTGTATGATTTAGAAAGAACCAATATGCAATACTGACTATCGGTGTAGATGTCAATAAAGGCACCATCCGGACAGGCATTTACTGCACTTATAATTGCAAGAAGTTCCATGCGATTATTTGAAGTGTTCAGCTGACCATGATTTTTCATCTTTGCAATCTCGCCATCTTTGAGGATAACGTAAGCTGAGCCACCGGCACGTTCTTTTGAAAGGTTGTCACAGGATCCGTCTGTATAGGCAACATAGTGAAGACCATTGTCCGGAAACTCCTCATCTATCTCATTGATGATAGTTCTTTCTTTTGCGCCTTTTTTAATGTCAGACTTAGTTTTTCCAAATCTTTTCATAACAATCGCATTTCGAGAATTTACCATTGCTTTCCAATCTTTTGGAGATTCGCCATTATTCTTTAACCAATGGGTTTTCTCCATTTCAGCCCAAAGTTCATTAGACCAATCATCCCATCCTCTACCTTTTGCGTAAGCATCAAACTCTTCACGCGTAGGTACGCACACGCTAGGTTGTTTATAATTAATTTTATTCATAACGATATATTTAATTTATTATTTTCTCTTAAAAATGGAGGCAACTAGCAGAATGGCTTGACCCTTCGAAAGCCCCTTACCCACGCATTAACGTGAGCAGGTGGCAAGTTGAAGTATAACCCCGTCAGGAATTCCACAACACACCACCTCTAAGTAACCATGATGATGCAGCACAGTTATCAGCGTTACTGCTGCTCCTCCAGCCTTCTGTGCTTGACTAGCCCTGCTGTTCGCCATGAGGTTTCCACCTTGCGGATTTATCGTCTGCCGATGCGGTGCGTTGGCTTGCGTTTCTTCTCGGTTCGACTAGTCTTGCAACTAAGGAATACAAAAACTCCCCAAAGTTGTGTTGCGACCAACTAAGGGGAGTGCAATATATCGTTACCTATTGAAGGCTACAATAAATCTATGTCTTCTTGTGTCAATCGCAACTTGACGAGTGCAAAAGTAAGAAAAGTATTTGAAACTGCCAAATTTCAACTTTTGCAAAATATAGTTAAAAAGTAATTAAAAATTTGTGTTATAAAAATGTTATCACTATCTTTGCATCCGAAAGATAAGTGGCTGATATAGACAGATTTGTGAGAAATTGGTTGTGACCCCAACGGAATCACTTTTTAGGCGTAAAAACGCAACGTTTAGTCAAGAAAAAATCGAATAAGCAGTCTATATAACGTATTGAATAACAGATACTTATATAGATTGCTTTTTATTTTTTAAAGAGATATGTCATAAAGATTGATTTTCTAAACTGGTTTAAAACTAGTTTAAACGCATTTTTGGGATAACTATCTGAATAACAACGGTTTATGTCATTCACGCAAATTGTTGAATCGGAAGGTGTGTTATCAATGTGTTATCACCTTGTAAAAAATGTGTTATCAAAATGGCAAAAATTAATTTAAGTATTATTCACAATCGTTTGAAGCGAGCGACCTCAAAACATGAAGTTTCGGTAGAATTATGCTTTTGTGCCAAGCGTCAAAGGAAGTACTTTTCCACAGGCGTAAAAGTGACAACTACACAATGGTCTGATGCGTCAAAGATGGTTATCAAGAGAAAAGATGCGGATGAACTGAATGAAATCATACAGGCATACCGCGCGAGAGCAAACGAAATCATCAGTAAGATGGTTAAGGAAGGCTGTTGTGACTTAAATGTGGTTATCTCACAGATGAATGGAGAAGACGAAGGAACTTCTTTTATCGAGTACTGCGAGAGAAGACGAAATGAGCGTAAGGTGTGCGAGCATACCAAGAAACGCTATGATGTCTTTATTAAATTTCTGAAAACATGGGGAAAGATAAAGTCGTTCCAAGACTGCAATGTGTCGAAGGTGCGTGCGATGGATGAGTATCTCCACAGACAGGATAAGGCTCAATGTACCATCTACGACTACCACAAGTATCTCAAGTTGTTCATCAATGATGCGATGATAGACGGGCTTATTGAGCAGAATCCTTATAAGTTTCTACCATTCCATATTGGCAAGGGAGAAAAGCAGTATGTTGATTGTGTCACAGAAGAGCAGTTTGCTGCCATCAAGAAACTGAAACTCTCAACACCTCATATTCTCCATGCAAGAGATTTGTTCCTCTTCCAATGCTATACCGGACTTGCATATTCTGACCTTGCATCGTTCGATTATACTAACTGCGAGGAGATTGGCGGCAAGATGTTCTATCACGCTAAGAGAACGAAAACAGATACGGATTTCGTATTCCAACTTCTCAAACCTGCCCTGGAGATACTACAGAAGTATGACTTCAAGCTGCCTAGAATGACGAATCAGAAGTATAATGATTATTTGAAGGCGATCGGGCAGATGGTTGGCGTTGACAGATTGCATACCCACATGGGTAGAGCGACTGCCGCAACCTTATTTTTGTCGAAGGGAATGCCTATCAATATTGTGGCAAGGGTGCTTGGACACACTACCTTGCGTCAGACTACTAGATACGCACGTACATTAAATAAGGACGTACAATCTGCTTTCGATGCCCTCGAAGGCAAGATGTAAAACTATAAGGGGAGCCTTCTTTGCGAAGACTCCCCTTTATCGTATCAGCCAACAAGGCTTTTGTCTCTTTCAGCAATCTTCTCGCTGATGATTTGCTTTAACTCCTTAACCACTCCTTCCTGTACTAGCAACTTTACTTTTGTTTCTGCTAGTTCTTTCAGCAGTTTTTCGTCCGTCTGCTTGTCTGCATCGTAAAACATACTGCCTCTGCCACAAAGTAGCCAATCTGCTGATATGTCTACGTATGTAGTCAGTATTCTGTCTATAAACTCCATTGAAGGCTCCTTTGTGCCGTTCAAATAATTGTTCGTAGCAGCAGGTTTTGCCCCGATAGCTTCAGCAAACCCTCTGTTAGACAGCCTGTAATGGTCTTTCACCTCGTTGATTCTATCTCTTAATCCTTCCATACTGCTAATGTTTATAAATGTGCAAATACGTAAATTAACTATAAATTAATGCCTATATCCTTGGATATTTATCTACAAACATGTATCTTTGCATCCGTAAACGAGAATTAAACTCGTTCAAAACAGATTTATGTTGCAAAGATACAAAAAATAATATGAAAAAGGTAGTAAAAATAGAAAAAATTTTGATTGATAAAGATAAAATTCCTAAAATCATGAAAATTTTTGGTTGTAGCAAGACTACAGTCCATAATGCTCTAGCTTACCGGAGTAATAGCCGACAGGCTCAGGATATTCGTTCCTGTGCCCTAGATAGATTCAGAGCAGAGCCTGTAAAGGTGCCACAACTCAGATAAAGTGTGTAAATGTGTGAAATATTTGGCTGTTGAACTTTTAGATTAGTTATTCAGACAAAATGCGTTTTAAATTGGATATGCGTGAGCATAGAGTTAAACGATTGCTTAAGAAAGGTTCTTTTTCTTATTTGTAAACTATAAATTCACTCTTGTGCGTGAGCATAGGAGTGATACATGGGAATCGAGCTAGCTCACTCGGAGTGAGCGGGGAAACCCGAGCAAAGGCGTTCAACTCGCCTCGAATCCCTAAAATAGTTTTGGAATATTGTTATTATAATGTTTCTTGAAATCGTTAGGTGTGGAGCGGTATAGACCCAGTGGCAATATAAGTTGTTTGCGTTGAATTCATGCGCCACGAACCAGAAGGAAATGTTGTGGTCGAGCATTCTACCAGCACCTTTCGTTTTATACATTATTATATATAGCGATTTCCGGAACAATCCCATTGCCCTTTTTGGACATAAGTTCTTTGACATATTGGAAAAGTGTAAAGTCGAATAGTGTTAAGTCATTATAGCGGTGAGCATGGCTCTTAAATTCATGGTAGCGCATGATGCCGTTATCCACCGATGGTGTAATTGGTTAGCACGCCCGAAACTGTTTTGTGTAAATCCTTAATACATTCTTATCAAATCGGGAAGTTGGGTCCGAGGCCCTAAGGTGGACTATTATGTATTTTTGTTGTGTATGATTATTCGCTGCAGCGGCAGCGCCTTCATTGTACAAAAAACTTTGTTTATTACCCCTGCTTGTCCGTGATGATAGGCAGGTTTTTCTTAAACCTCAAAATCAATGGCTTATGATAGATTTATCCGAACCTACTCTCCACAAGTACCGGAGAAAGGTTCTCGAAATATACAGAGAACTCGAAAGAAACCCTTGGGCACCCTTAGGAATCTTCGAGTCAAAGCTGAGGAAAATTAATATCCTCAACTCGAAAATTAAAAATGTGTCCTCAGACATAGGAAAGCCCGAGGGCGAGTATTCAAACTCTACAAATGATAATTACATGCAATATGGGTTTAAAAAGAAAAACTCCTCTCAAGAGGACACCTATAAAGAAGACTCCTTGGGATAATGCCAAGAAGGAGCAAGAGAAGAAGAAGGCGAAGGCTATTCCATCCAAGCAATCCTTGGTGAAGAAGCTCGATAGAATCTTTCAGCTATACATCAGACTTCGTGATGTAAACGATCAAGGAGCATTCAGATGTATTTCTTGTGGAAGATACAAGCCGTTCAGCCAGATGGATGCCGGACATTTCATAGGCAGAGCCTCGATGTCATTAAGATATTGTGAGACTAATGTGTACGGACAATGCCGTTACTGCAATCGTATGCTGAATGGGAATCTGCTAGATTATCGCAAAGCTTTAGTCAAGAAACTCGGAGAAGATAAAGTGGAATGGTTGGAAAATACTAAGCACTCCACCAAACAATACTCCATCTTCGAACTTCAGACTCTCATAGATTACTATACAAAGGAAGTCAAGAAACTTAAAATAGAAAAGAATTATGATGAATGGAAGTGAAATCATGAAACGAGAAACCATGACCTCGCTAGAAATAGCCGAGATTACAGGTAAGCAGCACTCTGATGTACTTGAATCTATTAGAAACATGGAGCCAGCTTGGGAGAAAATAGCCCAACGGAAATTTCTGCTCGGCTCTTACAAGGATGCCAACAACCAAGACAGACCTTGTTATATACTCAGCAAGACCGAATGCCTGTATGTTGCTGCCAAGTTCAATGATGAGGCAAGGGCAAAGCTGATTCTTCGTTGGGAAGAGTTGGAAACCAAGGAAGTATCGGTAACTAAGATTCCCACAACATTCGCTGAAGCTTTGAGACTCGCAGCAGACCAAGCAGAGAAAATTGAAGAGCAAGAAAGACAACTTGCAGCAAGTTCGAAAGAAATTGTCGAATTAAGTGGTACGATAGCCACCATGCAGCCGAAGGTTACCTATGTAGACAAGATTCTTGCGAGTAAGGAGACTGTCACGACAACTCAGATAGCACAAGACTACGGACAATCAGCCAAATCTTTCAATATTCTTCTCAGAAACTTTGGCATTCAGCACAGGGTAGGCGGTCAATGGATTCTCTATGCTAAGTATATTCCAAGCGGTTATGTGCAGTCAGATACTATTTCTATCGAGCATAAGGATGGTTCATCCGGCTCTGTGATGGACACAAAGTGGACTCAGAAAGGCAGACTCTTCTTGTATGAAGAGTTGAAGAAACATAATGTTTTGCCTTTAATCGAGAAGTAAATCAATAAACATAATATAATGAGTAAATCAGGTACAAAAATCAATGTAGAATTGGTTACACAAGGGTGTTTCCCTACGAAGTCGTATGAGACGGATGCCGCTTACGACCTTCATTGTAGTAAGGACACGGAAGTAATTCCAAACAAACGCTTTTACGTTCCGCTCGGGTTCAAGATACAACTTCCATCAAATATGAAGATGCTGATTCAGCCACGTAGTGGTATGTCGGGTAAAGGTATGTTATTGGAGGTTTATTTCCCTTCTTGGCTCCTACATGGCGACTATCTAGGCAAGGTCAGAGCGAATCTTGATGTGATTCTCGGTTTGATTGATTGCGGCTATGGCGAAGAAGTCCATGCCATCGTCAAGTCGGGCAGATGGAGGCTAAAGCATCGCATCATGCGTCTGCTCGGTTTCAAGTTCGTTATTCCTTATTCCCAACGCATCTGCCAAGGCGCCTTCACTTACGTTCCAGATACTAACTTGGAACTTGGCAAGGTAACCGGCACTCGTAGCGGTTTAGGATCAACAGATAAGAATTAGTTTTTAGCGTTATTTTACATAATTTTAAAATCATTTTTCCTGCTCGTCAGTGAGGATAGGCAGGTTTTTAAAAAAACGAAATCATGAAAAAGAATATCAGACAGAGTTTCTTCAATCATATCAAGAAGGTACTTGATATTGTTGATAAAATGGGGGATGAGGCAAAGCATTTCCGCTGCATCGTCCTCATGGGTGACAGAAACATTCCGAAGGCATACGCATTCATGCACGCATCGCCCGAAGACCTCAAAAACCTTATCTTGAACGCCATGCGTAATAGCGATCAGTTCACCTGCGCTACTGCAAGAGCATTCGAGGAATACTATAAGGAACTGAGAGAAAAAGAAGAAACTTTAAACAAAGATAAAAATGAAGAAAATCCTATTCAAAACACTTAAACTGCAAAATTTCTGTGGCATCCGTGCCGGAGTCTTCGATTTCGGAGAAGACCTAACTGTTATCTCGGGAGACAACGGAAGAGGAAAGAGCACTATCGGCAATGCCATCATGTACACATTATTCGGCATTGACACCAACGGCATGCAGCTCGACATCAAAACCTTCGATGAGAATCACAACATCATCAAGGAGATAGAGCATTCATCCGAGTTGGTTATGTTGGTAGATGGTGATGAAATCTCGTTCAAGCGAGTTCTGACCGACAAGTGGAAAGGTGATAAATGCACCAATACCTTCAAGTACTATGTTGATGGAGAATTGACTACCGCCGGAGATTTCAGCAACGTAGTTGACGGAATCTTCCAAGAAGACCCATTTTCGTGGTGCATCTGTCCTAATCTGTTCCTTGGTATGACTTGGCAGAATCAGCGTGCATTCCTTCAGTCGTTGGCAGGTGATATTTCTGTCGAAGACATCACGAAGGGCGAAGAGAAGTATGATTATCTTGTTGAACTCCTCAAAAAGAAAGACATTGATGCCATCCTTCACCACCTCAAGCACAAGCGTACAGAAGTTCAGAAGGAACTCGATGCGGTCCCTATCAGACTTGCCGAACTCGACAAGACCCTTCCACCAAAGCAGGATTGGGAGGCCATGGGTAAAGAAAAGGCTGAACTGCAAGAAAAACTGGTGGAGATAGACAACAAGATTCAGCAGATTCGTACCGGTGGAGCAGACAGAGTTCGACTTGACGGAATCCGCAAGAAGATTGAGTTTGCTGAAAAACGCAAGCGAATGATGGAACAGGACGCAGACAAGGAGTCTACCGATAACATGACCAAGCATCAAAGCGATGTTCTCAACGCCAACGCAGCCTTCAACAAGGCAGAATCTACGGTTGATAACCTCAAAGCAGTCATGAGTGGCTATCCTACCACCGAGGTTCAGATAAACGCTCAGATTGAAGAGTGCAAGAAGAAGGTTGGCGACTTGAACAAGCGTAGCGATGAGATTGCCAAGCGCACTTGGGAATGGGATGATAAGGAAGGTTTCTGTCCTCATTGCGGTCAGGCTCTCCCTCTAGGTGATGTTCAGCTCCTTAAACAGGAATCTCAGAACCGGTTCAACTCTCGCAAGGCAGATGATATGAAGGAACTTAACAATGAGTTTGCCAAACTCCAAAGCGCATACACCGAACTCAACAAAGAGTTGGATAAACTGAATGATGATCGTCATACCACCACAAACCAGCTTGTCAAGGCTCACCAAGTCCTCTCAGAGGCTGAAAAGCATAAGGCAGATGTTGATGCAGATGTTCCTAGTACCTACGAGGAGATTCTTGCCTCCAAGGAAGAGTATCAGCAGGTAGTGAAAGAGATTGGCGAGTTGCAGGCAGAACTCGACAAACCATCCGATAGCAACGAGGATAACGATAAGTTACTTCAAGCACTCGATGAAGAGAGAAAGCCGCTTTCTGATAGATATGATGAAGTACTCGAACTCCTCGCCTCAAAAGCATCTTACGACAATACAATGACACATATCGAAGCAGCGCAGAAGGATAAAGCCATCTTTCAGGAGCAGCTTGATGATATTGATGATAAACTCAACATCACCAACGAGTTCTATCAGTTGTCTTGCAAGGCTCTCGAAGATAAGGTCAATCAGCACTTCCGTTTCGTAAAATGGAGTCTGTTCCTTCCAAAACTCGATGGTGAGAAGAAACCTTATTGCGAATGTTATCACAATGGTGTGCCTTACAGCCGCCTCAATGGTGCTGCCAAGGTGAATGCCGGAATCGACATCGCGCGCACTATCGGTCAGTTCTATGATGTATCGGTTCCTGTCGTGCTCGATGAATGCGAAAGTGTTAACCATCCGCTCAGCACAGGCGGTCAGCAAATCCGTCTTGTAGTATCAAAGGATGATAAACTGAAGGTTGAGCATTATTTCGCTTTGGCCATAAAGGATTGAAACGCATCATGCAAATCAAGACGAAGTTCGATATAGGTGATGCAGTCTATCTGCTCGATGGGTACAAAATCCGACGTGCAAACATCGTTGGCGTATTCTTTCAGCAGATAGGCGAGGCACCTTGCTCTATTCAGTATAAGTTCGCAGTTTTCCCAACAAGGAAAGAAAGCGAAGTATTTAAAACAAAAGAAGAATTAATCAAACATATAAGTAAATAAAAATCATGGCAGAAACTTTAAAATTAGAAATGTTGGTTGACAAAGACCTTATCAAGGGAACTCTAGCATTAGGAGGAGGCATGAAGGACGGAACGGATTCGAGCCGGATTAAGGAGTGGTTAGATAGCCACGATAGCATAGAGGTTGATCCAAAAGAACTTTTTCCGGAAAGTGGTGAAATCAATCTTGCTTTGGGAACAATAGCCTTGGCTGGTATCGCTAAGGAATTAATCAATCATAAAGAAGAGGAGAAGTAATCATGGCAGAAACAGCAGTAGCAAAGGCACAGCCTTCTCAGAAGGCAGTAGCAGTTAAGAATTTTCAGGCGGTAATGAACAATAGTTATTACCAAAGCCTGTTGCAGAGTTCACTCAAGGAGAACAAAGGTGCTTTTTGCACCTCACTCATGGAAATCTTTTCATCCGATGAAAAGTTGCTCCAGTGCAAACCGAATGATTTGATGGCTGAGGCTCTGAAAGCTGCCTCCCTTCGCTTGCCTCTCAATAAGCAGTTAGGACAGGCGTATCTACTTCCGTTCAAGATAAAAGGAGTAACAAAACCTACGCTCGTTATCGGTACAAAGGGTTATCTCCAGTTGGCTATGCGCACCGGCAAGTACGAGACAATCAACGCTGATGTCGTATACGATGGCGAGTTTAACCATTATGACAAGGTTACAGGAAAGCTCGACCTTTCGGGTGCTCAGATTTCTAATACGCCAATCGGTTACTTCGCCTACTTTAAGAAGAAGGATGGTCTTACCAAACTTCTCTACATGACACTTGATGAGGTATGCCGGTATGCAAAGCAGTATAGCCCTACTATCAAGTTCAACGAGAAGGTTGATGCTGAGAAGCTGAAGGAAATTGCTCTCAAACAGGCTGCCAACGGAAGTGGCGATGGCGTAGGATGGCAATCCAACTTCGAAAGTATGGCCATCAAGACTGTTCTCAGAAGACTCCTGTCAAAGTGGGGAGAACTCTCTATCGAATCAAATGACATCACAAACCTTGATGAGGCTCCTTCTGCCATCGTTCAGCGTGATGAGGAGTTTGCCGAGGCAAAGAACGTTATTACGGTCAATGCTGATACCGGTGAAGTCATGAATGCCGAAGAAGTACATGACGAGCAGCCACAGGCTCAAAAGTTTAGTTTGAGTTAAGTATGAAGCTGATAGTAGTAAATAGCAATAGTCAAGGCAATAGCTACGTACTGGAGTCTAGTAATGGTCAGCAGCTCTGTATAGAGGCAGGTCGTCCGTTGCAGGAAGTAAAGAAAGTTGCAAACCTCAAAACATCAAAATGCGTGGGAGTGATTATCAGTCACTCCCACGGCTGAAAGGCGATCATGCAAAAAATGCCAAAGACTTTCTGAGAGCAGGAATCGATGCTTACTCTACCGAAGAGCTATCCGAGAAATGCAAGGGAGTAAAAGGCATGATTAAAGAACAGACCTATCATCTAGGTGCTTTCAGTATCACCCCGATGAAGGTAGAACATGATGTTCCTTGCTTCTCTTTCCTCATTCATCATCCGGAAATGGGAACCATGATGTTCTTCACCGATTGCTACAATATGGAAAATGTAGTTCAAGGGTGCCGGTACTTCTTGGCAGAATGCAACTATGATGATTCTCTCCTAGAGAAAGCCGTAAACGAAGGCAAGACGATAGTCAGCCAAGCCGACCGCATCCGTCTTTCCCACATGAGTCTGGCTCACTCTATCGAGTATCTCAACGAATGCAAGGCAGCCAATACCGCCAAGCGCATCGTCCTCATTCATGGTTCAGCACGCCATCTTAACCCCGATGTTGCCGTAAACAAATTCCAGCAGGTCCTCGGTGTCCCAACCGACTATGCTTGCAAGGGTTTAGTAATCAATCTAATGTAATTATAATAATATGAGTGTATACAATCCTAATGATCCTCGCGACTATCTGAGAATCGTGAAGGCTGTTCAAAAAGCCAAAGAATGTGGGTATAATATCGAACTAAAGAAGTTCCACCCCATTCAGACCGACAAGCAGTCTTGTTATCTTCACTTCATGATTAGCTATCTCGCCCTAAAGTTAGGGCAGACCTTCTACGAAACGCTTCGTGATATTCAGCGCAACGTTTGCAGCTGCATCTTCTATACCGATGAGGTAGACAAGACAGGCAACCGCAAATACAAGCCTCTCACTTCCCTCAATACAGCAGAGGCTAGCAGCGTTATCCGAAACGTGATAGATTACGCAAATGTCCGCAGTATCATGATTCCGGAACCCGATAATCAGGTAGGCTTGCAGTATTGCAAGCGAGAACTCGAGAACTCGGGTGCCGGTTGGGTATAAATCATCAAAATCATATAGCTTATGAAAACGTTAAAGGAAATCCATTCGGAGGCTAATAAATATTCGGAAAGCGAGCCCCTTCAAGATGCTTTTGTAGCTGGTGCTAGATGGACGCTTACAGGTAAGTATTACAAGCCTTCTGAGTTGTTCAACAATAATGCCGAAGTGGAGACGGTAGACTTGGAGGTTGAAGAAGAGCAAAAACAGATGTTGGTCTTCGAACCGCCTTTTGAGGAATGGTGGAATGCCTACAATAAAAAACGAGGCCGCAAGAAGGCAGAGGCTAAGTGGAAGAAGCTAAGCTTAAATGATAAGGTAGCTTGTATGAAAGCAACCCCTCTTTACGTAGCATCTACGCCCGATCCTGTGTACAGAAAAGACCCACTCACTTATCTTAATGGCGAGTGTTGGAATGACGAAATTATCCAAAAGCAAGATTATGAACAACAACGAGCTATCAATCTCACAGCAAAGGCCGCAAGAATCCTTGGTTCCGATTATCAAGGATAAGCCGAACTATGTCCGACCAGCTTCCTTTACGAGTGCTATATGTAAAAGCACAACCACCTTGCTCAGTGTTCAGAAGCAAGGTGGCTTGCGCTCACTCGTCGGATGGGTAAAGGGCAGACTGATAGAACTCTTCACTTTTCTTGGAGTCTTCGATATAGTCACGGAGTTTCAGATACAAATGCTTGCAACAAGATTATGTACCAAGTACTATTATTGGACTACAACAGAACTCGACTACGCCTTTATTCGAATAATGGAAGGCAAGTATGGAAAGCTATACCAGTATAAGCATGAATATGAAGACAAGTCTACTGCCACTACCATCAATCCACAAGATTTAATGGTAGCACTTGATTCATACGAAAAAGAACTTTTGCTAGAGCGTGGAAGGGTAGAGGATGAGCGCAGAAAAGAAGAAGAGCGCCTGAAAGCGATAGAGGATGCAAAGAAACCTCATGGCATAGAGGCATGGCGAAACTACTGCAAGTCGAAGGGTTTAGATCCCGATACGCATACATTGCCATCAGTCAGCCTACATGATGTCAACAAGGAACTGAACATTCAAGATCCTGGAAGAATGACCGGTTTAAGATAAACAAACAATAAAAAATGAAAGTTATGAATACAATTCAAACAGATGGTATCATCGTGCTAGCTATCCTGTGGTTGGTAGCTATAGCAATCATCGTTGCAGACCGCATCAAATACTGCAAGTACTATTCTAGTAAAGGAAAGATGGTGGTCCTTCGCATCAACAATCCCGATGTACGGGACCGCCTCAACTCAGAGGGCTTATCTCTCTGTCAGTGTGCTTACTACAACACACACAAGTATCTCTACACTATCGAAGGTGATCGTATCTGTGGTTTTAGCGAAGAATGCACTCATCTGATAGAAGACGCTATCAAAAACCATCAAGAGGTAATTGATTGTGATATTGATGTAAGCAAGTTCGTGAACGAGGTCAAGAAGTTACAACAGGAGTATGAAACTAAAGAGGAGGAGTAAGTATGATAGACACAAAGGTTTTAGAAAATATAGCACAACTTGATTATGAAACAATACTACGACGGTTGCCAGATAATGAAAGGTCCTTCTTTGAATATGGCTTCCAGCGTGGGTATAATCGAGCTTTAAAGGACTTGTGGCACCAAAAAGACGAAGAGCCAGAGGGATATGATGAATGGATATTGCTACACTATAATGTAGGAAACTATTATTCATTAGCACAAGTAAAGGAGTTCAAATCTTGGAAAGGATTTGTTGAGAGAGCACCTATAAAAGAGTGGCTCTATATTGATGATTTATTCAAAAAAGAAGGAGGTGAATATGATTAAGCCAGTTACTATGTACTCTATCATTTGTGACAGATGTGGAAAGACATTCATTGATGAGTTTAATGGCATTGCAGCTTGGTTAGACGAAGGTACTGCCAAAGAGCAAGCAATGGAAAGCGAATGGGCAGAGATAGGCGATAAGCACTACTGCC
>OIYY01000098.1_pt1 | contig 63724 bp, 58 predicted proteins | sample 1588341 | NCBI WGS metagenome assembly OIYY01 (sample SAMN03283287) | human gut metagenome | biome: human-associated habitat; material: feces | host: Homo sapiens | place: Peru | collected 2012
AGATGTCGCAAGCAACCGCCGCAGGCGCGAGAATGTGCCAAGGCACATTCTTTGTTACACGGGTAGTGATAATTATTTTCTTGGTGACGAAAAGAATAGTATCATGTAAAATAGAAGAAAAGAGATAAGAAGAGGTACTCTCAAGTGGAAAAGTATAGTCAATTAAAAGGGGAAATGAAAGTAGTAATCCGGAAGCTGTACCAGAATCAACAGGAGGAAGCTTATTCATGGATTGGAACGCATATTCAGGAGATAAAAGACAGCCTGTTAGAACAAATTGCACATTGTATAGAAAAGGGAGAAACAGATGTTACAATACAGGAACAGGCGGTTAGCATATTGGAACATCTGATTTATGCATATCAGAATCGTCAGATTATAGAACTGGCAGATTGTCTAAATTATGAATATAGCAGATATATGGGATGGGAGATATAATATATGATGATATATGAAAAGAATATGCAGACAATTAAAGAATATCATAAACGGCTATATGAATATATGGAAACAGCTGTATCAAGTAATCCTGTAGAAATTTGTTATGAAACAGCAGAGAATGGGAGAATGTACCCGATTGTAATAAAAGATGGAATGAAATATAGTTTAAATAGTAGATATAATCCAGAGAAAGCATCTATACAGTATGTCAGTCAGTTTGAAAAAAAGAATGCATATAGTGTTTTTTTTATTGCAGGATTTGGAGATGGAAGAAGTATTAAGATATTGGCAGATTCTATAGATAATACAATGACATTGGTGGTATATGAACCATCATTAAACATATTTAAAAAAACAATGGAATTATTTGATTATACAGAGCTGCTTAGAAAAGATAATGTATTTTTGATAGTGGAGTCAGAGCATCTTTTACAGGATTATGTAGAATCAGGCATTAATTTTAATAATATCAGGATGCTTCGACTTGGTATACTGCCAAATTATGACGTCGTATATCCAAATGAATGTAAGCATATGCTAGAAACCATGGTATATTTTATGAATAAAACCAAAATATATCGAAATACAATATATAACTTCAGAAAAGAATTTGCAACTCATGCGTTGAGCAATATGTATGATTATTTATGGCAGACGGATACATATTGGTTAAAAAAACGTCTGGCAGACGAGAATATAACAGATGTCCCGGCAATCATTGTGGCAGCAGGTCCGTCTTTGAATAAAAATGTGAAGGAATTAAAAAAGGCAAAAGGGAAAGCATTGATTCTTGTGGTAGATGCGGCACTTCGTGCAGTGCTAAAAGAAGGAATAAAACCAGATCTTGGAATGACAATTGATGCCAGAGTGCCAGAACGCTTTTTTGAGGGGATAAATATTAGTGAATTTCCGTTTGTCTTTGAGGCAATATCCAAAGAGGATATTGTCAGAAAACATTCTGGCAAACATTTTTATGATGATTTTCCTTGCAATATAATTGCTAAAATAGTAATGGAAAAGAAACAATACTGCTTAGAGGAAATTGCAACAGGTGGTTCTATTTCGACAAGTGCCTTTTCGTTGGTAAAGGCACTGGGCTTTAAGAAAATTGTATTTATCGGTCAGGACCTTGCTTTTACTGGTGGCCAAACTTATAATAGTGGTCTGAAAATGGAACAGAAAGAAAATGAAGAATATCAGAAGAAACGTGTCATCGTGCAGGTAAAGGGCAATGATGGAACCATGCTGGATACAGATTATCAGATGGATATGTACCGGAAATGGATTGAAAATGAAATTTTAAAATTGCCGGAGGATATTACGGTAATCAATGCAACAGAGGGTGGCGCGAAAATAGAAGGCGCAAAAGTGATGACACTAAAAGAGGTCATTGATTCCTGCACGAAAGAAATTGATTTCGAAAAATTATTGCAGGAAGTACCGTTAGCATTTTCAGAGGAAGAACGGCAGGATATTATCAATGAGATAAAGGAAGAGCCAAGGCGCCTGGAAGAAGTAAAGGAGAATATCAGGAAGGCAACGGAAGTGGCAGAGCAGTTAGAACATGCATCCAAATATGGCAATGTAGAGGAGCAGAAGAAGCTGCTGACAGAATTTGGAAATCTCAATGAAAAAATCCAAAAGGAGCCAGTGCAGGATTTGCTGTTATATTATAACAGTGAAATAGAATTCTCCATTGGGGATGATATCTTATCTGCGGATTTAACAATACCAGACTTATGCAATCGCGCAAAAACATGGTACAAAGGTTATGAAGCTGCGGTAGACAGCCTCATAGCAGATTTACATGAAAAATTTATTGACCGTCTATAACAGACAACATGGTTTGAATCCGGTGCTCAAAGGTGTGGGCATCTAAAATCTTACCAAGGGCGTTGGCAGCAATCTGCTGACGCTCTTTTTCATGGGAAAGATAATAGCTGGCGTAAGCTTCAGCTTCCTCATAGGAAGAATAATAAATAAAGTCTTCTCCCGGAACAAAATAATTCAGAAAATCTTCCTGATAATTGGTCAGCAGGAAACCACCGCTTCCCATAATGTCGAATGCCCGCAGAGGAATGCCCTTTTGGATACTGCGCAATGTAATATTAAGATTGATTTTTGAATGCTGAAAAACCAGAGGCATAATTTCGTAGTAGTCAATTGCCCCCATATTTTCTGCCTCGGGAAGCTGCGGAGTAGGATTATTGGTATAAAGTTTTACTTGATGCGAAATGGAAAGCTTTTTTAAGATTGCAGTGCGGTCTAATTCAGCCAGTTTCCGGGCGAGGAAATAGTTGGCATAAATATAGCGTGGTGTTTCGATGCCGTCTTCATTTGGCGTATATGGAACGGATTTTTGCATGTCACTTAAGACAGTATCATTTAATAAACCGGGAATTAAGAATTCTCCGTATACCTGCTGCTGGGTAGCAAGAATCGCATCAAGGTATCCTTTTGTAAAGGCAGGAAGATTCTGGTATAAGCGGTCATAAAGCAGGTGGTCTTCGTTATAAAGAGAACCGACAAAAGAAATCTCGGAAGAGATTTTATCGAGGATAGAATCTGCAGCCTGCATGGTGGAAAGTCTTTTTGCATTTGCAGCAAGCGGCAGATAGAATACCCGGTCAATTCCCCCCTGTTTTAATTCTTCATAAATCGGATAATCAAAAAGAAAAATATAATTGGTGGGATAAGTAATTGTAAAGGAATACAAAGCCACCAGAGGGCTATCATAAACATAGGAAACATAACGGAGATTATGCCGATGGGCACAGGTGGCCAGAATCGGATAATAATTAAAGGAAAATACAAAATCATAGGAAGTACCTTCTACAGCGGCATCAAAAGCAGCATCATAGGTAGCACTTTTGCGGACATTATAATCCTCGTGCATAAATAAATCCGTTTCAATCTCATAGTTATGAAATGCTTCTAACATATCTTTTTTGGCAAAAGCCGGTGAATCAAGAAATAGTATTTTCATAGAGTTCCTCGTAAATAAATGACATAATTTATGCTTTGAAGTATATCATTGTTTGAAAATATTGTCGATAAGTAGAAAAATAAATGATGATAAGATAGGATGAAGGTATATTTTTAGGGAGAAAAAAATATATAAAGCAAACAGAAGCTAAATAGATAAAATAACTAATAAATTTAAGATAAATAACCGATATATTCTATATGTTGAAATAAAAGAGCAGATGATGGAGGAATAAAGATGTTAGATGGAAAAACTATTTTGGTTACAGGTGGAACAGGTTCATTTGGAAACCAGTTTGTAAAATATGTATTGGAGAATTATAATCCTAAAAAGATTATTATATATTCAAGAGATGAGTATAAACAGTTTATTATGAGAAACAAATTCAAAAAGTATGATGAAAAATTGAGATATTTTATTGGAGATGTAAGAGATCGAAACCGTTTATATCGTGCTTTTGAAGGTGTAGATTATGTGGTACATGCAGCTGCATTAAAACAGGTTCCATCCTGCGAATACAATCCGATGGAAGCAGTAAAAACAAATATTGATGGTGCAATGAATATTATTGATGCGGCATTAGATTGCGGAGTGAAAAAGGTAGTGGCACTTTCAACAGATAAGGCAGTAAATCCAATTAATCTTTATGGAGGAACAAAACTTGTTTCAGATAAATTGTTTATTGGAGCAAATGCTTATGCTGGAACAAAAGATATCAGTTTTTCAATCGTACGGTATGGAAATGTTGCTGGCAGCCGTGGCTCAGTTATTCCGTTTTTCAGAAATATTGTGGAAAATGGAGGAACAGAACTTCCTATAACAGATTATGCAATGACAAGATTCTGGATTAGTTTAGATGAAGGCGTTCAGCTGGTAATAAAAGCATTATCTGAAGCAAAGGGAGGAGAAACTTTTATCTCTAAAATTCCTTCATTTAAGATTACTGATTTGGCTCAGGCAATTTTACCTGGATGCAAGATGCCGGAAGTGGGTATTCGTGAAGGAGAAAAATTACATGAGGTGATGGTTACAAAAGAGGATTCTTTATCAACTTATGAATATGATAAGCATTTTATCGTATATCCTCATATGGACTGGTGGAATTCGGCTAAGATTCAGGCTGGTGGTAAAAAAGTGGAGCCAGGTTTTGAATATAGTTCTGGGAAAAATTCCCAGTGGCTTTCTGTTGATGATTTGAAGGAATTGTTGAAAGATGTGGAGGAACATTAATTAAGGAATGAATATTGCAATCATAACAGCAAGAGGTGGAAGCAAAAGAATTCCACATAAGAACATAAAGAAATTTTGTGACCAGCCCATTATAGAATACTCCATTCAGGCTGCAAAAGAAGCTGATATTTTTGATACTATAATGGTTTCTACAGATGATGAGGAGATTGCCCGGATTGCAAAATCGGCAGGAGCAGAAGTTCCTTTTATGCGGAGCGAAGATACATCGAATGATTATGCAACAACGGCAGATGTTTTGAAAGAAGTATTGAAAAGGTATAGTGAACTGGGAATGACTTATGAGAACGTCTGCTGTATATATCCGACAGCCCCATTTGTAACGGGGGAAAAATTACAAACAGCATTAGATATATTGATGAAGGAGAAAAGAGACAGTGTGATGCCTGTAACGTCATTCTCATTTCCACCACTGCGGGGAATGGTGATAAAAGATGGAACTTTAAATTACAAATGGGAGCAATATGCAATGATGCGTTCACAGGACCTGGAAGAAATATATCATGATTGCGGACAATTTTATATGTTGCGAACAGAGCCGTTTCTACATACGGGAAAAATGGTAACCGGGAATACCGGAGCATTGGTTATTTCTGAACTGGAAGTTCAGGATATTGATAATGAGACAGACTGGGAACTGGCTGAGATGAAATATCGATTGTTAAAAAAGAGGGGTAGATTATAAAATGGAAATTAAAGGGCGCAAAATAGGAAAAGGTTTCCAGACATATATTATTGCAGAAATGTCTGCTAATCATGCAGGAGATATTTCAAGAGCAAAGGAAATTATATGTGCAGCGAAGGAAGCCGGAGCAGATTGCATTAAAATACAGACATATACGCCAGATACATTGACAATTGATTGTGATAATAACTATTTTCATATTTCAGATGGAACATGGAGTGGAGAAAATCTATATCAGCTATATCAAAAAGCTTATACACCATGGAAATGGCAGGAGGAATTGCTGGAAGAAGCTGAAAAAGTAGGGATAGATTTCTTCTCAACACCATTTGATAATACGGCAGTAGACTTTCTGGAGGAAATAGGTGTTGAATTTTATAAGATTGCTTCTTTTGAACTTGTAGATATTCCACTGATTGAATATGTGGCATCTAAGGGGAAACCAGTGATTATGTCAACTGGTATGGCTACTCTGGCTGAAATTGATGAGGCAGTAACAGCAGTGAAAAGGCAGGGAAATCAAAATGTGGCATTGTTAAGATGCGCAAGTGCATATCCGGCGATAACAGATGAAATGAATCTTAGGACAATGCAGAATATGGGAGAAACTTTTAATGTGCCAGTGGGACTGTCTGATCATTCTATGGGTTCTGTGGGAGCAGTAACGGCGGTTGCACTTGGTGCCAGTATTATTGAAAAGCATTTTTGTCTGGATCGTTCCATTGAAAATCCAGATTCTTCATTTTCGATGAATCCAATAGAATTTGCCAGTATGGTAAAGGATATCAGACAGGCAGAAAAAGCAATTGGAAGGGTGCAATATGGACCGACTGAACAGGAAAAGGGAAATTTACAATTCCGTCGTTCTATATTTTGCGTACAGGATATACAAAAGGGACAAAAGATAACCGAAGATAATATAAGGATTATCAGACCAGGGAATGGTTTGCAACCAAAGTATTATAAAGAAATATTAGGACAGACTGCATTGCGGGATATAGAAAGAGGAACGCCGCTTTCTTTTGAGATGATAGGAAAATAGAAAAATGAAGGAATATTTAAGAGAAGCAACAAAAGATGATGTGGATTTATTGTTTAAATGGACGAATGATTCTGCAGTGAGGAAAAATTCATTTTCTTCAGAAAAAATTACTTATGAAGAACATACCAGTTGGTATAGAAGTCTGTTAGAGAATAAAAACTGTAAGCAATATATCTATATGTGTGGCGATTGCCCGATAGGACAGATTCGTATTGTGCAAAAGGGGAAAAATGCGGAAATCAGCTATAGTATTTGTGCAGAAAAACGTTCACAGGGATATGGAACAAAAATGCTTGAACTGGTGAAAAAACAGGTGTTTAAAGATTTTCCAATGGTAGATAAACTGACTGGACTGGTAAAAACGGATAATCTTGCATCAAAAAAAGCATTTAAAAATGCAGGATATGAAGAAAAGTATAGTATGTTTGAATTTGTACGAGTGGATTAAAGTAATGGATGAAATATATATAAGAACAGATATGAATAATCAGATTGCAACCGGACATATGATGAGGTGTCTTGCAATTGCAGATGCATTACAGAAAAATAGGATTAAAGTAAACTTTATTGTTGCAGATGAAAGTGCTTTAGAACTTTTGAAAAAATATGGATATAAAGCTATTATACTATATACAAAATGGAATAATAAAGAAGCGGAATTGCCAGTTCTGAAGAAATATATTCAGAAGCTGAATATTAAAAAAATACTGATAGACAGTTATGAAGTGACAGAAAAGTATTTAAGGGAAGTACACAACCTGGTTCGAGTAATGTATATAGATGATTTAAACATAAATCCATATGAAGTGGATGCTTTGGTTTGCTATGCAAATTACTGGAAAAAATTTCATTATGATCAATCAGACAATAAAATAAAGAAATATTTGGGAGTAAAATATGCTCCGTTACGAAGTGTGTTTTGGAATTGTGAATCTCATAAAATTAAGAATAGAGTAGAATGCTTGTTATTATTAACAGGTGGAACAGATCCATATAATATTATTCAGAGAGTATTAGATGGTATAGAAAGGGACAACTTATTAAGAATTGAGGTTATATGTGGAGTTTATAATCAAAATTATGATAGTTTGAAAGAACAGTATGGGAATGAAAAAAAAATTATTTTTCATAAAGCAGTTGATAATATAGAAAGATATATGCAGGAAGCAGATATAGCGATTTCAGCAGGTGGAACAACCCTCTATGAACTGTGTGCGTTGGGTGTACCAACAATATCTTATGCGTTTGTAGACAATCAGTTGGACAATGTAAAACAGTTTCAAGCAGATAATATTATTGATTATGCGGGAGATGTGAGGGAGGAGAACATTGTAGATAAAATAAACATGTATTTAAAGGAGTACATGTATGACGTGGAACTAAGAAAGAAAAAATCATTGCAAATGCAAAGATTTATTGATGGAAAAGGTGCAGAACGTATTGCGGAAGCACTGATAGCATTATAGATAATTGGAGGCGGTATAGATGATACCATATGGAAGACAGACTATAGAAGATGATGATATACAGGCAGTGATTGAGGTGTTAAAATCTGATTTCTTAACAACGGGACCGAAGAGTACAGAATTTGAAGAAGCAGTAAAGTCTTATACCGGAAGCAGATACGCGGTTGCAATATCAAATGGTACATCAGCATTGCATGCGGCTTGTTATGCAGCAGGCATTGAACCGGGGGATGAGGTAATAACTACACCACTTACTTTTGCTGCATCAGCGAATTGTATACTGTACTGTGGAGGAACACCGGTATTTGCGGATATAGATTCGAAAACTTATAACATAGATCCAGCAGATATTGAAAGAAAAATAACCGCAAAAACAAAGGCAATTATTCCGGTTCATTTAGCAGGACAGCCTTGTGACATGGACCGCATTCATGAGATAGCCAGAAGACATCATTTGTTAGTGATTGAAGATGGGGCACATGCTTTAGGGTCTGCTTATAAAGGAAGAAAAATTGGAACATTATCAGATCTTACGACATTTAGCTTTCATCCGGTAAAACCGATTACCACCGGAGAAGGCGGAATGATTATGACGGATCGGGAAGACTTATATCAGAGAATGTTGTTGTTCCGTTCTCATTGTATTACAAGAGATCCCAAATTGATGACAAGAAATGATGGACCGTGGTTTTATCAACAGCTGGATCTCGGATACAATTACCGTATTACAGATATTCAATGTGCACTTGGAATAAGTCAGATGAAGAAACTGGATCGTTTCCTTGCAAGAAGAAAAGAATTGGTTCAGAATTATAATGAGGCATTTCGAGATAATAAAGACATTATTACTCCATATCAGATGGAGGGAACCGAGAGTGGATGGCATCTGTATATCATACAAGTTCCACATCATGACCGAAAAAAGGTATTTGAACAGTTAAGAGAAAAGGGAATTGGTGTAAATGTTCACTATATACCTGTTTATATGCATCCATACTATCAGAAAAATGGATATGAAAATGTTCATTGCAAAAATGCAGAAGAAATATATTCCCGTATAATCAGTCTCCCATTATATCCGGGATTAACAGATGAAGAACAGGATAGGGTAATTGAGGCGGTACGGGATGTCCTTAAATAAAATACTTGCACAGCTGATTAAAGCTGTGCAAGTATTTTTTCTATCTGCTTTTCATAAGTATAATTATTTAAAACCTTCTGATAGCCATTCTCTGCGATTTCTTTCCGTTCTTTTTCATGGCTTAAATAATATTCGCATTTGTTTAATAAATCATCCGGACTGGTATAAATAACAAGGTCCTCTCCAATTGTGAAACATTCATTTAAATCATTCTGATAGTTCGTCAGGAGAAAACCGCCGCATCCAAGTACGTCAAAGACACGAAGAGGGATGCCATTCCGGATAGATTTACAGGTCATATTGAGATTGATTTTACTGTGGGCAAAGACCTGTGGCATTTCCGTTAAAGTTTTCACACGTCCATGATTGTGGACAGAAAGACCTGTGGTATTGCTGAAAGTATACAAATCTACAGAGAAGTGAGAACCAAGGAGAGAAAGAAGATGTTTCCTTTCGTTGACAGTAACCTTCATGCCAAGATATTTCTGGGCAATGATATCCCGGTCACTCCTTCTGGCTTTCTCTGGAGGGATATAGTAATCTGGCATACAATCTATAAATTCTTTTACAACAGGATCTGGTAGTAGCTCCGGTAAAAGAAAAGCACCATAAATCTGTTCTTGTGCATCCATAATCCCGTTCAGATATCCACTAAGATAAGGTGAAGGATTCGTTAATGCGTCATAAGGACATTTCTCAGTATAGAGAGAACCCACAAAAGAAATGTCTCCGGAAAAAGAATCTGGACGGCTGTCAGAAAGGACAGAATCCCAACGGCTTACATTGGTGGCAAGCGGAAGATAATAGGTATGGTCAGGATTATAAGGCGCAAAATCCTGATACTGCATGGAATCAAAAAGAAAAATACGGTTCCATTCATTTCCATAGGAATCAGAATATAATTCCATGATAGGACTGTCCACCGTCCAGCAGACATAAGGAAGTTTCATAATGTTACAGATCTCGGATAAAACGGGATAGAAGTTAATGGAGAAAATGGCATCAAAATGAGTTCCGAACAAAGCTTCTGAGACGTGCTTTATTATCTCCAGGGCAGGGATATTCTTGTTGGTAATTTCAAGATTTATAGAAGATACTTCATGTCCTAAATGTTCCATGGCTTCCATAATATCCGGTTCACATATGCTTCCATAACGGTAAAATAGTATTTTCATGATAAGCTTTCCTCTTTTCCTGATATAGAGTATAATGATCATATCTATTGTAACGAAAGAAGATGGAATAAACAAGGTCGGAATAAGGAGAAAAGTCTTTTGACGGAAAGGAAATAAATGGGACAATTTTTTGCAATTATCAGCTGCAGAGACCATTTCTGTAACGAATGCACCGATCATAGCATTGGCATCGGATTATACAAAAGAAGAAATTCCGGTGGTAGATGGGAAAGAGAACTATCGCAGATTATGTGAGTTTGTTGAAAATTATACTTTAGAACAGGAAGCAAAGAATAGGTAAACCAGAATTTATATGGTGAGATAAAACGTGAAGAGTAGAGAGATGGATAACAGATTTTTAGAAGATGAAATAAGGGATGGATTCTATATACCGACATTGGGAAAACGTGCGTGGGCAGCAGAACTTATTGTATTGCAGGAAGTAGACAGGATATGCAGAAAACATCATATAAAATATTTTGCAGGATACGGAACATTGCTTGGTGCAATCCGTCACCATGGCTTTATTCCGTGGGATGATGATATGGATATCATGATGTTAAGAAAAGATTATGAGAAATTCTGCAGGGTGGCAAAGGAAGAACTGCCGGATGGATTTGAGGTTACTACATTTCGAAATCATGAGGATTTCTGGTCCTTTATGGCGAGAGTGGTAGCCTTTCCGAGGATTTGCTTTGAAGAAGAACATTTAGAAAAATACAATGGATTTCCTTATATTGCAGGAATTGACGTTTTTGTTCTGGATTATATGTATACAGATGAACAGAAAGAACGGCAAAGATGCAGCATTGCAAAATATGTACTTGCAGTAGCTGATGAACTGGAAAAAATGGATGCGAAAACGCTTCAGGCAAATTTGGATAAAATTAAAACAGTATGTGAATTACAGTTTCCAGGTTACAGTAATCTACATGAATTAAAAGTCTTTTTGTATCAGACAGTAGAAAAATTATTTGCAATGACAAAGGAACAGGAGGCAGATAATGTCGTACAGATGATGCCGTATGGTATAGATAAAATAGAGTCTGCACAGTTTTCAAAAACATATTTTACGGAAAGTGTTTCTATTCCATTTGAAAATGTGACCGTACCAGTACCAATCGGTTATGATGTCATATTAAAAAGAATATATGGAGAGTATATGCATTCTGTCAGAGGCTTTTCCGGGCATGATTATCCATTTTTTGGAACACAGAGGAAACAGCTTCAGACATGTCTTGATTTCCGAATTCCGGGCTTCTATTTTGACGAGAGACAGTTAGAACGAAAAGCAGTTGAAGAAAGTAACAGCTACCGGAATCTTTTGCCATTGCAGCTAGAGCAATTGAAAAATTCATTGACTGAAATCGAAAGAAAATCCCAGAAGCAGGAATGGGTGGAGGTTTTTCCACTGTTAGAACTGGCACAGCAGCAGGCAATCGAAATGGGAACACTATTAGAAGAAGTAAAAGGGGAGGGACTTAAAACTGTAACCAATCTGGAACAATGGTGTGAAGAAATCTATCAGTTATCTCAACAGTTGGAAACAGGGGGAAAAGAATGCACTGTATCCGATAATATATACAGACTGGAACTTCAATATGAGAAGATTAGCCAGGAGCTCCAACAGGAAGTACTGACCCGTAAAGAGGTGGTATTACTTCCATATAAACCAGAATACTGGAACAACATGAAAGAAATTTATCGGGAAAAATGCAAGGAACCAGACTGCGATATTTATGTAATTCCAATGGAATGTTATGAAAAAGATTATCTGGGTAATTTTGTGAAACTTCAGGAAAGTGATACAGATTATCCGGAATATGTACATTGTATAACAAAGAATGATTTTGATTTTGCATTACATCAGCCGGATGAAGTGATCATACAGACTCCTTATGATGAGTTTAATATGGCAGTTAGTGTAGATCCGTTTTTCTACAGCAGAAATTTACAACAATATACAAAACAACTGATATATATTCCATATTTTAAAGAAGAGGATTTTATAAGAGAAGATGAGAGGGCATTTTATAATATGCAGTATTACTGCAATATGCCTGGTGTAATCTTTGCAGATAAGGTTTATGTGCAGTCGGAAAGCATGCGGCAGCGCTATATTGAAAAACTGTGTGAATTTGCAGGAGAGAAGACGAAAGAAATCTGGCAGAAGAAGATTGCGGCAAAAGAGGATTATTTTCCAGAAGCGGAAGGGGATGAAACAGTTGAAATTCCGAAGAACTGGAAAAATAAAATTAGTAAGCCAGATGGAAGCGACAGAAAGATTCTTCTTCTGGTTACGGATATTGGAATGCTTGTCGAGAATGAGAAACAGGCAATGATTAAATTACAGAGTATTGCCGGATGTTTAAGGGAAGAACAGGATAAAATAGCTGTATTATGGTATGCCGGCGACCGGATCGCAGAAGAATCAGCGAAACAAAAGAAGTATTGGAAAGCAGTTGCAGAGCAGGCAAAGACACTGGAGAATGCTATATTGATTGAGAGCGGGGAAGATTTAGCGATAGCAGAAAAGATAAGTACAGCATATTATGGTGTCTCTTGTGAAGTAGCACAACGGATGAGCCGTAAAGGGAAGTCGGTTATGATTCTGAATAGTGAGATTGTGTAGAAGTACATAAAGGGGAGATGGTTAAGAATCAGAGAGAATAGCCGATATAATATATAGGACTATCATAAATATTCAGGATGAGATGAAATGATGCATGGAGGCGTAAATAAGGAGAGAATAGATATAAAACTAGCCGTCAGCACAGAGTGGCTAGTTTTTACTGTTTAGGAAGGGAGAGTGCACAGAAGTTTGGTAAAAAGTGGAATGTTCAAAGCACAGATGACTTGAAGTTATTTTTCCAGATGTCAGATATTGTATATGTTGCATCACCGCATGAGACGCATTATGAATATATATTAAAGGCACTACAGAAGAAGAAGCCTGTTTTACTAAGTTGGAGCAACAAAATACAAGAGAATTAAATGATATCTTATATGGTGGAAGTTTTACAGAACTTGGTAGCTATGGACTGCTTCCAGTTCTACAGCTATTGGGAAATAATCCTGTAGAGATAAGAATAGATTCGATATGTTCTGAAAAAGGAATAGATATTTTTACAAGAGTATCTTTTAAATATGAAGATGCATTGGCAAACATTACCTGTGGCTGGGGTGTAAAATCAGAAGGCAGGCTGCTATTATCCGGAACAAAAGGATATATCCTGGTTGCGGCACCGTGGTGGAAAACACAGCATATTGAAGTACATTATGAGGACGCTTCTATTGTAGATGTTTATGAAGAACCTTATGTAGGCGATGGATTGCGATATGAACTGGCAGAAATAATCAGAAGAATTGAAACACATGAGATAAAAAAAGAAGAAACACTGGAAATAATAGAGAGAGCATCTATTATGGAAATGTTTTTGAAGAAGAGAAATAAGGAGTAGCATGAAAACATACGTTTTATTTGGAGCAGGCGCGAATGCAGCAAACGGAGTTCGCATAATAGGGAAAGATAAAATTGCATTTATTGTAGACAATGATAAAAAAAAGGCAGGCACAGATATATCCGGAATCCCGGTATACTTTTTTCCAGAGAAACAAGAGGAATGTCATGCTTATAAAATTGTGATTACAACTTCTGAACAATATTATAATGAGATTAAAATGCAGTTAGAGAATTGTAAGATTAGTTCATACATATCTTTAAGTTATATTCAGATGCAGATAACCCGAAAAAGAATACAGACTAGATTTGATTGTATAGAGGTATATAAGCGTGCAATAGGGTGGATAAAAAATCATTCTATAGATGGACATGCAATTATGTGCACTTCAGAGAAGAAAAAAGCGTATCCGGAAGTGACAGGCTATTATATTCCATCTTTAATTCGCTGGGGCTATCGGGAACTTGCTTTGAATTATACAGAGTGGCTTTTGCAGGTGCAGAAAGAAGATGGCTCCTGGTATGATACAAATGACAGGGCACCTTATATTTTTGATACAGCTCAGATTTTAAAAGGATTGATTGCAGCAAGAGAACTGTATAAAAATACGGATTACATAGATAATGCAATTCAAAGAGGCGCAGACTGGATATTAAGCTGCATGACAACAGAGGGACAGCTTGTTACACCAGATAAGGAGTGCTGGGGAAATGATGAATCCATGTGCTCGGAATTAATCCATTTATATTGTCTGAGTCCTTTGGTTGAGGCAGGAAAATTATACCATAAAGAAGAATATGTAGAGAAGGCTCGACAGATTTTAAACTTTTATAAAGAAAATTATTTGGATAAAATATTAAACTTCAGTTTGTTATCACATTTTTATTCTTATGTTATAGAGGCATTGGTGGATTTAGGCGAAGAAAATCTGGCCCAATCAGCCATGAGGAAGATGGAGACATACCAGAAGGAATCCGGTGCGATTCCGGCATATAACAATGTTAACTGGACATGTTCGACAGGAATGTTTCAGATGGCGGTAATCTGGTTCAAATTGGGAGATTTTGAACATGGAGAAAAAACATTTCGATATGCCTGCCGGTTACAAAATGAAACAGGAGGATGGTACGGAAGTTATTTATCAGAAGACAATGAAGTGGAGATGAATAACTATTTTCCGATGGAAGAAATAAGTTGGGCAAATAAATATTTCCTGGATGCATTATATTATCGTAATCGCCTGACTTTTCAAAGAGAAGCAGCTGGTTTTGCTGATACAATTGCGAAAGATGATGAAAGATACAGTACGATTCGAAACATTGTAAAGAAAGCTGGCAATGGTACAGACATTTTGGATGTCGGATGTGGAAAGGGACGTTATGTAAAAAATTTGCTGGAAGACATTCCGGAATGTGAATATTTTTGTGTGGATATTTCGCCTAATGTGATGCGTGCATTAGGAGAATGTCAGGTAGAATGCAGAGAAGGAACATTGACATATATTCCATATGAGAACAAGACCTTTGCAGTGACATATACGTGTGAAGCATTGGAACATGCAGTTGATTTTGAAAGCGCTGTAAGGGAGATGGCAAGGGTAACAAAAAAAGGGGGTTATATAGTTGTAATTGATAAGAATGATGATAATTATGGAACTTTTGAAATTGGCGAGTGGGAACACTGGCCAAGTGAGAAGGGATTAAAAGAACTTATGGAGCACTATTGCCAGAAGGTTGAAGTAAAACATGGCCTGCGGTATGAAGGCATAAAAGAATCTGATTTATTTACGGCGTGGATAGGAAAAATATAATGAAAGTATTAGTAGTATTCGGAACCAGACCAGAAGCAATTAAAATGTGTCCGGTAATAAAGAGGTTAAAAGAAAAGCCAGAAATAGAATGTAGAATATGTCTGACGGGGCAGCATGAAGAAATGCTGAATCAGGTGCTGGAAGTGTTTGGTGTAAAAGGTGATTATAATCTACATGTTATGACAGAACATCAGACCCTTGCGGGAGTATCTGCAAAGATTATGATGGGACTTCAGGAGATTTATGAGACAGAGAAGCCGGATGTGGTTTTGGTTCATGGAGATACAACAAGCTCATATATTGCAGCGGTGTGTGCCTTTTATCAGCATATTCCGATTGGACATGTAGAGGCAGGATTAAGAACATACCAGTTACAGTCTCCGTTTCCGGAAGAATTTAACAGGCAGAGTATTGATCTGATTTCGGATATCTATTTTGCACCAACAAAGCTGGCAAAACAGCAACTGCTGAAGGAAGGAAAAAAGATAGAGCATATTTATGTAACTGGAAATACAGCAATCGATGCATTGAAAGACACTATCAGAGATGAATATTACAGCCAGGATCTGGAATGGTGCAGTGATAGCCGGCTGCTTCTTTTGACAGCACATAGGAGAGAAAATATTGGAGAGCCAATGTATCATATGTTTTCGGCAGTAAAAGAAATTGTAAAAAGTAATCCCGATGTGAAAGTAATTTATCCGATACATAAGAATCCGAAGGTAAGGGAAATCGCAGAAAATGTATTTACGGATTGTGACAGAATCCGCATGATAGAGCCTCTGGATGTGATTGATTTTCATAACTATATGAAACAAAGCTATCTGATTCTCACGGATAGTGGTGGAATCCAGGAGGAAGCACCGTCGTTGGGAATTCCGGTATTAGTTATGAGGGATACCACAGAGCGCCCGGAGGGGGTAGAGGCTGGAACATTAAGTCTTGTTGGTACAGAAAAGAAAAGTATTAAACAGAAGGTGGAGCTGCTTTTGCAGGACAAGGCGGTATATGAGAAGATGAGTCATGCAAGAAATCCATATGGAGACGGACATGCCTCAGAAAGAATAGTCGAAATATTATTAAAAGAATTTGGAGGGTGAAGTGCCAAAGGTTTCAATTGTTTTACCAACATATAATGGAGAGAAATATTTAAAACAGTCGATAGAAAGTATTCTGATGCAGACCTATAAAGACTGGGAACTGATTATTGTAAATGACTGCTCGACAGATAGTACGCAACAGATTATAGATTCTTATGCAAAAAAGGATGCCAGAATCCGAACTATAACGAATACTGTAAATGAAAAACTTCCTGAGTCGTTAAATATCGGATTTCGCGAGGCAAAAGGAGATTATTATACCTGGACATCTGATGATAATGAGTACCTGCCAGAGGCAATAGAAACCATGCTGAAATATATGGAACAGAACAAGACGATTCCTCTTGTATGTACAAGATGCAATATAATAGACGAAAATGACGAAGTTCAGGGACAGACATCCGGATATAGTAAACGTGATATGCTGATAAACAATTGTGTAGGAGCATGTTTTTTATATCGTCGGGAAGCAGCTGAAAAGGTGGGACAATATAATCGGAAAAAATTTTTGGTAGAAGATTATGATTACTGGTTAAGAATTCTATTTGCATACAATCAGATAGGTGCGATTAATGGGATATATTATCGTTACAGACAACATGGTGGCAGTCTGACAGGGAAAAGGAAGGCAGAAATACAGAGGCAGTTATTATTGCTGCATAGAGAATATTTTCCTAGACTGCTAGAAGAACTTAAGATGGATAAGGCATATTTGTGCTGTCTGTACTATGAATTTAAATGGAATGGAATGTTAGATGCAAAGATAAAAGATATATTGGAAAAGCTTATACCGGAAATAAATATGGATGAGAAGGAAATATCTGCTCAGAAGATAGTTATATATGGTGCAGGAACGTATGGAAGAAAAGCATATGAGAGATATGGAGAGAAGATAGGGTATTATGCAGATAAAAATCCGGCATTGCAAGGAACTATGTTAAATGGAAAAAAAGTAATTTCACTAACTGAAATGCAAAATAAAAGTGCCGGTTATCAGATATTTATTGCTGTAAGTTCGCCCTATATTTATGAATTTTTTAAAACTTTAGAAACTCTCGACATTGAAAAATGCCATGTGATAGATTTTCCAATTGAGAATTAAGAGGAAGGTTACATAGATGGAACAGGCAGTGGATAAATATGTTTTCTGGGGAGCCGGTACACATGGAGAACTGGCAGCAAAAAAATATGAGGATTGTCATCTGACAAATGAAAGTGTTACAGGTTTTGTTGACAGAGAGAGAAAAGGTAAATTCTGTGGTTATCTGATTTTGAAAGAAACGGAAATAGATAAGGAAACAGTGGCACTTGTTATTACAGTAGATAGAACAGAACTTGTGGCAGAGATATATGAACAGGCAAAGCAGAGCGGCTATAAAAAGATATATTGGTTTACAGGCATAAAGCAGAAAAGGACAGGTAGATTTCTTTTAGATTATTGTGTGAGCTGCTTGAACTGGGGAGAACTGGTGCTTTCCCAGGCGGAAATACATGTGGCAGATTATTGCAACTTAAATTGCAGGGGGTGTGCGCATTATTCGCCGATATTCAAAAAAGAATTGCCGGATAAAGAAAGTAGAATCAATGATATCAGAAAATTGAAAAGCAAGTTTTCACATATTATCAAATTTTTTTTGATGGGGGGAGAACCGTTTTTGAATCCAGATATAATTTCTTATATTCAGGAAACAAGAAAAATACTTCCAGATACAATGATTCAGATTGTGACAAATGGTTTATTGATTCCAAAACTGAGTCAGGAAATATGGGACGCAATACATGAAAATCAAATTGTTGTTAGTATATCGGAGTATGAGCCGACCCATCGAATGATAGATCAGATAACAGCTATTTTAGAAAAAAATGATATTGCATATATGCTTCGACCATATGAGTCAAAGACAAAATTTATAAAACCGCTTTCGTTGATACCTAATAGCAAATATGAAAAAGAATGTATATCCAATGGCTGCATTAATATTTGGAATGGAAAAATTGCCAGATGCCCGAATTTAATGTATATTGACCGGTTTAATGAAGTATTTCGTACGACGCTTCCGAATGAAGGAATATATAATTTGGAACAGGTGGATGGAAAAGAAATTCTTCAATTGATGAAACAGAAAATTCCATTATGTGATTATTGTATTCACAATGAAATAAGCTGGAAAAGCTGTGGAGATACACCTGCCATAGATGATTTCGCAGAGGAAGATTAAAGAATGAACAGTGAATTGAGTATTATAGTACCAATGTATAATGCTGAGCACACGATAGAGAGGTGCATTCAAAGTATATTAAAGCAAAGTTATCAGAATTATGAACTGATTCTGGTAAATGATGGTTCTGGGGATAAAACATTACAAATATGTGAACGGTATGCAGGAAAAGATAAACGAATTAAAATTATATCCCAGGATAATAAAGGTTTGATTTCAGCCAGAAAACTGGGAGTAGATTCAGCAACTGCAGGTATAATAGGGTTTGTAGATAGTGATGACTGGATTGAAGAAAATATGTATTCTGAATTGGTAAGGGTATATAAGGAAACAGGATGCCAGTTGGTATCTTCCGGTATTTATAGAGATTATCAGAAGGATAACTATGTAACAGAGATTTGTGATTGGTTTGAGGAAGGTCTATATCAAAATCTACCTGCAGAAATTTATCCTACAATGTTGTGGAACAGTAAAGCATCAGACTTTGGCCTATATTGTACACTGGTAAACAAATTGTTTGATCGTGGGATACTAAAAGAAATTTATGATGAAATAGATCCCAGAGTATTCTATGGAGAAGACTGTTTGACATTGTATTCTTATGTGATGAGGATTCAAAGTATATATATTTTAAAAAAATCTTTTTATCATTATATCATCAGGCAGGATTCCATGTGTAGAACTGCAGATGAAAAATTATTATGCAATACATATTATTTGTTTCAGGGCCTGAAAAAAGAGTTTCAGAAAGTGAAAGAGCAGGAAATAAAATATATCTTATTAAAACAGCTGAAAAGATATATTCTTGAAATAGAATCACACACGCTTAGTACGCTGTACGGAATAGATACAGTAGCAATGGGTGAATGGAACTATGAATTTCCGGAAGTGTTGAATAAGAGAGTTATACTTTATGGTGCAGGTAGAAACAGCAGAGCACTCTATCGCTATTTAAAGGATAAATGCGAGGTTGTGGCGTGGTTAGATAAAGCACCAGAAGGAAAAGATATGCGATGTCTGCATGAGATACTTCCGGCAGATAAGCTGCAGGAACTTGAGTTTGATTATCTTGTCATATCTGTTTTAAGTAAAAATCTGGCGAAGAGTATTAAAAGGGAATTGATAGAAGTCTACCATGTGGATGAGAAAAAGATATTATGGCAGCAGGCTGAATACAAATCCATATTTGAAAATGTGTAGAGAAGATAAAGGAGAATGCCATGCTTCAGCTTTTAGACGGTTCCAGAAAAGAACTGGCAAAGTATATCAAAGAACAGAATAAAAAAATTGTTGTATATGGAGCCGGTATGATTGGAAAAGTGATTATATCGGATTATCTTCTGCAACATAACCTTCTGGACAGGCTTCAGTTTTATGTTGATATGGATAAGAGGAAGCAGCAGGAAGGAATAATGATTCAGGAAAAACATTATGAAATCTGTTCAAAGGAAAGTCTTTTTGAAATGCCGGAGAACAGTATTCTGCTGATTACAAACAGCAATTATGGTCCGGTATTAAAGATGCTGGATGGAATGCGTTGTCTGGATGGAAAAGAAACAATTCTGTTTCCAGTAATAGAGGCCAGAGAAGCAGAAAAAGAAACTGTAGAAAATTTTAAGTGGGAGGAGATTCAGACAACTGAGCAGATCCCAAAGAAGATTCACTATTGTTGGTTCTCTGGAAAAGAGATACCGGATTATTTGAAAAAATGCATGGAAAGCTGGCACAGATTCTGTCCGGATTATGAAATTATCCGATGGGATGAAAGCAATTATGATATAAATAAAAACTTATATATGAGCCAGGCCTATAAGACACAAAAATGGGGATTTGTACCGGATTATGCCAGATTAGACATTTTGTATGAACATGGAGGATTTTATCTGGATACAGATGTGGAATTGATAAAATCACTGGATGAGTTAAGAAATCAAGGCGCTTTTTGTGGTGTCGAGAAGTGGGGAAATATTAATATGGGTGGCTGCAGCGGTGCAGTGCCGCATCATCCGATGATAGGAAAAATGTTGGAAACAAGAAAGAATCTTGTATTCTGCTATCCGGATGGAACCCTTAATATGGAAACCTGTGGTGTGTATGAGACACAGCCGTTCTTGAACCTTGGAATGCATACAGATAATACAACCCAGAGGATAAATGGAATGACAGTATTTTCTTCTGCATATTTTCATCCGTATGATTATATGAGCGGAGAGGCTGTGCTGACAGATAGAACCATATCCATTCATCATTTTAATGGGGGTTGGCTGGATGAGAGCGCAAGAAAAGCAAGAGAAAAGACAGCGCTCGAATATCGAAAAGTAAGAAGCAGAATGGAACAATAATATGTATGGTGATAAAATATCGGTAATAATTCCAATCTATAATATGCAGGAGTATCTGGATAAGTGTATCAGCAGTGTGATGCGTCAGACCTATGATAATCTTGAGATTATTCTGGTGGATGATGGCTCCTGCGATCAAAGCCTTGCTATTTGTAGAAAGTATCAAAAGTCTGATAAGCGGATTCAGGTAATCCATAAGGAAAATGGCGGACTGGTAAGTGCCAGAAAAGAGGGTATTGAAAAAGCGACCGGTGAGTATATAACCTTTGTGGATGCAGATGACTGGATTGATGAAAATATGTATGAGAAGATACTGGATGGAACAGAGGAAGCAGACGTTATAGCATATGGGCTGATAGAAGAGTATGGTCATAAGCAGATAAGCAGACGGAATGATTTCCTGGAAGGAAGATATGAAGAAAGAAGGCTGAGGGAAGAAGTCATTCCAACGATGCTATATCGGGGAAATTTTTTTGAATTTGGAATGTTGCCAAATCTGGTATGTAAGTTGATAAAGCGGTCTTTGTTACTGTCGTGCTGTCGGAAAATCAATAATCGTGTTACAATGGGAGAAGATGCAGATTTTACCTATCATGTAATGTTTGAAGCAAAGTCATTATACATGAAGGATATTTGTCCGTATCATTACATACAAAGGACAGCGTCCATGGTGCGGAATGAAGTCGTAGCAGATAGCTTAAAGAGCTTGTTTGAAGATTTGAACACTGCAGACAAAACCGGGGAAAATCTGCAGTGGCAGAGACAGGTGCACATTTATATGAAGTTCCTTTTTCTATTGAAAAGAACGGACGAATGTGTAAAAAATGATTGCTTCTTTCAACGATTTGCAGATAAAAAAGTGATTGTCTATGGAGCTGGGAACTATGGCAGGGCAGTAAGTAATGCATTAGAACGTGAATTGCATACAAAAATTATTGGAATAGCAGACCGGGATTGGGAACAGTTGCAGGAAGGAGACAATCGTGTAATAGCACCAAAAGACATATTAAAGAAAGAACTTGATTATATATATGTTGGAATTTTAAATGAGGATGTCTGCAAAATAGTAAAAGAGCAGCTTGTACATGAGGGGATAAAAGAAGAAAGTATTTTGTATTATGAAGGTTCGCAGGTGAGTTTAACAGACATAAGGTGATTTTTGTATAGGCGAGGAAGGAATGGTGGGTCAAGTATATGAAACGTATGAAAAGATACAGAACAATATTCCTACTATTTTTGCTCCAAATTGCTGGGGAGATAAGCTTTGTTTGAACTTTTGTTAAATAAAAAGGTTATGCTTGCAGATGGAGTAATATTTGAAAAAGACTGATTTAATAATAAAAATTAATACGTGGATAGAACAATAGTTTAAGTAAAATGTTATAAAAATACAGATGGAGAGGATGAAAGTACAGAATGGATAGTAAAGTAATTATATATGGAGCAGGATACAGAGGAACAGCTTTTTATGAATTCATAGAGAAGAATGGTATGGGAGATATCGTTTGTGTTTTTTGTGACCAGAACTATGATAAGATAAAGGAAGTAGATGGAAAGAAAGTGGTTTCCTTTCAGGAGGCATGCAGCTATAATCTTCCGTTTTTTATTTCTATTATTGATGAGGAAGCGGTAAAAGAAGTAAAGAAAATGATAATAGATGCAGGCAGACAATTTTTAGAGTTTAGTTCGCTGGCAAAAGAATTTGGAGAAGATATTGTAACTTTAAACAGAGATTTTTGCGCATTCTTTCATATAAAGGGAATGGATTCCTATTTTGATGAAGCAGAGGAAAAAGCCTGTCTGGATGTATTCTGGAAAGATGACTCTCCATTTTATGAAAAATTTAAAGAACTTAATCTGGAGAATGTAATAGAACTTGCCTGTGGACGGGGCAGACATGTGCCTTTTTATGTGGATAAATCGAAAAAGGTTACACTGGTAGATATTTTACAGGAAAATATTGCTATCTGTAAGAAGAGATTTCAGGATAAAAGTAATATAGAATATTACTGTAATAATGGTTATAACTTAAGTGAACTTGAAACAGGAAAATATACGGCACTGTTCTGCTATGATGCAATGGTTCATTTTGAGATGATGGATATTTATGAATACTTGAAGGATATTTATCGTGTCCTGGTACCGGGAGGGATGGTTTTGATTCATCACTCGAATTATACGGCAAATTATAAAGCGTCATTTGCAAATACACCGCATGGTAGAAGTTTTATGAGCAAGGATATTTTTTCATATCTGGCATATCGCTGTGGCTTTGAGATTATATCACAGCAGGTGATTAATTGGGGCGTAAAAGACTTGGATTGCATTTCATTGATTTACAAACCGGAGTAATAGATAGGAAGGGATAGTACTATGAATATAAAGTTAACTGCATCCATGATGTGTGCCAATTATGGCAATCTGGAAAAAGAAGTAAGAGAATTGGAAGATGCCGGGATTGATTCCTTTCACATTGATATAATGGATGGACGATTTGTGCCGAATTATGCAATGTCGTTGAATGATATGACATATATTGCATCTGCAGCAACAAAACCGATGGATGTGCATCTGATGATAGAACATCCGAATAACAATATCGGGTTGTTTTTATCAAAACTCCGGGAGGGTGATACGGTTTATATTCATCCGGAAGCGGAATACCATCCGTCAACTACCTTACAGAAGGTGATTGATGCAGGGATGATACCGGGAATTGCAATTAATCCTGGTACCAGTGTGGAAACAGTCATAGAAATGCTGCGTATTGTGGATAAGGTACTGGTTATGTCTGTGAATCCTGGGAATGCAGGTCAGATGTATCTGCCATATGTGGGACATAAAATAGAACGGTTATTATTACTGAAGAAAGAAATGGGCTTTGAATTATACTGGGATGGTGCGTGTGGAGCAGATAAAATTCTGGAGTTTGCGCCGAAAGGAATAGATGGATTTGTGCTTGGAACTACGCTTTTGTTTGGAAAAGGAAGAGCCTACGCAGATGTTTTAAAGGATATAAGGGAGATGAAGTTTTAATGAATGTAGCATTACTCCTATCAGGGGGAACCGGTACAAGGCTGGGAGCAAATATTCCCAAACAGTACATAGAAGTAAAAGGCATGCCGGTGTTTGCCTATTGCCTGAGAACATTTTTGGAACTGAAACAAATTGATGCAGTTCAAATTGTGGCGGAAGAAAAGTGGCAGGATTATATTAGGAAAGTATGTTTTAAATATGATATGCAACAGAAGATAAGGGGATTTTCAAATCCGGGTGAGAACCGGCAGTTATCTATCTGGAATGGGTTGAATGATATCAGAAAATATGCCCTGGGCAATGCGGTTGTTGTTGTACATGATGCGGTGAGACCGGGTCTGTCTTCACAGCTTTTGGAAGAAGGTCTTCGGGCAATAGAAGGACATGATGGTGTATTGCCGGTGCTTCCGATGAAAGACACAATATATTTTAGCAAGAATGGAACACAGATAGATTCGTTACTGGACCGAAGTCGGTTATTTGCAGGACAGGCTCCGGAATTCTTTTATCTGGAGCAGTATTACCAGGCAAATAAGAACCTTTTACCGGAGAAAATATATAGTATCAATGGATCTACCGAACCGGCAATTTTGCAGGAGCTTGATATGGTAATGATACCGGGAGAGGAAAAGAATTTTAAGATTACTACCAGAGAAGATTTGGAGCGTTTCCGAAGGATGACAGGAGAAGTGTAAATATGAGGGCATATGTATTGCGTGGAATAGATGATTTGCGGTTAGAAGAGACAGCGCTTCCGGAGATAAAAGAACGGGAAGTGCTGGTACAGGTTATGGCAGCCGGTATTTGCGGCTCGGATATTCCACGGATTTATAAGACAGGAACATATTCCTATCCGCTGATTCCGGGACATGAATTTTCGGGAACAGTAATCAGAACCGGACTTGAAACAGATAGAAAATGGATGGGAAAACGGGTTGGTATTTTTCCGTTGATTCCCTGCGGAGAATGTGAACCATGTCGTAAGAAACAGTATGAAATGTGCAGACACTACAGCTATCTTGGCTCTCGCACTAATGGGGGATTTGCAGAATATGCAGCAGTTCCGGAAGATAATCTGATTGAATTGCCGGAAGAAGTCAGTTATGAGGTCGCAGCAATGCTGGAACCAATGGCAGTCGCAGTACATGCAATGCGAAAATCCGGGGTAACGAAAGAAAATACTGTGGTAGTATACGGTCTTGGAACCATCGGACTATTGCTTTGCATGTTTCTTTTCGATGCAGGAGTCAGAGATATTTATGTAATTGGCAATAAGGAATTTCAAAAGAAGATGGCAGGTTCCCTTGGAATTTCCGAAACACATTATTGTGATTGCAGAACACGGGAGGTTTCAAAATGGTTACAGGAGCAGACCGGAGGAAGAGGTGTTGATGTATTTTTTGAATGTGTGGGCAAGAATGAAACAATTGCAGACGCAATTGGCAATACAGCACCTGGTGGAACAGTACAGATGGTAGGGAATCCGGCATCAGATATTATGTTAAAGAAAGAGATTTACTGGAAAATACTCAGGAATCAGCTTACGATAAAAGGAAGCTGGAATTCTTCTTTTTTACATAATGAAGGTGATGATTGGCATTATGTACTGGACAAATTGGACAGGCAGACCATACATCCGGAACAATTTATTACACAGAAATTTGAACTTGAACACCTGAAAGAAGGGCTTGAAATTATGCGGGATAAGCGGGAAGAATATGTAAAGGTTATGATGGTACAGAAATAGAAAAATTAATTGGACTGAGGAATTGTTGCGAAAACTGCCGGATTGACCGATATACTTTAATATAACAGAAAGGATGGCTTATGGAGAGCCAGGGTGGATATCATGGAAGATAATAGAAAAGAAGAAAAAGAAGCAAAAGAAGCATTAGCAGTATTGGTGGAATATAGTCCGAGGCTGATAAAGTCAATGAAAGCAGTTGTTGAGGAATTGCGTGGAAACCGCCAGCCGGATACAGATGAGTACTTACTTAGCATTATTAAGGGAATGAACTGGGAAATTGAAGTATTGAACGGAACAATGGATTATCTGAATGAGACAGAGCAGGTGATTGATAAGGCAGCAGCAAATGAACTTTTTATTTCCTTTAGCAGGACTTATCAGGAAAAGGATGATATAAAGCTGGCAGATGCTTTTGAAAAAGATATGATACCATTTTTCACACATCTGCAAGACGTTGCAAAAGCGAAAGTGGAGTAAGAGATGAAATTATTATTCTGGCAGTGGCATTCCTTTATGGGAAAAGGCGTAGAGCGGGCATTGCAGAAACTGGAAGTTGAATATGATACCTTCTTTTATCAGATGAAAGACTGGGAAGAGGATGAAATATTTGCAGAGCAGTTAGGAAGCCGGCTTGCAACAGGGCAATATAATATTGTGTTTTCAATTAACTTTAATCCAATCATTTCAGAAGTATGTGAAATGCATCATATTGCGTATCGCGCATGGGTCTATGATTCTCCGATTCATATCCGCAATTTGACACCATTAAAAAATACATATACCAAAGCGTATTTCTTTGACCGGGGACAGGTGTTGGAATACCGGAAAAATGGTATTGCAGCGGAGTATCTTCCGCTGGCGGCAGATGTAGAAACTTTTTCTTCAATTGCAGTATCAGAGCAGGAGAGAAAAGAGTATCAGTCAGAAATATCTCTGGTAGGGCAGCTGTACCAGACTGTATATCCGCAGTATGCAGCGCCGCTGGATGCTTATGAAAAAGGATATCTGGAAGGAATTATGGCAGCCCAGAAGATGGTATACGGTGGATATTTCCTGCCGGACTTTTTGACAGACAATCTGATACGGAAAATGAATGCAGCATATCAGAAAGCCTGGAATGGAAACATAGCAGTAAATAAAAGAGAAGTGGAATTTCTCCTTGCCAGCGAAATTACAAGACGGGAACGTTTTGAAATACTATCTCTTTTATCGAATCATTTTGATGTGGCATTATATTCCGGTGACAGTGATACACATTTAAATAAGCTTCGCCATAAATCTTATGTAGATTATTATTCGGTAATGCCCAAAGTGTTTAAAACATCAGCTATCAATTTGAATATTTCCTTAAAGACAATTCGGACGGGAATTCCTCTTCGGATACTTGATATTCTGGCAAGCGGAGGCTTTGTTCTTTCGAATTTCCAGGAAGAACTGGCGGAATATTTTAAATTAGGAGAAGAAATAATAACTTATGGTGATTTGGAAGAATTGTATTATCTTACAGATTATTACCTTAAGCATGAGGAAGAAAGAAAGTGCATTGCGGCAAATGGATTGGAGCGGGTAAAGAAAGATTTCCGGTTTGAAGACCGTATGCGGAAGATGATAGAAGATGTATCATAAAAACAGCTCCTGTGTTACGCAGGAGCTGTTTATTATCACTTCGGATTATTTAATTGATTTACTTCCTCTATCGAAAGATGACAAAGTTCTGCGATTTCCTTTGCATCAAACTTTCCTGTTTTCAAAAGACGAAGGGCGGTATCGGTAGAAGCCTGTTTAAATCCCTGTTCAACACCGGCGTCAAATTCCGCTTTTCTCAGTTTTTTTTCTTCTTCAACTTTATCATATTCAAAAATACTCATAGCAATTACCTCCGCCTGATTCTTCCTAAGAAAATCTGCCAGAATATTTTCCTGAATGCATTCGGTGACAGCCTTTTGTACGGCATCATCCAAAGGCATCTGTTCTGCAAGGGAACGAACCTTTGCAACATAAATGGAATATTCCTTTAATATCTGGCAATGGGGCATTAACTCGGTGTTGTGTCCTGCGTTTACATTAAATGTAGTAACAATAAGTTCCAACGATGGATTGTCGGTTGCATGATAAAAAGCATCTGACAAACGGCTGGTATAGCAATCATCTATCGGTGTGCTTCCATTATAAAATACAATAAAATGGGGATTTGGAATTTTCTGTAAGGCAGAAGAATACAGGGATTTCTTATCCACAAGCTTTTGGTATTCTGCTGCAATGTAAAATAAATCCCGAAGAGGAATGTTTGGATTTATTGTGGACTGATGTTCATATAGATAGAGATTCATATCCAGAATAAAAGCCAGATCGTTCTTCATTCCCATGTAAATGGCATTTTCCAGGGTTACAATTTCGAGGGCACCGGAATCCGTGTAATGACTGTTATTAACTGCATTATAAAGGGAGAGTAACGCTTCCTTATCCGAAAATAACATCCGGAAAACAGTGTCCTTAAATTTGCGGTTCACCACCGGTGTGAGTTTCGTTGTTTCATTTGCTTCATGTGTTTTTCCTGTCATAGGCAAGTCCTCCTTGTGTGTGGCAGGAGGATAAGCAGCAATAGAAAATAAATATCATATCCAGTGGCAAAAGATTACCTGCTATCAAATAATGGCAGTTATTCCCATCCTGTATCGCTCCTGCTTTTTTAGTTAAATAGTGAATCAAAAGCATAGATAGATACAGAAATGCTGGGTTCTAAACAGAACCGGATTTGAACTATAGAAAGTGCCATATAGATTGTATAATATATGCTTTTTCACATTTTAACATAGGAAGAGGGCAGGAGCAAGACGGAAAAATTATTCCGCTTCCATTTCCGCCTTGATTTCATCTTCGGTTGCAGCCATTGCCTGTAAGGTCATGGTAAGCAGTTTCTCTAAATCCCAGCCCAGCTGAGCGGCACCGCGCTCGATGACTTCGCGGGAACATCCGGCAGCAAAGCCTTTGCTCTTATATTTCTTCTTTAAGGATTTTAGTTCCATATCTTTCGTGCTCTTAGACGGACGCATCAGTGCGGCAGCCCAGATAAGACCGGTTAATTCGTCTGCAGCAAATAAGACCTTTTCCATTTCGTGAACCGGTTCCACATCAATGGTTGTGCCACATTCTACGGTAATGCCGTAGCCGTGGGAGCAGACTGCGTGAATAATGTCATCCGAGACACCGCCTTCCTTTAATAATTCCGGAGCCCTAAGACAATGCTCGGCTGGGTAAAGCTCGAAGTCAATATCGTGAAGCAGTCCCACGATACCCCAGTATTCGGCATCCTCGCCGTATCCTAATTCGTTGGCATACCATTTCATAACAGCCTCAACGGTAAGCGCGTGCTGGATATGAAAGGGGTCTTTGTTGTATTTTTTCAGTAATGCAAAAGCATCATTTCTTGCAATGTGTTCCATTTGTTTGTCCTTCTTTCTTTTCGAAATAAAGTAAATTACTTCAGTAAAAATATACACCGGATAAAATAAATGTGCAAATCAAATTTGTGTGGAAAAAGGGCTTTTTTTTGCATATAATAAGAGACATAAAATGAAGGGAAAGTGTAGATAAGGAAAGATGGAAAAAGGATTCTACGAAGCACATAAGATGAAAGAGTACCATGCCTTTAAAATTGTGCCGCACACATTATTTGACGTGGCGGTTCATATTCCGGAGGAAAGACAATCCGCCTTGGGAAAAAGGTATTTTGGAAGATATCCGAAACACTGGCATCGCAGTCTGGAGCTTTTTTATGTCTCAAAGACAGGTTGTACTGTCTGGTGTAATGGAAAGACCAGCGTATTAAGAGATGATGACCTTGTGATTATCAACAGTGGAGAACCCCATGAGGTATACGGCTTTGGGGAGGGAGAAAAGGCAGGCTGCTCTCTTATCATTTCCTATGAATTGCTGAAAGAAGCATTTCCGGAATTTGACAACTGGTACTTTGTGGTGGAAGAAAAGAATGAGGTATATCATAAGCTGACAGAGAAAATGATGGAAATGCTAAGGCTGTATAAGAGTGAAGATCCTTGGAAGGCGTTACAGTTAAGAAGCGTTATGTATGAAATTCTCTATATCTTAGTAAATGATTTTAAAGTGGATAAAGAGAGTATCATGGATGTGAAAACCCAGAAGTATGGCGAGCGGTATAAACAGATATTGGAATATATCAAGAAAAATTATACGGAAGAGCTGACATTGAAAGATACGGCAGAACATTTTGGACTGTCCCAGGAGCACTTTTCCCGTTCTTTTAAAAATTATGTGGGACAGACCTTTACCGGATATGTGAAAAATCTGCAGGTAGATAGGGCAAGGGAACTGCTGGTAGAGACTGATTTGAATATCATCGATATTGCGGCAAATGTAGGGGAGCCGGATGCGAAAGCATTTATCCGGGATTTTAAAAGGGCATACTCTGTCACACCGCATCAGTACCGGAAGATGGCAAAGGAACGATAAAAGAATAGAACTGCTTTTTTGTACAAAAAGTGGTTCTATTTTTTGTATAATACTTACAAAAATAAAAGAAAGCCCCTTTTCAAACGCTAAAAATTGGAAAAAAACATGCTAATTTATGGAATGATGAAAAGGCAAATATCAAATATGATGAATTTATCAAAAAAAAGAAAGCGAGGGCTTTATTATGGCGAATAAATATGACGGCTTAGCCAGAATAATTGTTCAAAATGTGGGGGGCAAAGGCAACATTAAATCATTGACACATTGTTTTACAAGACTTCGGTTTGTCTTAAAAGATGAGAGCAAGGCAAATGAAGAAATGTTAAAGAAAACAGATGGAATTGTAAACATCGTAAAGAGCGGCGGACAGTTCCAGGTAGTAATCGGAACACATGTGCCGGATGTTTATGAAGCAGTGATGGATGTAGCACATTTAAATACACAGGTATCCGAGGATGGAAACCAGAAGACAAGTATCTTAGATGTATTCTCCGGAATCTTTCTTCCGGCAATCGGTTTACTGTGTGCTTGTGGTATCGTAAAAGGTTTACTGGTACTGTTTACCACATTAGGCGTACTGTCAACAGACAGCGGAACTTATCAGATCCTGTATGCAATCGGTGACTGTATCTTCTATTTCTTCCCGGTAATTCTTGGTTATACCGCAGCAAAGAAATTCAAATGCAGCGAAATCACAGGTATTGCACTTGGAACCATTTTAATTTATCCAAATATTATTTCCCTGATGAGCGGAGATCCAATTACAACCATTCTTCCGGGAACTATTTTTGAATCAGCAGTATATACGAAATTCCTTGGAATTCCGGTATTATTAAGCAACTATTCCTCTACCGTTATTCCGATTATTTTATCCGTATGGTTTGCATCTAAAGTAGAAAAATTTGCAAAGAAGATTTCACCGGCAGTTGTAAAATCCTTCCTGGTACCATTGATTACATTACTGATAACAGCACCGTTAACTTTCCTTGTAATCGGACCACTGGCAACCTGGATTTCTAATATCCTTGCATGGCTGACCAATGCAATTTTCAATATCAGCCCGGCATTATTTGGTCTGTTTATTGGTGGCTTCTGGCAGGTATTCGTTATCTTTGGTGTACACAACGGATTATTCCCAATCGTATTAAACAACCTTGCAACATTAGGTTATGATTACATTTTTGCGGCAACCTGTGCAGGATGCTTTACGCAGATTGCAGTTCTTGCAGCAATTATTATGAAAACAAAAGACAAAAATCTTCGTACAACCTCTATTTCCGCACTGTTTTCCGGAATCTTCGGTATTACAGAGCCGGCAATTTATGGTGTGACATTACCATTAAAGAAACCATTTATCATCAGCTGTATCGCATCCGGAATCGCCGGAGCAGTGGCAGTCGTAGGTGGAACCCGTTACTTTAACATGGGTGGACAGGGAATCTTCTGCTTCACCTGTTACATTGACCCAAGCGGAAAGAGCGCAAGTCTGGTATGGAGTATTATCGCAGTTGTCGGAGCAATGATTTTATCCTTCATCGCAACGATGCTTGTATACAAAGACAAGAAAGAAGACAACGAAGCAAAGAAAATTGAAGTAAAAGCAGCAGAGGGTGAAAAAATTGTAACAAGCCCTGCTACAGGAAAAGTAATTCCACTTAGTGAAGTAAAGGATGAAGCATTTGCATCTGAAGCACTTGGCAAAGGTGTAGCAATTGTTCCGGAAGAAGGATGCGTGGTAGCACCATTTGATGGAACCGTAACCATGGTATTTGATACCGGACATGCAGTAGGACTTACCTCCGAGGACGGCGTGGAAATGTTAATCCACATCGGACTGGATACCGTAAAACTGAACGGAAAATACTTCGAAAAATTAGTAACCAATAATGAAAAGGTAACAGCAGGACAGCCATTAATCAGATTTGATTTGGCTGCAATCAAAGAAGCCGGATATGATGTAACAACACCGGTTATCGTTACCAATATGGATGCATTTAAAGACATGAGAAAGGCAGCAGAGGGAGCAGTAAAGGCACAGGAGAATTTGCTGGTAATTGAGTAAGACCATGCGGTAAATGTATCGAAAAAGGAGAAAAGTCAATATGATAAGAATGAAAGAAAAACCATTCTATTTAAGTGAAGAAGATATTCAGTGGGTAGAGTCCACAAGAGATGCTATGACACTGGAAGAGAAAGCAGGCCAGCTTTTCTGCCTTCATGGAAATACGAATGACCAAAAGGAACTGAAAGAAATTCTTACAACTTATCATCCGGGGGCGGTCATGTACCGCCCTTCTGCAAAAAAGGTGATTTATGATACCCACAAATTCCTGCAGGAGAACAGTAAAATTCCACTTCTTTTAGCAGCGAATTTAGAGTCCGGCGGAGACGGAATTGGAAATGAAGGAACCTTTTTTGGGAGAGAGATTCAGGTGGCAGCAACCGGAGATGTGAAGGAAGCATATAATCTGGGCGATATATCCGGTGCAGAAGGAGCAGCAGTTGGTGTGAACTGGTCGTTTGCTCCGGTGGTTGACATTGATATGAATTTCGAAAATCCGATTACCAATGTCAGAACCTTTGGAAATGATAAGGACCGTGTAAAAGCAATGGCAGTGCAGTATATTGAAGCATGCCAGAGCCATGGTGTGGCAGCCGCTGCAAAACATTTCCCGGGAGATGGAGTAGACAGCAGAGACCAGCATCTGCTTACCACCATCAATGCACTCAGTACGAAAGAGTGGGATGCAACTTATGGTGAAGTTTACCATGCGGTTATTGAAAATGGCGTAAAGACCATTATGGCAGGACATATTGCACAACCTGCTTATGAGAAAGAATTGAACCCGGAGCTGACCGATAAGGAAATTATGCCGGCATCATTATCCAAAGAATTGTTGCAGGGCTTATTAAGAGGAAAACTTGGCTTCAACGGAATGATTACCACAGATGCCACCAATATGGTAGGTTTTGGCTGTGCCGGAAGACGTAAAGAGCTGCTTCCGAAATCCATCAATGCAGGCTGCGATATGCTTTTATTTACGAAGAATCTGAAAGAGGATTACGAGACTGTTTTAGAGGCAGTTAAGAGTGGCATAATTTCAGAAGAACGTCTGAATGAGGCGGTTACTTATATTTTGGCAACTAAGGCATCTTTAAAATTGCATGAAAAACAGAAATCGCATACTCTGATTCCGGACGAGTCAGCCCTTGATATTTTACGTTGTAAGAAGCACATTGACATGGCATATCAGGTATCCGATAAAGCAATTACACTGGTAAAGGATGAGCAGAATCTTCTGCCACTTTCTACGGATAAATATAAGAAAGTACTGACTATCGTATTAGGAGATGCTATCAGTGCCAGCGGAAAACCGGCAGTGGGAGATCTTTTTATTGAGAAAATGCGGGAAGCCGGCTATGAGGTAGAACGGTTTGAGGAAAAAGAGCAGGGCGAATTACTGATGTCCGGTTCCACCGATGAATTAAGAGCGAAGTACGACCTTGTAATCTATTTTGCAAATATCAAGACAGCCAGCAACCAGACTACCGTAAGAATCAACTGGAGACCACCAATTGGATATGATGCACCATGGTTTGTCCATGAGATTCCGACCATGTTTATCTCCATTGCAAATCCGTATCATATGCAGGATGTGCCGATGATAGAGACCTTTATCAATGCATATACAGCCAATGAATTTAACGTTGAAATGCTGGTAAAGAAATTAAATGGCGAGTCATCCTTTAAGGGAAAGAATCCGGTAGACCCGTTCTGCTATCAGAGACAGACAAGAACCATATAAAAGTACAGGGATAAGAGGAAAAAGATGAAAGCATTAATCTTTGATTTAGATGGCGTAATTGTTTTTACCGACCGGTTTCATTATCTGGCATGGAAAGAAATGGCAGACAGCATGGGAATTTATTTTGATGAAAACATTAACAACCGTCTGCGCGGTGTAAGCAGACGGGAAAGCCTTGAAATTATACTGGAACGATATGAAGGAAAAGCCCTTTGTGAAGAAGAAAAAGAGCATTTGATGGAAAGGAAGAATAACCGCTACCGGGAGCTTTTAGGAAGCATGAGCAAAAAGGATGTTTCGGATGAAGTAAGGGATACCCTGCGGGAACTTAAGGAAAGAGGTTATCGTCTTGCCATTGGTTCTTCCAGTAAGAATGCGAAATATATCTTAGAAAAGACAGGGCTTACACAAATGTTTGACGCCATTTCCGATGGAACTAATATTTCCCATTCCAAACCGGATCCGGAGGTATTCTTAAAGGCAGCAGAATTCTTGCAGGAAGACCCGAAAGTATGTTATGTTGTAGAGGATGCTTCTGCGGGAATCCAGGCAGCAAAAGCCGCAGGAATGACAGCGGTTGGCATTGGTGAAGCAGCAAAGGATGCAAGAACAGATTACAGTATTCATACATTTTCAGATTTATTGAAACTATCATAACATAAGCCTGGCTGATTTCAGCCGGGCTTAAAGTTATAGCACATCCGAAAGGAGCTGCCGGTGGCAGCTTTTATAGAGAAAAACAGGAGAAAGAACATGACAGGATTAAGAAAAGATTTTTTATGGGGCGGAGCAACTGCCGCCAATCAGTGCGAAGGAGCTTATAACGAAGGTGGCAGAGGACTTGCCAATGTAGATATCTGTCCGGCAGGAAAAGACCGTTTCCGGGTGATGTCAGGACACGGCGTAAAGTTTGCTCCGGATGCAGAGCATCTTTATCCGGGAATGGAAGCCATTGATTTTTATCATCATTATAAAGAAGATATTGCATTGTTTGGTGAGATGGGATTTAAGACTTTCCGTCTGTCCATTGCATGGAGCAGGATTTTTCCCAAAGGGGATGAGGCAGAGCCAAACGAAGAAGGACTTAAATTTTACGAGGATGTCTTTCGGGAGTGCCATAAATATGGCATCGAGCCGTTGGTGACCATTACACATTTTGACTGCCCGATTCATCTCATAGAAGCCTATGGCGGCTGGAAGAACCGGAAATTAATTGATTTCTATAAAAATCTTGTTACCGTTCTTTTTACTCGTTATAAGGGTCTGGTAAAATACTGGATTACTTTTAATGAAATCAACATGATTTTGCACCTTCCGTTTATGGGGGCAGGACTGACCTTTGAAGAAGGAGAGAACGAAACAGAAGCCAAATATCTTGCAGCCCACCATGAGCTGGTGGCATCTGCAGAGGCAACAAAGATTGGACATGAAATTGACCCGGAGAATCAGATTGGCTGTATGTTAGCAGCAGGACAGACTTATCCTTATTCCTGTAATCCAAAGGATGTGTGGAAAGCGCAGCAGGCAGACCGGGAAAACTATTTCTTTATTGATGTGCAGGCGCGGGGCGAATATCCGTCCTATGCGAAGAAATTCTTTGAGCGGGAAAAGATTACACTGGATATTACAGAAGAAGATAAAAAGGTCTTAAAGGAAAATACCGTAGATTTTATTTCTTTTTCCTATTATGCATCCAGATGTGCCAGCGCAGATGAAAATATCGATACAACCGATGGCAATGTATTTGCGTCTGTGAAGAACCCGTATCTTAAGGCAAGTGACTGGGGATGGCAGATTGACCCACTGGGACTTCGCATTACCATGAACACACTTTATGACCGTTATCAGAAGCCATTATTTATCGTAGAAAACGGACTTGGCGCAGCAGATAAGCCGGATGAAAACGGCTATGTGGAAGATGATTACCGGATAGCATATCTCAGCGAGCATATCAGGGCAATGATGGCTGCTGTGGAAGAAGATGGTGTAGATTTACTGGGCTATACCACCTGGGGCTGTATTGATCTGGTAAGTGCCTCCACCGGAGAAATGAAGAAACGATACGGCTTTATCTATGTAGATAAAGATAATGAAGGAAGAGGAACCTTGAAGAGAACGAAAAAGAAATCCTTCTACTGGTACAAGAAAGTAATCGAAAGCAACGGAGAAATTCTAAGATAAACGGCTGTTATTATCTTTAAAAATATTGCATATTTACAAAAAAATAGGAAAAAAAGTAAAAAAACCCCCTTGTTCTATCGGAAAACCTGTTTTATAATAGAGGGAAAAATGAACAGGCAATACGGAGGAAGAAGTAGAAATGAGCAAGAAACTGATTATCGTAACATCGCCGCCAGCTTGCGGGAAAACATATATTTCAAAAGAACTGGCAAAGAGATTAAATCATATTGTATATCTGGATAAGGATACTTTAATTACATTATCCAAACAGATTTTTGTAGTGGCTGGACAGCCATATAATAGAAGCAGTGATTTCTTTGAGAAGAACATTCGTGATTACGAATATGAATGTGTCGTAAATCTGGCACTGGAAGCATTGGAGTATGAGGATTTGGTTCTTATCAATGCACCATTTACAAGAGAAATCCGTGACATGGAATATATCAAAGGACTGAAGGCTCAGCTGGCAAAGAAAGATGCTACATTAGTAACTATCTGGGTACAGACAGATCCGGAAATCGTTCACGAAAGAATGATTACCAGAGCATCTGATCGTGATGACTGGAAGTTAGAGCACTGGGATGAATATATTGCATCCTGTAACTTTGAGATTCCGGAAGATCTGCATGATCCGAATGTAAAAGATGATTTACTGATTTTCAATAACAATAATGATGAAGAGTTTGAAAAGTCCATGAAAGAGATTACTGGAATCTTAAATGAGACTATCAATCAGGACTAATTACATAGTTTAAAAGTGAACCCCGGGCAAAATGTTTCTTATGGGAAGAGGCGCATTTTGCCCGGGAATTTTTTACTTTACAGGAAATTGCTTTCCTGCAAAGTAAAAAACGCTCCGCGAGGATGCGCTAAGGCACATTCTTTTTTGTAACAGAATGTGGAGAACTTTTTGGATTTGTGCTATGATGTGGATATGTGGAGCATATATGGAATGGATATCCGGCTGTTAAAAGAGCATCCGGAATATAAAGAACAAATAAAATTGCTTCCCACACGTTGGGAGAAGGTAAATAAAATAAAAAAAGAAGAGGACAGACTGCGGAGTATTGCTGCAGGCATCCTGCTTTCCTATGGGTTACGGGAAAATGGCATAGATTTAGATGCCTGTCAGCTTATAATGGGAACCCATGGCAAGCCGCAGGTGGCAGGCTGTGAGGGACTGCATTTTAATCTGTCTCACACAGGAAACTATGCAGTGGCGGTATTTTCTGATGCACCGGTTGGAATTGACATCGAACACCGGAGAGCATTAAAGCAGACGCTTTTAGACAAGTGCTTCACAAAGGACGAGCAGGCATGGATACAAAGCCAGCTGGATAAAGAAATGGCATTTGTACGCCTCTGGACAGCCAAGGAAAGCTATGTAAAATGGAGTGGCGAAGGAATTACCTTTCCCTTAAAGAACATCGCAGTTCACCGGAGGGAAAATGGCATCGCATCTTATCTGAAGAAAGATGGCATAGCACTTTACCGGGAAGGCATCCTGCAGCCGGTAAGCTTCAGAGAGTATCAGGAGATACCGGATTACCACATCTGCGTGTGCACGGAGTCTGAGAAAGAAAATGCGGCAGAAATTATATGGCTACAAGAGGACAGCTTCTCATGAGCAATGTCAGCACATGATTTACATTTGCTGTCTGCTAATTATGTGGCGGGGAAAGTGACAGAAAGGCAGAAGAAGGATGAAAAAATATAACACTGTTATCTTTGACTTGGATGGAACCTTATTAAACACATTAAAGGATTTGACTGATGCAACCAATGATGCATTGGAAAAATATGGACAGCCACAGCACAGTATGGAGGATGTCCGGAAATTCGTTGGAAATGGCATCCGCAAGCTGATTGAGCGTGCTTTAGAGGGCGGAGAGGAAAATCCGGAATTTGAGCATGTATTTGCAGCTTTTAAAGAATATTATGGTGAGCATTGTAATGATACCACCTGTCTTTATCCAGGGGTGGAAGAACTGATTACTTCCTTAAAGGGGCAGGGCTATCGTCTTGCGATTGTTTCAAATAAAGCGGATTTTGCAGTAAAGGAATTACAGCAGATTTATTTTAAGGGAAAGATTGAAGTTGCCATCGGTGAAAAAGAAGGCATTCGTAAGAAACCGGCACCTGACACTGTTATGCAGGCGTTAAAGGAGCTTGGAAGCAGCAGTGAAGAAGCAGTCTATGTAGGCGATTCTGATGTGGACATTGCAACAGCAGCAAATTCTGGTATGCCATGTATCAGTGTGACCTGGGGATTCCGGGATGTTCCATTTTTAAAGGAGCATGGAGCAACACATCTGGCAGCTAGTGCTGAAGAATTGTATGCAATTTTAGATGAATTCAATGCGTAAAAAGGAGAATGGCAAATGGAAATTATCCGACAGATGCAGGAGCGGGAGGACTTGACCGAACGGGAAAGAAATATTCGTGATTATCTGATGGAGCATCCGGAGGCTGTCATTTCCATGACAGCAAAGCAGTTAGGGGAAGTTTCTTATAGCAGTACTGCTGCCGTAAGCCGCTTTTGCAGGAAAATCGGCTGTCAGGATTATGGAGAATTCCGGCTGCGTTTCCTAAGTGAATTGCAGAGTACGGAGGGTGGACAGGAGACGTCCACAGAGCATTTTGTAATACAGCAGCAGGAAAATGCCATGACCATTATGAATAAGATTGCGGACATTGACACCCTTGCCGTTGAAAAGACAAAGCGTCTTCTTACCATAGACCAGATGGCGCGGGTTGGAAAAATGGTTCATGAAGCGAAATATATTGATTTCTATGCTTTTGATATGAACATTCATCTGGCACGCTATGGCTGCAGCCAGTTTTTCCATTGCGATAAGGTAGCAAATACTTATGCGGAAGATAATATACAAAGGATGATGGCATTGCAGAATAATGAAAATCATCTGTCCATCATGATTAGTCATACCGGAAATAATAAGAAGCTGGTGGAACTGGTAAGGGATTTACATCGGGCAAAAGCAAAAACCATTCTGATTACATCCCAGGGCAAAAGCAGGATGAAAGCATATGCGGATGAGGTTCTGCTGACACCAAGAACACTGACAGAGTGTGGAAGTATCCGGATGGAAGGACTGTGGACAGTGGCATTTTCCGCAGCAACAAAATACCTTCTGGACGTTATGTTTGCAATGGAATTTTCTGCCGGTTATGATGAAAATATAAAACTGAGCAAGCAATATTATGAGATTGGTGCAAAGAACCTGTGTTATGCAGAAAAATCGTAGCAATAAAATGAAACAAAATTTCAAGATTTCATTCATAAGAGCCGATTCTTTTGAAACAATCATTCAAAATCCGTCACACTTGTTGCAGAGAGCAGAAAACGTGCTATTCTTGGGCTGTAAGGAAGACATCGCCATATGTCCCTTGCATTTATAGCATGTTGGAGCCCGGAAAATATTTCCGGGCTCCGTTCAAAAAAAGGAGAGACGCATATGAGCATAACAGTAAATCTTTATTACACCGGTGAAAATGGAAATGCATTAAAATTTGCTCAGGAGATGGAAAACAGCGGAACAGCAGATGCAATCCGCCGGGAAGAGGGCAATTTAAGATATGAATATTTTATACCGATGCAGGATAAGGAAGCAGTACTTCTGATAGACAGCTGGGAGAACCAGCAGGCATTAGATGTGCATCATGCTTCTCCGATGATGCAGACCATTGCAGCATTGCGGGATAAATATGATCTTCATATGAGAGTAGAACGTTACGTGTCGGATGATGAAACCACGCAGGATGATAAATTCATTCGAAAATAGAGTCTGAATCATAAAATAAAATTAAAATTTGCCCTTGACAAGTAAAAACTCCGGTGCTATTATGTTCACAGCTTAAAGAAAGAAGCTTTATCACTTTCCTTCTCAACAAAGTGATGGGGTATTCTTTCTTTTTTATTTCTTTTATACTAGTATGGAACAGAATAATATGATTATTGATGGCAAAGGCGCTGTCTCCGAATAGGAGCGGCGCCTTTTTTCGCGAGTTATCGCGGTGCTCGCCAAAGACAGGAGGAATTGTTATGAGCCAGAACTCAAATTTAATTGTGGGAGTAAATGAAAAAGTAAAGCCGGGAAAAGCAATTCTGCTTGCATTCCAGAATATTTTATCCATGGATTTGTATGTATTTCCAATCCTTCTTGCAGCCATGCTTGGGTTATCCGGAGCAGACACCAGTTACCTGATTCAGATGTGTTTCTTTACCTGTGGTATTGCAACCATTATCCAGACAGGAATCGGAATAAAACTTCCGGTGGTACAGGGCGCAAGCTTTGTTGCCTTAAGCGCACTTGCAGCAATCGGTTCCACCAACGGAATGCCGACCTTAATCGGAAGCCTGATTCCGGGAGCAATCATTCTTTGTCTCCTTGGTGTAACAAAGGTATTTTCCAAAATTGTAAATAAATGCGTACCGGCTTATATCGGTGGACTGGTTATTATGATAGTAGGTATTTCCTTAACCTCTACCGCAGCCAGTGGCGTAATCAGCAGTAATGGCGGACTGATGAACAACATGGTTCCGGGACTTGCAGCAATGCTTACATTAGTTATTGTAAATGTAATTTCTTACAAAACAAATTACAGACATAAATTCTTAAGCCTCTTTTCTGTAGTAGGTGCATTGATTGTAGGCTGTATCGTAGCCGGATTTATGGGAACATTGGATTTCTCTGCAGTAAAGGAAGCAGCATGGTTCCAGGTACCAAACGTATTCCATTTTGGATTACCGAAATTTGAATTATCTCCATGCATTTTAATGACATTTATTTACTTCATCGTATTAATAGAAACAACAGGTGTATGGATTACGGTCAGTGATGTAACCGGAGAACCGTTAACCGATGAAAGACTGAACCGTGCAGTTATCGGAGAAGGTTTAGGATGCCTCGTTGGTTCCGTTTTCGGAGGAACTCCATTAACCGGATATTCATCCAATGCAGGTGTTATTTCTATTACAAAAATCGGCAGCCGTGTCGTAGTAATGACAGCCGGTGTGATTCTTGCAATCATGGGCTTTTGTCCGAAGTTAATGGCAATCATTGCATCCGTACCGGGTTGTGTTATCAGTGGTATCTTCATTGTCATCTGCCAGATTCTGATTGCCAATGGTTTAAAAATTGTCAGCCGTGAAAAGATGACACAGAAAAAAATCCTTGTCATTGGATTATCTATTGTATTTACTGTTTCCAGCATGGTCATTTCTTCTGATGTAATGGCAATGTTCCCATCTACTGTCCAGTACTTCTTAAGCAGTGGTACAGCAGTCGGTGGTATTACCGCAGTCATTCTGAATCTGGTTCTGCCGGAAGAGAGTGTCGAGAAGGTAAAGAAGAGAGAAGGAGTTGTTGCACAATGATAATCAAGGGAAACTTTTTGTATACACCATCCATCGATGAAATGGTGGTAAAAGAGCAGGCGTATCTTCTCATTGAAAATGGCAAAGCAAAAGCCTTCTATGATACGCTACCGGAAGAATACCGTCAGGAAAAAGTAGTTGATTATGGAGAAGCCATTATCATTCCGGCATTCAATGATGTACATATTCATGCCCCACAGTTAATCAACCGGGGCGTGGGATTTGATAAAGAACTGCTTCCGTGGCTGGAAACCTATACATTTCCGGTAGAAGCAAAGTATAAGGATGTGGCATTTGCAGAAAAGGCATATAAGCTCTTTTTGAACCGCCTATGGGCAGTGGGAACCATGCGTTTTTCGGCATTTGCAACCTTGCATAAGGATGCAACCTGGAGATTCATGGAACTGGCAGAACAGTCCGGTTTATCCGGTTATATCGGAAAAGTAAATATGGACCGCAACTCGCCGGACATTTTAATCGAGGATACAGAGCAGTCCTTAGCAGATACGGAAGAGTTAATCATCCGAAGCAGAGAGGAATTAAAAGAATTCAGTTATATATTAACACCGCGTTTTGTTCCGGCTACAACAGAAAAACTGATGCAGGGGCTGGGAGATTTAGGTGAGAAATATAATCTTCCGGTGCAGTCCCATTTATCCGAAAACCGGAGTGAGATTGCCTGGGTAAAAGAGCTGCATCCTTCCATAGAAGATTATACCAGAGTATATGAAGCTTACGGACTGATGCGGAGTAACCGTACGATTATGGCACATGCTATCTGGCTTTCCGATGAAGAAAAAGATTTCTTAAAGGAAAAAGGCGTGATGCTTGCCCATTGTGCCCAGTCCAACGCAGATCTTTCCAGCGGCGTCATGCCGTTGCGGAAAAATCTGGAAAGAGGACTTAGATGCTGTATTGCCAGTGATATTGCAGGAAGCCACACACCGGATATGAACCGTCACGTAGCAGCTTCCATAGAACTTTCGAAAGTGAACTGGCTTTCTCATCCGGAGGAGAAAGCACTGCAGCTTCCGGAAGCTCTGTATCTTGCAACCAAGCAGAGCGGAAGCTTTTTCGGTAAAGTCGGAAGCTTTGAAGAAGGCTATGATTTTGATGCACTGGTCATTGAAACCGATGAAATGGATGGTCTGCTGCCACGTACGCCATTTGAAAAATTAGAGCAGTATATCTATGATGGCAATGACCGGAATATTCTTGCCAGATATTGTAAAGGAAAATTTGTGGCAAAACCATTTGCATAGCAGATATTGCATAGAATACGAAAGAAGACACGAGGTATGTTCAGACAAACAACAGTTGGTTGAAACATACTTCGTGTCTTTTATGTTGCTAAGAAGCAATAAGATGCCGTCTATGACAGAATCAGCAGGTAGAAAGTTTATCCGTGCAGTCCGGTATACAACTGATAATATTTACCCTTCTGGGCAATCAGTTCATCGTGGCTGCCCCGCTCAATAATGCGGCCCTGCTCTAATACCATGATACAGTCACTGTTCTTAACAGTGGAGAGACGGTGGGCAATGACAAAGGTCGTTCTGCCTGCCATCAGTTTATCCATACCATCCTGAACGATACGCTCGGTTCTGGTATCGATGGAGCTGGTTGCTTCGTCCAGAATCAGTACCGGAGGATTGGCAACAGCTGCACGGGCGATGGCAAGTAACTGCCGCTGTCCCTGGCTTAAGTTGGCACCATCACCGGTCAGCATGGTATTGTAACCATCCGGAAGATGGCGGATAAAGGCATCCGCATTGGCAAGCTTTGCGGCAGCAATTACTTCTTCGTCGGTAGCATCCAGTTTACCGTAGCGGATATTTTCCATTACGCTGGCGGTAAAGAGGTGGGTATCCTGTAATACAATGCCAAGAGAGTGTCTTAAGTCGGCTTTTTTTATCTTGTTGACATTGATACCGTCATAACGGATTTTACCGTCCTGGATATCATAGAACCGGTTAATCAGATTTGTAATGGTAGTTTTACCAGCACCGGTAGAACCGACAAAAGCGATTTTCTGACCGGGAGTAGCAAATAATTTTACATTGTGTAAGACAATCTTATCATCATTATATCCAAAGTCTACATCATCGAAGACCACATCTCCCTTTAACTCTACATAGTCAATGGAGCCGTCTGCCTGATGCTGGTGTTTCCAGGCCCAGCGTCCGCTTCGGGTATCGGAAGTCTCCACAAGCTTTTCTCCATCTTTTTCTACATTGACAAGAGTAACGTAACCTTCGTCGCTTTCCGGTGTTTCATCCAAAAGAGTGAAGATTCGCTCGGAACCTGCCATAGCCATAACAATACTGTTTAACTGCTGGCTGACCTGGTTGATTGGCATATTAAAGCTCTTGTTAAAGGTTAAGAAACTTGCCAGTCCGCCAAGTGTAAATCCGCCGATGCCATTTAAGGCGAGGACACCACCAACCATGGCACAGAGTACATAACTGATGTTACCAATCTGGGCATTTGCCGGCATTAGGATATTGGCAAATTTGTTGGCATTGTCAGCACTGTGGAAAAGCTGGTCATTTAATTTGTTAAAAGCTTCGATACTTTCTTCTTCGTGGCAGAAGACTTTAATTACCTTCTGGCCATCCATCATTTCTTCGATAAAACCATTGGTTGCACCAAGGTCACGTTGCTGAGCGATAAAGTATTTACCACTTTTTCCGGCAAGATTTTTCGTGACAAAGAGCATGACACCAACCATTACAAGAGTAAGAACAGTCAGTGGGATATTCAGGATAATCATGTAAATCAGTACGCTGACAATGGTAATGACACTGTTGATTAACTGCGGAATACTCTGGCTGATCATCTGACGAAGGGTATCAATGTCATTGGTGTATACAGACATGATATCGCCGTGGGCATGCGTGTCAAAGTATTTAATCGGCAGTGTTTCCATATGGGTAAACAAATCGATTCGCAAATCATTTAAAGTACCCTGCGTAACATAAATCATAATCTTAGAATAAGCAAAGGTACTTAAAACGCCCACACCGTAAAAGCATGCAACACGAAGGATGGCAGCAGCCAGTGGTGCAAAGTCCTTATCCGGTGAATTCAGAATCGGAATAATATAGCTGTCAATCAGGGTTTTCATAAACATGGTTCCCTGGGTGTTAGCAAGAACACTTAATACAATAAAGACAAGTACCAGGAAGCAGGCAATTCCGTATTTCCGGAAAATGTAAGCCATCAGACGGCAGAATAATTTGCCCGGATTCTTTACTTTCTTTTTTTCAGCCATTACTGAGCACCTCCATTCTCATCAAAGTCACCACCGCCGCCGGTCTGGGATTCATAGACATCACGGTAGATGGCATTATTTGCTAATAATTCTTCATGGGTACCAAAGCCGTTAATCTTACCTTCATCTAAGACGATGATACGGTCAGCACTCTGGACACTGGAGATTCGCTGGGCAATAATCAGCTTGGTTGTACCTGGAATTTCTTCGGCAAAGGCTTTGCGGATTTTGGTATCGGTTGCGGTATCTACGGCACTGGTGCTGTCGTCCAGAATCAGAATCTTCGGTTTCTTTAAGAGGGCACGGGCAATACAAAGACGCTGCTTCTGTCCGCCGGATACGTTGGTTCCGCCCTGCTCAATGTATGTATTATATTTATCTGGAAAAGTGTTGATGAAATCATCGGCACATGCTAATTTGCAGGCACGGATACATTCTTCTTCCGTAGCATTCTTATCGCCCCAGCGCAGGTTATCAAGAATTGTACCGGAGAAAAGCACATTTTTCTGCAGTACAACGGCAACCTGATTGCGCAGGGTATCAAGGTCATACTTTCTTACATCAATGCCGCCAACGGAGACAGAGCCTTCATTTACATCATACAGACGGCTGATTAAGTTCACCAGACTGGACTTGGAACTTCCGGTTCCGCCTAAGATACCGATGGTTTCACCGGAATGAATGGACAGATTGATATCGGAAAGAACCGGCTCAGCCGCATCTTCTTTATAGCTGAAGGTAACATGGTCGAAGGTAATACTTCCGTCTTTTACTTCCATAACCGGATGCTTTGGGTTATTTAAGTTACTCTTTTCGTTTAATACTTCAGAAACACGACGGGCACTGGCAACACTCATGGTAATCATGACAAATACCATGGAGAGCATCATCAGGCTCATCAGAATATTCATGCAGTAGGTTAAGAGACTCATCAGCGCACCGGTAGTGAGGCTGCTGTTTACAATCATCTTTGCACCAAGCCAGCTGATTAAAAGAATACAGGTATATACTGTAAACTGCATGGCAGGAGCGTTGAAAACAACAACATTTTCAGCCTTTACCAGGAGCTTGTAAATATTTCCGCTGGCCTTCTTAAAAGTAGAGGCTTCATGGTCTTCACGGACATAAGCCTTTACGACACGGATAGCGGAAACATTTTCCTGGACTCTTGCATTTAAGTCATCATATTTTGGAAAAGCTTCATTAAAATATTTGGTGGCAAACCGGATGATGATAGCAAGAACACCACCTAAGAGGATAACGGCAATCAGATAAACGCTGGCAAGCTTCGGACTGATGAAGAAGGACATTGCCATGGCACAAATCAGACTGGCCGGTGCTCTCGTACACATGCGGAGAATCATCTGGTAAGCATTCTGCAGGTTGGTAACGTCGGTGGTCATACGGGTAACAAGACCTGCAGTGCTGTATTTATCAATGTTAGCAAAGGAAAAGGTCTGAATATTTTCAAACATGGATTTCCTTAAGTTGCGGGCAAATCCGGTGGATGCCCGGGCACCATATTTTCCGCCCATAATTCCGGCAAACAGGGAGAAGCATGCAGCAACGACCATAAAGGCACCGACTACATAGATGTGATGGATGTCACCCTTGTTGACACCATTATCAATGATGGAAGCCATCAGAAAAGGAATTAAAGTTTCCATCAGAACCTCAAGAATCATAAAGATTGGAGTTAAGATGGAATCACGTTTAAATTCTTTAATCTGGGCAGCTAAAGTCTTTAACATAAATTTCACTTCCTTTTTTCTAAATTGTATGCTATAACATAAATGTTAGCATACTAACAGATATTGTTATATAACAATATTTTTTATATGTCAATGAATTTTTCGGGAAAGAAAAGAAGGATTATGAAATGTGCGAAGAGAGAAAACTTGGAAACGATATCCGGGTCATACACAATATGATAGGGATGTACTGCGACCGGTATGGTGCGGATCACCGAGATGGTGTGGCACCGATGCAGGGGCGGACACTGGGCTTTTTATATTGTAATAAAGATAAGGTAATCTGCCAGAAGGACATCGAGCAGGAATTCTTGATTTCCAGGGCAACGGCAAGCAAAATGTTACAGTCCATGGAGAAAAAGGAGCTGATTACCAGAAAAGAAATAAAAGAGGATGCAAGATTAAAGCAGATTCTTCTTACGAAAAAGGGCGAACAGCAGCATTTGAAAATGATGAACTTTTTTTCTGGAATGGAGAAGCTCCTGGTGGATGGAATGACAAAAGGGGAAGCGGATGAGTTATCTTCTCTTTTAAAGCGGGTGCGCCATAATCTTGAGAAGAATCTGTAAAGCTTAGGAAAAGACATAAGGAAAAGAGAAGGTTCTACTTCCTATATATATGACTTTTTGCTATAATAGATGCAAACGAAGAAAAGGGAGGAGCAGGAGATGATTATTTTCTGGTTAGCACTTTTTGTAATATTACTGATTATAGAGATTATTACGGTAGGACTGGCAACCATCTGGTTTGCAGGCGGAAGCATGGCAGCCCTGATTGTGGCAGCAGTAGGAGGCCCGGTCTGGCTGCAGGTAATTTTATTCTTTGTTGTATCTTTTGTATTGTTGTTCTTTACAAGACCATGGGCAGTAAAATATTTAAACCCGCATAAGACCCGGACGAATTACGAGGATGCCATCGGAAAGACCGTACGTGTAACCATGAAGATTGACAATATCGAAGAGACAGGAACAGCTGTATTAAACGGACAGGAATGGACGGCAAGAAGCAATGACGATGCAGTTACCATAGAAGCAGATACTACTGCAGAAGTTGTGGCAGTAAGTGGTGTCAAACTGATTGTAAAACCGCAGTAGAGTAAGAAAAGATAAGGCAGGCGATTGCATATGAGACTTGGAATGGTATTTGAAGGCGGAGCCAGCAGGACAATTTTTTCCTGTGGAGTGGCAGACGCATTTCTTGAAGAAAATATAATGCCTGATTATTTTATCGGCGTATCGGCAGGAATAGCCTTTGGCTTATCCTATTTGTCAAAGCAGCACGGCAGAAACTTAGAGCTTGCAAGAAAATATATGTCAGATGGCAATTATCAGGGATTTAAGTTCTTATTTGATAAGAACCGCAAGACCTTTTATAATCTGGATTACGTCTTTGATGAAGTGCCAAATAAATTACTGCCCTTTGATTATGATGCATTTGCAGCATTTCCGGGACAGGTGGAAGCAGCAGTGACCAACATTCATTCCGGTAAAGCAGAGTATCTTGAAGTGCCAAGAGACAGCTCCAGCATGTCAGTTATCGAAGCAAGCTGTGCACTTCCGGTATTTTTCAAGCCGGTGCAGGTAGGCAGACGATATTATCTGGATGGCGGCGTGGCAGATTCCGTTCCATTTGAGAGGGCATTAGAGCAGGGCTGTGATAAAGTAATTGTCGTACTGACAAGAGAGCGTGGCTATGTGAAGCATACAGATGGAGGAACGAAGATTTCTTCTGTATTATATCGGCGTTATCCGAATATCGTAAAGGATTTAAAGGAGCGTCCGGCAAAATATAATGAGTCCATGCAAAAATTATTCCAGTTGGAAAAAGAAGGACGCGTTTTTGTAATTGCACCGGATACGACCCATGGGGTAGGCAGAACCGAAAGTGACCCGAAGCGGTTAGAAGAATTATACGAAGAAGGTTATCTTGAGGGCAAAGAACAGATGGTAGCATTAAAGAATTATTTAAAGAAGTAAGAAGTAGGAATGATGAGTGAACAGATAGAGCAGGAAAAGACAATTCATTATAATGATGCAAAGATCTGGCAGATTGCATTTTTTTCTATGAATAATACAGCGGCAAATCTGTACCTGGCTTTGATGGGCTATATCTCATACTATGCCAATTCCATGGCTGGATTCTCTGTTGTGCTGATTTCTTCCATGGTAACAGCAATGAATATTTTTGACGGCGTAACTGACCCTGTGGTTGGCTTCCTGTTGGATAAGAGTAAAGGACGGTTTGGTAAATTCCGTCCTTTTATGGTGGCTGGAAATATACTGATGGCGGTCAGTGCTGTTCTTTTATTTGCCACCACACATCTGATTCCAAAGTGGGTACGGATTCCGTATTTTATTATTATCTATGCAATTTTTATTATCGGATATACCTTTCAGACTGTGGTTGCCAAATCGGGGCAGACGATTATTACCAACAATCCAAAGAAACGTCCGCTGTCCACTTATTTTGATTCCATTTTCATCATGGCGGCATACGGCGGCAGTGCCTTGTTTGTAGCCAATTATCTGGTGCCGAAATACGGTGGATTTACCAATGAAGAGCTGTATGTGGAATATGTATTCTGGGTTGTGGTATTGTCGGCACTGGCAACACTTTTGGCGGTAATCGGAATCTGGAAGAAAGACCAGCCGGGACGCTATGAACATCAGCAGATACAGAAGATTAAGGTGTGGGATTTTTTCTTGATTTTAAAACAGAATAAGCCAATCCGTATGCTGATTATGGCAGCCTGCACCAACCGGTTTGCGGCAACGGTATACAGCCATACCACGGTAGGCGTTATGCTTTATGGCATCATGATGGAAAATTATGGAATCGCCGGATGGATTGGTGTGGTGGCAGCATTGCCGACACTTTTGGTAGTGACCGTTGGCATCCGGGCAGCACAACGGATGGGACAGAAGAAGGCACTGGTATTATTTACGGGACTTGGTATTTTCTTTCAGTTACTATTGATTGTGGTATTGATGCAGGATAATATTAATACGGTTACTTTTAATCTCAAACATTTTAATGCCATTTCCTTCTGGTTTATGTTATTCTTTGTATTGTTAAATGGCTGTAAGTCCATTACAAATAATATGGTGGTGCCGATGATTGCAGACTGCTCCGATTATGAGCAGTACCGCAGCGGTAAATTTGTACCGGGACTGATGGGAGCACTGTTTTCCTTTGTAGATAAAATCTTTGCAGCACTGGGAACGGCATTTGTAGGACTGGTAATGTTACTGATTGGATATAATAAAACATTTCCGCAGATTGGCGATACCTTGACACCGGTATTGCGTTATACAACCATATTCCTATTTTGTGGAACACCGATTATCGGCTGGGTAAGTTCTTTGATTGCGTTGAAATTTTATCGGCTGGATAAGAAGAAAATGAACGAAATTGCGGCAGCATTGCAGGAGGAAGAGATAGAATGAAAATCGTTTTTTTAGATGCAAAATCAATTGGAGAGGATATTGATTTATCCGCATATGATGCATTGGGAGAAGTTATAAAATATGATTTCTCGACAGCAGAGGAAGCGGCAGTGCGAAGCGTGGATGCAGATGTGCTGGTATTAAATAAAATAGAAGTTAACGAAAAGACCATTGGAAATGCAAGCCACTTAAAGCTTGTGTGTGTGACGGCAACCGGAACGAATAATCTTGATAAGGCATACCTTGAAAAACGTGGTATTGCATGGCGCAACGTAGCGGGATATTCCACGGAATCGGTGGCACAGCATACCTTTGCCATGCTGTTTTATTTACTGGAAAAGCTGCCTTATTATGACCGCTATGTAAAAGATGAAAAATATATCGGAGATAAAATGTTTACCCACTTTGATAAACATTTCGGAGAGCTGGCAAAAATGACCTGGGGCATTATCGGACTTGGAAATATCGGAAGAAGAGTTGCAGATATTGCAAAAGCCTTTGGCTGTCGTGTCATTTACTATTCTACTTCCGGACGAAACAGCCAGCCGGGCTATGAGCGTGTCAGCTTCGAAGAACTGTTAAAGGAATCGGATATTGTATCCGTTCATGCACCGTTGGATGAAAACACGTTGGATTTGATGAATAAAGAAGCTTTTCATCAGATGAAGAAAACAGCTATTTTCTTAAACCTTGGAAGAGGACCGATTGTGGTAGAAGAGGATTTGGCAGAAGCTTTGGAACAGGGTGAGATTGCGGCAGCAGGACTGGATGTCCTCCGGGTTGAACCGATGAGTCCGGAAAATCCGCTGCGCAGAATCAAGGACAGTGAGAAATTACTGATTACGCCGCATATTGCATGGGCGAGTGTGGAAGCCCGCACCCGCCTCATGGAGATTATCTGTGGTCAGATTCAGGAATTTTTCTCTAATGGAAGTCCGGAATCATAAGAGTTGTTTCCCAGCTCGAAGGAAAGTGCATCTAACTGTTCCCGGTAAACCGGCGTTCCGATTGGAAGCGTAAACAGTCTTGCAGTTTTATTTAAGATGGACTGATACCGGGTTCCCGCAGTATCCAAAAGGTCAAAGAAGGACTCATGGGAGACATCTTCTTTGTTCCATGGATTCCGCCAACGGAAATGACGAAGATTCAGCGGGTCTACCGTAAAAGTAAAGTAGTCACTTGGAATCAACGGAGAAATACATGCATAACCTAAAGTCTTTGCCTCGATTTTACGGGCAAGGACTTTTTTCTTGCCCTGCGGGTCACGAATCCATGCGGTATTAAGCTGCACAGCTTCTAAGGCAGCCTGCATGGAGCGGTAAGTAAAGCGGTACTCTTTATATGTGGAGCTGTAAGTCTTTAATAATAAAGAAGCAATGATGTGCCGTTCCTTCCGACTGATGTGCAGGGTGGCACTCTGGTTGAATTCAGATGGAGCACAGTTCTTATAGTAGGTAAGAAGCTCTGCATCAATATCTGTTTCCAGATATACATGATGACCAAAATAACCCTTATCATAAGTGCCATAGTGTGACTTGGCAAAGATATATGGATGACAGGTAGTATCTAAGACATAATGTCCAAGAAAGCCGCAGATATAGGAAATGGCAATCTGCTGCTCCGTCTCTTCTAGGAACATGTCCTTACTTTTTAAAAGCTGGGTAAGAAAAACACCGGTATTTTTGTGGTGTGCCAACTGCCCGATATTTCCGGAAGAGCGAAGGTAGGACGGCAGGTAATAAAAGAAAATATCCGGTCCCTGTAAGCCCATACAGAATGCATGCGGAAATTTACGGATGCAGGAAACAAGCTCCGGTTCCTCTAATTCACGAAAAGAATTCAGTCCAAATAAATAGTGGGTGGTAAATCCTGGCATAACAACAATCCTTTCAACTAATTATATTTTAAGTGATTGCAAAAAGGAGACATAAGTCTGCAGGTGAATTTTGATTATCCGAAGGGAATTCTTTTTCTTTGATATGAAATGCCAGCAGTTCTTAGTGCATGTTTTTCTTGATTGTAAACTGTCTTTCCGCCTGCTTTGACGGAAGTACTGTACTGTCCGCCGGATGCGGATGCAACATAAAGCCTGCAAGGGGCACTGGGAATTTCGATTTACATTTCATTCGTTCTGGCAACCGGCGCAAATTCACATCCATGTTCAGATGCGCCTTGCTGGCACGTCCTGTGCCAGCGTTGCCGGATGCCAGACGAAATTCCAAGTGCCCCTAACAGCCCTTATCATGCATCCGCATTTCGGCGAACCGTGCAGTACTTTTGTCAAACATTGGAAAGACGGTTTTTATCACAGAAAGAAAAACATGCACTTTAGAACTGCGGTATTTTATAGCGAAAAAAGAAGCCCTTTGGATAATCAAAAATCAATCTGTTAGAAATTATTCTTTTTGCAATCGCTTATATATAGATAATTAAAGTATAGCACTTTTTGCCAGGAAATATAATACAGAAGTTTGACAAAAAATGGATATTTGATATAATCCTGTGTGTGACGAATAATCCATGGAGATACGTGGTAAAATAGACAGGCAGCAGAGGAAAAAGAGAACTGGGAGTGAGGTTTTATTAATAAGCAGATAAAGCAAATACTGAAACTGGTTTTTGTAATTGCCATCGTAGCAATTATCATTTATACGTTCCGGGATTCCGCCGGACCAATTTTAAAGGAGCTTTCTACAACTGCACCTTGGGTGGTCATTACCATCTGCGGTGCCGGTGTTATGTATAATGTGGTAGAAGGATGGATTAATTATTCCTTCGCAAAGCAGTATAATCCACAGTTTACATACCGGATGGGTGTAGAGAGCGCCTTTTATTGCTCATTTTACCGTGTGGCAACCTTAGGCAGTGGTGCCGGTGTGGCAGCGGTATATTATTTCAATGAAAAAGGAATTCCGGTTTTTCAGGGAACCGGAATGTATATGGTAGAGTATGCGATTCATAAAGTAACGATTGCAATCTTTTCCATTATTTTCTTCCTGTTAAATTTCGGATTTATGAAGGAACATTATTTAGAATATTTTAATCTTCTGATTGCAGGATATGTGTTGACGGCAGTGATAGCAACTGCATTACTTTTATTCTGCTGTTCAAAGAAGTTCCATGGAATTTTACTTTTCCTGGTGGACAAGCTGAACCGCAAAGGAAAATTCGATGCGCAGGCAGCCATGTTACGGGAACAGTGTGGCATCTTAGAGGATGCAGCAGGCATGCTTCTGACCAAGGGAAAACTAATCGCATCCATTGTAGCTAAGAATCTGTTGAAATTTGCATTCTGCTATGGCATACCATTTGTGATTTTATATCGGGAATATGGATTGACACTGTTACAGTCCTGGGCAGTTACTTCCCTTGCTTTTATGCTGGCAGCAGTCATTCCGTCTCCGGCAGGAATCGGTTCCTCAGAGTTTGTATTTACCGCATTGTTTACAGTATTGGTAGGAACCGGAGAAGCCGGTTCTGCGGCATTGTTATACCGTTTTGCAACATTCGTACTTCCATTTGTTATCGGTGGTGTGGTGGTATTACTGCATAAGCGTATTGACCGACGGATTGCAAAACGCAAGGCAGATAAGGCACAGCAGTAAGGGAAAGAGAAGGAATTAAGATGAAAGAAAGAAAAGGAATCAGTGGCAGCACACTGAAAATCATTGCGATTATAACGATGTTAATTGACCATATCGGAGCCGGAGTTCTTGGCAGACTGCTGGTAGTCCGTGGTATGAATGAGGCGGCAGATCTGAATGCATGGATTGATGCCAACAGTACCCTGGTGATTACATATCAGATGATGCGTTTTGTCGGAAGACTGGCATTTCCGATTTTCTGTTTCCTTTTAATCGAAGGTTTTGAACATACACATGATGTGAAGAAATATGCACTTCGTCTGCTTTCCTTCTGCCTGGTATCTGAAATTCCATTTGACTTATTATTCAATGGAAAAATATTGGAATCCGGTTATCAGAATGTATTTTTTACACTGTTTATCGGACTGATGGTTATGTGGGGATTTCAGGCAGTGGAGAATCAGGAACGGTTTGCGAAGTTTAAGAAAGTTATTTTTGATGCGGGAATTCTTGCAGCAGGAATCCTTGCGGCAGAATTTTTAAATACCGACTATGCCGGAATTGGCGTTGCCTGCATCGTATTACTCTATGTATTCCGTAAGAAAAAATCCTACCAGCTGCTTGCAGGATGTATCGGATTTTCCTGGGAGCTTACCGCACCGCTGGCATTCATTCCGATTGCATTTTATAATGGAAAACGTGGACTTTCTTTGAAATACTTTTTCTACATTTTCTATCCGGCACACCTTCTGATTTTGTATATCATCTGCTGGGCAATGGGAATGGGACCGATTGCAGTCGCTTAGATTTCTTTAAGATTTTGTGAAGAGACTTGCAAACAAAAAAGACCTGCGTTATAGTAGCGGATGGACAGAAGTTCTGTCACAGAAGAAGACGGCAGGATTGTAAGGAATGAATGAGAATAAAGCAGAAAGAAATGAAGTAGAACAGAATAAGACCGTACAGGATAAAACGGAGCAGAATAAAAAACATTCAGTTAGACTTATTGAACTGGATTATAAGAAAACAAATATAAGAGCCGGACTCATTGCTTTTGCAGTGATGTTGGGCTTTTGTCTCTATGGTGGGGTAAATGTACTGGTGGCAGCTACCGCAGGGTTGATTTATTTTGGAATCAAAAATCTTAGGATTACATTGCCGGAGAAAGCCAATCCACTCTGGGCTGCTCTTGAAATTTTCCTAAGTGCCATTATGACGGAGCATATGGTGCAGTACCTTTTGCTGGATGCAGAGCTGCGGGAGAAAATCAGTGTGAATCATACCAGATGGAATGTGCTCTGCTGCATGGTCTTTTATCTTGCCATGTTAGTGATTACAGCAAAGCCAAAGATTGCCTGCATGATAGGACATATTTTCCTTTTAAGCCTTTCAGGAATCAATTACTTTGTCTATCAGTTCCGTGGAAATGAATTTTCTTTCGGAGATTTGAAAGCGACATCCACCGGACTTTCTGTAGCGGCAAATTATAAATTTGTATTGGAAGACCGGGCGGTTTATGTCATACTTCTTAGCATGATATATGTTGCCTTTATAAGAAAGCTGAATTTTGAATTTAAAAAGAAATGGATGCTCCGGATCAGCGCCTTTGCGGCAGCGCTGGTGATGGGAATTTATGTGGGAATTGCCACAGAAGATACGGTAATGGAATCCTGGGAACAAAAAGGAACTTACCGTAACGGTTATATCCTAAACTTTGTACTCAGCATCCGGGATTCTTTCGTGGCGGAGCCGGATGGATACTCAAAAGATGTGGTGGAAGAGATTTCCAAAGAATATCCGGCACCGGAGAATAAAGGCTCAGAAGATGACCCGACCATTATTGTCATTATGAATGAGTCCTTTGCGGATTTGAGTGTGATTTCCCATTATGGATTTGAGACAACGGAAGAGGTAACACCATTTTTTGATTCCATGGACACCAATGTCATTAAGGGATATGCACTGTCTTCTGTCTTTGGTGCAAAGACACCGGATTCCGAGTGGGAATTTTTGACGGGAAATTCCATGGCATTCCTGCCAAGCGGTTCCGTGCCTTATCAGCAGTATATGTCAAAGAAACCATATTCGCTGGTGAGTACCTTAAAGGAGCGGGGATATTCCTGCATTTCCATGCATCCTTACTATGCGTCCGGATGGAGCAGAAGCAAGGTTTATCCGTTGCTGGGCTTTGATGAGAGTCTTTTTATTGATGATTTTGACCAGACCAATATCATGCGGGAATATATTACGGACCAGGAATTATACAATAAAATCATTGACCAGTATGAAGCAAAGACTTCCGATGAAAAATTATTTATCTTAGGTGTTACCATGCAGAATCATGGTGGCTATACCGATTATTATGATAATTTCCAGAATACGATTAATCTTAAGAATCATTATTTCAGTGATGTGAACCAGTATTTAAGCCTGATTCATGAGAGTGATAAGGCACTGGAAAATCTGATTACTTATTTTGAAAATGTGGATGATAAGGTCGAAATCGTATTTTTCGGAGACCATCAGCCGAGCCTGAATAATAATTTCTATCAGTCCATGAATGGCAAAGGATTATCCGGTCTTACCTTGGATGAACTGCAGGAATTATTTACAGTACCATTTTTTGTCTGGACGAATTATGACAGTGAAAGTAAAGATGTGGAACTGACCAGCCTGAATTATCTTTCTACAATGACCTTACAGCAGGCAGGCATTGAACTGCCGGCATATAATCAGTTTTTGGCAGACTTGCAGGAAGAGATACCGGCAATGAATTCCAGAGCATTTTATTCAAAGAGCCAGGGCGAATTCCTGCATTATTCCGAGGCGCAGGGAGAAGATGCAGACCTTCTGAACCAGTATAATATCCTGCAATATAACAACATGTTTGAAAAAGAAAAAGACAAGGATAAAAATCTTTTTCCGTATTATGAAACATCGGATTAAAGAGTGAAAAACATGGAGAAAGTGAAGTGTATGGGAAAAACGGAAAGGCAGGGGGAAAATGTACCGGATTTATCTTGTGGAAGATGATGCCATTATAGCCAGAAGTATTAAGAAACATCTGGAAAACTGGGAATATGAAGTGCAGTGCACAAAAGATTTTTCAGCAGTTACAAAAGAATTTGCGGAGTTTGCACCGCAGCTTGTGCTGATGGACATCGGACTTCCTTTTTACAATGGATATTATTGGTGCAGTGAAATCCGCAAAATTTCCAAGGTGCCGATTATCTTTCTCTCTTCGGCTGCGGACAATATGAATATTGTCATGGCAGTGAATATGGGAGCGGATGATTTTATTGCCAAGCCTTTTGACTTAAGTGTCCTTACGGTAAAGGTGCAGGCAATGCTGCGGCGTACTTATGATTTTGCAGAAGGCGGAGAAATGCTGACCTATCACGGAGCGATGCTTCAGGTGGCGGAAGCAACACTTACCTATCAGGATAAAAAAGTGGAGCTTACCAGGAATGAACTGCGGATTCTAAAGACACTGATGGAAAATAAGGAAAAGGTAGTCTCAAGAGATACGCTGATGACAAAACTCTGGGAAAGTGACTGCTTCGTGGATGAGAATACACTTTCCGTAAATGTGAACCGCCTTAGGAAGAAGCTTGCAGATGCAGGTCTGGAGGATTTTATTCTTACGAAGAAGGGAATCGGGTATCGGCTGAAATGAGATTTATCAAAAATTATCTGAAAGAAAATCTGAAATGGCTGTTGTTAGTGCTTGCCTGCTTTGGAATCCTGTGTTTTGTCGTTGGATTCGAGCAGGTGCCGCTGGCACAATGGGGATATGCGGCATTTTTGTGCTTCTTTCTGTTTTTACTGGTAGTAATCATAGATTTTACAAGGCGTTATCTGCATCATAAGAAGTTAGAAAAGCAGACTTCTGAAATTGCAGTGACAATGGATAAACTGGCACAGCCACAGGGACAGCTGGAAACGGATTATCAGGAAATGCTGCATTCTTTATATATAACCTTGCAACAGCAGATTAATGAACTGGAAAATGGACAGCTGGAACAGGCAGAGTATTTTACTATGTGGGTGCATCAGATTAAGACACCGATTGCCGCACTGCGGCTGTTACTGGCGGAGGAAGAGGATGAGCGAAGCCAGGAAATGTGGGAAGAACTTTTTTCCATTGAACAGTATGTAGAAATGGCATTGCAGTTTACCAGACTGTCTGCGAAGAGCACGGATTTTATAATCGGTGAAGTTTCATTGGATAAGGTAGTGCGGGAGGCAATCCACAAGTATGCCAGACTGTTTGTGCGAAAGAAAATCAGGCTGGAATTAAGTTCCATTGATACACAGGTGCTGACCGATGAAAAATGGCTGGAATTTGTGATAGAGCAGATTTTATCCAATGCCATCAAATATACTGCCGGTGGAACCATTTCTATTTATTTAAAGGAAGAACCGGAGCAAGAGACGAAAGAACTGATTATTGAAGATACCGGAATCGGTATTGCACCGGAGGATTTGCCAAGAATCTTCGAAAAGGGTTATACCGGGTACAATGGACATGCCGACAAGCGTTCTACCGGCATCGGACTGTATCTCTGCCGGAAAATTATGCGTAAGCTGTCCCATGAAATTACAATTGAGTCGGAGAGTGGAGTGGGAACGAAGGTGCATCTTGAAATACGGTAGGAGAGGAAGCGTAAGCGTAAGTTCCCTCTTTTTTCGAGGGAAATCTGCAAGGCGTGTTTCTCGTAGTTCTACAGGGTATTTGAAAAAGGCTTTTGATGAAAAAATAGAATAAAATTTAAACATCACCTGATAAATGTAGTGATGCACTGTTTTATGTCCTTAAAAATGTAAAAATAATTAAATTTGCCACCTTAAAAATGTTGATTAAATTTAAGAATAGGATATACTATAGATATAGAGATACTATGGAGGCATATATGGAAAGATTATTATTTCATCAATTGGCTAAGTGGAAAGATAAGAAAAAAAGAAAACCATTGATTATTCAGGGCGCACGTCAGGTTGGAAAAACCTGGATTATGAAAGAATTTGGAAAAAGATATTTTGAAAATGTGGTATATATAAATTTTGAAAATAATGAACGTATGAAAAATGTCTTTGAAATGGACTTTGATATACCAAGAATTATTTCTGCATTAAAAATTGAAAATGGAAAGGCATTTGAAGCAGATAATACGCTATTGATTTTTGACGAAATACAGGAGGTTCCAAAGGCATTAACCTGTTTAAAATATTTTTATGAAAATGCACCGGAATATGCCATTGTAGCTGCGGGCTCATTATTAGGAATAGCTTTGCATCAGGGAACTTCATTTCCGGTTGGAAAAGTTGAATTCCTGCATTTGTATCCACTTAATTTTTATGAATTTTTAATGGCAACAGGACAGGATGCACTTGCAGAGTTGCTGGAACAACAGGATTATGAACTGATGAATTCTTTTTCCTCAAAGTATATAGATTTATTGCGTAAATATTATTATGTAGGTGGAATGCCGGAGGCAGTGCAGTGTTATATTGATACAGATGATATGCAGGAAGTAAGAAATATACAAAAAGAATTATTGGTTTATTATGAGAATGATTTTTCCAAACATGCACCGAAAGAAACTGTGCCTCGCATACAAATGGTTTGGAATTCAATCCCTGCACAATTAGCGAAAGAAAATAGAAAATTTATTTATGGCATGGTAAGAGAAGGGGCAAGAGCGAAAGATTTTGAATTGGCAATACAATGGCTGGAGGATTGCGGATTGATTCATAAATGTTATAGAGTAAAGAAACCTGGTATGCCACTGATTTCTTATATGGAGATGAGTAGCTTTAAAATTTTTCTGTCTGATATTGGACTGTTAGCGGCCAAAGCAAATCTTCCGGCGAAAATTTTATTAGATGGAAATAAGGTTTTTGAGGAGTTTAAAGGAGCCTTGACAGAGCAATTTGTAGCACAGGAATTATGTGCGGCAGAAAAGGAGCTTTATTATTATTCAACGGAAAATTCTACAGGAGAAATTGACTTTATATTACAGCAAAGCAGTTATTGCATACCAATAGAAGTAAAGGCAGAAGAAAACTTAAGAGCAAGAAGCTTAAGGGCTTTTTGTGATAAATATAGTCCGGATATTTCAATACGTACATCCATGTCTAATTACAGGAAAGAAGACTGGTTGTGTAATGTGCCGTTGTATGCGCTAGTGCAATATATCAATCAGATAAAATAGCAAAAGCTAGAAAATATAATTTCAACCTTACAAAAATGTAAGAGATAAAGGGAAAATGTAAGCAGAATCCATGGCTGACATTTTCCTTTTTTGCTATGATAATGGAAAAGATGACAGAGCAATAAAGTGAGGAGAAAACAATGGCAATCTTAGAAGTAAATAATCTGAAAAAAGTTTATACAACCCGCCTGGGTGGAAATCAGGTAGAGGCATTAAAGAATCTTTCCTTTTCTGTGGAAGAAGGAGAATATGTAGCAATCATGGGAGAATCCGGTTCCGGAAAGACTACGCTTTTAAACATTTTGGCAGCACTGGATAAGCCCACCGGTGGACAGGTCATATTAAATGGCAAGAACATTGTGGATATCCGGGAAAAAGAGATTTCCGCATTCCGGAGAGAAAATCTTGGATTTGTATTTCAGGACTTTAATCTTTTGGATAATTTTTCATTGAAAGATAATATCGTTCTTCCACTGGTGTTATCCGGTGTGGATTATAAAGAGATGGAGCGGCGCATAACACCGATTGCAGCCCAGCTTGGAATTCTTGATATTCTGGGAAAATATCCTTATGAAGTATCCGGCGGACAGAAACAGCGTGCGGCGGTAGCAAGAGCCTTGATAATCAAGCCAGAGCTGGTACTTGCAGATGAGCCTACCGGAGCACTGGACTCCAAAGCGACGGAAGATTTATTGACATTATTTAATAAGATTAATGAGCGGGGACAGACAATTCTTATGGTAACCCACAGCACTAAGGCTGCAAGCCACGCAAGAAGAGTATTGTTTATTAAAGATGGGGAAGTATTCCACCAGATTTACCGTGGTAATTTAAGTAGTGAGGAATTGTATGCAAAGATTTCAGATACACTGACGATGCTTACGACAGGTGGTGAGAAATATGAATAGGGGTTTATATGGAAAACTGGCAGTAAATAATATAAAGCACAACAGACAGTTTTATCTGCCGTATCTGTTGACCGGGATGCTGACGGTGGCATTCTTTTATATCATGCTGTATCTGAATCACAATCCGGGACTGGATGAACTGCCATTTGGTGCCATGGATGTAGAGCTTGTGTTGGGACTGGGCGCAGTTATCATTGGATTTTTCTCTGTGATATTCCTGTTTTACACCAATAGCTTTATTATGAAACGGAGAAAAAAAGAGCTTGGTATTTATAACATTCTTGGAATGGAGAAAAGGCATCTGGCAAAAGTAATTTTCCTGGAGACGTTTTTTTTAGCAGTGGTTGCCATCGGTGGCGGACTTGTTGCAGGAATTGCGTTCAGTAAACTGATGTGTATGTTATTGTATGCCATGATTGGATACCATGCAGAAATTGTTTTTTATGTATCAGAAAGTGGCGTTGTAAGTACCATCCTTTTGTTTGCCGGTATTTTTATGCTGACCTTTATATATAATCTGTTTCAGATACAGCTTGCCAAACCGGTGGAACTGCCGCATGGAAGCAGCCAGGGCGAGCGGGAGCCGAAGACGAAAAAACTGATGGCAATAGTTGGAATTGTAACACTTGCAGCAGGCTACTATATGGCAATTACAGTAGATAATCCGGTAACTGCAGTGCTTCTGTTCTTTGTAGCGGTAATACTTGTAATTATCGGAACCTATTTTATATTTATGGCAGGCAGCATTGCCGTGCTTAAGTTCTTAAGAAAGAGAAAAAGTTATTATTATAAAAAGAAACATTTTGTGGCAGTCTCTGGTCTTATTTACCGAATGAAACAGAATGCAGCAGGACTGGCAAGCATCTGTATTTTATCTACGATGGTACTGGTGGTAATTTCTTCAACGGTAAGTATGTATGCCGGACTGGATGATGAACTGGCAGCCCGTTATCAGGGAGATATCGGAGTATCCATTACCAGTGAAAATCCGATTACAGAAGGTGATGCGTTGCGGGAGTTAGTGAACCGCACCATCCAGCAGGAGAACCGCAGTATAAAAGAAGAACAGGGCATGATGACGCTGACATTTTCCTGCATATCAGAAGATGGAAATCTTGTAATTCGAAAACATGATGATGAGGGTAGTTATAGTTCTGATATCATTATGCTCCGCATGATTACAAGGGAAGATTATGAGGAAGCTTATAATGTAAAGGTTCCGGAGCTTTCTGCCGGAGAGGTGGTGTTGGTAACCAGTGATGACTATGATAAAGATACGATTACTGTTGGTGATTATACCTATGATATTGTGGAAAAACAGCATTTTTCTTCTGAAAACGGACATTGGATGGATAATCAGGTCTATTATATGGTAGTAAACAATATAGAAGATATGGCACCGTTGTATGAAGCTCAGAAAGAGATTTATGGGAAAAATGCCAGCAGCTATTATTACTCTTTGTATATCGACATCGATGGAAACAGGGAAGAAAAAATTGCCTGTGGAAATGCAGTATCTGCGGCAATTGGTGCATCCGGCATGGAAGAAGGACATGACGGTAAATATTATATCATGATAGAAAACAGGGCAGAAAATGAAGATTCCTTCCGGCAGATGTATGGCGGCTTTCTGTTCCTTGGTATTTTCCTCGGAGTCCTGTTTTTGATGATTACCGTACTTATTATCTTTTATAAGCAGATTTCGGAAGGATATGAGGATAAAGAGCGCTTTGCCATTATGGAAAAAGTAGGAATGAGCAATGAAGAGGTAAAGAAGACAATCAGTGCACAGATCCGGATGGTATTTTTATTGCCGATTGTTACTGCTGCGCTACATGTGCTGGCAGCATTTCCAATGATCCGGATGATACTGGCAGTGATGAATCTGAATAATGGAAGACTGTTTGCATACTGTCTCCTTGGTACGATTACAGTATTTACAGTTATTTATCTGCTGGTATACAAGATGACCTCAAGAACCTATTATCGAATTGTCGGACGTCAGATTGGGTAGAGATTTTTATAATATCAAATAACCGTAAGAACCTGCTGCCGGCAGATTCTTACGGATGTCTTGCAAAGAAGAGAAAGCTCCCACTGCACTATGGTGTCATAGGAGCTTTTTTCTCTGGTGTGTATTTAGCAATTGTTTTTAAAAGAAGTTCCGTATCCAGTGGTTTGGTAAGGTGTTCGTCCATACCGGCAGCATAAGTTTTCTGACGGTCTTCTGCAAAGGCGTTTGCAGTCATGGCAAGAATCGGAATTGTTTTTGCATCCGGGCGGTCTAAGGAACGGATGGCACGGGTTGTCTGGTACCCATCCATAACCGGCATCATGATATCCATTAAAATGATATCGTATTCACAAGGAGAAGACTCCATAAAAAGATGTAGTGCTTCCTCTCCGTTGCAGGCTTTGGTAACCACTGCACCGGCATCAGTCAGAATAAATTCTGCAATTTCAAGGTTTAGTAAATTATCTTCAGCCAGCAGAATATGATAGCCGGAAAGAGAGATTTCCTCATCGGAAGTTTCTGCTTCGGAAGAGGAAGCAGCGTTATGGTCGATACAAAAAGGAATCGTAATCCGGTAAGTGGTTCCGACATCCTTTTCACTGGAAAAATCAATGGTTCCGCCCATTTTATCCAAAAGATTCTTTACTATTGCCATGCCAAGTCCGGTACCGTTGTAAGTAGAACGGGCATCATGGCTTTCCTGGGTAAAAGGCTCAAATAAATGCTCCTGAAATTCTTTGCTCATGCCGATTCCGGTATC
>OIYY01000100.1_pt1 | contig 63453 bp, 55 predicted proteins | sample 1588341 | NCBI WGS metagenome assembly OIYY01 (sample SAMN03283287) | human gut metagenome | biome: human-associated habitat; material: feces | host: Homo sapiens | place: Peru | collected 2012
ACACCGATAATCCTTGATATACTCTTTTTCATGTAAAGCACCTCCTCGTCAAACCGGAAGTTTACTTTCTCTTTGGAATCCAAGGAATACAGCGATTCACATTTTTACAATATTCTTCATATTCTTGTCCATATAATTCACTCAACCATTTTTCTTCTGTTTTTATTAAGAACACTGTCATATATGCATAGTAAACAACAGGAAGAACAAATAAAATAATATTTGCCTCTATTAAAAGCGCGCCGATACACACGAGAAAAAATGCGCTGTATATTGGATTTCGCACTATTGCATACACGCCGGTTGTAGCCAAATTATTTTCTTTAATGCAGGCATCTATCTTGACTTTGAAATTTGAGCTAAACCACAGCCATGCTCCCAATAAAATCAGCATAATTCCAATGATGATAAAGGAAATTTTCAATTCTTTTATTTGCAGTGAATATATTATCCCCATTTCCGACAGAATGATTGCTAATATGGTAACAACCAACTGGGGTATTACGATAAGCGGTCCCACGCCTATCACAGGCAAATGCTTCTGTTTGTTTTCGGTTTCTTTCAAACTTCAATTCCTCCTTACAATTTCGAGTTTTCGCTCAGTTCCAATCTCACTGAAAGATTGGAATTGCACAACTACAACATATTTATAATCAATGCAATAAAAAATGCTGCTGCTGTAAATAGCACTAGTTTGATGACCTGACTTTTTGTATTATACCCCATTTTTTCATAACTCTTACATCCTATTGTCTCTGGATATAGTCTCTGATATATACCTGACTTTGTAATAAGCCACCAATCCAGACAAATCATATCAAATAGTTTATATCCATCAAGCAGAAGAACATATCGAAGAAAGATTTGCATCATTTCCATATTTTTAGTTTTCGCATCAATGCCCGCCCAAATATAAAGAGAAATTAAACATATAAATAATAAGATAGCAAAAATATATCCAACAATCGTTATCCCCCTCGAATCATTTGGCCGTGCAAGTATAGCCTCCTTAATATCCTCCGGCATATTTTTTGCCATAATCTTACTTAAGAATTTCATAAACACAGCAACCATTGCAATTACAATAATAATTTCTGCACCCAATAATATAATCGATAACAGCATCCATTCTCCTCCTTAAATACCGATTTATCAAACTCGTTTCATGTTCCATATTCTTCTGTTTTTTATAATCCTTCCATATCCAGATTCACTATTAGCCTGCCAATTCTCCCTCCTTTTTTAATAGCACCTCTTTTGCCCCGCTTTTTGAATATGTTTTGTGGCATTTTGCCCCGTTTTTTATGCCGGTGTGCTTATTACATACATATACTCAAAATATCCAAATTGATCTTCTATATCCAATCTGGGCAATAACTCGCTATCTTTAATTTGGCAAACTTGAAGTTATTTACTTTTCTTCATATTTTTTTACGATACCTAAACTATAAACAGCCATAATTGCAATCGTTTCCACCATCACACCAATAACCGACAACAGAATGTATGGAGTATTTTGACCTTCTAACAGCGGAATGCCTAATATAATAAAAACTATTCCATAGGTTATAAACAATCGTCCGGTCGCGCGATTGTAACCTTTCACATCTTTTACTTTTATTTTTTCGGCATTAGCCCAGAATCCAACCGGCTTCTTAGAAAACATATCTTTTATTCCTAATCCAATTATAAACACTCCGAAAAGTGACCATATAATAAACCCTATCATATTTTTTCCTTACAAATCGAATTAAAAGCCACCATAATGAGACAACGTCTCTGTTGCAAATTCTGTACCAACTCTCATAGCCTCGTAAATATCCCCAATTAACATATGAGAACACACAAAGCCTGCATGGTAGCTATCTCCGCAACCAGTAGTATCAACTATTTCTAAAGCTTCATCAGCCGGGACAAAATACTTTTCACCATTATGATATGTAACACTTCCTTTATCAGCTAAAGATGCATTAAATAGTCCTTTATACTTCTTGGAAAATGCTTCAAATATCGGGAGAATTGATTCTTCTCCACTAATCAGGAAATAATCTATATATGGTGCATATTTTTCCATTTCCTTAAAATTACGATATTCTACAAAATCCACAGCCAATCTGAAGTTATTATTCTTTTTTAAATCTATAATTTGTCCAAAACAGCCTGCCCAGAAATGTATAAATACAACCTCTGATTTTTTTATAAAGTCCAATTCATCTTGATTCAATATCATTTTATCAACAATATCACCCGTCCATGAATCATCTTTGTAATATCTGTCTCCGTCAGCCGTAAGATATGTACGATTATTTGCAGTTACTTTATCCTCTTCAACTCTTACATGGCTTACATCTATTCTCTTATCAGAAATAGAATCCATAATAAATTTTGCATAGGAATCCTGTCCAACTGCACCCAATATTGAAACATTAAACTCCTCAAATTTTGATGCATGAACTGCAAAATTAAGGGCTTCACCACCTGCACGCAATTCATCTGTTCCATCAAAAACATCTACACAGAGACACGGAAGTGCCACTAAATTTATCATTCTTGTACCTCCAAAGACGTGATTTATTAATTCTCAAATCTCGATTTGTCCCGCACCCATTTCATTCATGCGGAATTTCCAGTATATCCAGTAATTTCACAAAAGTGTCCTGCCCGTCCAGACATGTATCCACAAGCCAGCCCTTTTCCCTTCTCCACTCAGAAAGTCCTCTGTAATAAAAGCTTTTTTTGCTATCCTCAATAATAAAAGGGATGACGTTATTTTTGAGGCATTCCTTTAGGGCTATCAGCCTCCCGACCCTTCCGTTCCCATCCTGAAAAGGATGAATGTATTCAAATTCTGCATGAAATTCAATAATATCCTCTATCGTAACATTACCCCTGGCATTATATCTTTCAAGAAGTGCCCGCATATCTCTGGCAACTTCTGAAGGTTTTGAGGTTTCTCTTCCCCCAACTACATTCGCACGTTTTTTATAATCTCCTACTGAAAACCAGGGAAGTGCTGCGTCCTTTGTATCATGCTTAAGCATGAAATGCAGTTTTTTTATGATTTCTTCTGTCAGTTTCTTCTCTGCAATATCAATGCAATAATCAATCGCTCTGAAATGATGAACCGTTTCCAGAATATCATCCACGGGGATACCGTCTCCCATGTTAATCGTGTTCGTTTCAAAAATAAGTCTGGTCTGGTCCTCCGAAAGTTTACTGCCTTCCATATGATTGGAATTGTAGGTCATTCTAACCTGAAGTTCATGATACAGACCTCCGGAAAGCCGTATTTCTTTTTCGTCCCTTAATATCTGAAGAATTTTGTTATCTGCTTCCTTGCGGCAAAGAAGTTCGGGCGCAACATTTAAATACCCGGCAATTCTGTTTAGGCTGCGCACGGATAATTTCTCACCTTTTGCAATTTTGGCAACGGTACGCGTGGATAAACCCGCTTCCGTACTGAGTTCTGTTTTTCCAATTCCTTTTTCTTTTAGAATTTTTTCAAGTCCGGCATATGAAATCACTTCCGTACCCCTCCCTTTTTATATCTTTACTTATTATATCATTATTTTATTCAAAAAGTAAAGATTTTCGTCGGTATCAGAATAAAAAGGTAAAGATTATTTCTTAATGGTCTCCAATCTTTTCATAATTACCGGATGAAAGCATCATAAGGTGCTTTATCATCAAATGGCTTTCTTTTACTAAATTGTGCTGATTCATCAATGTGTGCAAATATAACGTCAGAATATTTTCTGATACCACTATGCCCTGTACAGACATATTCCAAATGAATGTGTTGGATATTATCAATCAATGCCTTCAATTTCACCAGAGACTTTTTGTTCATATCCGGATATTGGGTGAAAAAATCAAAAAAACTATATCCACCTTTTTCATTTATTGCAAGACAATCTCCGGTAAACAAAATCTTATCATCAACAATATAACAGGTATGCCCCAGAGTATGTCCGGGTGTAGGAATAGATTGTATCTTAATGCCTCCGATATCAAACTTTTCATTGTTATCTATGGCGTAATATCCTTCTTTAATTCTGACACAATTTTTAATCTTCACCCCTAATTTTGTCATACGATGGATGCTTCCATTCAAGTATGCGCTTTCCGCTTTCCCCAGGTACACTTGTGCATTTGGGTATATATTTGTTCCGCTTGTGTCAATTCCACCACAATGATCCACATCGGCATGAGTAATAAAAACATGTTTAATTTCTTCAGGATTAATACCTATTTGTTGAAAAGAATTTTCAACACCACGATAATTCAAATGTCCTGAATCAACAGCTATTGTCACGCCATTTTTGGTATAAAACCAAAGATTTACATCCCCCTGCCTGATACAGCTTATTCCACATTCATAATTTCCTGTTTCTGCCGGATTGCAATATTTTTTCCCCTTCATAATATGGCGCTTTATTTTATCATCAAAAAAATACATAAACTTCATAGCAATTTTCTCCTCTCTACTACAATAGCCACTATAACCGAAGGGAAAATTTTTTGCTTTCAAAAATCTGCTGTTTTTCTGTTTATTTTAATACATCCGTAATAGAAACACCCGTTAATTTCTTACAAGTGTATGCAAGATGTGCCGAACTTGAGAAACCGCTTTCCTGCGCTGCCCAGGTAATTTTACCACCCGTGCTTATCAATCTGTATGCATATTCCATTCTGCGCATCAGAATATAACTTTTTAGCGAAATTCCCGCTTCTTCCTTGAATAAATGCGTCAACCTGCTTTCAGAAAGGAAAACTTTCTCCGCAATCTGCTTAACACTGTAACTTAACCATTCCCCAGAAATAACTTTGCTGATTATCAGTTCAATCCTTTCATCTCTTACGTTGTTTTTTCCTGTTGAAATACCCATGGCAAGAAACATATTTTCAACGATGCGTATAATTTCATTCTCCGGCAAACTGTGAATATCTTCTGATATCTCTGCAATTTCATCCGAAACATTGCAGTAGGAACCACCTTTTATATATTGCTCCCGAATCTGCTCCGCAATAATGCTTGTGGGATCAATCAGCAGAAAAAAAGCGCAATTGTTTCCTACTTCAACTGCATGCCTGACTCTTGAATCAAGCAGAATAATATTTCCCCATATATTTTCTTTACCCACTGTAATTCTGCAGCTCTTTTTCCCTGCAAATAAATGCAGAAATGGATGTTTATGAATGTCCGTCTTATAATATGATGGTATAATAACAATATATGAACTTTGAAAAATAAGACTACTCATTTTTTCGTCCTCATACTCCCTACCCATCTGTCCAAACTCTCTATTGCGGTACACTAATTAAATCTTTGCAATTTTTGTCTTGATACGTAGGCAAAACTCTATTATCTATTCAGCAGATACCTAACTGCGTATTCTAACTCAACATCTCTTTCAAACACGATTTTACCTTTTTCCATGGCTTCTCTATCATAATTTCAATCTCTCAGTAAGACTGAAATTTTGTATTATGTGTAAATTTGAATTGTCTGGTCATCTTATTCAACTGACAACCAGACAATTCTATTAATAGTCTGTTAAAAACATTTTTGCAATACTGCTTAGACCAAAGCTATCAGCAACATTTTCTAAACCTAATTTGATTTCATCTCTGCTGAAGTTATTTACTTCTAAAAAATCGTCTGTTTTGTCATTCAAATAGGAATAAAATAATAGTGCAATTTCTAAACTATTCACATCTGTATTACTGGTCAAATCATATAATCTATTTTCAGCTTCATTGATTTCTCCCGCGTCAACCATGTCTAACAGATTTTCCAATGTTTCCTGTTCTTCTTTATTTTCCAACAATTCTACTGTTGGGGACTCCGTATCAATGTTGAATAATAGTTTTAAAATAGCTCGCACCATTTCTTTAATGAGTCTCATTACATAATCTTGCTCAAACACAATTATTCTCCTTTCTGCTTTCTATTTGCAGAAAGGATTTAATCGTCCATGCGAACCTTTAATGTAACTATGGTATCTCCTCGTGGTAGTTGGATTAAATTAGCACAAAAGCTGATGCATACAACCGTTATCAGAATTTCAAACCAAATATTGAGAATGTTTATGCCTTTTACAGTTTGGACTTTTTTATGGTCTACGTCTTCGATACTGACAATTTCTTGTTCTTTATCTTCGACCACTACATATGTGGTTACCTCACCAAATAAGCCATGAACATTTATTATTCCACAAGGAAGTATTGCAACAGATACGGATATTGTAAAAAGCACAAAGAATAATCGGATTATCCAATACTTTTTCTTGTCCATAATTCCTCCGTAAAATTCAAATTCGTCTCTCCGTTAAACACACCGGATTACTGGAATTTGTGCATGTATCATAACTATACTATTTGCACTTTCCAATCCTACACGGAATCCATTCTACAGGTTCTCCTTTACCCTGAATCTTCTTTGTAAAATCTTGCACAGTTTCAAATTCATTCTCCATCAAACAAAATTTATTAAATCTCAATGTTTCCGATTCTTTATGCAAACTATTACATAAAAAGGAATGAAAACCACTAATATCCCAACCTAGAATATCATAGCCAAGTAGTTCATTACTATCTATTTCACCGGAAAAAAAATTATTTATTCCGCATGAACTTTCACTTAGTTCCTCTGTTAATATTTCATAATATTCTTCAGTTGTCGATACGCTAACAATCATACATTCGCTTGTAGTAAAATATTTTTCACGAATTTTTTTTGCATCCTCCAGATTCAAAAAGCGACCATCAATTGCTAAGCAACTTTCAAATATAGAATGTATGTCTTTCTGCAATTCAATGGCTTTTTCTTCAGTTATATTCCACTTTTCATGATATTCTATTCGTTCGTTTTTTCTATCATTGATAAAATAACAATATGTCAGATCAGGGTGTATACCCGAAAAACAACCACTTACAGATATTAGTTCATCACCTCTTATACCAAGAAAATTAGGAATATCTAATTTTTCACAAATATAATATCCCACAATTTTATACATTACTTCTACACCTCATTCTTTATCCAAATAATCTGTTCCCCATGCGATGTATTCGCTACAGCCATACACATTTCAATACTGTCCCATAGCGAATCTCCAACAACATCATATTGTTCATCACAACGGAATAGGTAAAATTCATTATTTTTATTAGGGTACACACATATAGCAAGATATTTTACATAATGTGCAATTTCTCCATTATCCCAATATATTTCTCCAAAATTGTCATAAGGTGTATAATACAAAACTTCTGCACCATCAAGTATTTTAGGGAACATTTTTTAACTCCTTTAACAAATTGGTATCTCTGGCGAAACTTCAAATTTCACATTCCTTATCTTGTAATAACCATATTACATCTTCCCCATAATTCATCCTTAAAACGAAACGCATTCTCTGTTAATGTACGTTCTTTAAATCCTACTTTTTCATAACATTTCTTTGCACTGGGATTCTCTAGAAAAACATTCAATTGCACAGCATCTGCTTTCGCTATTTCAAAGGCATATTTAACAGCCAGTTTTATCATTTCACATCCATACCCTTTATTCCTTATAGCATTGTCAACCACTACAAATTTGAGCATCCCTTCATTTGTATTCAAATTCACTGAAAAGCAGAAAAAACCAACCAACTGTCCATCATCCGTAGTTGCAACAAAGGGACTATCACCAAATCGTTCTTCCGCTTCTTGCAATAAATCATCAAAACCTTTTTTCTCCAGTGGATAAGGTATTAAATTCGCACACCATAGAGCATGTGAACGTTCCTCTGTTATCCATGGGGATATAGTATTAAAATCTTTATTTTGGTATGGTCTTATTCTCATTGTTCTTTACCTCGTAAACTTCAAATTTACACATCTATAATCTATATTCTACAATATCTTCCATCTTTTTTCTTGGTCGTTGTACTGTTGTTTCATCAGCGTAACCAAGTGCAATTGCACCAACTAATTGTTGTGTCGTCTCAAGATATTCTGTTAACTCCTTATATGCGTAACAAGTATTGGCAATCCATAATGTGCCTAAGCCGATTTCAGTTGCCTTCAACAACATATTTTCAATTGAAGCACCAATAGAAAGAGTATCACAAATCTCAACAAATCTACTATCTGCATCAACCATATCAAAAGGACTTTTTCCATTATTATTTAAAACAACAATAAGAACGGGAGCTTGCTTCATAATATTCCATGTATTCTTTGCATCAGTAATCCCATTTTTAGAGTTAGGTAACATGGCACATTCATCTTCTTCTCTCAAAATTCCTTTCCACATGCATTTAAGAAATTCTGATTTATTTTCGCCACCAAGAACAATATACTGCCAGGGTTGTCTATTTTTTGCAGATGGTGCCATTCTTCCTGCATCGACAATCTGCCCTATCAGTTCTCTGGGAACTTGTTTATCTAAATATTTCCTAATACTTCTACGACTATATATCGAATTATTCATCTTTGTTGCCCCTAATTTAACTTCAAATTTGCTCTTTTCTTTGTTTTAACAATTTCATACCCAAACAAAATACAAATGCACCTAATATAATAAAAAATCCCCACACTATATTCCAGTACTGACTATTTACATCAAACATAAACAATAATAAATCATTCCACACTTTCAACTCAATTGCTATTGCAAATAAGTCGAACAATACATAGCTTCCGCCAAAAATGTATATCCATCTCCACCAATAATTATTCTTTATATTCTTACAGAATGTTGCTATCCCGCAAACACAAAGAAATGCCAAAATTCCCATCAGTACAAAATAGAATATACCTTTACTCTCCAATATCCCAATCCAAAAATCAGCATACGATGTTCTGTCAATTAATCCCCATATTCTATGTAAATGAAATAGTCCGAAGAACATAAAGAACCATGGTTCCCACTCATATATTTTCTTCACTTTTCTATCCCTCAAATTCAATTTTATTTCCAAGGTCGTATTTTCCCTGTCCATCCTTTTGCCTTCCAATATTCAACATCACGAGGATTAAATCCATTCTTCTGCATTAAATGCATAATCCAAAACATTACCTTGGTTTTTATCCCTGGTTTAACATTTCCCGAATTATGTATAATTTTCTTCGCTATACTTGATGTTGTTTTGTCAATTACTCTTTTTTTCTTTTCGCTTACGCCGTTCCAATCGACCGCCGCAACACCTACTCCATATTTATATCTTTTAGCTACTCCCCAGAAAAACAAGCTGTCCATCATATCTTTATTTGTCGATTTCATACCAGCTCCGGCAGCTGTGGATATGCATACTCCTTGTTTCTTAAACATAGATTCTTCCGGACTATGAACCATCCATCTATATCCGTAATGGTCCAAAAAAGCCTTCATTGCCCCAGTCGCATGATATACATAAACCGGACTGGCTAATATAATAACATTTGCTTCATCCATTGCATCAGTAATAGGCTTTAGTTTTTCATAATGCGGACATTTTATCTCAGATTCAGTAAAACATTTTGTACAACCTACACAAAATTCTCCAAAATCTATTGGAAGAAAAAATTCTTTTATATTTCCACTAATTTTCTCTGCCAACATATGAGCAATATGATATGTTGAGCCTTTATGACTTTGACCATGTATAATTACTATCTTCATATTTTCTCCATTCGCTTCGTGAAATTCAAATTTTCCTAAATCTATTTTCTGTAAAGCTTCATATTGTCATTTAGGTCAAAGGCAGACATCTCTACCATTTCACCCAGATATTTATCGTAAATGGCAATATTGAAGCCATCACAATTCATGGAAAAATCCGTTCCGTTTACCAAGATTGCCGCACTGCCATCCGTTTTACTTCCTTCTGACTGCAGCACGACATCCAAAGTCTTTTGCTGATTGTCAGCCATCGTCAGTTTCATCGTCACACTTCCATCTGCTTTTTCAACTGTCCCATTTGCCTTTTCCTCTTCATTTGTTCCCACTGCTTCATCTGTCTCAAGCATTTCATCGGAATCGGTACTCTCTAATATTGTTTTTCCGTCTTCAATTACCGCACAATATGCAACATTCCCTGCAGGATCAAATGTTGTTTCAAAGGTCTGATTAAAAAATGAGATTTCTTCTTTTGTCAGTTCCTGATCTGTTTCATTTTTGTAGGTAATAAACACATCATAGCCTTCTCTTGCCAGTAACGGCAGATATTCCTCATATGTATCGGCACTGATGATTTCACACTTGCTCTTCTGTCTGTTAAACAGTGATATTGAATCATACCATGAAGCATATGCCGGATTCTGTCTTTTATCTTCAAAAGAAAACTGGTCACACAAATACTCTCCCATCATTACGGAAACCTTTTCTGCCTGAATGATATTGATATGTGCCTGTCCGTCCAGCCTGGTATTCATATTGAAAAAACGGACTCCCTGTTGCTCTGCCAGCTCTTCCACGGAATTGTAAAGCTTCTGACGGTCTTCATTGCCGTTGGGCGTTTTGGTCAATACAAGCTCTACCTGTTCATCACGGCAAAGTTCAATGATCTTTAAGAGCCATTCCTTCGCTCTGTCCGGAAGTGGTTCCTTTTCCGTCTGCTCTACAACCTCTTGTTTGGCACCTTCTTCATAATCACCCGCAAAAATAAACGGGGAATACCCCTTGTTTGGATCCTTTTCATGATAAAAGGACATAGTAACCTTATTTTCATACAGATCAGTCCAGGTATTGTGATATTTTGCGATCGGAAAATAAAAGGAGTATCTGAGATCTTTTGGTACTCCATCCCTTATAGCGCAGAGCTTGTTGAAGCTCATCGGAAGATCATCTAAATTGATGTGCATGACGCCTTCCTGTTCATAATCATCCCCATATACGGTAAACACGTCCAAAACGATCACCTTGGGATGCTGTCTTTTTATTGCCTCCTTGATGTAGTAATAGGATACCCACAAAGGCTGCTCGTTGGCGCAGAAATCATAAGAGGTTATTCCAAAACGGTCAAACAAAACCGCCGGAGCCATGTCTGCATACATCTGGCTCGATCCGACAAAAACAACATCCAGAGTGTCCGGTTCTTCGGCATAAAAACCATCTACCTTGACCGAGACATCATATTCGCCTTCCGCCCATTTATCACGCAGATTTTCCTGTATCACAACAAACAGAATGGCAAAAATCAGAAAAAAACATATGCACTTGGTTATAAAACGAAATGTTTTCATCAAAATCCCCCATATATAAACTGAGCAGAATCATAAACCGGACCGTAAATTCCGGTGATCAGGATCATAAAAATCAGACCAAGCAGTACGATCCAACGGAAAAACAAAGGCTGCTTTAAAAAAGCCTTTGTGATGGAAATGGATTTTTCATGCAAAGTGGCAACCACCGCCATCAAAACAAAGGAAACGACCAATAACAGCCATTCCTCTTCCTTTAGTCCCAGTGTATAAAGCTCACCGGAAACAAAAATCCATGGATTCCATTTGGTAAACATATGAACGACAATATAAACTGCCTTGGAAACCGATTCGGCACGGAAAAAGACCCATGCGATCATGACAAGGAAAAAGGTAAAAATACGGCTCAACAGTCTGTGTGAAAAGCTGTTTTTCTCCATTTTGAAAAGCCTCATCAGAAACTGTCTGACCGGAATGAGGATTTCTCCTGCCACCTGATACAATCCATGTAAGAGTCCCCATACTATATAATGCAGTCCCATTCCATGCCAGATTCCACTGACAAAAAATGTGATTATAATATTGATATATTTGAAAAGCTTTCCTTTGCGGTTTCCACCCAGTGGAATATAAATATAGTCTCTTAAAAACGAGCTCAGTGAAATATGCCATCTTCTCCAGAAATCCCGGATGCTGACCGCAAAATAAGGATGGTCAAAGTTGGGCTTTAGATGAATACCAAACATCCTGGCACTGCCCAGTGCAATATTGACGCATCCGGCAAAATCCGTATACAGCTGGATACTGTAAAGAACTCCACCCAGGATCAGATAAAAGCCTTCATATGATGTATACTGATCAAAGATCTGGTTTACAACCAGATTGCATCTGTCCGCAATTACCATTTTCTGGAAATATCCCCACAACAACAGATAAAATCCGCTTAAAAAGGTCTCTTCACAAAAACGATGACCCGAAAACAGTTCATCCTTTAGATCTCCGTAACGAGGGATCGGTCCCTGTAAAATCTGCGGAAAAAACAGCATAAACAACAGGTATCGGAAGAAATTTTTCTCAGGAAGTACCCGTCCTTTGTAAACATCCACCATATAGGCAATGGTCTGAAGCGTATAAAAAGAAATACCAACCGGTACAAGCACTGACAAACGTGCAAAACGTTCATCCGCAAATATATAAAGTCCTGAGGTAAAAAGCTTTAAGGCAAACAAAATCAGGACATTTCCTGCAATCGTAATAAAAAGCATGGCACGTTTTTTGCAAAACCATCTGCCAAAGGCATAGGTCGTAACTGCCGTAATGAGAAAAAAGAACCATATTTTCAGGGAAAAAAGACTATAAAAAAGGATACTGAAAACAAGCAGTGAAATCCACTGCCTGTTTTGGGGTATCCGATAATAGATCAATAATAAAATTAATAAGAATAATAAATAGGTTACGGAAATAAAATCCATAGCAATTACATTTCCTCAAATGTTTTTCTGATTTCCTTAATGAAATTCTCACTGTTTAATACAGTAACATCGGTTAAGGATGTGATCAGTGCAAGATCCTTGGTCATACGTCCTGATTCGATGGTTTTTAAGGTCGCTTTTTCCAGTTTATCCGCAAAATCACAAAGCTCTTTTATGCCATCCAGTTCTCCACGTTTACGCAGCGCTCCTGTCCATGCAAAAATAGTTGCAACAGAGTTGGTGGAGGTTTCTTCACCCTTTAAGTGCTTGTAATAATGACGCTGTACGGTTCCGTGTGCAGCTTCATATTCGTATACACCGGAAGGAGAAACCAGAACGGAGGTCATCATGGCAAGGGAACCAAATGCAGAGCTTACCATATCGGACATAACGTCTCCATCATAATTTTTGCATGCCCAGATAAATCCGCCTTTTGCCTTCATGACACGTGCCACCGCATCATCGATCAGGGTATAGAAATATTCAATTCCTGCTTTTTCAAAAGCCTCTTTGTATTCTGCGTCAAATACTTCCTGAAAAATATCCTTGAAATTGTGGTCATACTTTTTGGAAATGGTATCCTTGGTTGCAAACCACAGATCCTGTTTGGTATCCAGCGCATAATTAAAGCAGGCCTTTGCAAAGGAACGAATGGATTTATCGGTATTGTGAATACCCTGGATAATACCGGGACCTGCAAAATTGTGGATCAGCTCTCTTGTCTCATTACCGTCTTCATCGGTAAATACAAGCTCTGCCTTTCCGGCTTTTTCAATCTTCATTTCCGTATTTTTGTAAACATCACCATATGCGTGTCTTGCAAGTGTGATCGGCTTTTCCCAGTTTTTCACACAGGGTTCGATTCCTTTTACAATGATTGGTGCACGAAATACAGTTCCGTCCAATGCGGCACGGATGGTCCCGTTGGGACTTTTCCACATTTCCTTCAGATTGTATTCTGTCATTCTTGCAGCATTGGGAGTAATTGTAGCACATTTGACTGCTACACCATATTTTAATGTAGCTTTTGCACTGTCAGCCGTAACCTGATCATCCGTTTCATTGCGATGCTCCAGTCCAAGATCATAATACTCTGTTTTCAGATCAATATAAGGAATCAATAATTCGTCCTTGATCATCTTCCAGAGAATTCTTGTCATTTCATCTCCGTCCATCTCTACCAAAGGGGTTGTCATTTGAATTTTAGCCATTACTTTGTCCTCCACTATTGTGATATATTTTAATCCAGTAAACCTTTTTTACAAATATTGTCATATGCATTCAACATGTGGATCCTTGCTACATCAGCCGCCTTATCCTCATCCTTTGCCTTGATGGCTTCCATGATCTGTCGATGCTCATCATTGGATGCACTGCCTCTGGCACCCTGTGCCAGGGTCTGCTTGCGGATCCTGTATACATACTGATGAAAATCTCTTAAGGTATGCTCTAACATCTTGCTGCCACAGGCTTCATATAAAATCTCATGAAAACGGTTATCCAGGGATGCTATCTGCTCTGTATGACCCTTGGCCTCATGAAACTCGGAAAGATAAACATTTTCTTCCATTTCTTCCATCAATTCTGTTGTAATATTTCTTGTAGCCCATCGTGCACAAAGACTCTCAAGTTCTGCCCGTATCATATAAATATCCCGTACATCCTTGGATGTAATACCGGTCACATAGGCTCCTTTATTGGGTATAATGTGAATCAGTCCCTCCAGCTCAAGCTGCCGGAATGCCTCTCTGACCGGTGTACGGGATACGCCAAGCTCTTCACCGATGGCAGCCTCTCTCAGTTCATCATGCTCCTTGTATTTTCCACTCAGAATATCATCTCTGATCTTATGGAACACCCGTCCCCGTAGAGAATATTTATCACTGATTTCTTCAGATAAAATTTTATTGCTCATAGTTTCCTTCCTGATACAATAACGAAAGAATTGTACTGTATCATTGTATACAATCATTGATTTTCTGTCAATGTCAACAAAAGGGTTCAAATATTTTTTTACAGTCCACCATACCAAACCCCTGTTGGTTTCTCGGGGCATGGACATAGATTGTTCCATGTCTCATGATATCGGAAATTTCATCAACCCCGGCCTTTTTGTCCATCAGTTCAAAAAGATTGACCGCAATCCCGCTGATAATCGGACAGGACATAGATGTCCCACTTTTTTTCGTATATCCATACCGGCTCTTTCCCTGACAGGAAATAATTTCCGTACCCGGAGCAACCATATCCGGTTTGATAATTTTTCCATTATATGTGCCTCTTCCGGAATAGTATTCACAAAGTTCTCCTTTATGGCTCTTATAATTTCCATCATGACATCCCACACATAGTGTATATGGCTGCTCGCCCAATACCGACAGGCTGTCATTGTCCGGTCCTTCATTTCCAGCCGCGGTAACGATCAGGACATTCTGGTCATACAGTTTTTTCAAAACATTTTTCAGCCGACGTTTTTTCTCTTCATCCGTACTCAGACTGCTAACAGGGGAAATGGATATGGATATATTGACAACACAGATCCCGTATTTTATTGCATGAACCGTAAGCCATTGCAAAGCCTCGATCAGGGTGTCAATGTATCCGTTTCCCTTTTTATCCAGTATTTTCAGGACTACGAGATTTGCTTGTGGAGCAATACCCTTATAAAGTCCCTGACTGGCTCTTCCACTCCCTGCAAGTATTCCGCACACATGTGTACCATGACCACTGTCATCATGAATATACTGCAGCGGATGTTCTGTAAAATCTATATATTTAATAATACGACTGTCAAAATCATAATGTGGACTGATTCCGGTATCCAGCACACATACTGTCCTGTTTCTTCCGGTCAGTCCCAGTCGTTCTATATACTCATAATGTATTTGTCTGCGAACTCTGTCCAAGGAAAAACTCCTGTTTTTGTTATCATATGACAGGAGTTTTTTTATGCGCACCAATAATATCCGGTACAACCTATTTTGTTTTCTTTTTATTGATACAGGGTCTTGTAAAGCCAAGGAGCAGGAAAAAGGCTCCCAAAGACGCCAGACCGACTATAAGGATCAGCCAGATATTCAAATGATCACCGGTATCCGGTGTCCTGTCAAGCCCTGACATTCCTGACGAATTGCTCTTTTTTTCTATGATTTTATCCTTTAATTCTCCTTGTGCCGCACAAAGCGCATAGTCAGAAAAATGAGAAACCGGGAAGGTGATCATTTGTCGTCCGTCTCTTACGTCAAGAGTCCCAAGAAGTATTTCCGGACGTTTATTACGATCCAGGGTCACAAGACACAGCTCCTTATCCTGTAAGCCCTCAGGAATGGAAAGAGTGACCAAAATACGATTTTTACCGAGCTGCCTGATTGGAATATGTCCCGTTTCATCCATCATGGATAAATCAAAAAATATATAATCTGAAGCCTCCTGATCTCCATAGTATTCCGTCATTGCCTGTCTGATGCTGTCTCCGTTATCTGCAGATTTTACCAGATACATATGACAGCCGGAAAGCGGAACGGTCGAGCTGCTGTCGGATACGGATACCTCATTTTTATTCCATACATCATGATCGACCTGCAACAAAGTCTGTAAGGAATTGTCGGATACAGTACGCGTATCAGATGCATACTGCATCTTAGGATTATCAAGTACCCGGTATTCCTTATCATATAACCGAATGCTGTCTGAAACAGCTGTGTTGTCCTTTATCTGATTGGATATCACCGGCTTAACCGTCGTCTGGTCATAATCCTCAATCTGATAAACAACACCTGTAAATGCCCCATAATCCGCGTCTAATACGGTATCCTTTATGGATGCATCTGTTACGGCAGCATTTACAATAGCTGTATCTATGCCGTCAAAAGCAGGATTTCTCTTGGCCGACAACCTCGTACTGGCCTCTTCATAAGACAATACCGGTATCTGTGTTCCCAAAAAAATGACACTGTCTGTCTGACCGGTTCCGCCATAGGCAGAGACACCTATATTTTTTACCGAATCCGGAATCCGGACAGTTTTCAGCGGACATCCGTAAAATGCCTGATCCTCAATTTTTTCGACCCCATTCATACCGGTAATCGTTGTCAGACCCGTGCACTGATAAAATGCATCTTCACCGACCTCTGTAACAGTATCCGGAATATTGATCTGTTTAATCTCACTGTGGTTCATAAAAACAGCCGGTCCGATCTTTTTGACAGCATCCGGAATATCAATGGTCGAAGCATTGCCTTTATATGCTAAAAGAATTCCGTCACCAACAATCAGAAAATCATTAAAATCACGGCTCTGATACCAGTTTTGAAGCCATGGCGTATAGGTAAAAGCATCCTCTCCGATCTCGGTAACCGATAAGGGGATGTCTACATTTTGTAACCGGTCGCAATGATAAAAGGCAGCATTGTTGATCGTTGTAACTCCATATGGAATAGAAACATCGGTCAGCCCGGATCTCGCAAACGCAAAGGCATCAATCGTCATGATACCGGAAGGAAATGTAATGCCCTCCAAAGCACTGTCCTTGTAGAAAGCCCGATACCCTATCGTATCTTCACCGACAATCGACTCCGTCAGTCTATTCTTTACATCATTGTCGGATACTCCGGACGCATACAACAGCTCTCCGCCATGGATTGCCGCTTCATCCGATTTCATCAAAACAACCGCATTGCCGGCAACAACCTTGGAACGCCCCAAAACTCCCGGACTGTCGACATCCCATTCGACGTAATGGTCTACATCCGAAGCATAGGGAACATCCGGATGGATGACTGCCTCCTCGGAATTGCCGGATACCGAAGGTCCCTGATTGTCGGAAACGGTATCTTCATATTCTGTATGGGATGCTCTGGTGGCTTCATATGTACTTTTAAAAGCTGCTCCCGCACTTCCTTCTTCTGCCTGAATATTTAATAACTGGCAGCCATCAAAGGCAGTATCATCTATATCGGTAACAGAAATCGGAATCGTGATGTCCCTGAGATTCCTGCAGTCTTCAAAGGCCTTTAAACGAATTGCCCGGACACTGTAGGGAAGAGAAACACTGCTAAGACCGGATGCATTGGAAAAAGCATAATCACTTATCTCTTTTAAATTGCTGCTTAAGTCCACATTTTTTAATTTGTCGCAGCCCCAGAATGCATATTTTTTGATCTCTTCTACTGTATCGGGCATATTGTAGGCAGTATTTTCACGTCCGGCAAGCGCCTGATATACAACAGTCTTCCGGCTGTTATAAAGAATCCCGTCATCACAGACAAAATCACTGTTTCCTTTGACAAAATCCACGCTTTTCAACCTTTCACAACCTGCAAACACACCGGTGCCCAAAGAACTGAGTGTGGATGGCAATCCCATATATTCAAGCTTGTTACAATCTGCAAAAGCACCGTTTTTTATCGTTTTGCAGCCTTCCGGTATCACCAGACGGCGAAGCTCACTGCATCCACTGAAAGCACTGCTTTCGATTACTTCCAGACTATCCGGAAATGTCACACTGCTCAGGGCGCTGTTTTGTGCAAAGGCATCGGAACCGATTGTTTTTACTCCATTAGGAACAGACACAGCAGTTGCTGTGCCTGTATACTTTACAAGCTTATCGCCATCCATCATAAAACCATTAGATGACGCTCTTGTCCCCAGTACCGGAATTTGCGTACATACCAGCGCCGATACCAGAAATAATATTCCTATTAATTTAAATATCGTCTTTTTCATTTTAGCAGCAGTCCACAACTTTCCATTAAGCAAGATTACATGGGCAGTACTTTAATTACTTTTTTCTTACTGCCTTTTAAGAAAAACAGTAAAACAGACATTAAAAACAGTCCGATTGATAAAAACCATTTCGGATGAATCGGATCTCCGGTTGTAGGGGTCACATCTGTTCCATTCAGGGATGCAGATAAATTATTCAGATCAACATAAACCGTGTACGGTGAAAAATGTGTTGCCACAAAGGAAATACAGGGAACACCATCAATGGTTGTAAAACGCGCATCCAGTTTTTCAAGAGTATCTCCATTAATAACCGCACCGGCTTTATTATTCCCGCCGTATGAAGCAAGAGCATCCGGGATCGGCATTGTCACGGTAACCGATACATTGTCCAGATTCTGGATCTTACTGGTTCCTGTTTTATCGTACAAACTGATATCCATTGCAAAATAACGAATATCATCAAGACTTCCGTATTCATTTAATAATGCCTGTTCAACCGCAGCCTTTGCCGAATCACTGTCTGAAATCTTCAATACAAAATCATCGGTAGAACCGTTGACATTGGCACTGACAAGCCCGGAGTTGGCAATTCCGGATTTGGATACAACTACATTGGTATTGCTGCCGGCCGTAGTCGTTGTATTAGCTGTGCCGGTTGTGGTTGTCGTATTAGAGCCTCCGGTCGTTGTCGAACCGTTATTGGTCCCTGTACCGGTGGTTGTTGTATTACCTTTTCCGGTTGTTCCGGTATTGGTATTGGTATTCGGTGTCGTTGTCTGATTCGGAGTTGCCGTATTTGTATTGTTGGTCCCGTTGTTGTTAGCTCCGTTATTATTGGTTCCGTTGTTATTAGTTCCGTTATTATTGGTTCCATTGTTATTAGTTCCGTTATTTTTATCAGAGCCATTATTATTATCAGAACCATTGTTGTCTTTATCAGATGAAGATGCCTTGAACTGAGGATATACATCCAGATCGGAAATAATATTATCATACTCCGGCAGCCATCCGGTAAAGGTAAATCCTTCTCTTTCCGGTGTTGTATTAGGCGGTGTTGCCGAATCGCCTTCCTTTACCTTTTGCGTTTTGATAGCCAGCGTGCCTTCATAATTGAAGAATCTGACAGTATAAACGGGTCTGTTATCAACATCTGTAGACGGCACATACTTGGGATATATCTTTAAGTCCGCTGTTACATTGGTATAATCAGGCTGCCATTTTTCAAATGTCATGCCGCTGACAGCCGGTGGCTCCGGCGGAACTGCATCCTCTCCTTCATATACCTTTTGGATATCACCAAGCGGATTGTTGTCATTGTCATAAAACTGGACATAATATGGATGAGGTATACGATCCTCTGTACCAAATCCGTATTTTGTTGCAAAGGTATATGCAGCCGAAGGTACTTCACACTGGATATTCAGCCCCTTCAGCATCGTATAATTATCCTCTGTACCCTCCGTAAATGCATTTTCCGGTATCAATACTACGCTGGACGGTATCCGAATATCAGATAATGCAGTATTTAAAAAGGCAAAATCACCGATTGATTCTGTTTTGTCGGACACCTCACAATAATTTAATTTGGTGCAGTCAGCAAAGCAGTATTCCGGAATGGCCTTTATATCAGCATCTCCGAAATATACCTGTGATACATTGCTGCAGCCACGGAAAGCTGAAGGTCTGATTTCAGTAACATCAGCAAACTCATCTTCCCTGATCTTACCTGTTCCGAACAGATTTCCGCGGGCCTGCAAACACTCTATGACTGTCTTGCTTCCGTCATCATTGATCTGATAAATAATACCGTTTTCACTACATGCAAATTTAGGATTGCCATCCAGTCCGACACTTGTCAGCGCAGAACAGTTATAAAACGGAATAGATCCCATCTCAGTCAAGGTTTCAGGCAGACTTACGGAGGTCAGCTGATTGTCATTTTCAAAGACATGATTTCCGATCTTTTCGCCGCCCTCTTTTCCGGAGCTTCGCATAATAAATGTCTGCAGTTTGGTACAGTCTTTAAATGCCTCATCCGGAACCTCAGTCACGGAATTGAGAACAACACTTGCCAGATAACCCCTTCCCTGATATACGTCTGCATTTAAACCTTCTATCCCATTCGGAACGGTAGCACGTACAACTGCATCAATCACTGCCTGTTCATCCTCGGTCGGTTCACCGGCTGACAGATATTTCTGGTATGCGCTCGCAACCAGTGCATTCTGCTCATTGGCCTCATCCGGATTGACACTTCTTAACAAGCTGTATTCCGACTGACCGCTGAACTGGTCAAGGGTAGGTGCACTGATCAGTGTCGGTGTCGTCCTGATGATCGTATTGGTAACCGGATCTTTCTCAACCACAAGCTCAACCTCTAAATTGGTCGGAAACTCACTTGTATAGGAGATATACTTGGTCGTTGCGCTTGACGCATTATAATTATTTTCCGGCTTCATCGCATAATTGAACGGCTCACTGTCCGGTGAAATACTTCCGATAAATCGAAGCGGAATATCCTTATCTGTCTGTGTCTTAAATGCTGCTTCCCCGATCGTATCGACATTCAGCGCGTTACCAAATTCAACCACCTGCAGATCGGTACATCCGTCAAATGCACCGGCAGCAATATCTTTTACCGTTGACGGAATGTAAACATACTTAATTTCATCATTTTTATTAAAGCTTGAGAACGTATCGGAATCAATGGCATTGATGGAGTGATTACCGACTGCCTCAGGAATCTCTACAATAGAGGCATCCCCGTTTTCTTTGTACAGACCAAAATGTATCAGCTCATTCTGTTCATTAACAGTAAAGAAATAGTTGTTTTTAACACGCTCATACTGCCCCTGATACCCATCATCCAGATATCCGACAGAATATTCATGCTCGCAGGCATATACATATGCATTGGAATTGCGATATGCCACAATGGTAAAACGATCATCTACCTCATAGTCATTAAACGGTGAGAATGATCCCAGATTTTCCGCGCCGAACGTACACTGACCTGCCTGATTGATCTTATCCGTATTGGAAGCATCTGCATGCTTGTATCCGTTTTTTGTACCGGACGAAGATGTAGCGAACGTACAGTCAAATTTCGTATCTCTGTTCGGCACCTCCACACGAAGCAGGTTGGAACAGCCGGTCACATTGGTATAGGTCAGATCACCACCGTTTATGGACAGTCCCAGGGTCTTTAAATTGGTACAGCCGTACAACAGATATTTCATAGCAGAGACATTGACCGGATCCAGCTGATTGGGCAGGTAAAGCTGTCCGAGAGATGAACAGTTGTAAAACAGACCGTCACCGATATGTACCAGATTGGCATTTCCGTCCTGATTGGAGCCATACAGATTCGCTGCGGACAGGGAAGTACAGTTCATAAAGCATCCACTGCCGATCTGCACAACCTGATCCGGAATAGTGATCGATGTCAGATATACGCAGTTGGCAAATGCATAGGATCCGATCTCTGTCAGATCCGTATTGTTAGCCAGTGTTACCGTAGAAAGTCTGTTACAGCCTTCAAAAGCATGATTGCCGATACTGACAACCTTATTGGCAATGGATACGGAAGACATCTGGCAGGATTTAAAGGCATTGTTGCCGATTGCCAGAATATGTTCCGGAATCACAACAGAGCTGAAATTTCTGGCTCCCTCAAATACACCCGAACCATCAGAGGCAGGATGCAGCTTATAATCATTTAATACTTCATATCTTTTGGACCCGATATACCTGACATTTAAGGATAACTGTTCATCTGCCACATAATCAGAACCATCATACCGGTATAGCTGTTTTCCCTTCCATGATGCCGAATCCGATGCAAGACATTCTCCGTAAACAGCATCGGAAATCACAAGATTATTGTCTGAAACAATGGCTTCCTGTGCTACATAGTATAAAAACTCATCATTGGAATCCACAGCCTGAAGCTTAAAGGCGGAATTATATAAAAAGCAGGATACACCGTCCGGAATCACCAGATTTGAGGATGCATAAGAGCTCTGATTATCATAATAAACCAAAACCCCTGCCGTTTCTGCACTGCCGGTCCTCATGACACCGGCAATTCCAAACAGTCCGTCCTCACTAAAATAAGTCTTTGCAGATGAATAATCCGGAATCACCCCTGTGTTACTGGAGCTGTCATAATCCGGATGGGCATCGTAAGCCTCTGTCCATTCTCCGACAGGATCACTCGGATCAGAAGCCTGTGACGGCTTTACAGGAACCAGTGCAACAATAATCGCCGAAATCATAAATATTCCGGATAAGGTCCCTAAAATCGTCCTTCTCAACTTCCGGTTGGATTTTTTAACAGATTTTTCCATTACTTCCTTTGCCATTTTAAAATCTCCTTTTATTTCACACGCTTTGCCACAACCACAAAGCGTCCGTCCTGTTCTTCATAATCACAGGTAGACAGCGTCAGTAAATGATCTCCATACGCTGCCTCAACTCCTGTATCATAGAGAGATAATGCTTCCATTTCTTTCATATATGACTGAAACTCTTCTTCTGAATTGGCATCAAAAAACTGATAATATTTAAAAGCCACTTCATCCTGTTTGTATACATGGGATCGAAATACATACATAATTTCATAGATACCTTCTTCATAGAGAGTATCAAACCGGATTTCTTTGTGCTTTTCATAATATGCATAATCTTCATACCGGTCCAGCGAACCAAACATTTTGCCGGACTTCATATTGTGCCCGTATATAATAAAATTGGTGCCCGGATTTTTGATATCACAATGAAAATCCAGAAATAATGCACCGTTACGGTCTTCCTCCAGATTGCTGTTGTGACTGAGATAAAACTCATTGTCCTCCGTCTGCATAACCGGATAATCAATAATTGTATCGGCTATATTCAGCCATCCGATTAGTGTTTTGTTGGAATTGTATAAAGATTTGTACTGATCAAGTACCCGGAGTGTCTTAACCTGATCTCCGTCAGCTACCTCAATCTCTTCATCGGCATACATGTCATTGATGGTGGTATTTTCTTTTAATCTCGCCATCCGGCTGCTGTTTTGATCGACCTTCCACGAATCATAGCAGTATAAACCAAAATAGCCCAGACACAGAATCGCTGTTGCAAATAAAACAAATAGTACAGCTCTGCGTATTCTCATTTCTTTTCGGGTCAGTACCACAACTCTTCTGGCTTTGGCTTCATGCTTTTTTGTTTCCGGATGCTTGGGCATTTTGCCGGTATCCTTATCCTGTCCCGTCTGCTTCAATTCCTCTATCCGTCGATATACAGTATCATCAAAGCGGTTTCCCACATCTGTCTGAAAGGAAATCTCACCGGACTGCAGCCTGGCATATATCTTAAGCAGATCTTCCTTATTTGACAGATCATATTCCTTCCGTATGGAATTTATTTTTTTTAAATCCTCTTCTCTCTGACTTTGATATGCAGACATCATAAACTCCGTTTTGACATTATACTGCCAATTTTAGATATAACTATATCTATTTTACAATATCTTGAAATATTATCAAGCAGAAAATCAATATGTAGTGCGTTTTTCGAATGAAAATTTCCACGTTTTCCACTTATATTTTTTTCATATTTTCATCTTTTGAAATGAAACAATGACAGGCTGCCCTCATAGAATAAACCATAAAGATTAAAACGGAGGCTTAATATGAGCGATTTAACAGCAAGTCAGTGCGGATGCAATTCCAATGACAACGGATGCTGCAATTCATTAATCTGGATCATCCTGTTATCATGCATCTGCGGAAATAACAATGGAAACGGCTGCAGCTGTGGCATGGGATCAAATTTCTTAGGCGGAGGTTGCGGAGATAACGGCATTATCTGGATCATCCTGTTATTGTGCTGTTGCTGCAACAATTAAAGCTTAGGACAAAGGAACAGGGAAGGAAAACCAATTTTCCTTTCCTGTTTTTGTCATAAGAGAAAATGTGTTTCATAAACTAAACATAGGACAAAGAAAGCTGGAGCCGCTGTATGGAAAAAGATCCCATTCTGACATTTGATACACTCTTTTCATTTCCGCATTTGCAAATTTTAAAAATTGTACTCCCTCTCCTTCCCTGTGAATACAGGCAGGTTTTTGCAATCTACATTAAATTTGCAGAATTAAAACAGACCATCCGCATGAAGGAAAATACCTGCAGATGCATGTACAATGACTGGGATCATCAGACCAAGGATTGCGATGAAAATCAGAGACTTTGTATCCTGTTAGATGCAATCAGTCCCTATCTTTCCGCAGCAGAATGCAATCAGATAAAGCACCTTCAAAATCTTTTACAGAACCTGAAGCAAATGAAGGAAATACAGCCTTTGATACAGATGTTATCCTCTGTGCAGGATGGAGGTTCCACGGAAAGCAATGAAGAACTGCTAAAACAATTCCTGGATGAAGAACAATTATCCATGTTCCGTTTTTTTATGAATCAAAATGAAGGAGAAACTCAGAATGGAGAATTTAAAATGGATGAAGGATGATCGCTTACAGCACATTCCGGCATCCAAGCTGAATTTTTTACAAAAGCTTGTATTTGATACGAATCAGATTTCCGATAAAGAAAAACTGCCTTTTTTATTAGCACTGGTAAACAAGGCTCAGAAAGAGAAAATGCAGTTTAGCAAAGATGAAACATTTCTGATCATTGATGTGTTAAAAGATTACAGCACGAAGGATGAGTTGCAAAAAATTGATCAGCTCTTAAATATTTTTCACGAAAAATAACTAAATTTGTTTTCCTGTGCAGGAAATCATGAATCAACTTTTCTATTTGTTATATCCAGATTTAAAAATGACCACAGACTGCGCAATGCAATCCGTGATCATTTTTACCGTCCATTCCATATGGACAAACTATTTTGCTACGATATTGATAATTCTGCCGGGAACATAAATCTCCTTGATGATATTTCCGGTCAGCTTGTCTCCCAAAGCTTCCTTTCCTTTTGCAATTGCATCTTCCTTGGAAATGTCTTTTGCAACAGTTACAACAACCTTGGTCTTTCCGTTGATCTGAACAGCAATCTCAACCGTATCCTCAACGGTCTTTTCTTCATCAAATTCCGGCCATGTCTGCTGATACAGTCTGTTTTCTAATCCAGCACGGTTCCACAGCTCCTCTGTGATATGAGGTGCAACCGGATTTAACAGGATTAAGAAGGTCTTATATTCAGCTTGATTGACAGATCCCTTCTTGGCAATATCATTTAATAAAGTCATTAATGCAGCAATGGCTGTATTGTACTTTAAGTTTTCATAATCACCGGATACCTTTTTGATCGTCTGGTGGAACTTGGTTGCAAGATCAGGTGAATAGGTATCTCCTTCTGTAAGGATATCCTGCAGCTTCCATACACGCTCCAAGAATCTGCGGCAGCCCTTTACACCGTTTTCAGACCATGATGCACTCAGATCAAATGCTCCGATAAACATTTCATAGGTTCTTAATGTATCTGCACCATATTCTCTGACAATATCATCCGGATTGACAACATTGCCGCGGGATTTGCTCATCTTCTCACCGTTTTCACCAAGGATCATACCATGGGAAGTACGTTTTTTGTACGGCTCCGGACAGGGAACGACACCCTGATCATACAGGAAACGGTGCCAGAAACGGGAATACAGAAGATGCAGTGTGGTATGCTCCATACCACCGTTGTACCAGTCAACGGGCATCCAGTATTTTAATGCCTCTTGGCTTGCCAGTGCTTCTTTATTTTTGGGATCGGTATATCTTAAGAAATACCAGGATGAACCTGCCCACTGAGGCATGGTATCTGTCTCTCTCTTTGCGGGACCGCCGCAGCATGGACAAGTAGTATTTACCCAATCTGTCATGGCAGCTAAGGGTGATTCGCCATTGTCTGTCGGCATATAGCTTTCTACATCGGGAAGTAACAGCGGCAATTCGCTTTCATCAAGCGGTACATATCCGCATTTTTCACATTTTACGATCGGAATAGGCTCGCCCCAGTAACGCTGTCTGGAGAATACCCAGTCACGCAGCTTGTAATTGACCTTGGCATGGCCAATGCCTTTTTCTTCCAGATAAGAGATCATCTTTTCTTTTGCATCCGCAACATCCAGGCCATTTAAAAATCCGGAGTTGACCAGTTTGCCGGTCGCTACATCAGTATATACTTCTTCCTGCACATTTTTGCCGCCTGCTACGACTTCAATGATCGGAAGGTTAAATTTCTTTGCAAAATCCCAGTCTCTTTCATCGTGAGCCGGAACAGCCATGATGGCACCGGTTCCATAGCTCATCAATACATAGTCGGATACGAAGATCGGAATTTCAACGTTGTTTAAGGGATTTACTGCGGTAAGTCCGTCGATGCATACACCGGTCTTGTCCTTTGCAAGCTCACTACGCTCAAAGTCCGACTTTTTGGCAGCCTGCTCTTTGTATGCTGCAACGTCATCCCAGTTTTTAATCTCATCCTTGTATTTGTCAAGGATCGGATGCTCCGGTGAAACAACCATATAAGTTACTCCGAATAATGTATCACATCTGGTTGTATAGATTGTCAGCTTATCCTCTTTGCCTGCAATCCTAAAATCAACCTCAGCACCGGTAGAACGGCCGATCCAGTTTCTCTGTGATACTTTGACACGTTCAATATAATCAACGGTGTCAAGCCCTTCTAACAGCTTATCTGCATATTCCGTGATCTTTAACATCCACTGACTCTGTGCTTTACGGATAACTTCAGAACCGCAACGCTCACATTTGCCGTTGACAACCTCTTCATTGGCAAGACCAACCTTGCATGAGGTACACCAGTTGATCGGCATTTCTGTCTTGTATGCCAGACCTGCTTTAAATAATTTCAAAAAGATCCACTGTGTCCAGTGATAATAATCAGGATCGGTTGTATTGATCTCACGATCCCAGTCAAATGAATAACCAAGAGAATGCAGCTGTTCTTTAAAACGCTTTACATTGTTGGCTGTTACAATTTTCGGATGAATTTTATTTTTGATCGCATAATTTTCAGTAGGTAAACCAAATGCGTCCCATCCCATCGGGTATAAGACATTGTATCCCTGCATTCTTCTCTTGCGGGCTACGATATCCAAGGCTGTATAAGGTCTCGGATGTCCTACATGAAGACCCTGACCTGACGGATACGGGAACTCAACCAGTGCATAAAATTTGGGTTTGGAAAAATCTTCTCCGACTTCAAAAGCCTTTTCATCATCCCAGACTTTCTGCCATTTTGTCTCGACTTCTTTATGATTATATGGTTCTGACATAATAAAACTCCTCTCTTCTATACCTATTAAGCCTTGTTAATTCTAGTCTATTTCCTTATACAATGTCAAGACTTTCGCACTTTTAATATCTTGTTTTCATGCGCAGTTTCATTGACATTCCAAATTAATCCGAATAAAATAATATGATGTCAATACATACCATGGAGGTTTTGTCATGCAATACAATTCCTATGCATTTATCGGTTTCGGACTGATTGCCGGCTCTATAGCCAGATCTATCCGGGAAAATCATCCGACTGCCAACATTATAGCGTTCAACCGCTCGCTTCCTTCTCTGGAGCTTGCCCAAAAAGAGGGTGTGCTCAATGAGTACTTCCGGGTATTGAACGAAGAAGCTCTGTCTAAATTCGGACAATGTGAATTTATTTTCTTATGTGCTCCCGTAGAAGCCAACAATAAAAATCTGGAGCTTTTGTGCCCATATGTTTCAAAGGAAAGCGTCCTGACAGATGTCGGCAGCGTCAAAAACAGTATCCACGCAAAGATTCGAGAACTGGGATTACAGGATCAGTTTATCGGCGGTCATCCTATGGCAGGAAGTGAAAAAACAGGTTTTGCCAATTCCAATTCCAAAATACTTGAAAACGCATATTATATTCTGGCTCCGGAGCCCGGTGTCAAAAAAGAGCGGATCAATGCACTGCGTTCTCTTACTCTCGAGGCCCGTGCGATTCCGCTCATCATCAAACCGGAACTGCATGATTATATTACCGGTGCAATTTCCCACCTGCCTCACGTTATAGCAGCCTCTTTAGTCAATTTTGTTCATCAGAAAGATGAAGACGGATTTATGAAATTGATAGCTGCCGGTGGATTTAAGGATATAACAAGAATTGCATCCTCTTCTCCCGATATGTGGAAATCCATCTGTTCCTCCAACAAAGATAATATCATAGACTTATTAAGCGGATATATTGACTATCTGAGTCAAATCAAAGCAGTGATTTCCGCAAAAAATTTTGAACAGGTTTATACCTTTTTTGAGGATGCCAAAAATTACCGTGATTCATTTACAAATGTAGGAAGCGGTCCGATCAAAAAAACCTATGTTTTTTCTGTCGATGTTGATGATAAGGCCGGTGCAATCGCTGAAATAGCCTCCCTCTTAGCACATGAAAATCTAAACATCAAAAATATCGGCATAAACCATAACCGTGAAATCCAGCCGGGTGCTCTTGCGATAGAATTCTATGAAGAAGCTTCCATGCTGCTTGCCAGACATATTTTAAAAGAAAGCCATTATGATATTTACTGATCATAAAATGATAAACCGGCAAATTACGGATAAATACTGCGATAAATAAAAAACACAGGAAAATGATTGTACATTCCTGTGTTTTTATGTTTCAGATCATTTTATTCCATTATCAGACAACTGATCATCTATGGAACTTAAAACCAGCTGACTGAGTTATCTACTGATTTTGTTTAACTGTGTCGTAGATTTCAATTCTGGCAGCATCCATTTCCGGCATACCGATAAAAATACCACCATATTTGAAGGCATCTTCCTCTTTTTCAATACGTACAATCTCAACAAAAGCATGAATCACTTCCTTGGTCCAGATTGTCAGGAAAGATTCATAAACAGCACCAATCTCCAAAGGAATGGTACAATAAAAGCCCAGACCGGTTTTGGATACATCTACAACCTCAATCGCAATCTCTTCACTTGCTGCATCTGCCTGGTCCAGTCTTTTTAAGATAAGCCGTGAATTAAGCTCCAGTCTTCTGTTTTTACGTCTCTCAAATCCAGCCATACAGACCTCCTAAAATATGCACTCTTTATTTAAATACATTCTAACCAGAAAAGCGCAAAAAAACAAGGGAATATACGAAACTCATCAAATTTATAAAATAATCATGGCATCTCCGAATGAAAAAAAGCGATACCGGTTTTGCACCGCCGTCTGATATGCATGCAATACATGTTCTCTTCCGGCAAGTGCAGATACTAACATGATCAACGTTGATTCGGGAAGATGAAAATTGGTAATCAGGCCATCTAATACCTTAAACTGATATCCGGGATAAATAAATATTTCCGTATTATCACTTCCGGCCTCTACTTTACCGTCCGCTCCGGCCGCACTCTCGATCGTCCGGCAGCTTGTAGTACCGACACAGATCACACGTCCGCCTGCCTCTTTTGTCTGGTTAATGATATCTGCAGCCTCTTTTGTCACCTGATAAAACTCTGAATGCATATGATGATCCTTCAGATTTTCCTCTTTGACCGGACGAAAAGTACCAAGACCGACATGAAGGGTAACATATGCTAACCGAACACCTTTTTTTTCTATTTGCTCAAGAAGCTCCGGAGTAAAATGTAAACCTGCTGTCGGAGCTGCCGCCGAACCCTCATACTTGGCATAAACTGTCTGATATCTGTTTTTATCCTGCAGCTTATGGGTAATGTACGGTGGAAGCGGCATCTCACCAAGCTTATCCAATACTTCTTCAAAAATACCGTCATAGGTAAACTGTATCAGACGATTGCCCTCTTCGAGTACGTCCAGCACCTCTGCCTTTAACAGACCGTCTCCAAAGACAAGCTTTGCTCCCGGTCTTGCCTTTTTTCCCGGCTTAACCAGAGTTTCCCACCGGTCATTTTCTTTTCTTTTTAACAGAAGCACCTCTACGGTCCCACCGGTTTCTTCCTTGTGTCCGATCAACCTTGCCGGAATTACCTTGGTGTTGTTGAGTACCAGGCAATCTCCGGGATTTAAAAAGTCAATCACTTCTTTAAATGAATGGTGGCTTAATTCTCCTGTTTTTTTGTCTAAAAACATGAGTCTGGAGCTGCTGCGATCCTCAAGCGGATCCTGTGCGATCAGCTCCTGCGGTAAATCATAATAATAATCTGATTTTAATAATGCATCCATAATAACCTCATTTTACTGACGAAGTTCAATTCCCAGACCATTGAGACCATTCAGGATCTTTTTCATGGCACCTGAAATATCACTTTCCTCAAGCGTACGATCCTTTGCACGGAAATATACAGAATAAGCAACGGATTTGTAACCCTCTTTGATCTGGTCACCTTCATAAATATCAAACAGCTCCAGAGATTCCAATATCTTTCCGCCTCTCTGTCTGATCACTGCTTCAATCTGGCCGACTAAGACATCTTTTGGTACAACCATGGATAAGTCACGTTTAACAGCCGGATACTTGGCAATGCCTTCGTATTTACGGTCAAAGGTAGTAAAGCCCTGTACGGACGGCATATCCAAAACTGCAACATAAGCTTTGGTATTCAGGCTGTAATTGTCGCATACAGCAGGATGAACCTCACCAAGATAGCCTACAACAACATCCTTGTAAATGATGTTGGCCTGACGACCGGGATGTAAGAACGGCTTGCCGGCATTGGGATCATATACCGGTGTCTCTTTCATGCCGACACATTCAAAGAACTCCTCGATCACACCCTTCATGGTAAAGAAATCTCCATCACCATAGAAGCCAAGGGTAAACTGCATTCTTTCATCCGGAAGCTCTGTAACCGGTACAGCCTTGGGCAGATAAATATTGCCCAATTCATAGAGCTTTACATTTTTATTTCTTCTGTTGTAATTGGTTGCCAGGGATGTCAGCATACCGTTTAAGGAAATGGTTCTCATCACTGAGAAATCTTCTCCAAGCGGATTGCTGATGGTAACGGTATTGCGCAGCACATCATCTGCCGGCAGTAATAATTTATCAAATACCTTGGGACTTTCAAATGAATAACACATCCCCTGTGAAAATCCGCAGAATTCTGCAATATCTCTTGCCTTCTGTTCAATTCTCAGCTTATAAGACAGCTTACCGGTGGTAGCTTCTCCGGAAGGAAGTGTGGTCGGAACCTTGTCATATCCGTAGAAACGACATACTTCTTCTGCCAAATCGGCTCTTCCGAGCAGATCCTGTCTGAAAGAGGGAATGGTAACGGTATTGTCTTTTTCATTGTATACAAGCTCAAGTCTGTTAAAGATCGTCAGCATTTCTTCCTTGGAAATATCAGTACCAAGCAGTGCATTGTAGCGCTCAGGCTCAAACGGTAATACAACTAAAGGTTTAAATGCTTCCTTTACATCAACCAGGCCGCCGACAACTTCACCACATTCAAGCTCTTCGATCAACTGGCAGGCTCTGTTGATGGCATCTTCTGCATTTCTCGGATCAAGTCCTTTTTCAAAAATTCCGGAAGCATCGGTCCTTAAGCCAACTCTCTTTGCCGATTTTCTGATATTGGATCCGCTAAAGGTTGCTGCTTCAAATAAAACAGTTTTTACATCATCTGTGATCTTGGAATTTTCACCACCCATGATACCGGCGATACCGATTTCTTTTTCTGCATCACAGATCATTAAAACATCGGAATCCACTTTTCTCATCTGACCATCCAGTGTCTCAAATTCATCCCCGTCCTCTGCACGGCGAACGATGATCTGTCTGCCTGAAATGGTGTCAAGATCATATGCATGCATCGGCTGGCCGTATTCAAGCATGACATAGTTGGTAATATCTACCAGATTGTTGATCGGGCGGATACCGCTGGCAGCCAGGCGTCTCTGCATCCACTTCGGACTGGGTGCGATCCTGATATTTTTTACAACTCTTGCACAGTATCTGCTGCAAAGATCGGGTGCTTTAATAGAAACCTTGATATAGTCGTTGACATCCTCTCCATTGCCTTTTACGGATACAACCGGTGGTCTGAACTCTGTTTTAAAGGTTGCTGCGGCTTCTCTTGCAATACCCAGGATACTGTAGCAGTCTACACGGTTGGAAGTAATCTCATATTCAAAAACAGTATCATGCAGTCCAAGCTCTTCAATCGCATCTGCACCAACTTCTACGGAATCATCAAAGATATAGATACCGTACTCCGGAGCTTCCGGATAAAATTCTCTGGACGAACCAAGCTCTTCGATTGAGCACATCATACCGTTTGATGCAATTCCTCTTAATTTACCGGCTTTGATCTCAATTCCGCCCTCAGGCAGAGCACCGCCATCATGACCGCCAGCTACTTTTCCGCCATCCAAAACAACCGGAACCTTGTCCCCCTCTTTTACATTGGGAGCACCGGTAACAATCTGGATAACCTCTGCTCCGACATTAACCTGACAGATGATCAGTTTGTCAGCGTCGGGATGTTTTTCAATTTTATCAATCTGACCTACAACAATGCGGGAAAGATTTTTGTCAAATCTTTCAAATCCTTCTACCTTTGTTCCGCTCAATGTCATAGCGTCTGTATATTCCTGATCGGTACATTCCAAATTAGGAACGTACGCTTTAATCCATGATAAAGATGTATTCATTTTATATTTCCTCCCAATTTAGAACTGTTTTAAGAAACGGACATCATTTTCATACAATAATCTCATATCGTCAATTTCATATTTTAACAGGGCAATACGCTCCAAGCCTACACCAAAGGCAAAACCGGTGTATTCTTCCGGATCAATACCGCTCATTTCCAATACATGGGGATGAACCATACCGCAGCCAAGGATCTCAATCCAGCCACTTCCCTTACAGAAACGACAGCCGGTTCCTCCGCATTTAAAGCAGGTAACATCGCACTCAGCACTCGGCTCGGTAAAAGGAAAATGATGGGGTCTGAATTTGACCTGCGTATCCTCTCCAAAAAGCTCTTTTGCAAATACAGCCAGAGTACCCTTCAGATCAGAGAAAGTAATGTGTTTGTCGATAACCAGACCTTCGATCTGATGGAAGGAAGGTGAATGTGTCGCATCTACCTCATCAGCACGGAAAACACGGCCGGGAGCGATCATACGGATCGGCAGCTTGCCTTTTTCCATCTCATGTACCTGAGTAGATGATGTCTGTGTACGAAGCAGGATCTCTCCATTAATATAAAATGTATCCTGTTCATCCTTTGCAGGATGATCTGCCGGAATATTTAAAGCCTCAAAATTGTAATAATCCTTTTCAACCTCCGGACCTTCTACAACCTCATAGCCCATACCTACGAAAATACGCTCAACCTCTTCCAGGGCGATCGTATTGGGATGTCTGTGTCCGACATGATTTTTCTTTGCAGGAAGTGTAACGTCAATGACCTCTTTTTTCATCCTGGCATCTCTGACCTTGGCTTCCATATCAGCCTTTGCATACTCCAAGGCATTTTCAATTTCCACGCGTGCTTCATTTACTAACTGTCCAACCTTCGGACGATCCTCCGGAGCTACATCCTTCATGCTTTTTAAGATTCCGGTTAATGCACCTTTTTTACCCAGCTGATTTACACGCACATCATTTAAATCATCCAATGATTTTGCCTGTAAAATCTTAGAAAGGGCTTCTGCTTTGATTTCTTCCAGTTTTTCTTTCATCTCGTATCCTTTCCTTCCACTTTAACTTTATCATAAACTCTTGAACATGCATTTTATGCAATAAAAAATCCCCTGCATACAAATGCAAGGGACGAATAAACAATATATCCGCGGTACCACCCACGTTCCTGTCTGCAATAAACAGGCTCTTTTGTCCGATTAACGCTCAGTACACGTCATCCTCTACCAGTCATTCCTGCCTTCAAAGATGAAGCTCCGATGGGAAATTCATTTTAAATGAGAACTGAAGGAAGCTTTCAGCCGGTGACTTCCTCTCTCTGACAGTACATAAAAAACTACTATGCATCTTCACTGCTTTTAATTATTGAATTTATGTAACATACATATTTTAATTAGTTCTCTTTAAAAAGTCAAGCCGGATTTTGTCAATTACAGCTTATTGCTGCTTATACTCAATTGCAGCATATTGCATGTTTATCATAATCACGACTTTGAACGCGAAGATTTATGACGGATTTTCTTTTCTGATATACGTGTGATCATAAATTCTGTTGCGGGCATCAGAAATTTACTAAGCAGTGCCCCTAAAAACAGCAGATAAAATGCGAAGTAAAACCACAACATCAGAAAAATGACGGTCGTCATGCTTCCATAAATACTTGAACCTGTAAAATACCGGACATAGATAGAAAATGCATAGGAAAATCCGGACCATGTAACAGCCACAAATAACGCCCCCACAACCTGCGTTTTCCAATCCAGCTTTTTATTTGGAATAAAAGTAAACAACAGAATAAAAAATAAACACAACAATATAAAAATAACAACCAGCTTGAGCTGCGAAAACAAAATATTCAATACAGTAATTTCCGGCATTCTTTCCGCAAAAATCTCTGCAATACTTTCACCAAATACGCCGACAACCAGAGAAATCAAAATCAACAGCACCATAAGTACAGTATAGACACTTGCCCGGATACGCTGGATGATATAATTGTACCGGGCATAAGACCGATGAATCGCATTCAGTCCGCGAATGATGGCAAGCATCCCCTTTCCGGCTGACCACATCGTAACAAGCGCCGAAATTGACAGAATAGCCGGTGATTTATCATAAACCTCCGACACGGTACTTACGGCTACAGGAACCAGCTTTTGCGGCATAAAACGCGCAACTGCTTCCATCAGATCAGCTTCCGTTACCGGAGTATACGGAAGAATCGAGCAGATCACAATTAACATCGGAATCAGTGATAATATCATAAAAAAAGCTGCTGATGATGCATAGGCACTGATATGACATTCCGTGACCTCAGTTGAAAAATTACGGGCTAAAAGATATAATTTTTTCATTTTAATACTCCAAAACTGTTGTGTTTTCAAAAAAGAACCGCAGGATATCCTGACATGTATATCCCCTGTCTGCCATTGCCTTTGCACCGTTCTGACTCATTCCGATTCCGTGACCGTATCCGCCTCCGGTCAGACAATAAGCACCAACCGAATTGTTATCCGGATCAATACTGACATCCAGAATGGCAAACGCACTTGGCAGTAACCCTGCAATATGGCTTTGCTTTCCGTTAGCAAGGGTCACATAATCCGTTTCATTGACAAGAACAGCACGTACATTGTGTTCTCCGATCACTTTTACACTACCCTCCGGCCCCTGTAACAGCAATTCATCTATAACACCGCCATCTTCTCTTTTCACAACTTCCATTCGTTCAATCTTTGAAAAAACAGGTGGCATCACTGTATTTTCATATTCTCCCCGGGAATTTAACGTCTGTACATTTTTGGCTCCCGCCTCATATCTTTTTAACAGATTTTGATTTAGTCTGTCAATATCAAAATTGGTCTGATAACTCCACCTATACCAGCTTTGTGATGATTCAAAATCCATCTCATGGATTTCTGATATATATTTTCGAAAGACCTCTTCATTGGTAATGTCATCCGTAAATTCCTCATCAGACAAATGCTTAGAAACCATATATCTGTATAAATCCGCTGATGAGCTATGCCAGGCATCCATATCCGTACCAAATCCACAGGATGTGGAATAATAATAAACCTCCACCGGATGCCCTTCGCAGGTTAAGATCATATCCTTGGTCTCCCTGATTGCCAATGTAGTATTTTCATTTTCCTCTATGTTATTATAAACTTGAAATCCCGCACTGTCATCTACATGAGCCCCGTAATTCATAAGTCCTGGTTTCCGCATTTTGTCATAGGCATATGTCCTTGCGCATACCGCCTGCGCCTTTAAAGCCTCCGAAGGATACGATGACGGCATTTCAGATGGTACAACCGAGTATAAATACTCTTCCAGTAAAACTTCATTGATCAGTATAAGCCCATCCTCCGTTCCAACAATTTCAAAATTACCCCGATATGCCGGAATTCCCTGTGCACGATTGATGGATAAAATGGATGTACGCGCCAGATTTGTCTCAGGGCGTATATAGATTCTGCCATTGTCTAAAACAGGATCATCCCCGGAAATCGTAAATTCCTCTCCTGCCAGATGCTTTTCATCATTGATAAAATAATTCTGGTCGCAGGTCAGGGTAATGTTGTCATGAAAAGCAGATGCAAAATCTGAAGTTTTGACAAGAATACGGATATTTTCCATATTTTCTTCTCTTGTAACAAGCCCGGCAACCACCTGTCCGTCATGATTTAAAACAAAATCCGTAAAATCATAGCCAATCTTTAAATCCGCCTTGGAATAAAGCTCCTTTTCTCCATACAGCTTATAAACCGGAAGTCTTCCTGAATAATCATAAGTACCGCATCCCTCCAGCTCAATCTGAGAATCACCAACACGCAGCAGCTTTCCGCTGACATACTCGGTATAAATATCAACGTAGGAGATACCTCCATCTTCAAAGTGAATATCCGCAACATTTTCAAAAGAATTATAATTTTCTCCATCTTTTGTTTTTACCGTTTCCTCCCCTGTATTGAGCACCAGCCTGAAATCCTGCTGTTCCACCATAAGCCTTCCGGGCTGATTGGATACAATAAAAACAGTATTCATATCAAATGCCGGATTTTCCGTTTCATAATAAGCTGTAATATCTGCCAACACATAATCTCCGCTGAGCAGATAGACAGTCCGGTCATACAGACAAATATCGAAATCTTCTCTTTGGGACTTTGGAAATCCGTTTGCAAAATGACGGACTTCGATCTCTTTGGAATCTGTAGAAGAAAAATAGGCAACAGCTGCTGCATCAGATGCTTCAAAAGCCGCCGTTTCCTGATTTAATACTGTAATATCCCGATCAAAGGCAAGTGGAATGACTGATTTTTCCTCAATCGCCACATCCGCATGCAGAATCTCCCACAGGGAATAAAAAAGATCAAAATAATCCGTAGCAACAATCCGGGACGAACCATTTTTATATTCCTCAAATGCATTTTCGGTCTTTTTTTCAATTTCTCCCTCATAGACCGGATAAAGATCTTTTAAAATCTCTATCATATACAATGCCTCGTCCTTTGTCAGTGTCTGTGCTTTTGAATCCCGGACTTCAGATGTTTCCTTAAGTGTTTTTTCCGGATTTTTTTCTTCATCTGCCACATCCTGATCCAGATATTCGGAAAATTCATCAATATCCAGCTGTTTATGATACAAATCCTCGTCCTTACAGCATAAATAACCAAAAAGCAGAAAAGCATCCTGCTTTTGAATCGGTATACCGTCTTCTTTGTCTGTATGATCCGAATATCTGTTTTTAACAATAACAACCAACAGACAGATAATAACAGCTAAAACAAGTATCAGAAACAAGAGTTTGATTTCTGATTTTTTATGATTTTTCATCCTGTTGTCCCCTTTAACTTTAACCAGATTTCTCCATAACATGAAAAAACAGCCCATCTGAGCTGTTTTTCATTCGTACCCAAAATGTCTGCCCATGTATTTTGACGCCTAGCTAACGCCAGGTGGGCAACCTCACCCTTACTTCTGAAGTCCACTCACTTAATGGGAGGCATGACATCCATAAAGTCTGTTGGAATCCCGTTCAAAATCAATGTAGGTTCAAAACAACATGAGATAATCAAACATTTCAGGTATCTTTATTATACGAAAAATACATATAAAATACAACCGTAAATTATCTGTTTTCTTTGACAGTTTTTAACACCAGACGAGCCGTTTCTTTAAACAGGTTTTTGGAATCGGGATCCAGCTTTTTGACCGAATCGATCAATCCCAGTAAATTTTTAAGCCGGATATCCGCAAGCTTTTTAGCCTCTGTTGCATCCAGTGCATCAAAAATAATACCAACAAACTGCTTTCTTTGTTCAACCGTAAGCTGTTCCAGGCACTCGGTGATCGCCAGATGGGCCAGTACAGCTTCCTTTGACAGATGTTTTTCTTTGACAAACCTGTTTTGACATATCATCCACGAAAGCGGATTATGCTGCATAATTCCTTTTGCACTGCTCTTTACAATAAATTCATTGCATCCATGCATCAGTACTGTTCCGATAATGGACTCATAGGGCATATACCATAAAACCTTTTCTGCAATATTCTGATACGCCTCCAGCTCCAGAAAATCCTCATGAAATCCCGGTCCATCCATACTGTACACCTTTAAAAGTCTCTTCTGTCCGGCTTTTCCACCATGCACAGCACTGTAAACAGCTAAATTTCCACCTTTGGAATGTCCCATAAGCCGCACTCTGCCTTTCATGGATTGCAGGACCTTACGATAATATACACAGGCTTCCTTCTGAGCGGGTAAAACGTCCAGAAATGCCATATTAAAATCTTCCCGCCATCCGACAATCGTATCATCAGTTCCACGGTATACAATATATATTTCTCCATTGTCATTTTGAAAAGTCACGGCTGCAAACTGTTTTTCCGCTTTCTCATCAATGTGATTAATATAGCCGCACAAACGCAGATTTTTATACCGCGGACAACGTGCCATATTCAAAAAAAGGTCTATGACATCTTCCGGGATGATCAGTCCGATTTTGTTGTATTTGGAATCTTCCAAATGCTGCTCCAGCTTATGGGCTGCTTCATAAAAAGTAACAGTCTCCGTAAAATTGTCCGGAACAATCTGATCAAGCTCCACATAAGTTGCCGTACAGAGAGCCAGTGCATCCACTTCTCCGAATCCATCCTGAAAAAAGGTCAGATCACCTCTCCAGTTTAAATAATCCATTACCATATTCACCCTGCATCAATCCCCTTTCCTGTTTTTCAATAAAGCTGAATAGAGAAAAAGAGATTTACCAATACTGCTATCAGCAAATCTCTTCTCTATGTGTATTATTATCGTTTAGATTCCAAGAAATTTCTTTACAACTTCTTTCATTTCATCTTTTTCACAAACCGTATCGTGAAGCACCGGTGCCGTCCGGATTTCTTCGATAGCCTTGGGCACACTGGTATTGGAAAGCTTAGACAATTCATCCACTAAAGCAAAGTCTTCCATTGAGTCATATTTACGATCAATTGCTTTCATAACACTTCTCGTAAATTTATAAGGACTTGCTGTTGAAGCAATGATTGTCTTTGTCTGGTCATTGGTCTCTTTCCGATACTTTTTGTATGCAGCTGCTGCAACTGCAGTATGGGTATCAATGACATAACCAAACTCATCATATAAAGCCTTGATCATTGCAAAGCATTCCTCTTCGGAAGCATAGCCTCCGACAAAATCTGTAAGCTTCTCTCTCATCTCAGGTGTGATCTCATATTCACCTTTTTCTTTGAGAGCATTCATCAATGCAGCATTTTTTTGTGCATCATCACCGCAGATACGGTAGATCAGTCTCTCAAGATTGGAGGAGATCAAAATATCCATAGACGGTGAGCTTGTCAGAATAAACTCACGGTTTCTGTCATATTTGCCGGTGGAGAAGAAGTCAAACAATACTTTATTGTCATTGGATGCGCAGATCAGTTTGTTGATCGGAACACCCATGTTTTTGGCATAATATGCAGCAAGGATATTACCAAAATTGCCGGTCGGAACAACAACATTGATCTTTTCACCGTTTTTAATGCGTTCCTGACCTAAAAGCATAGCATAGGAATATACATAATAAACAATCTGGGGAACCAGACGTCCGATATTGATAGAGTTAGCAGATGAAAACTGGAAGCCTGCAGCATCAAGTTCTTTTGCAAAAGCGCTGTCCCCAAAAATATTTTTGACACCGGTCTGGGCATCATCGAAATTGCCGTGAATGCCGACCACATGTGTGTTTTTGCCCTTCTGGGTAACCATCTGCTTTTCCTGAATCGGGCTGACACCGTTTTTGGGATAGAATACAACAATCCTGGTGCCTTCGACATCTGCAAAGCCTGCAAGAGCAGCCTTACCGGTATCTCCGCTTGTTGCTGTCAAAATCACGATCTCATTGTGTACATGATTTTTCTTTGCGGACGTTGTCAGTAAATGCGGCAGAATGGACAATGCCATATCCTTAAATGCAATGGTTGCACCATGATACAATTCGAGATAATAGGCATCTCCGGCTTCTGTTAAAGGTGCAATCGCTTCTGTATCAAATTTGGAATCATAAGCCTTGGTAATACATGCTTCAAGCTCTTCCCTGGTAAAATCCGTCAGATATAACTTCATAACTTCATAAGCGACCTGCTGATATGACATGGTTGCTAACTGTTCTAAAGAAACATCCAAGGCAGGTATCTGCATTGGTACAAATAAACCACCGTCATCCGCAAGGCCCTTTAAGATTGCCTGGGATGCGGTTACCGGCCGACTATCACTTCGTGTACTTTTGTATAAAATTTCCATTTATCCAACCCTCGAATCGTATTTATTTACGGCGCTATTATAACATAACAGCCCCTGAAAGGCAACGAAAAGGGCGGGCTCATTTAAAAAAACTGTGTCTTCCGTAGTCAAATACATGATCAAGCTTTGTATAAAACCAGCTGCTCTTCTCCGATGAAACAGCCGACGAACATATAAAATACAAAGCTCCCTCCGATATGTCATCACCATATAAGGCTCTCTTTACAGCCTCTTTGGTTTCCTCAGAGACGCGGACACTGCCAAGTCTTCCGTTGTAAGCCGTTGCAAACTGTATCTTGCCTCCGTCAGCCTGATACACGACATCATATACGGTTGACGGAAATCGATTACTGTTTACGCGGTTTAAAACAACGTTAGCAACAAGTAACTTTCCGTTTTCATCCTCACAGCCGGCCTCAGCCTCTACAACCCTTAGCAGGGTATCATAATCTCTTTCTGACAGCTCATATACATATTCCCTGTTCATTACCTCGGAATCGATCACATGCGCTCTCGATACATAGGACGGTGTTTCCACCTCATATATCTGTGCATTTTCATTTCCGTCATCCCCATATACAATGACCATTTTTTCCTGTGTTCCATCATTTTTCATCGCCTGTATTTTCTGAAAAGTTATCCCTATGGTAAAAATACTAATGAATGCCAGATAAGCAACCACAACGGCATTCAGATATTTTTTCTTCATAGATTTCTCCCTATTGAAAATAATGCCAATAAACACTACACTAATATTTTATACAAGCTGTCTGTAAAATATTACTAAAAATTGAGTTATCTGGTAAGACATGGTATGATTTCTATATGAAAAAAGACACGGGACTTTATTTATCGACAAAAAAAGACGGTTCTGTCTATTACAGGGTCAGTCTTACATACCGCAATAAGCACATCAGTCTTGGCAGCTTTACAGAAAAAGACCGGGCATCAGGTGCCTATCGTGAGGCCAGGGCGATTCTCTCTGATCCTTCCCGGACACACACGGGCTATATGCCGGAATATCTTGGCTTTGACAAGTTCATTACACTGGTCAATTTCCGGGATAACGGCATCTATATCAAAACACCGATTTATATCATGCCGCATTTTTTCTTATATTATTACAGCAGCGAAACCATCTTTACCTTTGATATTGATGATCTGTTTTATTATGCCAATCATAAGATCATGAAACGCGGCCGTCATTTATTTGTGGCAGATTACGGCATGCAGGTAAACATCTTAAACCGTTACGGCATCCGCAACTACGCTGTGGAAAACCGTGACTATTATTTTGCCAATCACAACTCTTTCGATTTCCGGTACTCCAATGTTATCTGTATCAATCCCTATTATGGTGTCACACAGCAGAAAATGCCGTCCGGTCAATATCTTTACAAAGTAAAGATTCATATCAACGGCAATTATCATGTAGGAACCTACAACGATCTCAATCAGGCAGCCATTGCATACAATAAAGCCGTAGATATTGTCAAAAAACAGGGTTATGACAAAAACTACGACTTTAATTATATTGAGGGCTTAAGCCCTGCCCGGTATGCACAAATGTATTCGGAATGCTCTATTTCCGATAAGCTTTATCATCTCATTTTGTAATCCACAAAGCTTATGCACATTGTCACCTTCTGGCTGATGCCTTTTATATCAGCCTCGTGATTGTAATCCCACATCACAAACTGGTATGGATAGTCGGGAACATCCCCATCCTGTGACAGATCTATATTGTATCCGGAAAGCTTTGTCAGATCCAGCTTTCTCAAAAGCCAGTATTTATCACCGTAGATCATCGGTGTATATCCGGCCGCCTTTACAGTATCACAAAATGCCTTTGCAATATCGGTTAACTGCTGCTTGGTAAGCCCGCCGGTACGACTGTCATCGCCGATCACATAATCCATTTCAAAAATAACCGGATAATCCGGAACAATATTGTTGTCCCTGAGTGCCGCGATCGTAAGATTCGCTTCCTCTGTCGCTTCCTCCACGGAAACAGCCTGTGAACAAAAGGAGACACCAAGGGATAGTCCGGCAGCCTGCGCATCTGTCGCGTACTGTACAAAATTATTGTCATAAGAAACCGAACCGGTTGCATATCCCCTTTTTCCTACCCGGAGAATGCAAAAATCAATTCCTTCATTTTCTACGGACTCAAAATTAACACTGCCATAGCTCTCATCCAGCTTCAGTCCCTGTCTGGATATCTTTTTTGCATTTGCATAATAACGCATAAACGGCTCTTCGCAGACAAGACCGGTATAATCATAAGCATTTTTGTCAATATAGGCATTGATCATGATCCACTGGGATGTTCCGTCTGGTAAAATGACCTCTGTTTTCGTACCGTTTTCCGAAAGATCATCCTCTTTTGCCTTTTCCGCCTCTTCTTTTTCCAGTTCTTTCAGCTTTGCCGCATAATCAACACTCTCCACAGCATCTCCCGTATCATCCTGATCATCGTCTTCCTTGTACATATCCCAGAAGTCCAGATCATCTGATACAAGCGTTGACTGGCTGACCGTAAAATCATTCTGTGCATCGTTTGTCTGCCGGTCATTTTCCGCGTTCTGCACCATAGCACTGTCCGGATTGTTTAAGGGACTTTTGCCATTTTCCTTCCGGTTTGACATAAGTACAGCAAATACCACAATACCTATAAAAAACAGTACTCCAACGATCATAGTGCCAAAGGATACTCCTGATTTTATCTGTTCATTGTCAAAATCATCTGATAATTTCATATGAATAATCTCCATCTGTCATTTTCGGATTTCTAATTTTATGCTATGATACTGATTATGAAAAAACTATTTTATCTGCTAAAACTACATCTGCCGGCACATTCTACTGTATCTGTTGTTCTGATATTGTCCATCCTGACATCCGCCCTTTTTACCGGATGCACCAGACGGGTATCGACCGATCCTCTTATAAGCACAACCGATCTTTTTTTTGATACCATTATACAGATCACTTTGTATGAAAATCCCGATGCTTCTTTATCCGGACAGGATGCCCGGTCCATATTGGAGGAAACACGCTCACTATGCAGCCGGTATGAAAAAATGTTTAGCAAAACAATACCGGAAAGCGATATTTATCAGCTAAACCATGCCGACGGAAAGCCGGTTTTGGTACATGCCGAAACCTATGATCTGATCGAACAGTCCGTAAATTACAGCCAAAATACCAATGGTCTTGTCGACATCACAGTATCAAAGGTTAAAGATCTCTGGGATTTTTCCACACAGGATACCGATGCTCCCGATTCAGCTATTCCCTCAGAGACATCCATTAAAAATGCTCTTTCCCATGTCGATTATCACAACATCCTTCTTGATGCCGATCACCAGACTGTGACATTGACCGACCCAGAAGCAGCCATCGACCTCGGCTTCATTGCAAAGGGCTATATTGCAGACAGATTAAAAGAGTTTCTGATATCCAAAGGGGTTCAGTCTGCTATTATCAACCTTGGTGGCAACGTAGCCGTCATCGGCAGTAAACCGGATGCTTCTCCCTTTGTCGTAGGTATTGAAAAACCATTTTCCGACGGTGATTATATGGATAAGCTCTCCGTAACCGACCGGTCCGTCGTTACCAGCGGAATTTATGAGCGCTTTTTTGAAGTAAATCAGACAATTTATCACCATATCATTGATCCGAAAACCGGTTATCCGGTCAAAACGGATCTGTTGTCCGCTACCATTATTTCTGATTCCTCTACTCAGGCTGATGCCTTAAGCACAACCTGTATTTTGCTTGGCAAGGATAAAGCTCTGGATTTTCTCAGGCAATATCCGAATGTATCTGCAATTTTTATTACCGATCAAAATGAGATCATAAAATATCCGGATAAATAAAAACTCTGCATATGACTTAAAATTCAAAGACACCGGACGGCTCATTTCTCTTCGCCACTTCAATCTCAAAATCCGAAGCCTGATAGGGATTATCACCCATGGCAATCTCCAGCCTCACTGCTTCATATGCAAGCTCCGGAAGGTTGTTCTCCATGCTCAGATGTCCTAAATACACTTTTTTCAGATCATCATGTACAATTTTACTGAGAAAACGTCCACAGGATTCGTTGGACAAATGTCCCTGCTTTCCTAAAATACGCTGCTTAAGATAATAGGGATATGTACCAACCTGCAACATCTGGATATCATGATTGGCCTCAATCAAAAGTACATCCATATCGGAAAGCTTTTCTTCATTTTCTTCTGTGACATATCCAAGATCCGTTGCAATCGCAGCTTTTTTATCTCCCTCAAAAAAACGATAGCAGACCGGATTGGCTGCATCATGTGAAATTTTCATAGGGTCTACGATCATATCCCCGATTGTAAGCGGTTCATTTGGCAGAATTGGCATAAACCGTTCGGCATCCAGCCTACCCATGGAAGTATCCGAAAGAATATTATCAAGTGTTTCCTTTGTGCCGTATACCGGTGCCTGACATTTTCTTGTCAGTACACCGACGCCACCGATATGATCCTTGTGCTCATGTGTGATAAAAATAGCGCTCAGATCATTGACGGTCAATCCGATTGTGTTTAATCCTTCTTCAATTCTTTTTTTGCTGATTCCGGCATCCACCAGAATATGTGTATGGTCATTGCCAATATAGATGCTGTTCCCACTGCTTCCACTGGCAATACTTAACATTCTCATATTGTATCTCCGTGCTGTTTTTAATCTCTCCAGTAAATCTGAAGTCTGTCACCATTGGCTAAGGGCTCAATGTACTGGGCTTCTCTTCCGTTGATCATGGTGACAACTGCCTTTCCTTTCGGTCTGGATAAATCAAACTCATAAAATTGAAAGACATCGACATAAATATAATCCGGCTTGCCCTTAAGTGTGACAAGCTCATCATTGACTAAAACATGTATGGTCTGTGTCATCTTTCCATTGACAACCACTGTCTCAGCGGCAGGGATTACGATTTCCCCGGTCTGCCGGACTTTAGCTGTCGCCTCATCTGATGCCTCATCTGTTTTGGCAATCTGACCTTCTGTCTGTAAATTGACTTCATCTTTGATTGCTTCATCCCGCAAAGTGGTAATTGCTTCCCCGTTTTTTAAGCGGTTGATATTGCTCTGGATACTGCTGTAAAGCTCCCTTGCACTTTTTTCCACCTTGGGATAGCGTGGTGCCGCCTGTTGTACCTCTGTATTTGTACCACCCTGTCTATTATCCATCTGTCCGTGACTTTTGTGGCTGTTTGTCACTGCCACAGACTGGTTTGCAGCTCCTTTACCGGACATGCCGGTCAAATTCATGGCAGACTGGATCATGGCCATCAATCCCTCTTCTGCATGCTCAAACTGCAGCTGTTCGATGGTCTTTTGTGCATTGGCCTTTGCTTTTTCAATACTTGAGAGCGTTCCTTTATCTGTTCCTGTTTTCTCAGGCACATTTTTTTCTGATTGATCATTTTCGAATCTGGTTTTATCAGTGTTAGTTCCGTTTGCATTAACATCTATAGACTGTTTTTTCTTTATCCTGATATCATCTGTCTCAACATCACCTGTTCTGATATCATCTATCTCAAAATCATCCGTCCCAATATTTTCTACCGATGCATCAGTCTCTTCCTCTGATCCAGTTTCTCTCGTTCCGGCTTCTCCGGTTTTTATGGCTACGGTAAAATTGTGATAGACCTTCGTATCCCAATAGGCCTCTTCATGATTGACATAAACAGTCTCTATTGTATCTGCCGGTACGTCCATAAATTCCATGATCTGTTTTACAGTATAATAATCAAGCAGCTCTACCTGATCTCCGTTCTGGATCTCATAATAAGCCGACTGCAGCATACCGTTAACGCAGGCTAACTTTGGTAAAACAATATCCTTATCCTCAAAGCGGACAGTGAGATTCCCCTGATAGCCCGGAAGCTTGGATACGATCATATCTGCCTTTTCTCCGACTGTGGAAGGAATAACCCGGATAATATCATTACTGCGGATAGCTGCATGGATATCCGTTTCTTCCCCGTTGAGCCACACAGTTGCCGACTCACCACGTTTACCGCGTATGGTCATGGGCTGTCCGTTTAATACAAACTCCAATGACTCTCCACGTTTCGGGAACAGATCCTCATTTGGAAATTCTGCACTGATTGCGGCATCCACAATCGCCAGATGACCATTGTCATACAGTTTGATTCTCTGATCATTGAAATTAACAAATATAAAATTATTGCTCTGCTCATAAAAATTCAGGCAGATACCGATCGGTGTAACCAAAAGCGAATCCTTTTTGACATTCTTTTCCAGAAAATCAATTTTTGACATGACTTCCTCTCCACGCACCGCACACCTTTCCTTTGCAATACCAAGATGCTTTGCAACGCGCTCCGTATAGGTATCGATCTTTCCGCCTCCACCGACAACAAAGACTGCACTTACCGGCTTATTGCCATTGAGCTCCTTAATCTTGTCCGCTGCCTGCTTTGCCATATTTTCCAGATCATCGGCAATCACTTCAAGCACTTCTTTTTTGGAAATCTTCTGGGATATTCCCATAATATCTTTATATTCAATACTGTCTTCACAATCCAGTCCATCAATCCCACGCTTGATCTGCTCCGCTGTATAAAAATCCACCAGACAGTGTCTGGCAATATCCTCTGTCAGGCAGTCTCCCGCAATGGGCAGCATGCCATAGGCAACAATACTTCCATCCTTTGTGATTGAAATATCCGATGTACCGGCGCCGACATCGATCAGCGCTATATTGAGCATGCGGTACATCTCAGGAATGGCAAGCTCAATCGCTGCAATCGGTTCAAGTGTCAGATTAGAAACCTCAAGCCCCGCAAGCTCAACCGATTTGTACAGACCATCAACAACATCATCCGGCAAAAACGTAGCGATCAGATCTGCGGAAATTTCTTTTGCCTTGTGGTTTTCCAACTGATTCATCAAATAACCGTTCATATAATAATGCATGACAGAATAGCCGACACAATAAAATTTCATCGTCTCATCATAATCATCACTTTTTACAAAGGTTTCATAGGCTTTTTCAATCCCCAGTGAATCAAGCGCATAAATATCTTCCTTGGAAACAGTTTTTTCACCGTCCAATTCCATATCCACATGCACGGTTACCGTCTTTAATACACGTCCGGCAGCCGCAATACAGACCTGCTTTAAAGGCTGCTTTACGCGTTCCTCCAGAATCCTTGTAACCTCACTGATTGTTTCACTGACCGTATTGATATCATGGATCTGTCCATCCAGCATAGCTCTCGATTCGTGTTCGATCGATTGCTGTGCAACGATACAAAAGCGATCCTTTTGTCTGTATCCGACCGTTCCCACAATACTTCTGGTTCCGATATCCAACCCATATACATATGTTCCGTTTTTAGCACTTTTATCCATTGCCAACTACTTTTCCTCCAAAATATGATCAATCTGGGAATATAACGCTTCTTCATCTGAATTGTTGTTAATAACTACCTTGCAATGTTTTCTGAATTCTGTTTCCGATAACTGGGAAGCCATAATATGATCGATTTTGTCCCGTGTATAATTTCTGGTCTCCTTAAGTCTCCGTGACCTCACAGATGTATCTGCATGTATATACCAGAGTTCATCTAAGATCCGATCATATCCTTCCTCGATCAAAAGGGCTGCCTCCAAAATAAAATAGTCAATTTCTCCCTTTTTTCGTTCAAGCTCGATCTGTGAAAGCACATATTCCTTTACTGCAGGATGAATGATCCTGTTTACTTCATCAAGCAGCTCTTTATGAGAAAAAATCTTTTCCGCCATTTTATTTTTGTCAATCAGACCTTCTGAATCTATAATATTCCTTCCCAAAAGCTCTATGATCTTATCATAGCAGCTCTGTCCGGGAAGCTTTAAGTCATTGGCTATATCATCTGCCAGATATACTCTGGCATTATAATGATTTTGAAGATAATTTAATACAAGTGATTTGCCGGCTCCGACACCACCGGTTATTCCTATTGTTTTCATATTCCACCTAATGGGCATCATACCAGGTGCTGCCTGTATTCAGATCAATTTCCATCGGCACCTTGAGAGAAACCGCATGTTGCATCTTGTCAGACAGGATTTCCTTTACCCGGTCAAGCTCATCCTCATATGTCTCTATTAAAAGTTCATCGTGAATCTGTAAAATCAGCCTGGATTTCAACCCGGCATCCTTCAACCCATGATATACCTCGATCATCGCAATTTTGATAATATCGGCTGCGGTTCCCTGAATAGGTGCATTCATTGCAGCGCGTTCTCCAAACTGCCTGATCATATAGTTACTGTTAGCTAACTCAGGCATGGGTCTCCTTCTGTCAAATAAAGTCGTAGTATATCCTTTTTCTTTGGCATCCGCCACCGTCTGCTCCAGATATTTTTTGACATCCGGATAGGTCTCAAAATACTGCTCCATATATCTGGCAGCTTCCTTTTGGGATGTATGGATATCCTGACTTAAGCCAAATGCACTGATACCATAGACGATACCAAAATTAACGGCCTTGGCATTTCTGCGCTGCAAAGGCGTGACCTCATCAAGCGGCACATGAAATACCTTTGATGCAGTACTTCTGTGAATATCCGTCCCACTCTTATAAGCCTCAATAAGCCCCTGATCTCCGGAGCAATGAGCCAGTATCCGAAGCTCGATCTGCGAATAATCGGCATCTACCAGCACACAGCCTTTTTGGGCCTTGAATACCTTTCGTATCATTCTGCCCATTTCTGTCCGCATCGGGATATTTTGCAGATTGGGCTCTGTAGAAGAAAGCCTGCCTGTTGCCGTGATCATCTGATTAAATGATGTATGGATACGGCTGTTTTTATCAATATAGGTTACCAGTCCGTCAGCGTAAGTAGATTTTAATTTTGTCAAAGCCCGGTATTCCAGAATATCAGCTACAACCGGATGATCGGCAGCAAGCTTTTCCAGTACATCCGCGGCTGTCGAATAACCGGTCTTGGTCTTTTTGCCACCCTTAATTCCCATCTTGTCAAATAAGATTTCACCTAACTGCTTTGGGGAATTGATATTAAATGTTTCACCAACCTGATCATAGATTTTCTGTTCGATTTCATCAATCCGGGCGCCAAGCTCTTTGCTGTAACGCGCCAGCTCATCGCCGTCTGTCAAAATGCCCTGCTTTTCCATATCATACAGTACATAGGTTAAGGGCATGTCAATCTTCTTAAACAGATTCTCCATATGATACTCATCAAGCTTCGCTGAAAGCGTCTCATGGGATTGATACAATGCCATTGCACGCAAACCCATATAGCGGATAAAATCCTCATTGTCTTCGTCAGCAACCTCATCCGGTTTTTGCTTGTTAAAAACCACCTTGTATTCAGGGCAGTCTATATCCGCATAATCGTGGGCAACATCCTCGATCTGATATTCTTTATGATTGGGGTTGATCAGATAAGCAGCAAGCTTACTGTCAAAATATCTGGCAGTATCATCACAGACCGTATAATCATACAGCTTCTTTACATCGAATACGATCAGCTTTTGATCCACACTGTAAGATACCAGCAATTCCTGAAGCTTTGTTTCAAGATATGACTGTGTGATAAAATTCCTTACAAATATGATATATGCCTTTTTTTCTGAAAAACATACAGAAAGAGCCAACATCTCATGTTCACATTCAAATGGATAAATAGCGGCTGATGTATTTTGGCATGCCATAAAAACAGAATCCGCTTCTAAAATATCTGTTACCGGAATAAATTCATACTGTCTCTCATCCCTTGCAGAGACATCAAATCTCGACATCATATTTTTGAAATTCAGTCTGACAAACCAGTCATAGGCTTCCTTGGTAAATAAATTCTGCAAAGAAGCATCCTCTAACCGGTATGGAATTTCTGCATCAATACAGATGGTCGCAAGCTTCAGACTTAAATATGCCAGGTCCTTATTGTCAATCAAAGACTGTTTGATACTCTTTTTGGTAATTTCTTCCACATGCTCATAGATATTGTCCAATGAACCGTATTCTACCATCAGACCGGTCGCTGTCTTCTCCCCCACCTTGGGAACTCCCGGAATATTGTCGGATGCATCACCCATAAGTGCCTTTAACTCGATAAATTGTAACGGGGTAACCTGATATTTCTCCACAACATCAGCAGCATAATAATCCTCAATCTCTGTCCGGTTACCCTTTGTCTTGGGAATCCTGATTTTGATATGCTCGGAAGCGATCTGCAACAGATCTCTGTCACCGGATACCAAAGAGACCTCGTAACCCTCTTTTTCAGCCCGTTTTGCCATGGTTCCCAGAATATCATCCGCTTCATAGCCTTCCTTTTCCATGATCAGTACCTGCATGGACTGCAAAACCTGTTTCATAACAGGCACCTGCTCCTTTAATTCCTCCGGCATCCCTTTTCTGGTTCCCTTGTAGGCCTCATACATCTTGTGACGGAATGTCGGTGCCGACAAATCAAAAGCAACAGCCAGCGCATCCGGCTTCTCTTCATCCAAAAGTTTAAATAAAATATTTAAAAATCCGTAGACAGCGTTGGTATGAAGCCCCTCGGAATTGGTCAGCTCCGGGACACCGTAAAAGGCTCTGTTTAAAATACTGTGACCATCTATTAAAACTAATTTTTTTGACATAATCATCCTCTTTTATAAAATAATGATAAGCAGCAATCAGATAAATAAGAAAAGCAGTGTCAGACATAAGATCAGAATGGAAAATATTTCTACATTTCGGCATATAATATCAATCCGATTGCGTAATCTGACTAACCGGTCCGCCTTGGAGATCTTGTATGATAATTCTTTGTCCAGCGAAAAAGCCGCCCCCTTCTCAAGCCGGTTCAGGCCCTCAGTGGTAAGATACTGAATAGCAAGCTCTTCCTCACATTCCTTACAATGTCTCACGTGATCAATAAAATCAGGCAGAAGCTCCTCTTTGATATCATCATGGATAAAATAAGGAATCAGTTTTTCAATTTCTTTACAATTCATAAGAATCACCCACAGTTTATTGTAACAAAAAAAGATGGATTTTACCATCTTTAATGCACAAAAAAATCCCTGCATAAGCAAGGATTTAACAATGCCGGTGGCGGGACTTGAACCCGCACGTGGTTGCCCACAACAGATTTTGAGTCTGCCTCGTCTGCCATTCCGACACACCGGCTTTTTCACAACCGTGTTTAATCTTATCACAGCAAAATAAAAGAATCAAGTCATAAATCAAAATTCATAAAATTTGGTATGTGAAATAAACCTTATTTGTCAGCCACTCCTGATAACAGAATTCTATCGTTATCCAGATTCTTGCCAACCTGTATTTTGAACTGCTCCAATAAATCCGCTGTTGTCATCCGGTTCTTTTCTTCATCTTTAACATCAAAAACGATTCTGCCGGAATCCATCATCAATAAGCGGTTACCAAGCTCCAGTGCCTGCTGCATATTGTGGGTAACCATCAGGCATGTGATCCTGCGTTCTGCAATAATTTCCTTTGTCAGCTTCAAAACCTTTTCTGCGGTTGCCGGATCCAATGCTGCCGTGTGTTCATCCAGCAATAAAATCTTTGGAGTAACCATTGTAGCCATCAAAAGTGTCAAAGCCTGTCTCTGACCACCGGACAACAGCCCTACAGGCTGTTTCATCCTGTTTTCCAGTCCCATATCCAATAAAGCCAGCTGTTCTCGGAACTTCTTTTTATCCTTGCTCGAGATTCTGCTGAAAAATGCTGTATTTCTGGTGCCGGCACGCAAATATGCCAATGCCATGTTTTCTTCAATCGTCATATGCGGTGCTGTACCAAGCAACGGATCCTGAAAAAGATGTCCGATGACCTTTGATCGAATATGTTCTTTTGCAAAGGTAATATCCTTACCATCTAAAATGATGCTTCCTTCATCCACCAGAAAGGCACCGGTAATTGCATTAAAAGTTGTGGATTTGCCTGCACCGTTACTACCGATAATCGTTGCAAAGTCCCCATCTTCCAGTTTTAAATCCACATGATCCAGAGCTTTTTTTTCATTTACCGTTCCGGGATTAAATGTTTTACTGATATGATTTAATTCTAACATGTATGTATCTCCATTTTATTCTGTGACATTCGTACCGGCATTACCTGCCTTGCTGCGTTTCATTCTGGCACTCCAGAAACCGGCCTTGGACTTAAGGTAAGGCGTTGCAATCGCCACTGCGACAATAACTGCAGAAACCAGCTTCAGACATTCTGCGGGCACATGCAGACGAATTGCTATTGCTACGATAAAACGATATAAAACACTACCAAGTACAACACCGATCACACGTTTTAAGATGCCGCCCTTTCCGATGATCGTTTCTCCGATGATCAGACTGGCAAGTGCGATGGTAACCATACCGGTACCGATATTGATATCACAGGAATTCTGATACTGGGCAAGCAGACAACCCGCCAGTCCGGTCAATGAATTGGCAAGACAAAGACCTACCGTAATCGTAAATGCAGGATTGATACTGGATGCCCTTACCATTGCCGCGTTATCTCCTGTTGCCCGGATGGATAAGCCGAGCCGTGTATTTAAAAACCATGACAGAAATAAGGCAACCAGTACAATTACGACCAGAACAACAATAACCTTGTACCAGCTTCCACCGATATGCTCTTTTGCATACCGGAAAATCGTATCACAGTTAAAGATATTAACAACAGATGAAAACTTCATGACCATAATGTTGATGGTATAAAGACCGGTATTGACAATAATGCCGGCCAGAATGGACTCCACCCCCATCTTGGTCTGTAGAAACGCTGTCACATATCCTGCCATTGCACCTGCGATCATGGCGGCAAGCATAGCAAGGAACGGATGTCCTGCCAGTGTCACCATGGCACCGACGGCACAGCCCAATGTATAGCATCCATCTGTTGTCAGATCAGCAATATTAAGTAATGAAAATGAAATGAACAATGCCAGTGCAACCAAAGCATAAATACAGCCTGTTTCAATCGCACTTAAGGCAATTGACATTGTGAAAATCGTAGATAACGCGGACATAATAACCTCAAAAATAAATTTAATAAATAATCATATACAGAATTTATTCAAATTCCTCGGCAGTTTTAGTCTCAACCAACTGTGAGCACAGGTCTGCAAACTTGCTGTAATCAATTCCGAGTGTTTCAGCCACATCGGTATTAACGGTTGCAATACCACTGTCAAGTGTTTTAACTGGAGTTGCAGCCGGATCTGCGCCGTTTACAAGAATATCTACAACCATATCTGCAGTTGCAGTACCAAGTTCTACATAATCAACACCATAGCCACAGAATGCACCGTTTAAGGCAAAGCTGTCTGCACCTGCATAATGTGCAACACCTGCTTCTGCTAATTTTTCATAAATTCCAAGTTCAGCTGTCATAACGGTATTATCAGAGGGTGTAAAGATTGCATCAACACCTTCTGCGATCAGAGCATCTGCTGCAAGCGAAACCTCTTCATTGGTCGTACCGTTCTTTTCAATGTATTTGATTCCTTTTTCATCCAGATATGCTTTTGCATCAACAATTGCCTGTGCAGACGAATCCTGTCCTTTATCATATAACAGACCAACATAATCGATAGAGGGATCTGCTGCAAACATCAGATCAAAAATTGCTTTTGTATCCAGAGCATCGGATGTACCCGTGATGTTTCCTCCGGGTGCGTCCAGAGAATCAACCAGCCCTGCACCAACGGGATCTGAAACGGCTGAAAATACAACCGGGATCTGATTGTCTTCTGTTGCATTCTGCATGATACATGCCGTGGGTGTTGCAATTGGAACTATCACATCCACCTCATCTGCTACTAACTGTGTAGCGATCTGATTTAAGGTTGTCGAATCAGCCTGACCATTAAATACATAATCAGCATAATCAAATTTTACACCAAGCTCTTCACCTTTTTTAGTCAGCTCATCTTCAATCGCTTTTTCGATCTGATTAAGTGAAGCATCATCTACATACTGGACAATACCGACTTTATAAATCTTCTGGTCAGCACCTGCCGTCCCTGCATCTTTGGATGCTTCCTCTGCCGCTGCACCACAGCCTGCCAGTGTCATGGCAAGTAAGGCTGCTGCACTTACAAAAGATACCAATTTCTTTGCTTTCATAATTTTTCCTCCTCTAAGCATATTGCTTATTTATAATCAAAGATACTCTGTATCCGATTATACATAAAACTACCATCATTCCATTAATCCAGATCAAGCTTATTGTAAATATCAAAGCAGTCCAGCGTTGCAAAATAATCCTTGGGAGTTTCTGCCCTGCGGATCAGCTGTATGGAACCATCTTCTTTTAATAAAAGCTCGGCGCTTTTCAATTTACCGTTATAATTGTATCCCATGGAGTAACCATGAGCACCGGTATCGTGGATAACAATATAATCTCCGAGATCAATCTTCGGAAGCATACGGTCAATAGCAAACTTATCATTGTTTTCACATAAGGATCCGACAATATCATATTTGTGATCACAGACCTCATGTTCCTTGCCTGCAATTGTAATATGATGATAAGCACCGTACATAGCCGGTCTCATCAGATTGACCGCACACGCATCACAGCCGATGTACTCTTTATGTGTATGCTTTTCATGAATGGCGGTTGTAACCAGATGCCCGTAAGGTCCCATCATGAAACGTCCAAGCTCGGTATAAATTGCAACGTCTCCTAATCCTGCCGGAACCAGTACTTCATCATATACCTCTTTTACTTTTTGTCCGATCAGACGGATATCATTAGGTTCCTGATCCGGACGATAAGGAATTCCAATACCACCGGATAAATTAATAAAGCTTAAGCTTACACCGACCTTTTCCTTGATCTGAACCGCTGTTTCAAATAAAACCTTAGCCAGTGTAGGATAATAATCATTGGTCACGGTATTACTTGCTAAAAATGCATGCATACCAAACCTCTTAACACCCTTTTCTTTTAAGATTTTGTATCCTTCAAACAATTGCTCTGTTGTAAATCCGTACTTGGCGTCTCCGGGATTGTCCATAATACTGTTGGAGATTTTAAACACTCCACCGGGATTGTAACGGATACTTAAAGTCTCCGGCAGCTTGCCAAGCGTTTTTTCCAGATATTCAATATGTGTAATATCATCCAGATTGATGATGGCATTTACCTTATCGGCATATGCATATTCACTGGCCGGGGTCTCATTGGATGAAAACATGATCTCCCCCTGCTTAAATCCCATGGCATGCGATAACATAAGTTCGGTCATAGATGAGCAGTCTGTTCCACATCCATATTCCTTTAAAATATCGATCAAAAAAGGATTCGGCGTAGCTTTAACAGCAAAAAACTCTTTATATCCTTTATTCCATGCAAATGCTTCTTTTAATGCTTTTGCATTTTCCCGTATTCCCTTTTCATCATAAATATGAAAAGGCGTGGGATATTTTTTTACAATCTCGTCTAACTGCTCTTTTGTCACAAAAGGTGTCTTTTCCATGTTGTTCCTCCATTATGCATCTTTCTCTATTATTATCAGTTGTACTGATAAAAACCTTATATGTTTTCAATCTGCCAGTCAATCGGCTCTAAGTGGTTTTTAATTAAAAAATCATTGGTCTTGCTAAACGGCCTGCTTCCAAAAAAGCCTCTGTACGCAGATAACGGACTCGGGTGTGGTGCCTCTAAAATCAAATGTGCCGGATTGTTCAGCATAGCTTTTTTTCTCTGCGCAGGTGCTCCCCACAAAATAAATACGATGGGGCGGTCCTGCTCATTTAAAATCCGGATCGTAGCATCCGTAAACTCCTCCCAGCCGATTCCTCTGTGCGAATTGGCCTGATGCGCCCGGACGGTCAGAACCGTGTTTAACAATAACACTCCCTGCCTGGCCCATTTTACAAGATATCCGTTATTGGGAATATAACATCCCAGATCATCATGCAATTCTTTATATATATTAACCAATGACGGTGGAATGTCAACCTCCGGTCTTACGGAAAAGCACAGACCGTGAGCCTGTCCGTTATTGTGATAAGGATCCTGTCCGATGATCACAACCTTGACATCCTTAAGCGGTGTCAGTGCATATGCATTGAACACATCATCCGCCGGTGGAAAAACCAGATGATGTTTATACTCATCCATTACCATAAAATACAGTTTTTTATAATATTCTTTTGAAAATTCCGGCTTGAGCGGTTCCAGCCAGTCATTTGTAATTGCAGCCATATTTTTTACAGTCTGACACTGATTCCTTCCTGTCTGAGATATTCCTTAACCTGTTTTATCTCAAGCTCTTTAAAATGAAAGAGAGACGCAGCCAGTGCTGCATCAGCCATTCCATCTGTAAGTGCATCCTTAAAATGCTCAAGCTTTCCGGCGCCTCCGGATGCTATAACCGGAATAGAGACATTTTGGGATATTATTTTTGTCAGTTCAATATCATATCCGGTCTTTGTACCGTCACAGTCCATACTGGTCAACAGGATTTCTCCGGCGCCCAGACGATCTGCCTTCATAGCCCATTCAACTGCATCAATCCCCATATCCACTCTGCCGCCGTTTTTGTATATATTCCAGCTCTTTTGGTCCGGATTTTTCTTGGCATCAATGGCAACAACCACACACTGGCTGCCAAATTTATCTGCGGCCTCCGAGATCAGATTGGGATTCATGATAGCTGCCGAATTGACGGAAACCTTGTCCGCTCCCTCTCTTAAAATTGCCTTAAAATCATCAACGGTGCGGATACCGCCTCCAACTGTAAACGGAATAAATACTCTTTCCGCAACCTTTCTTACCATATCGACCACGGTACCTCTGGCATCGGAGCTTGCCGTAATATCCAAAAATACAAGCTCATCTGCCCCAGCCTTGTCATAGGCTTCTGCAATGGCAACCGGATCTCCCGCATCAATCAAATTTACAAAATTTACGCCTTTGACAACCCTTCCGCCATTTACATCCAGACAGGGTATAATTCTTTTTGTATGCATCTGTTTTTCTCCTTCGCGGTTTCATTGTCCAAAATCATTTATCCTTTTGTGTCTCAACCACATGGATGAAATTGTTTAAAATCTTTAATCCGATATCCGAACTTTTTTCCGGATGAAACTGACAGGCAAATACATTGTCCATTTCTACCGACGCATGGATATGAGTCACATAATCCGTGGTAGCCGTCACCATCGACGGATCATCACAGGCTAAATAATACGAATGTACAAAGTAGACATAGGCGCCCTCATCAATTCCTTCAAACAGTCTGCCTTTCTTTGGGAAATCAAGCGAATTCCAGCCAATATGCGGAACCTTCAGTCCCTGATCATCCGGAATTTTGATGATCTTACCAGGCAGGATTCCAAGACCTTTGACACCCGGCGTCTCGTCACTGCTGTCAAACAATAACTGCAGTCCAAGGCAAATTCCCAAAAACGGAGTATGTCTTTTTACAACCTCACGGATAACATCGGCCAATCCATAATGCTCCAGTTTCATCATGGCATCCCCAAAGGATCCCACTCCCGGCAATACCACCGCGTCTGCATTCAGGATCTCATCCCGATCTCTTGTCAGTACAACATCCTGTTTTAAAAACTGAAATGCCTTTTCAACACTTTTTATATTGCCTGCATCATAGTCTATGATCGCTATCATTTTGTTTCCCGCCTTTTTGATCAAAATAAATTACTGTATACTAACTGTTATTCCAGTTCATCCACTAAAGGATCTGCCATGGAGGTGTTATTTACATCCTGGTCAGGATTTTCTCCACCCTGTATATCATTTGCCGATACCGCAGCCGGATTTTCACCCGGTACCGAATCCTGTGATTGTCCGGTTGTATTGGTGATCTCCCGCAGCTTGTATGTATAGGCAACCGAATCCATCTGCAGGATCTCATTTACCTGTTCCGCAGTTAATCCATATTTACCGGTCAGCTCTGTCATAAATTTATCATAAAAAAGCTCTGCCTCATATGAAATGCCATACTGCGCATATCTGTCTATATTTTTCTGGTAACAGTCAATTCCATCAAGCAGGGTGTTGGCCCCTTCAAGCGCCATGTCTGCCGCACTATATGCCTGATACAAACTGTTTTTATTATCCAGTTCGGTTAAAAGAGCTGATTTTTCCAGTAAAACCGAATCGCTTTCTCCTAGGGATTTCTGCGCGATCAATTCCTTATAGGCATTTTTATAATCGCCTTTATAAAAAAGACTGTGCGCTTTCTGCAGTGAAATAATCTTTGGTGTAAAAGCAGCTAATACAGCCACGACTGCCAGAATGGAAAATCCCAGTACAAAAATACGCACTACCATTTTCTTTGGAAGCTTTTTTTCATCCTGCGCACCGGCATCTTCTATTTTAATCTTTTCTTTTTTCTTTTTTTCTTTTTTCTCTTTTTTCGGTTTCTTTTGTTTCTTTTTTTCTTTTAGGGCCTTTTCATCTTCTTCGGCCATTTCTTCTAAAAGCTCTTCATTGGTTTCTGCGCTTTTCTTTTTCTTACCCTTCTTTTCTTTTTTACCTTTTTTCTTTGGATCCTCCGGATCTTCTTCAGTCTCCGGTTCATCATCGATTTCTTCGGTCAATACCTGTATCAGCTTTTTAAAGAAACCGTTTTTCTCCTTTTTCTTTCCCATTTGGGCTGTATCAGACACATCTACAGACTCCGCACCGTCACTCAGTGCCTCAAAATCCGCAGCTATATCATCTAATTCTGCATTCTCATGATTGACATTTCCGTCTGCTACCTCTCCACCATCTGCTGCGTCTGTGTCATCTGTAACATCTGTAACATCATCTTTCTTATTTTTTCTGCCAAATAATCTTTTCTTTTTCTTATTACCCTTTTTCTTTTCTTTTCCGCCATCCTCTTCCTCTTTTGAGGTCGTATCCGCAGGATCAGCGGACATCGCATTTTCCAGTTCCTGAATGGAAGTGTTATCTACGATCTCATTATTATCCGATTTTTTCAGAATATCATTGATTTCAGCCAGATCATCATTGTCTTCTCCAAGTAGTTCCAACAAATCAGTCAGATCCTGATTCTCTAAGTCAGGTTTTTCCAGATCCGTTTCGTCAGCTATCTGATCGGAGACTCCATTTTTCCTGTCTTCTTTATAATCTTCCGGCATTTCCTTTAGGCCCAGTAATTCATCGATATCATCCATGGAATCTAAATCAAATTCCATTTCACTGTGTGAATCTTTTTCTGTATCTTTACCTTCTGGCTGTTGCGGTTGCTCGAATTGTTCCGGTTGTTCAAATTGTTCCGGTTGTTCGAATTGTTCCGGCTGTTCCATTTGAGACTGTGCATGACGGGGTTCTGCATCCAAATCCTTAATAGAATCAAAATCGGATAACAGCTCAGCTATCGGAGCTGCAGAATCGTCCGGAGTGTCTTCCAATATTTTGTTATCTATTGTCGATTCGTTTTGGACAGGCTCTGTTGCTCCAATCATTTCGGCATTTTCACTGCCATCTGCAGATAACTCTGCATCTGATCCCGCGCTTGCAAACATAGCTTCTATTTCTTCCGGAGTAAGAGGCCGGTTAGGGTCATCTTTTTTATCCGAATCCATTGCGGCTTTTAATAAGCTGTCCAAATAGTCTTCGTTGGCTGCCATAGAGATAAACCTCACTATAAATAATCAATATACTTATACAGTTTTACAGTATAACATATATAAGATATGAGTGTCAAAACCCCATGAAGCTCACTGAATTTTCTTTTTTTACATAGCAACGGTTCTCAATGTTTTGCGGAATTTGGATTAAATTCTGATGTATTCGCACTAGTGACGATTTTTGATTGTAAAACGCTGTTTTTTCAAAGGCATTCCTGATAATTCCGGGAAAGCGCATTGAAACTCCCAGTTCAACCATACATAATTTTTTATTTACTGTTTTCTGCAGAAATTTCATATATGCATCCCACTGTTCCAAATATCCGTCCTCACAATACCTGTTGGCCTCAATCGTATTATATACAACATTTTTACCGCAGTGAGGACATATTCCCATATGAAAAGCACTTCCCTCGGACGGATTATCCAATATCTTCAAAAAATCATTATAAAAAGAAGCTGCCGGCAGCAATTCATTGCTGCAGTTGTCAGTACATTGCAGATAATCAAGATTTCCGCATGGATATACACATTTTGTTTCATCAAATCCGGAAAGTCTGGGATAACGGTCATAATTTAAGGAAATCAGAAAATAGTCCTTATCCTTGCACATATGAAATAAATTATGATATGCTCTTTGCAATTCTTCCGAGTGAAAAGCTTCATAATATAATTTTCTGAAATTTGAGATAAATGCCTCCTGATCCGTGATGCGGGATAATTTTTGGATATCAGAAAACATATCAGGACATGAAAGCATTTCTTCCAAAGGGATCGTCCATTCCTCACCAATTCCAATCAGCACAACCTCAGCCTCATCTATTTTTTGTCTTAATTCATCTTTGTTTAATAAATCCATTATCTCTTCCTTTGATTTTATTCTTTATAGTCATCATCACACAAAAAAAGACTGGGTGGTTACCCAGCCTCTTTGCTGCTTTTTATAAAGTTAAATGATCTACTACCTCAATCAATGAACCAATCTCCGGCTTGGTAAGCTGTGCATTTGCACCAAGCTCTTCTCCCTTAATCCTCATTTCTTCATTGATCAGTGATGAGAAAATAATAACAGGAATATCTTTTGTCTGATCGTTATTTTTAATCAACTTGGTCAACCGATGTCCATCCATTTGCGGCATCTCAATATCGGTAATAACGCATTGTACATGCTCTTTTAAGCTGCCCTGATCAATACAATCCTGAATAATATTCCATGCTTCCGCACCATTTTCCACATGCATAAGATTCTGATATCCGGCCTTGTGCAGACAGTCCACAATCAGCTTGTTAAGTAAAGGTGAATCCTCTGCGACAAGAACAGGAACATTATTGCGTTCACGCTTGCCTAAATGATCAAGATCAGATACCTTTAATCCTGTTTCAGGACTGATATCACATACAATCTTTTCAAAATCCAGAATAATAATCAGCTTATCGTTAATCTTAATGATACCTGTTGCCACACCATCTTCTGCAGTAGAAACGGTAGCTCCCGGCTTAATGATCTCAGACCATGAAACGCGATGAATACCAACAACCTGATCTACATGAAATGCAATGTCCAGTTTATTAAAATTAGTGATAATAAATAATCCATTTGCATCAGAAGCCCCCTTCTGCAGACAGTTTTTTAAATCAACCGCCGTGATCATGGTATCACGCGGCATAAAAATGCCTTCTATACTGGGATGTGCATTGGGAACCGGTGTTACCGGAGTATAGTTGATGATTTCTCTGATCTTTGCCACATTAATACCATATGAATTGCCATCTAATGTAAATTCCAAAATCTCCAATTCATTGGTTCCGTTTTCCAATAAAATATTTGTATCCATATAGTCACCTCTTGCTACAAATCCATATGATTTGTATACCCCTTACCAATATACTAAAATTGTATCATAATTTACCCATAAAAAAAAGTCCCATAGGGAACTTTTTAGTCTTAATTATAGAAGGATGTACCTTCAAAACCGAACAAACACTACTCACTCTCTCTGATCTTCTCTCTCAGACTTCCGTCTCCAGCCTTGGTCAAGCCCTCGACCGATTAGTACATGTCAGCTACATACATTACTGTACTTCCACCTCATGCCTATCTACCTCATACTCTCTAAGGGGTCTTACTTATTGGGATATCTCATCTTGAGGGGGGCTTCACGCTTAGATGCCTTCAGCGTTTATCCCTTCCGGACTTGGCTACTCTGCCATGCCGTTGGTCGACAACAGATACACCAGTGGTCCGTCCATCCCGGTCCTCTCGTACTAAGGACAGCTCCTCTCAAATATCCTCCGCCCGCGCCGGATAGGGACCGAACTGTCTCACGACGTTCTGAACCCAGCTCGCGTACCGCTTTAATGGGCGAACAGCCCAACCCTTGGGACCTGCTACAGCCCCAGGATGCGATGAGCCGACATCGAGGTGCCAAACCACTCCGTCGATGTGAACTCTTGGGAGTGATAAGCCTGTTATCCCCAGGGTAGCTTTTATCCGTTGAGCGATGGCAATCCCACTTTATACCACCGGATCACTAAGTCCTACTTTCGTACCTGCTCCACCCGTCGGTGTCGCAGTCAAGCTCCCTTCTGCCTTTGCACTCTTCGAATGGTTTCCAACCATTCTGAGGGAACCTTTGAGCGCCTCCGATACCCTTTCGGAGGCGACCGCCCCAGTCAAACTCCCCGCCAGACATTGTCCCCCACCCGGCTTACGGGTGCAGGTTAGAAATCCAATGATACAAGGGTGGTATCCCAACAGCGACTCCTCTGAAACTGACGTCCCAGTCTCTCAGTCTCCCACCTATCCTGTACATGCATCATCGAATCCCAGTATCAAGCTGGAGTAAAGCTCCATGGGGTCTTTCCGTCCTGGCGCAGGTAACCAGCATCTTCACTGGTACTTCAATTTCACCGGATGCATTGTCGAGACAGTGCTCAAATCATTACGCCTTTCGTGCGGGTCGGAACTTACCCGACAAGGAATTTCGCTA